>WNFB01001884.1_pt1 | contig 18106 bp, 18 predicted proteins | sample 5400501 | NCBI WGS metagenome assembly WNFB01 (sample SAMN13153341, study PRJNA577476) | soil metagenome | isolation source: 200 cm saprolite under Douglas fir tree site 2 hole 1 | place: USA:California | collected 2015-04-18 | reverse complement strand
CGACGGCTCAATGCCGCGGGCGCCAAGCGGCGCGAGCATTGGCGGTCAAAGGGCGTCTCCGCTAGCGAAGGGAACCGCCTAGACATCGCGACGGTCATCAGGACGGGAACGCCGGTCGGGCTGCTCGCGTACATCGACGCGCATCCGGTCGGCTTCATCTCGGTCGGTCCGCGGACGGCATACCCGCGTGTCGACACCTCGAAGACCTCGCCACCGGTCGACGATCTGCCGGTGTGGGCCGTGCCCTCTTCTACGTCCGCCGCGACCACCGCGGGATGGGCGTGACGACGGCGCTCCTGCGCGCGGCGGTCGAGTACGCGGGCAAGCAGGGCGCACCGGCGGTCGAAGGCTACCCGCGCGCCGATAGCGCGCCGCGCGTCAGCGCGGAATCGGCCTTCTTCGGCACCGAGGCGCAGTTCCGCCGTGCCGGATACCGCAAGATCCGCGGGGTCAACCCCGAGCTCCCGCGCGGCTGGGCGCCACGCGTCACTATGCGCGCGACATGCGCGCCGGCAGCCAGACGCAGGACCTCGTCGCCCTCGCGGACGCGCTCGCGCGCGGTGAGCTGACGAGCGCGGAGCTGGTCGAGCGGAGCCTCACGCGCTACCGCGCGACCGAGCCGCGGATCCACGCGTTCGCGTGGCTCGACGCCGATCGAGCGCGGCGCCTGGCGCGCGAGTCCGATCAGCGACGCCGCGCCGGTGCGCCACTCGGTCGCCTCGCCGGGATCCCCATCGGCGTGAAGGACATCTTCGACACGGCCGGCATCCCGACGGAGAACGGGAGCCCGCTCTTCGCCGGCCGCGTCCCCGAAGGCAGCGCCGCCGTCGTGCGCGCGGCGGAGACCGCCGGGGCGATCGTGCTTGGCAAGACCGTCACCGCCGAGCTCGCGTACCTCACACCGGGTCCGACCCGCAATCCGTGGGATCTCGAACGCACGCCGGGCGGGTCATCGATGGGATCGGCCGCCGCGGTCGCAGCGGGAGTGCTGCCGGCCGCGATCGGCTCGCAGACCAACGGCTCGACCATCCGTCCAGCCGCGTTCTGCGGGATCGTCGGATACAAGCCGACGGTCGGACGCATCAGCCTCGATGGCGCCTTCGAGTTCTCGCACACTCTCGATCATGCCGGCGTGTTCGCGCGCAACGTCCGCTCAGCCGGGCTCTTGGCGGCGATCCTCGCGCTGGACAGCGAGCGCGCGCCGCGCGCCGACGCGTCGCGCGCGCCGCGGCTCGCGGCGCTGCGCACCAGCGAATGGGAGCACGCCAGCGACGTGATGCAGGAGCGCTTCCAGGCGGACGTCGATCAGTTGGCCGACGCAGGCGGACCGATCGAGTGGCCGGCGCCTCCGGCGGGGCTCGACGACGCGGCGCGCATCCTCCGCACCGTGATGCTGTTCGAAGGCGCCCATGCGGTGCTGCCAAAGATCGCGCGCCGTCCCGAGGTCGTGTCCGCCCTCGCGCGCGAGCAGCTCGCCGAGGGCGCGCGAACGACGGAGCGCGCCTACCAAGATGCGATGCGCGAGCGCGACCAGCTCATCGCCGCGTTCGCGGACTGGGCCGCGCCGTACGACGCGATCCTCACGCCGCCGGTGACCGGGGAGGCGCCGACGACGGAAACGACCGGCGACCCGCGGTTCTGCTCACGGTGGTCGCTCCTCGGTGCGCCCGCGATCGTCATCCCTACTGCCCTCGGACCACATCGACTGCCGCTCGGCCTTCAGTTCGTCGCCGCTCCAGCTGACGACACGCGACTGCTCGCCGCGGCGGCGTGGGCCGAGACGGTGCTGCCTTCCCCCGGCGCTCCGCCGCTCTAGTTAACGCAGGGGAGGGGCAGGGGCCCCCAGCGCGAAGCGCCCCCTTCCACCCCGGCGAGTGTTAGGCGCCGCGCGTCACACCTCACGACCGTATCCGGCTGCTGGCGCATAGAACCACCCGTCGAGGTCCGGGGTCTCGATGCCGCTCAGCGCCAGCGTGACCTTGATCTCGGTCCGATGCTCGACGCCGTGCTCGATCGCGTGGAGCAGAAAAAAGCTCTTCGGATACTCGTACGTTTTGCCCTGATACGGCAGAGCGACGATCTCGTCCTCATCGAGCCGCTCGGCGATCGCGATGAGATCATCGCCGCTCGAGGCTGCCACGTCGCGGAGTGCATCGAACCCAGGCCACGTGCGGTCGACATGGCGGGACTCGCCCTCGTGCTGCCGGCCCTTCGTCCGCAGCACGAAGGTGAGCTCTGAGCCCGCCGCGTGCTGGAGCAGCTCTCGCACCGAGCGCGACGAGCCGGGCGCGCGCGCGTCCAGCTGCTCCTCCGTCAATCCGCGACAGGCGTCGATCAAGGTGAGGTTCGCCCAGCGGTTGTAGCGAAGACAGTCAGCGAGAGCCTTACTCATGGGCAGTTAGCTCCTGAATTCCTTCGAGGGGTCGCTGGCACTGCGGTCCTTCGCGAGCTGAAGCGCGAGAGCGACGGCCTCGGCCGGCGTCTTCGCGAAATGCAGCGTGGCGCGATGCGCCTCGTCGAGGTGTTTGCCCTCATATGCGATCTCGCGGATGCGGTCGCTCCATCCGCCGGTCCCCTCGAGGATCACCGTGGGCTTGTCCTCATACGCGACGGTGAGCTCGTTCAGCGTGCCGATGCCGCCGGAGATCATGATCACCGCGTCCGCGGCGCGCACCGTGAGCGTGTTGCGCATCCAGCCCATGCCGGTGGTCAGAGCGATGTCGACGTACGGGTTCGCGTCGCTCTTGTCGAACCCCGGGAGGACGCCGACGACCAGGCCGTTCGCCGATTTCGCGCCCCGGCTCACCGCCTCCATCACGCCCGAGAGTCCGCCGCTCACGACGACCGCGCCCCCTGCGGCGAGCAGGCGTCCGACCTCTTCGGCCGCGGCGATCGCCTGGGGCGGTACCGGGTCCTTCGGATCGCGCGCGGCCTTCCCAATGACGGTGATGAGCAGGGGTCGTGTCACGTCAGCCGCCAAAACTGCATGTCGAGTCCGAGCTTCGCGAACAGCGCCTCGGCCTCCTCGGGCGTGTGCCGGCGCCAAGCCGGTGTGAGCTTCTTCAGATACCACGCTCGCGCCAGGCGCGCGGCCTGATCCAGCGTCAGCACGTCAGCGATCGGCCCGGGCTGCCATTGTCGTGCGTGCTCTTCCGACCGGAAGAAGCGGATCGTTCCTCACGTGAAGTAGATGTCGTTCCAGAAGTCCTTCGCGCGCACGCCGACGTACATCACGGCGCCCGCCGCGGTCGTGGCGGTGCCATCGCGGTCGACGTCAACCACGATCCGTTCGCCGCAATCCAGGCACGACGATTCGATCGCTCCGGTGACACCCAGGGCGTTCGGGATACCGAGCGCGTCCCACGCGCACATCGCCCACCACTGACGGCCGTCGCTGCGGACGCGGAAGTCGGTGCGTTCAGCGCAGAAGGGGTTGTACGAGTGGATCTCGCTCGAGCCGCGCTGCGGGACGAACATGTGCGCCGCGATCATGCGGTCGAACGAGGCGCGGACGGCGGCGTCCTCTTCGGGCAGATCGCGCGCGACCTCCGCGATCGTCGGCACCGCGCCGCGCCTCCGGATCGCCGTCGCGATCGCGACGCGCACGCGGCCGTCGAAGACTTCCTGCGCGCTCGCGCTCATCTTGCGCTCAACGGGGCCTCATCTGGCGCTCATGCGGGCATGCCGCCCTGGAGGATCGTCGCGAGCGTGGCGCGGTCGATGTTCCCGCCCGAGACGATGCACACGACCTTGCCTTTCCCGGCCTTGCCCGCAAGCGCCGCGGCGACCCCCGCGGCACCGGCGCCCTCGGCGACCACGTGATTGCGCTCGACAAGGAGGCGGATGGCCGCCGCGATCTCCTCCAGCGTCGAGACGAGCGAGCCATCGAGCAGCTCCTTCGCGAGCGCGAACATCTCGGGGAAGACGCGCGGCCCGCCGATGCCGTCGACGAACGTGCGTGTGTGCGCGATCTCGGTGGCTTCGCCCTTCGCAAGCGACGCGACGAGCGGCGCGGCCGTCGCGGCCTCGGCCGCGTAGACCTTCGTCCTCGGACGCAGCGCGCGCAACGCCGACGCGATTCCGCAGGAGAGCCCGCCGCCGCCGAACGGGACGACCACGGCGTCGACATCAGGCAGATCCTCGAGGATCTCGAGGCCGATGGTGCCGTTGCCGGCCATGACCGCGTCGTCGCTGAAGGCGTGCACGAACGTCCCATCGATGCCCTCGCGCCTATGCGTGCGGAATGTGTCGAACCACTCGTCGTGCGGGATCGGGACGACCTTGCCGCCCAGGCGCTCGACCGCGGCGATCTTCGTCGCCGGTGCGCCCTCGGGCACGACCACGGTGCACGGGATGCCCAGCCGCTTCGCGTTCCAGGCGACGCCCTGGGCCATGTTGCCCGCGGACGCCGTCCAGACGCCACGCGCCAGCTCGGCCTTGGACGCGAGGGCCATCCGATTGCTGGCGCCGCGGATCTTGAAGGAGCCGATCGGCTGAAGGCATTCGAGCTTGAGGTGGATCTCGGCCGGAGCATCCGCGTTCAGCCGCACCAGCGGCGTACGGATAGCGGCGCCGGCGATGCGCTCCCGGGCCGCTTGAATATCGGCGAGCGGGATCATCGGCGCTTCACGTACTTCACGAGATCGAGCTCGTAGTAACGCGCCGGACCGACGTACGTCATGCCCGCCTTCTCCATCACCCGCCGCGACGCGGCGTGCTCCGGAAAGCAGATCGCGATGATCTCGGTCAGGCCGCACTCCTTGAATCCGAAGCGTAGGCAGGCCGTGGCCGCCTCGGTCGCATAGCCCTGGTCCCACCAGGCTTTTCCGAGGTGATACGCGACCTCGACCTCGGGGCCGATGCCCTGGACGAGGAAGAGGCCGGCATCGCCGATCAGCTCCCCGGTCTCTTTCAGCTCCACCGCCCAGAGTCCGAAGCCGTGCTCGCGCTCATGTCGCATGAAGCGCTCGATCGAGCCGCGCGTGCGCTCGACGGACGTTGACGCGCCGCGCGGGATGAAGCGCATCGCCTCGTCGTCGCCGAACACGCGCTCGTGCAGCGCCGGTGCATCCTGCAACGTGAACGAGCGAATGACGAGGCGAGCCGTCTCCATCGGCAGCGGCACGCGCGGAACATAACGCAGAATCGCCCGCGTGGCAGAGGTGCGCGCGTTCCGCGCCATTCGCTATGACGAACGCGTGGCCGGGCCGCTGTCCGACCTGATCTGCCCGCCCTACGACGTGATCTCGCCCGAGGAGCGCGCCCGGCTCGCCGCACGGAACGAGCGCAACTTCGCGCGGGTGGAGCTACCCGAAGAGGGCCCCGCCGGATACACGCGCGCCGCGGCGCTGCTGCACGCCTGGATGCACGAGAAGGCGCTGGCCGCCGATCCGCCGTCGGTCTACCTGCACGAGCACAAGTTCGTGCTCGGCGGCGTGCGCGCGGTGCGCCGCGGCGTGTTCGTCGCGCTGCGCCTGTACGACCCCACCGACGGGATGGTGCTGCCTCACGAGCGGACCTTCCCGAAGGCGAAGGCCGATCGCCTCGAGCTCCTCCGCGCGACGCGCGCGAACACCAGCCCGATCTTCGGGATGATCGACGGCGGCCCGATGAAGATGCTGGACGGCGCCTCGGCCGCCGCGGTCGGCGAGGCGCTTCTGGGCGAGGATCGCCACGAACTCTCGCGCGTGCTCGACACGCAAAAGGTCGCGCGCTTCAAGGACGCGCTGCGCAAGGAGCGCGTGTACATCGCCGACGGGCATCACCGCTACGAGACGGCGCTCACGTACGCGAACGAGGTGGGTGCCGGCCCCGACGCGAATGAACGGTTCGTGCTCACCTACCTCTGCGCGCTCGACGACCCCGGCCTGCGTATCCTCGGCACGCATCGCCTGGTGGCCGGTGGGCGCGCCGCGCTCGATGCGGCCATCGCGCGTTCGTTCGAGGCCTTCACCATCGACCGCGGCGCGATCGAGGACGTCCAGCCGGGCATCGTGCTCGTGCGGGACGGGAAGTTCCTGCGACTCGAGGTGCGCCGCGATGCCGATCGCTCGTCACTGCCGCGCGCCTGGCGCGAGCTGCCGGTCGCGATCGCCGAGGAGCTGCTGCTGCGCGACGTTCGGCAGACCGATGCGGTCATCAGCTACGAGCACGACACCGACCGCGCGATCGCAGCCGCGACCGGCGAGTGGAGTGCGGTCCTCGTGCGCGCGGTGGACCCGATGACACTGCGCGCGGTCGCCGACGCCGGCGAGCGCCTGCCCCAGAAGACGACGTACTTCTATCCGAAGGCGCCCGCGGGCCTCGTTATCCGATCGCTCGACCTCGGCTAACGACCTAGGCTAATCAGGGCAGTCGTTCAGGTCATCAAGCTGCGTTCTCAGGTCGCGGATCTGAGAACGTTTGACCGGACTCAGCCATGGCCACAGAGCACGGATGACCACGCTGACCTTCGCCCCGCCGCTGACGCGCCACCGGTATTGAGGCAACCTCGACCACGGATTGCGGAGCGTTCGTGGTCCGCTGATGCGGCCAACGCCGACGACGGAGTGGAATCGGCTCAAGGTCTCAGGCACATCGTCGATTGAGGCCTGCGCCACCTCCATCCCGATCCCTCGCCAGTCAGGCCACCGGTGATCCTTCATGAGAAAGACGCTGCCCTCGCCATCGAAGAATCCAGCCGCCCAGGCGCGCTCCAACTCAAGCGGTAGCGCACCGCCGGCGAGCGCGGGGACCGCGCGTCCGACTTCGAGAGCGGCCTTGCCGAGCTGAACACGTTTCTCGTGACTGAGGAACGGCCAGAGTGCCTCAGAGACTTCATCAATCACGTCGTTCCGAGTCGTCTTCCAGTAGTAGAGATAGCCTCGGTATGGACCAGTGATCCCACCGAGCCCGCCCAGCGCATCGCGAAAGCGCACGAGGACGAGAGGGAACTCACCCGCAAGACCGCCCTGACTCACCTGCATCTGCCGACGGCGTGTGAGACGCTGCTTGGGCAGATAGGTGGATGCCGATCCTTCGCCATCGAACAAGCCTGCTGCCCAGGCGACTTGTGTCTCGGTGATCACCTCTTCCGGTGAATCGGAGGCGTAGTGACAGAGCGAGCGGGGAGGGCGGGATTCGAACCCGCGGAGCCAGAAACCCGACTCAGGAGGTTAGCAACCTCCCGCACTCGACCACTATGCGACCTCCCCGGAGGTCCAGGTCGACGAGAAGTCTACCGTGACCGAACCCGCTCCGAGCGTCGCTAGCATCGCCTCATGGCCGATGAGCGCATCCTCGCGATCGACATCGGCGCGGGCACGATGGACGTGCTGCTCCACGACCCCGCGCAGCCGATGGAGAACGCCGTCCAGCTCGTGCTCCCGTCGGCCACGGCGCTCGTCGGCCGCCGGATCGAGAATGCACGCCGCGCCGGCAAGGCCGTCTTCCTCCACGGGAACCTGATGGGCGGCTACCACACGACCAACGCGGTCTGGCGCCACCTCGAGGCGGGGCTCGCGGTGTACGCGACCGAGCGCGCCGCGCGCACCGTGCACGACGACCTCGACCTGCTGACGAAGAAGGGAATCATGATCGTGGACAAGGCGCCGGCTGACACGATCGCTATCGAGCTCCGCGATCTCGACCTCGCGAAGCTGGCGAAGGTCCTCGGCACATACGACGTGACCCTCCCGTCGACCATCGCGGTGGCGGCACAGGATCACGGCTTCTCACCCAAGGCGTCGAACCGTCTCTTCCGCTTCGAGCACTGGCGCCGTTACCTCGTGCCCGGCAGCACGCTCGCCGACCACATCTGGACGCGCCCGCCGGAATACATGACGCGCCTGCTCGCGATCCAGGCCGACGCGCCCGGTGCGATCGTCGCCGACACCGGCCCGGTCGCGGTGCTCGGAGCGCTCGAGGACGAGCGCGTCGCCGCCGAGGCCGAGCGCGGCGCGTGCATCGTCAACGTCGGCAACCAGCACACCCTGGCGCTCCTCGTTCGCGGCGAGGAGCTGTTCGGCGTCATAGAACACCACACCGAATCCATGACCACCGAGAAGCTCGAGCGGCTGGTCACGCGCCTGATCGCGGGCACCATCACCCACGACGAGGTCTTCGCCGACGACGGACACGGCGCCCTGGTGCTCGACGCGTACCACGACGCGGGACCGTTCACCTTCACCGCGGTCACCGGGCCGAACAGGGCGATGGCGAAGCCCCTCGGCTGGTACTTCGCAGCGCCGCATGGCGCGATGATGCTGTCGGGCTGCTTCGGGCTGGTGCGCGGGGTCCGCGCGCTCGGCTCGCCGCAGAAAGAAGGAAGCCCCGCCTGACGGCGGGGCTTCCCGAAAGGTGCCGGACGGTCCGTTAGCTCACTTGATGAACTGGCGGAGCCACGGGTCCGCGAAGTAGACGGCGAACAGGATCGCGGCGATCCACATCCAGCGACTGACCTCGCCGGACTTGCCGGATGCGAGCTTCAGCAGCGCGTACGCGATGAAGCCAACACCGATGCCGTTCGTGATCGAGTAGCTGAGCGGCATGACGAAGATCGTGAGCAGGATCGCGAAGCCAGTCGCGAAGTCGATGTTGCCGATCTTGTTCAGGTCAAGGATCGGTTTGAACATGAACCAACCGACCAGCATGAGCGCGGGCGCGGTCGCCTGCGGCGGCACGATGCCCGCGATCGGGGCGAGGAGGACACACACTAAGAACAGCGCCGCGACAACGAGGGAAGCCAGCCCCGTCTTCGCACCTTCCGCGACACCGGAGCCTGACTCGATATAGGTCGTGTTGCTCGACGTGCCGAAGACGCCTCCGAAGAGCGCGCCGAGCGAGTCGACCCAGAACACGCGGTCCACGCGGTCGATCGACCCGTCCTTCTTCAGCCAGCCGCCCTCGGCCGCGACCGAGACGACAGTGCCGGCGGTGTCGAAGAAGTCGGACAACATGAGCGAGAAGACCGTGAGGATGGCCACGAAGAACCCGAGCCTGAAGACCTCGAATAGCGCGACGCCGCCGTTCACGGTGGTGAAGATCGCGCCGATGGTCGAGAAGTCCGGTGTGTCGACGAACGACTTGGGCATGACCGCGACACCAGGAAGGTCCTTGTACGTCGCGCCGCCCTGCGCCGCGTTCACGGCGATGCCGATGATCGTCGCGCCGATGATCCCGAGGATGAGCGCCCCCTTGATGTTGCGCGCGTAGAGGAACGCGGTCAGGAGCAAACCACCGAGGGTGACGATCGCGGTCGCGCTGTTCAGGTTGCCGAGCGCGACGGGGTCCGAAGGGTTGCCGGTCGCGGCCACGAGGCCGCCGTTGAACGCGCCGATGGTGAAGATGAACGCGCCGATGCCGGCGCCGATGCCGAACTTGAGCGGCACCGGGACGGCGTCCAGAAGCGCTTTCCGGATACCGAGCGCCATGGCGACGCAGATCGCGAGGCCTTCGAGTGCGACGACGCCCATGGCGCCCTGCCATGAGAGTCCGGCGCCCTTGACGAGGCCGAAAGCGACGACTGCGTTGATGCCGAGGCCCGCCGCTCCGGCGTACGGATAGTTCGCCCACAGGGCCATGCCCCCCGTGAAGAGCGCGGCCATGATCGCGGTCGCCGCGACGACCGCGGGGAACGGTATGCCGGCGGCCGAAAGAATGACCGCGTTGACGACGAGGATGTAGGACATGACGAGGAATGTGGTGAGTCCGCCGCGGATCTCCGTGCCGACGGTCGATCCCGCGGCCGTGATGCCGAACTGGCGCTCGAGCCAGCTGTCACTGCTTGCCGCAGTGCTACGTGCTGCCATCTTTCCCTCCCTTGCTACGGTCGCTCGCGGTGCTGGTCACGTCACCTCCGCACGAGGTGCTCACACCGGCTCGCCGAGAAGGGTGCCAGGAAGCAGGCCGGATTCTATGGACCTGAGGCTCGCACGTCGAGGGCGTTAGGCGGTCGCGAGCGTGCTCACCGTTTTCAGCAATTCCTCGAGTCCGAAGGGCTTCGCCAGGCCGGCATCGCAGCCCAGCTCCCTCGCGATGCCTGCGGCGCGCGGCAGCGCCGAGAGCGCGACGATCCTCGCCCGCGCGTTCGGCACTTGGCGGTACGCGCGGATGAACTCACGCCCGCCCATGCGCGGCATGATCAGGTCGAGGACGATCACGTCTGGCTGCCAGCGCTGGGACTCGAGCAGCGCCTCGGCCCCGTCGGCGACGCTGCGCGTCTCGTACCCCTCGCTGGCGAGGAGCTGGCTCAGCATCGTGCGGATGTCCTCGTCGTCGTCGACCACGAGAACCCTCGTCCCGACGCGCACTCGCGAGAGCAGGCTGGCCGCGCTCCGACGGCGGCCGCCTTCGCTCAGGACGAACGTACCCGCGGCGCGGACCGCGTCGAGCACAAAGTCGTACGCGGCGTCCTTTGGGAGGCATGCGGCGGCGCCGGACTCGCGGGCGGCCGGGCAGACATCGGTGGAGAGCGTGTAGAGGACCACGCGCGTCGGCGCCCCGCTCCGCCGCAGCTCTCGTAGCACGGTCAGGCCGTCGGGCCCGCCGGGCATGTCCTCGTCGAGGACGAGCACGTCGGGTGTGAGGTCGCGCACGAGACGAAGGGCCTCGGTGCCGTTGTCGGCCACGCCGACGACGGTCAGGTCGGGCTCCGCGTCGAAGAGATAACGCAGGTTCTCGCGGATCGACGGATAGTCGTCCGCGACCACGATGCGCAGCTTGTCTGCTTGATCCACTGCGCGACGGTAGTTCAGCGCGCTTTGACGGAGAAGCCATACGTTCGGCGGGGGCTCCGCGTCGCCTCGCTGGCCGTTGAGCGAGAGCACGAGCAAGCGGCGGAGGGGGTGGGATTCGAACCCACGGAGGCCCGGAGGCCTCAGCGGTTTTCAAGTGCGCACCCTACCGTTCCGACCCGTCCCAACCCGTTCATTTGTGCGTGGTCCTGGGCCGATAGGGATGGGCAAATTGCCGATCCGTTCCGTGCAACTGCGGTCAAGACTGCGGTCACGCCCCGCCTCCCAGGACCGCGTCGAGGACCGCGGCCGCCTCGCGCTGCATCGTCGGCGTGACGTGCGAGTAGAGGTCGAGCGTGATCGCGATCGTCGAGTGGCCCAGCATCTCGCTCACGATCTTCGGGTGGACGCCGCGGCCCAGGAGCAGCGTCGCGGCAGTGTGCTCCCGCGGGGTAAACGCCGAAACGATCGCGATCGCCCCCCCGGCTGTTGCGGGATGCCTTTCTTTCGGCACTGACCTTTCAGCGCACACACGATTGCGTGATCGTCAGCTGCGAGTTGGTGGCGCGGCGGGTAATTGCACTGTCACGCGGAGCCCTCCGGCGGTCCGGGGAATGAGGGCGAGGCTTCCGTCGTGTGCTTGAACGATGCTCCTGACGATCGCGAGGCCGAGGCCGACACCTGCCTGATCGGTGCGGATGCGTTCGGTGCCGCGCCGAAACGGTTCAGTGAGGGTCGAGACGAGCTGTGGAGTGAGCTTCTCGCCAGTGCTCTCGACAGTGAGCATGACGGACTCGGGGCAGATGGCGGTGCTGACCTGCACGGTGCCGTGTTCGGGAAGGTTGTGGACGATGGCGTTGTGCAGGAGGTTCGTGGTCATCTGCAGCAATAACGCGTGTGAGCCGATGGTGGGAGTGACATCGCCGGACGTTTCGATGGTGACGCCATGCTTTTCTGCGAGGGGAAGGAGCGTTTCAGTGGCTTCTTCAGCAAGGAGGGATAGGTCGACGTGTTCTCGGGTGAAGGACCGCCGATCGGCGCGGCTGAGCAGGAGCAAGGCTTCGGTGAGGTCGATCGCTCGGGCGTTGACGGCATGGAGACGGTCGACGAGCTCGCCGGTGTCGCGGTCCGGATCATTGCGGGCGACGTCGAGAAGCGTCTGCGTGATCGCCAGCGGGGTGCGCAGCTCGTGGGAAGCGTTGGCTGCGAACCGCTGCTGTTCGGCGACGTGTGCTTCGAGCCGCGCGAGCATGGTGTCGAAGGCATCGGCGAGCTCACGGAACTCATCTCTCTTGCCTGGTAGCCGGATCCGGTGGGAGAGCGATCCGTCCGCGGCCATGCGTGTTGCCTCGGTGATCCGAGTCAGGGGGGCGAGCATCCGGCCGGCGAGGATCCATCCTCCCACGAGACCGAACACGAGCAGGAACGCCAGGGCTTCGGCTGCTCGCGGAGCGAACGCGTCGAGCAGGTCGGACTGGTTGGGGACGAATCCGCGCGCGAAGATCGGGCGGTCGGGCACATAACGCAGGAGGAACACCCACACAGTGGCGAGCAGCAAGCCGCTTGCGAGCATGAGGAACCCGGCATAGCTGAGGGTGAGTTTCAGGCGGACGCTTAACCCGGAGGGCCTATCCACGGTCCTCGCCTCCGCGCCCGTTGTCTGCTTGAGCCTCGATGCGGTATCCGGCGCCGGCCACGGTGGAGATGATCTCGGGTTCGCCGAGGCGCTTGCGCAGCGCCGAGACGGTGATGCGCACGGAGTTGGTGAAGGGGTCTGCATTCTCATCCCACGCCCGTTTCAGTAGATCTTCAGCACTGACGACACCGCCTTCGGCGGCGACGAGAACTTCGAGCACCGCGAACTGCTTCCGGGTGAGGGCCACATAGCGGCCGTCGCGGTAGACCTCGCGGCGGAAGGGGTCCAGACGCAGGCCTGCGATCTCTCGCACGGGTGGCCTGCTGTGGGCGCGCCTGCGGTCGAGCGCTCTGAGACGGAGCACGAGCTCTCGGAGTGCGAACGGCTTGGTGAGGTAGTCGTCGGCGCCGAGCTCGAACCCGGAGGCCTTGTCATCGAGCCGGTCGGCGGCGGTGAGCATGAGGATCGGCATCCCGCTGCCCGAGGCGACGATGCGCTTGGCGATCTCGTCGCCGGAGGGGCCGGGGATATCGCGGTCGAGGACGGCGATGTCGTAGGCGTTGCTGCGCAGCAGCTCCAGAGCGGTCCGACCGTCATTCGCGACGTCTGCCGCGATCGCTTCCAGGCGCAGGCCGTCGCGGATGGCGTCCGCCATGTAGGGCTCATCCTCGACGATCAGCACACGGATGCTCCGATGCTACGAGCCGGCGCATATCGCTGGCATATCGAAAACCACATACGTGCTGGCAACATGCCGCGGCATTGACTTGAGTCATGGCCTATCGCAAACGAGCACGATCAGCGAGCCGTCGGATCCGCCGGGTCCTCGCCGGCGGCCTGCTCCTCGTCATCGCGGCGATCGTCGCCTCGCTCGGCCACCAGTTGCAGGCGTCCTCCGCTGAGGCATCCCGTACGGCGGCGACGGCAGCATCTCCCACGGCCGCATCGGCCGCATCGCCCACGGGCGCAACGACCCCATCACCCACCGACCTCCTTCGCGGTGAGCAACGACGTGCGCTTGGCGAGCCCGCACCGTCCTCGGCATCGGCGCGGGTGCCCGGCGTCCTTCGACGGGAGCAGCCCGGCGCGCCCGGCGAGGCGGACGGTCTCGTCCCCGAGGGCACGACGGTCTTTGATGACGGGGTTCCGGGCGTCGCCAAGCTCGATCCGTCTCTCCTCGGTGCCCTGCGCCGCGCTGCAACGGATGCCGCGCGCGACGGCGTGGAATTCGTCGTCGATAGCGGCTGGCGTTCCGCGGCGTACCAGGGACAGCTACTCCGTGAGGCGGTCTCGACGTACGGCTCGGAAAGGGAGGCCGCCCGATGGGTGGCCACGCCCGAAACGTCTCCCCACGTCTCCGGGAACGCGGTCGACATCGGGCCCTTCGCTGCCACCGCGTGGCTGTCCAAGTACGGCGCCAAGTACGGGCTCTGCCAGATCTATCGCAATGAACCCTGGCACTACGAACTGCGTCTGGAAGCCATCGGTCACGGCTGCCCGCCTATGTATGCCGACCCGACGCAGGATCCGAGGATGCAGTGACGAGCAGATCCGGAACAGCACTGGTGTGCACGAAACCACCACGCGCGCGGGGAGGAAGAACGTGAGCGGAAGATCGCGGCCGCTGGCTGCACTTGCCCTAGTCGCCCTGATCAGCGCGGGCTGTTCGAATGCACCCGCTGGGACCGGCAGCGGCGGCAACACCACCACCGCCAGCCGCGACCAGGCGGTGAAGTTCGCCGAGTGCATGCGCGCCAATGGCGTCAAGAACTTCCCGGACCCAAGCGCGTCGGGCGATTTCGCCATCGACACGGTCGCGAACCGCTCGGGGGTGGACACGAGCAGCGCCGCCTTCACGCGGGCCCGCAGCGCGTGCAAGGACCTGGAGCCATCGGGGTTCACGGGCAAGAACAGGACTGCCGAGCAGCAGCAGGCGGCCCTCAAGTTCGCCCAGTGCATCCGCGACAACGGCGTGAAGGACTTCCCGGACCCCGCCCCAGACGCGCCGCTCATCGACACGGAGCGAATCCCATCCACCGCACGGAGCGGTGGCGTGGACATCCTCCACGCCGCGATGCAGAAGTGCGCCGGTCTCGCCAAGGATGCAGGCGTCACGGGGGGCCCGTGATGCGGAAGAGATGGGTGCTGGCTGGAGCGGCCGTGCTGGTCGCCGCAGCGGTCACCGGCGGCGTGATGGCTATGTCCGCTGCGAAACAAGCCAAGCTGTCCGCGCAGGAGCCGCCGCCGAACACGGCACAGGTGGTGAGGGGGAAGCTCTCGGCCACGGTGTTCGACTACGGGACGCTGACCTACCGGGCGCGCTCGGACGGCTCGCCGTACTCCGTGATCAACCAGGCCCGCGGGACGTACACGAAGCTGCCTGATGCAGGCGACCAGGTCGGCTGCGGCGACGTGCTCTATCGCGTGGACGACCACCCCGTGCTCCTGCTGTGCGGCGCGGTCCCCGCCTACCGCGACCTGCTCGCTGGCAACGTGGGCGAGGACGTCCGTCAGCTCAACCGAAATCTGCACACCCTCGGCTACGACACCGTCGCCGGCGTCGATATCGCCGCTGATGACAACGCTTTCACCTCGAGGACCGAGAAGGCTCTCCAGGTGCTTCAGCGCAACGAGGGGTTTGCCATCACCGGGAAGCTTGCCTTCGGTGATGCGCTCTTCCTGCCCGAGTCGGTGCGGATCGCCCAGGTCACCGGAAAGCTCGGCGGATCCGCCCAGGCTGGTGCGGAGGTCGCGCAGGCCACATCCGACAGGCTCGAGGTGCAGATGGCCCTCGATCCCTCGCAGCAGGGCGAGGTGAAGGCGGGCGCCCCAGCGCAGATCACGCTGCCGGGCAACAGATCGGTGCCGGGGAAAGTGGACCGCCTGGGGAGGGTCGCCCAGATTTCTGCCGGGCAGGACGCCGGGGCCGCGACCATCCCGGCCTTCATCAGTCTCGACGATCCAAAAGCCGCAGCCGGGCTCGACAGGGCCCCGGTCAAGGTGGTGATCACGACCGAAGGCGTCGAGAGCGCGCTGAGCGTCCCCGTGACCGCGCTCGTCGGGAAGTCCGGCGGCGGGTTCGCGGTCGAGGTCGTGCGCGACGGCGGGCGACGCGAGCTGGTCGCTGTGCGGCTGGGCCTGTTCGACGCCGCGAGCGGACGAGTCCAAGTCGAAGGCGATCTTGGCGAAGGCGATCGAGTGGTGGTGCCCTCGTCATGACTGGCGGATCAGTCTTGGAGCTGGAGGGCGTCACCAAGGTCTACGGCGAAGAGCCGCCGGTGGCCGCCCTCCGGGGACTGTCCTTCTCCGTCCGGCCGGGCGAGCTGGTGGCGATCGTCGGGCCATCCGGGTCGGGCAAGTCCACGCTACTGCACGTCATGGGGACGCTCGAGCGGCCGAGCAGCGGCGTGGTCCGGATCGGCGGGGTCGATGCGGCGCGCCTCGGCGACCGCGAGCTGTCGCTGCTGCGGGCTCGGGAGATCGGGTTCGTCTTCCAGCAGTTCTTCCTCGCCGAACACGCCACGGTGCGGGAGAACGTCGCTGACGGTCTGCTCTACGCCGGCGTCCCCGCCGCCGAGCGGTTCAGGCGGGCGGATGACGCGCTCGAACGGGTCGGCCTCTCCGAACGCGCGAGCTTCAGGCCCACCAAGCTCTCGAGCGGGGAGCGGCAGCGGGTTGCGATCGCCCGGGCGCTAGTCGGGCGTCCGTCGATCGTGCTCGCCGATGAGCCGACGGGAAATCTCGACAGCGCCAACGGCGCATCGATCATGGAGCTCATCCGCGAGCTCAATGCCGAGGGCGCCACCATCGTCATGATCACCCACGACGCAGGCCTCGCCGATCAGCTGCCTCGCCAGATCCGGATGCTGGACGGCCAGGTGATCTCAGATACCAGTCGAGATCGCAGTGTCCTTGTGGCGCCCGTGGACGCTGCGGGCGGCGAAGCAACAGACGCCTTGAGTACCAAGAGCGGACGATTGCGGCTGAGCGACGGGCTGCGAGTAGCGAGTGTCGGGCTGCGCGCGCGGCCGCTGCGCGCCGCGCTGTCCGCACTCGGCATCGCGATCGGAACGGCAGCGATCGTGGGGGTCCTCGGGCTGTCCTCCTCCTCGCAGGCCGGGCTGCTCGCGGAGATCGATCGGCTCGGGACGAACCTGCTGACCGTCGAAGGCGACTCGGCACACGGCATCCCCGGTGCAGCAGGACGGAGCCTCACCGGGGGTGCGGCGCAGCTGCCCCGCGAAGCGCGGGCGCGGATCACGCATCTGGACAACGTTCAGCAGGTGACGGATACCGCCTTGATCAAGGAGGCGAGGGTCTACCGGAGCTCGATGATCCCGGTGGGCAACACCGGTGGCCTCCAGGTGCAGGCCACTAGCCTGAATCTCCTGTCCGTACTCGGCACCGGCGTCGCACGCGGCAACTGGCTCAATGAAGGCACTGCCCGCGAGCCGGTTGCGGTGCTCGGGGCAGCCGCTGCGAAACGGCTCGGCATCAGCCGGCTCTACCCCGATCAGCGGATCTGGCTGGGAGACCAGTGGTTCAACATCGCCGGCGTTCTGGAGCCATCGCCGCTGGCGCCCGAGATCGACAACAGCGCCCTGATCGGCTACCCGGCCGCCCAGAAGTACCTCGGCTACGTCAGCCTGGTCGGCGGCGAGGAGCTGGCCGGCCCGCCGAGCTCGATCTACGTGCGCACCGCCACCGGTCATGAGGCGGCGGTGCAGTCGCTGCTGGGGCGGACCGCGAACCCCGAAGCACCGAACGAGGTGAACGTCAGCCAGCCGTCCGACGTGCTCACCGCCCGGGCCGCTGCGGCGGGGGCGTTCGACAGCCTCTTTCTTGGGCTCGGGGTGGTGTCACTGATCGTGGGTGCTGTCGGGGGCGCCAACATCATGATCATCTCGGTTCTGGAACGCCGCTCGGAGATCGGCCTCCGTCGTGCCCTTGGTGCGACGAAGAGCCAGATCCGGACCCAGTTCCTCGGTGAGTCGATCCTGCTCGCCGTCAGCGGCGGCGTCGTCGGCGTGCTGGCCGGGGCCGCCGCAACCGCGGTGTACGCCAGCTCGAAGAGCTGGGCCATCGTGATCCCCGTCGAGGCGTGGTCAAGCGGCATCATCTCGGCCATCCTCATTGGCGCGCTCGCCGGCCTGCTACCGGCGGTTCGGGCCTCTCGGGTGCCGCCTGCCGTAGCACTGCGCACGGCATGAGCGGGGTGGATCTCCATCGAGAGGCCACCCGGCGCGCTGGCGTAGCCCGTCGGCTCTGACCCGACTCATCGCCTCTGTACAGCCACGTATACAGCAACCAGGTCAACATAAGTCGTGACGAGGCGGGATGAGCCGGGACGATGAACTCGGACAACGTTCGAGAACACCCGAAATTGTTAGGGTTCCCGAAGGCCGACAGCCATCTTGAAAATCGATGAAGAGGGTCATGGTCAGAAGGATGTCGAACGGCTCGCCTTGAGGCGCTCGCGGATGGGCCCGAAATCGACGCGGGTTCCGCAATAGAAGTGCGCGTCCCGGTGCGCGTGTACCGCCGCTGCAGCGCCGTGAACGTCGAGCTTCTTATACGCGTTCGCGGCGAGGTTGCCGACTGTGTTGATCGAGATCCCGAACTCGAACGCGATCGTCTTCTGCGTCATGCCTCGCGCGAGGCGATCGTACATCACCGCGCACAAGAGTCCCGCTCCAGCGGTGATCGGAGACCCTCGCGCATTCGTTTGGGCCCAAGTGTCAGCGACGTCCGTCAGTTT
>WNFB01001883.1_pt1 | contig 18107 bp, 15 predicted proteins | sample 5400501 | NCBI WGS metagenome assembly WNFB01 (sample SAMN13153341, study PRJNA577476) | soil metagenome | isolation source: 200 cm saprolite under Douglas fir tree site 2 hole 1 | place: USA:California | collected 2015-04-18 | reverse complement strand
GGCCGCTTCGGCTCCTGGTGGAGGGCAGTTTCTGCACCCCCTTCTTCTTGAGGTACGCCCGCAGTTTGGCCTTGCGTCGTCGCTTCTCGCGGTCCCGCTTCTGTCGCTCGCGCAGCTTGCCGTGAAAGGTGCCATAGTGTTTGCCGGAACTCGTCGTTATGAAGTTGGCGATGCCCACATCAATTCCAACCACCGGGGCATCTGGTGCGGTTTGTACCGAAATCACCTCATCGTAACTGAGGGTCAACCACCACCCGGTATCGCGCTTGCTGAGGGTTACACTGGTATTGATCGTCTTGCCTTCCAGGGCTTTGCGATGATATTTAGCAAGCTTCACCGGAACCAACAACACCTTGCGCAATTCGAGGGTACTAATCTTCAACCAGTAGTCAAAGGTGGAGTCCTGCGAAGGCTCAAGTACCACGACATTGGCGTTCGCTTGAATACACCTCTGGTACAAAGTAGGAAGGTTCCACTCTGTCCAGACTGGTTCTTTCATCTGTGCATCTGGGGTGCCATTGGCTTGTTGCTCCTGGTACTCCGCTCGCTCTTCCACATAGTCCTGGTATGCCTGTTCACGGTTGGTCCGCCACGACTGGGCAATGCCTGCGGCTTGTTGAATGGCGACGCGGTGCCAGCGTTCTGACAACGGGGTCTGAAAGACCGGGGGAGAAAACTTATCGGGCTGCACCGCAGTGCAAAACAGCGTCACATACTCCTGGCAGAGTGCCAGGTAGACCGGGGTGAGCGCATCCAGCGCAGCGAGTTTGCCTGCGTTGGCCTCTCCCAGCCGGATATGCGTCACGGCGAAGGTGTGGATCGGTGGTTCGCCTGGTTTTTTGGATCGGCGATGGCGCTGCTTCATGGTATACTTCTCCCTTATGAGAGTTCTGCTCTACTCCTCAGTAATGATCAGCAGGTGAATATGGGTGACATCTTCTGGGACCTGCTCGTTATCCCGTATCCCTGCGATGGTCACGCTTGCGATGCCTTGCTGTGACAAGAGAAGCAACTGCAAGGCTTGGTGTTTGGTTTTGCCTGTAATGAGTGTCTTGATGTGCTGCTGCTCCTGGGGGCTGAACGTGTAGACCCACGTACCCAGAAGAGAAAGAGATAACACGATCGGTGTTTTGGTTGCTGTTGCTTGCTTGACCGTCACCTGGATGGAGCCTGTGAGATGATAGGCAGTTCCGAGTTGTGTTGCGGCCATGCTGGTAAGAAGCTGCAAAGCTTTCACCTGTACCGCTTGCTGGTTATAGGCAACGGCAATGCAAGACTCTGAAACAGTCACTTGTACCGCCGTTGCCTCACTCCCTGGGCCGTGATCGGCGGATTCTGTGGGAGTACAGGTCGGGGGAACAAGTGCTTCACCCTCTGTCAGTTGGGCAGTAAGGGCTGCCTGTTCGCTTTGCAAGAGATGGGGTGTAAGACGGTTGACGACGCGCTCTATATCATCTCTGGTCACGGTGGTATAGCCTCTGGTGTCTTGCCCTCCGGTAAACGGCGCAAGATTTTTGACATAGAGCGAACTCGAGACTGTCCCGTTCATATCAAGTGCCTGGATGTTGCCTGCCTGTCCAGCGTGAAGCGCATGGGCCGCAATGCTTGCTTGTCCATCTTGGGGTGGGGTATTGGGGGGAATAGTCCCCGTTTGATCTGTGACCACTTTTACCCCGTCTTCACCGGTAAAGACGGTGCCAGCGTACACCGTTTGCGCGGAAAAAGAGCCGTTATAAAAGCTGAGGATTCCGGCGGCGGCTCGGGCGTCCTGGTGTCCGTGTCCGGTTGCTTGGGTGGTTTGTGTTTGGGTAAGAGCAAGCTCAGGCAGTACTCGCCCTTGGACTCCGTTTCCATTTGCGCCTATAGGCAATGTCGCGGTGGTGCTGATGGTTTGCACCTTCGGTGTGAGCGTCACGGTGATGATCGGGGTAAGCAGTGCCGTAATCTGGGTATCGACCAGATCAAACACAAGAAAAAAGCAGAGGATAAGGATGAAATACGGAAAAAAGAACGGTTCTTTCCCTGGCGTGGCCATGTGCTTTGTCAGGGGGATCTCCGTATCTGGTTCCTCGCTCTCGATGATGGTGGGTTCCTCTTGGTCAAGTGGCATTTGTGAAAAGAGGATGCCCCCTCCTGCGACTGGGTAGACATGGATCGTTGCTTGCTCCTCTGCGGGGAACTGTGTGTCTTCCGCTCTGCCTGGTTCTTGCAGTGTCGTAAGCATCTGGCGCATGGTTGCGTCAAGATCGTGCTGCTTCCTCATGGTTTCCCTCGCGTGCTGACGGGGGGATTGCTCCCCCCTTACTAGTGTGACGGTCGCTCTACAAACTGCCCGTTCTGGTTCAGATAGATGATCGGTGTTCCCTGCACGGTGACGATCATATCGGTTTTGCCGTCCCCATCCACATCTCGGAAACTCAGGGTCACGGGATCAAGGTCTGCATTCTGCCCGTACAGTTGCGGATCTCGATAGATGCGTGATTTTGACGTATCTCCACCTGGGATCTCGATGATGACCACCCTGGCATCGAGGTTGAGGGCGATCAGATGCGTTTTGTGTTGGACGCTGTCGTTGTGGCCGACGACCACATCATACTGGGCGGTCCTGGGTCTGCCATAGGCGACGTCGTCCTGGTGAACAATCCACCAGTTCCCAAACGCGGTCAGCCCTTGCCATAAGCCCAGCATCAGAAGCATGCCGACCCCTAACCAGAGAACGGGATGCGCCCGAAACCAGTCTCTTTTTTTGCGTATCGGTGCGGCGGGAATATCCTCGGTGCTGCGTTGCGCTCCTCTGATGGTCTGCGCTGGCGGGACGTGCTGCGCTGATCGCCTGGGAGGGATACGCTGCACCTGGTCAGGGTGCAACTGATACCGAGTGTTGTCCTGCGGAGAGGGCATGTGGTAGCGGATGCTACTGTTTGGCAGTCGCGGCGGCCAGGCGTCGTCATAGTCTCCCTCGTCTGTTTCGATAAGATGACCCCTGCTATCTGAGTAAGTGATTCTATCCCCTCGCTGTTGCCTTGCGTCTAGCCGTTGAACAGGTTGCCTTGATCCGGTGTATCTATCTCTGTTCATGCCTCCCTCCTCCGTTCTTCACTGCGATGCAGGGCACACACCATCAAGCGAGCGTCCGATGGCGGCCTACTCAGACACCGTGGACAATAGGCGTACAGGCCGCACACCAAACACACCCGCTCCCCCAGCGTGAAGGTGGGATGCCAGCGGTGCCAGTCCTGCGCACAGTTGGCGAGAGCTTTGGTTCGTTGAAGAGAGGTCGTCGATGCGTGTTCCATGACCGTTATCCCTCCTCCTCATGCTTGAGCATCCCGTGCTGCTGATAGCACAACACACACGCCTCCTGTACCTGCTGGGTCAGCACACCGACCCGCTGGAGTTGCTCGGTCGCCTGGGTGAACAGGCTCCGAAGAGAGGCGTGCTCATCTTCGCCGAGGGGATGCCGCTGGTCGCTTGCCAACCGTTCGAGCCAGTAGAGGGCACTCATCCACTGCGAGAAAGCGTCTTGCAGGTCGTGGATCACCTGCTCACAGGCGGCGCGAGCATGCAAGTCATCGCCGTTGAGGCGGCTGTGACAGGCGTGGTTATACTGCCGCAAAGCTCCGGCCTCCAGGGAGAGGGCGGAGAAGACCTCTGAGGTCACGGTGAAGGCGGGGTAGGTGAGAAACGTCCCTGCAAAGGTGGCCCAGAGTTGGGCTGCTCCTTCCAGAGGCATCCAGGCCATGCTGGTGGGCAAGGCGGTAGGGTGTTCCTGTTGGCTGCCAGTTGGGAACTGGTCGTCGTTGTCGTGGTAGCCAGAGGATGCCTCGTGCAATGTCCTGATCGTCATGATCGTTTTCCCTTCTCTCCTTGCACACTACAGCAACCGACCTGCTACAAAGTCGGTCGCTTCGTTAGGGGTGAGCAATCCATCTTCGACGAATTGTGCAACCTGAGCAATTAAGAGAGGGCTTTCATGACAAAGACAGGTAGGGTCGAGAAAACAAAAGGGACGTTCTACGGTGTGAAGGGGGTCATCCTCTATGGGAATGACGGGGACAGTGTAGTACTCTTCCGGGTCTTGCATGATGAGGTTCTCCTTTGCGCTTGCTTGACACCAAACTCCCATGCAGGTACCATGCCTGTGAGAGTCTAAGTCGGAGTTAACGATAGCAGGGCTCTTTACGTTGGCTCATATGCGACAACTATAAGCCAACAACTTCTAATTGGCACTACGAGAGACGAAGCGAAGTAAATGACTGTAATCCATCCGAGATGAACACAGGATGTTGATAGCCATCAAGAAAGCCCTGGATAAACTCTTCTTCAGGTACCCAATGGGCAACAGTATCCAAATCAATAGCGAACTATTGACTGGTTGGTACGGACCCCGTTTCAGCCAGTGCCCGTGACTGGACCGTGAGAACGGGAAGCTGTACTGGGGCGACTGCACGCACCTCTATTCCCTGCCCTCGTCGAGCGAAGGAGTCGGGAATTGCTTTTCGCAAGATGTTCGCTGATCCGTTGACATCCGCATTGATGCGCCGCCCATTGCTAGCACGATAGAGGCCGCGATGCTCTCGCTTGCCGCTAAAGCGTGGTTTTTCTGTACGCCTGGGGTCGTAGGTTGGGATGTCATCCAGATCAAGAAAACTGGCCTTGCTCGTGTAACTTTCTTCCTGCGCTATCACCTGCACGCCTGCTAATTGCCCTTTGTAGGCCAACATATCACTAAAGCGAGCGTGAGGCAGTTGCACGAAATGCTGGTTATTACGTTTTCCTAGCTCTACCTCCTGCTTCCATAATGGGTTTTTCCCTACGACCAGGGTGCTAATGCCTTCCTCTACCAACAGATCAATGATCCGCTTGCTGGCTGTGTGCAGGTAATGTTGGATGCGTCGGTTCCGTTTGGTAGTGAGCCGTTCGATACGCACCGTAGTCCCTGGATGACCTAACTTCTTTTGTAGCTCTGCCCGACGCTTATTGAAGTATTGGTTGGTTGATTTGATGGGGCGACCGTTAATCAGACGGGGCACGAAGCCCTCTCGATTTGATGTTATCGCCGCCAAATTATCAACGCCCAGGTCGATGGAGGCAAACAAGGTGGGATCGCCTGTTGGTGGGCACTCCGCTCGCTCATAGACTGTTTCAATGACGTAGAACCCGATGCGTGGAACGATGCGAGCCTGTTTCACAACGCCTTGTTTGGTAGGGACTTCAATGGGAAGTCCAGAGGGGGCAAGCATCCCCCGTTTCAAGGCCGTTTTGGAAATGGCCTGCTTGTCGTAGATCAGCAGGAACCGCCCTTTGGTCTTGTGCTTGTAGTTGGGCAGCTTCGGCCTACTCAGGAACTTCTCTGGATGCTCACGCCACGCTTCCATTGCCTTGAAAAAGGCGACCCAATTCTTGTGAAGCTGACGCAAAATGTCGTTCGAGACTTTGCTTGGCAATGCCTGATAGTCTGATGTGCGCTTGACTCGATGATAGATTTCAGCATAGTTCAGGTAGACGCCGTCGTGAATAAACGACTGGCGAACCTCATAGATAGCCAGATTGTACAGGTTCTTTGCTGCAAATGCCGCCGCATCGATAGCCGCATAGCGTGGGTCACTCTTGTTGATGATCGTCTGCTCCACGACTTGCATCTGCTTCACCTCCTTCCGGTGTCAGTTGTTGGATAAGAGCTTCGGTACGCCGTTTCGCACGTCGTTGCCCATAAAGTCTCGCACAGAATGAGTAAATGATGCTGGTCAAATCCGCTAGAATGTCCTCGATAGCGGTCTCCGTAGGGTTGAGCACCTCAATGGTTAGTCCTTGCATGGAGAGCAGGATTTCGAGATATTTGAAGCCGAAACGGGTAAGACGGTCTCGATGCTCAACGACAATCAGGGTGAGGGATGGATCAGCCAGGATAGTCAAGAGCTTTTTGCGGTGGTCGTTGACGCCAGAGCCAACTTCTTTGACCACCTTCGCTACTTGATAGCCACGAACTGAACAGTAGGCAGTAAGGCGTTCCGCTTGACGTTCCAGATTTGGACGGTGCTCATTGGCTGAGACGCGAGCGTAGACAGCAACCCGATAAGGCTCGTTTTCATGTGGTTGCGCCTCGCCTTCGGTAATGATAATGGTGCCAGTTGGCAGTTGATAGCCCTTGATCTGTCCCATTTTGAACCATCGCCACGCTGTCTCATATCGCACTCCGGCAGATCGTGCAAACGTTCTGAGCTTCATGGTTCCCCCAGTGATTGAATGCAACGAAAAGAAATGGGGCGCATGCCTCTGTTCGCCCTATCTACTCAGGCAGTTTGATTTTCGACGTACCTTAGATCCTTACCCTGGTAGGCTTCGACCGTGAACGTTGCCCTAAGCGGGATGGTTGCATGCTGCACAAGGACAGGTTTCTTCCTTACCCCCACCGCTTAGAGTGTGTCAATTGACGAATAAGCGCATGCTAGATTGTTAAAGTGCGGCAAATAACAGAGCACAAAGAGGCATTTCTTAAACGTCCCAAAGTACTAAAGTCTCATAGTATCCAAATTCTACTTACTAGAAGTATACTCAAGGGGAAAGGAAACTGTCAAGAGGTAAAAGTACCAATTTCACAAAAGTCTTAAAAGTTTCAGAAACTATGATATACTACGGAGAACAGACTCTAGAGAGGCAAGTAAGCAGCACATATGGAGCAAGAAAGAGACTATTATACGGCTACTGAAGCCATGAAAAAGCTTGGATTAGCAAAAGCTGTGTTTTATCGAAAAGTCGATGCCGGGCAAATCCCCAAAAGAACTGCACCCGGACGAAAACAGGGCGTTTATCCAAAGAGAGACATTGACGCACTGGCTGAAGCTATGAATATTGTGTTCGAGAAACCAGATCGATTCATCTTCTCGAAATCAAGCCCAGGAGATCAGAAAGAGGAACGAGAGATCGGCATTCTGTGCTTTGGGAGCGAATATATTACCCCTCTTCCTGAGCGCATCGCCTTTCAGGAGAAGAGCGAATTTACCTTTTGGTCCTTAAAGATTGATGGTCGCGTCGTCGGCTATGTCTCACTCTTTCGATTTCCCCCTTTATTTTTAGACGATATCCTGACAGGGAGACATGTTGAACGAGATATTACGGTAAAAGAAGTCCTGAAGTTCACACGGCAGGAGCCATTCGATGTGTACGTCGATGTTATGGCGATTGACCCGCGACTCCCGTCCCATCTGAAACCTCTCTATGCAGGGATCATTGTTTCTCGTCTCGCCAATAGTATTCTTGATCTTCGGTCAAACAGCTACCTCATTCAAACGCTGTATACCGTCACTGCAACGTCAGAAGGAGATAACCTTGTGCGAAAGCTTGGATTTCGTTTGATGGAAGGGAAATCTTTATCTCCTTCTCGTCTTGCCTACAGGTACGACCTGGATGAGAAGGGGATTGAACAATTACGACAACTCAGCAGAAGGAGACTTTAATCACGCTCACAGCAGAACAGAAACTCAGGGAAACTTTCTCAAACAATCAGCATCGTTTCCAACATGAAGGCCCGCACATAGTACGCTGGCTAACCGGTGGCACCATGCCCGATGCCCATGTTACCTTTGAGCAACAGGACAACAAAATCATCGCTCGGTGCCCAAAGTGTGGACAAGCATTTGGGAGGTTCGATGCCAATTATGGAGCACAAACGTATAAGCAAATTGCCGTCATTCGTGAGGTAGGGAGCAGGCATCACTGTTAACTATGCATTGATGAGAAGGAAGCATCCAACGCCAACACAGCATATCACTGTCGGATGTTTCCTTTTGAGTCAGTTTATTCACTCTTGGAAGCAGTCAATAAAACGCTAGAGAACGCTAGAAAACGCTATATTTCTTAAAACCGGTTTCCACACTACTCTGCTCATCTCATCCGAGGATTCCAGAGGGTCTTAAAGCAGTTCATCAGTGAAGATATCCTTATTCGGAAACTGTTAGCAGTGAGTGACCAAGAGCAAGGCATCACTATTGCGAATGAGCTTGGATTTAAGCGTGAACCTGCTCAGCCCGGTGACCTTTTTTTTCGCTATAGCTTAGATCAACAAACATCAGATTCTCCTTATGCTATCCAGTACCAACAATGGATGAAGGAAGCAGGTAAATCCTGGTAAGGCAGAAACTAGATTCCCAGGAAGTCAACCAACGGGGAAAAGTAATGAGTAGTATTTCTCGTGTCAGAGTTTCCAGGGTTCGTAGTCATCTAGACCCTGGAAACCTGCAATAAAACGCTATATTTTCAAACACTAGTTGCTATAATACTGCAATCATATGATGGTGAGGAGAAGTTTTTCTTATGACATTCTCTATTGTGGCACGCGACCCCCAGACAGGTGAATTAGGCGTTGCGGTACAATCGAAGTTTCTGGCCGTTGGTGCCGTCGTTCCCTGGGCAAAGGCCGGGGTTGGAGCAATTGCCACGCAATCCTGGGCTAATACCAGCTATGGGCCACATGGCCTGGAACTATTGGCAAGCGGTCTCTCCGCAACAGAAGCGATGGCACTGCTTATTGCTGAAGATCAAAACCGAACCAGCCGCCAGGTGGGCATCGTTGGAGTAGATGGCGCGCCAGCTAGCTTTACCGGTGACGAGTGTTATCCCTGGGCAGGGGGGCATGTGGGAGAGCATTATACATGCCAGGGCAACATTCTGGTGGGAGAAGAGACGGTCCTCTCAATGGCTCACACATTTGAACAGACAAAGGGCCTTCTCTGCGACCGCTTGGTGGCCGCACTCGCCGCGGGACAGGCAGCAGGAGGAGACAGCCGGGGGCAGCAGTCGGCGGCCTTGCTTGTTGTCCGCAAAGGAGGCGGCTACGGCGGCTTCAATGACCGCTTTATTGATTTACGGGTTGATGATCACCCACGGCCCATTGACGAACTGCAACGCATTTTGCAATTACACAAACTGTACCTCTTCCCCCCCAACCCTCTAGATATTCTTGTGATTGACCAGGCAATAGCACAGGAACTACAAACATTATTGACAACAACAGGTGACTACCAGGGTAGTATCAGCGGTTCCTACGACGATGTGACACGCGACGCCTTTCGTAAGTTCAGCAGCCGAGAAAACCTGGAAGAACGCTGGTTTGAAGATGCACGGATAGACCGCGTCGTGCTGGAATTTATGCGCCAAAGGGTCAACGGCTAAGCAAGAAAAAGTCATGCGAGAGGAAGAAGGTGCAAGGTGGATATTTTTCTCCAAAAAATATCCACCTTGCACCTTCTTCCTCTCGCATATGGAGACTCGACCTGGCTTTAGCGGAGATTAAGCATGGGAATCTTGGAGACGGTCCAGCGATCGTTGGGGCTGGCTACCTCGAACTGCACCATCGAAATTGCATCGGTGGGGCAGCGCACGATACACAGGCCACAACGGATACACTTCTCCTCGTCAATGATCATATCAGCTCCACCACGCCAGTCTTCTGTCCCTCTGTGCATAGGATCTCCCTTAACCACGCGAGAGAGGCCCTCCATACTGATGCAGTCATAAGGACAGATATCTACACAGCCGGAACAGAGAATGCAGATTGATGGATCAATCATGATATTCAACTGGCATTGCAGGCAGCGACGAGCCTGCTCAACAGCCTGCTCAGGAGTGTATCCCGTCTCAGTCTCGCGGGTATTACTATAGCGATCCTTCAACGGCAAGCCAGGAATATTCTGGAAGCCGATAGACTCGTAGTCGTCAACCATACCCCGTCGATAGTCGGGCAATTCTATCTCTTCGGCGGCTTCAGCAGGTTTATCCACACCGCCGAGAAAGCGGTTAATCGTGCCAGCCGCGTCACGCCCGTCGCCGATAGCCGAGATGAGGTTACGCGCTCCTTGTGTGTAGTCGCCACCTGCAAAGAGGCCCGGATAACTGGTCATCCATGTCTCGCGGTCTACCAGGGGAATACCCCATCGATTGACTTCAAGATTGAGTTCCTTGGCAGGTACCCATGCCCCATCACTCGATTGACCGAGAGCCGGAATAACGGTATCGATATTATCAAGCACAAATTCGCTGCCTGGAATGGGCACCGCACGGCGGCGGCCGCTGGCATCTGGGTCGCCCAGCTTATTACGCACAAGCTTAAGGCCACTGGCATGTACGCCATCTTTGCTGAGCACCTCAACGATAGAGACGAGGTACATGAACTCCACATGCTCCAGCATGGCCTCATCGACCTCATATTCGTCAGATGGCATCTCTTCCTTCGAGCGTCGATAGACAACATAGACCTTCTCGGCTCCGAAGCGAATAGAGGTACGGCAGCAGTCCATGGCGGTGAAGCCACCGCCATAGACAACGACGCGCTTGCCGATATAAGCAGGTTCGCCGTAATTGGTTTTTGCCAACTTTATTATGCCATCCTCGACGCCTTTGAGGTTCGCGCCAGGAACGACTTTATTGTCTGGCCCCGTCAATGGGTTAGGAACATAGCAGCCGGCAGCCAGGTACACAGCATCATACTGCTTGAGCAAGTCAGTGACCTGTATATCGCGCCCGACTTTGGTATTGTAGCGTACCTCAACGCCAATGTCCGCCATATACTCATCACATTCTTCATATGTGACAGTGCGCGGCAAACGCCAGACGGGTATACCATTGACCATAACGCCACCAGCCGTGGGATAGTCGTCGTAGACGGTCACCGGGTAACCCATCTCGCGCAGGTCGCGAGCGGCGGCCAGGCCGGCAGAACCCGCCCCGACAACAGCGACTTTCTTATCTTTAGTGACTGGCGGTCGCTCGGCACGGTGTTGGTATTCTCGATGGTCGGCGGCGGCACGCTTCAACCAGCAAATAGCAATCGGCTTGCCATCGATCTTATTACGGCGGCAGACAGGCTCGCAGGGACGCGCACAGGTGCGCCCCAGCACGCCTGGAACGACGTTGGCTTTACGGTTCAAAAGATAAGCCTCGTCGAAACGGGCCTGGGAAATCAAGCCAATATAGGTAGAAACATCGGTATGGGCTGGACAGCCTACCTGACAGGGAATATTCGTCTGATACCAGTCAGGGTTGGTCATAACTGATTGGTATCGCGCTCCCAATTCGCTATCGGGATCAATCATATTTCAACAGTCCTTTCTTCCTTCCCATCCAGATTATAGCATAGTCGCATATTATGGGACAAGACAGCAGTAGTAGAATATTTCAGATTTCCATACAAGGAGTTCTGGCACCTTGCAGGTGCCAGAACTCCTTGTATGGAAATCTGAAATATTCTACTGTCCTACAGTTGCAATTAACCCTGACAACAGGGCAGTACGTGGAGCGATACTACTTACCAGCAGGTATTCATCCGGGCTATGGTCAAGACCACCGATAGGTCCCAGGCCATCGAGAGTAGGAATACCAAAACTGGAGGTATAGCTTGCATCAGACGCTCCGCCTGTGGATACATGCTCGAGGGAAAAGCCCAGCAAGCTTGCTATATCTTGCGCTGCATGTGCCAGCTTGAGACTCTCTTCAGTCGAGATCAGCGGCCCCTTAAAATCCGGGTCGACCTCCAGGGTCAACTCGACATCTGCTACGAGCTGGTGTTGCATGATCTCCCGCCACCACTTCTCCGTGTCGATCCTGTCCTGGGAACGCAGGTAACGGATATCGAACTGCACCTCTGCGAAATCTGGAACGACATTTGGCATGGTACCGCCGGAGATCACACCTGGATTGATAGTCACGCCTTCGCGCCACCCATTCAGGCCGTGAAATTGTAGAGTTTGATGGGCTATCTCTACAATCGCGTTACGCCCTTTTTCCGGCTCGACCCCGGCATGGGCAGATCGTCCATGGGCTGTCAGTGTGTAGCTGGCATTGCCCTTACGTGTACTGACAATATCCCCATTGGAACGTGCCGCCTCCAATACCAGTACTCCCTGGCAGTCCTGAGATGCTCGCTGCATGATGTCTAAACAATGTCGTTTGGTGATCTCTTCATCGGATACACAGAGGAAACGCAACTCTCTAAAAGGGCGATATCCCAGCGCAAGCAGTGCCTCAAGCGCATAGATAGCCGAAAGGATACCTCCCTTCATATCGCAGACACCTGGGCCATACAAAGTCTCGCCCTCAAGCCGAAGAGGGCGTGTGCCAGCAATGCCAACGGGATACACGGTATCGGTATGCCCCAGCAGCAGTACATTTCCATTCCCGTCACCCTGTATGACACCGAGCAGATCGTTGCCCCACTCGTCGCGTTCAATAATGTTGACCTCCATGCCCAAACCGCGCATGCGTGCCGCCAGGCACAAAGCCACCTGATCTAATCCAGGCTTATAATAGCTATATGCATCAACTGAACAAAGTTCACGCAGTTCTTCAATAAACTGATTTAGACGGTTCTGCGTATACGTCTCTACGCCCAGTACAAGAGATTGTAGATTCATGTTTTGCCTCTCAATGATAAATACGGCATTATTGATGCCGTAATATTGATCATAACGGAGGGCATAGAGGAGAAGCAACATTTCCCATCCTCACACCATATGCGATATACTCAAAGCAATACGCCATCGCCGTAAAAAATATTTGAACTGCTCAATGGGAAAGAAAGGAGCTCCATAAATATGCCCAATTCAGAACCTACCCCTTCGGCAACGCCGCAGGAACATGGGCCGCGCACCGTGTACGCGCCACGAGGCACAATACTCTCATGCAAAGGGTGGCAGCAAGAAGCTGCTTTACGCATGATTATGAATAACCTTGATCCTGATGTAGCTGAGCGACCAGATGACCTGGTGGTCTACGGCGGCTCAGGACGTGCGGCACGTTCCTGGGCTGCCTTCGATGCCATCGTGCATTCGCTACAAACGTTGGAAAACGATGAGACGCTGCTGGTACAGTCGGGCAAGCCGGTAGGTATTTTTCGCACCCATGCCAACGCCCCGCGAGTACTGATTGCCAACTCGAATTTAGTGCCCCACTGGGGTAACTGGGATGAGTTCCGCCGCCTGGAAGCTCTGGGTCTGACCATGTATGGACAGATGACTGCCGGCTCATGGATCTATATCGGGTCACAGGGGATCGTGCAGGGAACCTATGAGACCTTCGCGGAGGCGGCGCGCAGGCACTTTGGCGGATCGCTGAAGGGCCGATTTATGCTTACCGCCGGACTGGGCGGTATGGGTGGTGCCCAACCCCTGGCCATCACCATGAATGAGGGCGTCTGCCTGGCGGTAGAGGTTGACCCGCACCGCATTCAGCGACGCCTTGAGACTGGCTACTGCGACGAAATGGCGAGTACGCTGGATGAGGCACTACACCAGGTGAGGGAGGCCTGTAGCCAGGGACAGCCACTCTCCATCGGGCTGATCGGCAATGCCGCCGAGGTCTACCCGGAACTGGTCAGGCGCGGCATTATACCCGACATGGTAACTGATCAAACCTCGGCCCATGATGCCCTGAACGGTTATATTCCCGCGGGTCTTTCGGAGCGGCAGGCGGAGGAACTGCGCAAAAGCGATCCACAGGCCTATGTGAGCCGCTCAATGGCCTCGATGGTGACACATGTTCGCGCCATGCTGGATTTGCAGAAGATGGGGTCAATCGTCTTCGACTACGGCAACAACTTGCGCGGACAGGCCCTGGCGGCGGGCGAGACTCATGCCCTGGACTTCCCAGGCTTCGTACCCGCCTATATTCGCCCGCTCTTCTGCCGCGGCAAGGGTCCCTTCCGCTGGGTGGCGCTCTCCGGCGATCCAGAGGACATCTATCGCACCGATGAAGCTATCCTTGAGCTATTCCCTGAAGATGCCGCTCTCAAACGATGGATAACCCTGGCAAGGCAGAAAATTCATTTCCAGGGCCTGCCTGCCCGCATCTGCTGGCTAGGCTACGGCGAACGCGACAGGGCCGGTCTTGCCTTCAATGAACTGGTGAGAAAAGGCATCGTCAAGGCTCCCATCGTCATCGGCAGAGATCATCTAGATAGCGGGTCAGTAGCCTCACCGTATCGTGAGACGGAGGCGATGAAGGATGGCAGCGATGCCATCGCCGACTGGCCTTTGCTGAATGCTCTGTTGAATACGGCATCCGGCGCGACATGGGTCTCCCTCCATCATGGAGGCGGCGTCGGCATTGGCTACTCCATACACGCCGGCCAGGTAATTGTGGCCGATGGCACGCCAGAGGCCGCCGAACGGCTCTCAAGGGTGCTGACCAATGACCCGGGAACAGGCGTCATGCGGCATGTGGATGCCGGGTATGAAGAGGCGATTGAGTGCGCAAAGGAGTTGGGAGTAAAGATACCGATGCTGTAAGCTCTCTTTCTTCCCGTTCAACAAATCAGCCATACTGCGGGTATTTTCGCTTTGCGAAAATACCCGCAGTATGGCTGATTTGTTGAACGCTTACAACCTTGCCAATATCGTGTACACTGTGTGCATACAGAATGAGAAACGCAACCTGTAAAAACTCTCGTCGTATAACGTTTGGAAACATAAACAGCACACAGAATAATTCGATGAAGAAAAAGGAGTAAGTGCAGGTGGAAAACATATCTTTTCAAGAAGATCATGAGATAGTCATCAGCACAAGCAGGCTGACCAAAGCCTTTGGAAACCTGGTGGCCGTCAATGATCTGCATCTCCAGGTTATGCGCGGTGATGTCTTTGGCTTTCTCGGTCCAAATGGTTCCGGCAAGACGACGACTATTCGCATGTTACTCGGCCTGATTCGCCCAACCGCTGGCCGGGCTATTATCTTTGGTATGGACAACGCCTATCAACTGCCCGCCATCCTCCATCGCATAGGAGCGATCGTAGAGACTCCCGTCTTTTACCCGTATCTCTCAGGTAAAGATAACCTCCATGCCGTCGCCGCCGCCTCTGGTATGATTTCAGGAGGCACAAGCAACCGGCGCGTCGAAGAGGTACTTGAAATCGTCGAGCTGCGCGCCCAGGCGAAAGACGCTTTCCGCAAATATTCACTGGGTATGAAACAACGCCTGGGCATTGGGGCCGCTCTCCTCGCCGATCCAGAATTAGTACTACTAGATGAACCAACCAACGGACTTGACCCGGCAGGCCAGTTTGAGATTCGTCAGCTTATCCAGCGACTGTCAACCCTGGGCAAGACCATTTTTATCTCCAGCCATTTCTTACACGAAATACAACAGGTATGTAATCATGTGGCCATCCTCCAAAGAGGCAACTTAATCAAACAGGGTGCTGTGAGTGAACTGCTGCAACAAAGCGAGCAGGTCATCATTCGTTTGAACACCGCCGATGAAACACAACAGGCTCTTGCTCTTTTGCAGCAAGTAAAAGAACAGGGCATGGAATGGCTCACTCATGCGTATATAGACACGGACAGGCAGAACAATAGCATTATTCGAGTAGATGCACCGCGCACACGTTCAGCAGAGATCAACGCGCTCCTGGCGCGCAATAATCTTTTCGCGGCGGAGCTTCATCCTCAAGAGGGAAGCCTGGAAGACCTCTTCCTTGAGCTGACAACTTCATCCATACCTACGGGCACGCGGCCAGGTATGGCTGCACTGGCCAGAGGCTCTAACGAACCCAAATTTGAACTCTTAGACGCTTCGAATACGTAAGATACGAAATGTAGTGACATCCCAGCCGCCACCCTGCCTGCGGGTTGGGTGCGGGTTGGGTGCGGGTTGGGTGCGGGTTGGGTGGGGAGCAGGTAATAGGGGAATGGCGAAGGCAGTGGGCACCTGGCAGAGTCGGGTGTCAGGCCCCTTGGAAGGAATAGATGAGATGAAATTCGCAGAACAAACCATGTCAGAGTCTTCGGCATCTTCATCGGCGCGAGCAAGTTCAGTACTGATGGGGAGACAGGACTATGTAAGCGTCATGCTGCGCCTGATTGGTATGGAACTCTACAAGATACGCCGCCGTTTGATGTCCAAGGTCCTGAGTATTATCAGCATTGTGTCGGTTATTGGTCTCTTTAGTTTAATCGCCCTGGCAGCGTTCCTGATGACAACCAATGGCGTACCAGCCGTAGACGTCGCTCGTTTCTCGGAAGCGTTACGCCTCCCCCAGTCATTAGATCTTGTTGTACAACTACTCCTATCTCTGGGACAAATACTGATCATTATCCTTGTAAGTACGATTGTCGGTGGTGAGTACAGCGATAAGACTGTGCGCCTGATGCTCACACGCGGCCCCACACGCACACAATATCTCCTCGCCAAGGCGGGAGCAGCTCTTGCCTGCATCGTTATTGGAGTAATAGGGATCACCGGAATTGGCATACTCACAGGATTATTGCTCAATTTGACCACCGGCATAGCTCCCAACTTTGCTTTCTTCGATGCAAGTTGGCTGGGCCATATGCTTCTCTTGCTACTGATTACTATGTTTGGCCTGCTTGTCTATGCCATGATGGCACTTTTCTTATCAACGTTGGGGAGGACGACCGCCGCAGGCATGGCAGGCGTTTTAACCTGGAGCTTTTTAATAGAGCCGGTGATAGGTGTGATTGGCCTGTTCGGGAGAAATATTGGTGGGCCGCTTGGCGGCTTTTTCCAGGCTCTCCCCGACTACATGATTGGCTCAAACATCAACGTACTGGTACAAAACCAGAGCCAATACCTTTCTTCGGTTGGTGCGCAAGTCTCTCAACAGTCTGATATCCATGCACTGCTTGTGCTTACAGCCTACCTGGTAGTCTTTATGGGACTTTCATGGTGGGTTAATTTACGTCGAGACGTGATTATCTGATGTTGAACCCCACAACTATTAAAGAATACGCTTACTCGCTCGGCTTCGACATAGCACGGATTACTACTGCCGAAGCTTTTCCAGAGGCCGAGCGCATCATCAAAGAACGGATCGCCCAGGGCCTGATGGCCGGTTTACCCTGGTTCACGTCTGAACGCTCTGAGGTATCGTGCCGTCCCGATGTTTTGTTGCCGGAGGCACAGTCGATTATTACGCTGGCGATGTTCTATCTGAGCGAACAGCCGGAAGATATAAATGATGACGTGCCGAGAGGGCGCATCTCACGTTACGCGTGGGGCGATGACTACCACGAAATCATCAAACCCAAACTTCAGCAGTTTGCCGCGTGGCTGCGTGAGTATGCACGCGACGAGATCGGCAGTGAAGTCGAGACACGCCTCTTTGTCGATACCGGGCGCATGGTTGATCGCGCAGTAGCACAACGGGCCGGCCTGGGCTGGTACGGCAAAAACACCAACATCCTGACAAAAGGCTGGGGCTCCTGGGTCTTCCTGGCGGAAATTGTGACGAATCTGCCATTGCAGGCTGACACACTGCTAAAAACAAGCTGTGGAAGTTGTGAGATCTGCCTCCATGCCTGCCCAACACAGGCCCTACCCGCTCCTTATGTACTCGACAACACACGCTGTATCTCTTTCCTCACCATCGAGCTGCGCGGCAGTATCCCGCTAGAGCTGCGCCCGCTCATGGGAAACCTCATCTTTGGCTGCGATATTTGCCAGCAAGTGTGCCCGGTCAACATCATAGCCGAAAAACGTCTTGGCCTGAGGGAAGGAGTAGGGACCCGCTTTATCGCGCCCCAAAAGTCTGGTAGAGCAACAGAGAACTTTCGACCTCGAGCAAGCGTCGGAAGCAGTCCCGAGTTGATCCCTTTACTTTCACTTACAGAAGAGCAATTTCGTGAACGATTTCGCCTCAGCCCTATCAGGCGCACCAAACGGCGCGGACTGCTGCGCAATGTGTGTGTGGCCCTTGGCAATAGCGGAGATCAACGGGCAGTCCCGGCTCTCATCGATGTACTCCATGACGATGAGCCACTTATCCGTGGTCATGCCGCCTGGGCTTTGGGACGTATCGGTGGAGAGCAGGCAAAGCAAGCATTGCAAGACGCCCTGCCCACCGAAACAGATACAGAGGTACAAAAAGAGATACAGTGCGCGTTGGCAGAATTCCGTTCATAATATCTCTGCCAAAACGCAAAGAGACGCGATTAATCGCGTCCCCCACCAAAGAGCATAATTACCTCAATTTTGCCGGGACCAAGAGCGAGAAACAGCGGAAGCGCGAGCTTCCAGTTCTTTCCTCATGGCCAGGCCACTTGCATTTCCACTTGCCTTGACTCACACACCCTCCCTCCCGACGAACCAGGAGAAGGAC
>WNFB01001882.1_pt1 | contig 18119 bp, 14 predicted proteins | sample 5400501 | NCBI WGS metagenome assembly WNFB01 (sample SAMN13153341, study PRJNA577476) | soil metagenome | isolation source: 200 cm saprolite under Douglas fir tree site 2 hole 1 | place: USA:California | collected 2015-04-18 | reverse complement strand
GAGGAAACAGTCCGTCGGTTTCCAGGTTGATCGCGCTGACGCGACAGCCCAACCGCTCGAGCAGCTCCGGCATCAGTGCACCGCCGGCCCCGCGCACCGTATCGAGCGCGACGCGGAAGCGCCGGCGCCGAATCGCCCGAACATCCACTCCTCGAAGCCCGAGCACGGCGGCGAGATGGCGGGAAATCGCGTCCGAATCCGCCTCCACACCGCCGATCGCATTGTAATTGGCTCGTGGCAGGGAATTCCCCGCGGCCAGTTCGCGTACCCGCGTGCCCGCTACACTATCAAGAAAGATGCCATCGGGACCCACGAACTTGAGCGCGTTCCATTCGATGGGATTGTGGCTGGCGGTGAGGATGATGCCGCCGGCGGCCCGATGATGCTCCACGGCGAGTTGTACCGTAGGAGTGGCAACTAATCCCACATCGATTACATGGCAACCAACCGATTGAAGGCCAGCAATTGCAGCACTCGCGAACATCGGCCCGGAAGTTCGAGCGTCCCGTCCGATGACGATCGACACAGGCCGTCGGGCCGTCCGGCCGTCAGGCCGTCCGCTTTTCGCCCACGTACCGAACGCCGCCGCCCAGCCGGCGACGACTTCGGGAGTGAGGTCTGTGCCGACAAGACCGCGAACCCCCGACACGCTGACCATCAGGGTGTCGGACATGGACGATCAATTTAATGGGTGAATCAGGCGCGACGGGCTTCCATGGCGCGGGTGGGCAGGCGCAAAGGCTGTAGCTGGGGAGTCGGAATGGGGAGCGACGTCCCCTCGGCAAACGCGCGCAGGAACGCCTGGACGATCTCGCCGTCGAACTGCACGCCCTTCCCTTCCTCGAGCTCGCGCATGGCGTGCTTCACCGAGAGTGACGGGCGGTAGGGACGCACGCTCGTCATCGCATCGAACGCGTCCGCCACACTGACCAAGCGGGCTTCGAACGGGATCTGATCGCCCTTCAAGCCGTCGGGGAAGCCGCTACCGTCGAGCCGCTCGTGATGCGAGCGCACAATCGCCAGCGCCCCGGGCGCGTCGCGCATCAGCGGCCCCAGAATGCGCGCCCCGATCACGGTATGCTCCATGATGTGGCGGTACTCAGCCTCCGAAAGCTTGCCCGCCTTATGCAACACACTTTCACTCACGCCGATCTTTCCCACATCATGGAGCTCGGCGCCGAGCGCGATGGTATCGATGAGGTCCGTCTCGAGCCTGAGGGCGCGAGCGATCTCGACCGAATAGTTGGCGACGCGCATCGAGTGACCGCGGGTGTACGCGTCCTTCGCTTCGAGCGCGAACACGAGCGCGTGGACGCCCTCGAGAAACAGCTCTTCGATGCGCCGCGCCTGCGCTTCGACGCGCACTTCGAGGCCCTGCTGATAGCTGCGGTTTTCGATGATGAGGCGGCGTTTGTCGAGCGCCTGCGAGACGCGGGCCCGCACTTCGTCCAGATGAAATGGCTTCGCGACGTAGTCGAGCGCGCCCATCTGCAGGCAGGCGACGGCGCTCTCCACTTCGGCCACCGCCGTCACCACGATGACCGCCGTCTCGGGCCAGCGCGTGATGATCTCGCGCAGCAGCGTGACGCCGTCCATCTCCGGCATCCGCAAGTCGGAGATGACGAGGGGCACCGATCCCTTCTCGAGCTCCTGCAACGCCTCGACCCCGGAGCCGGCCTCCGCGCAGCTGAAGCCTTCGCCCTCGAGCAGCCGCACGAGAACTCGACGCAGGCGGGGCTCGTCGTCGACGACCAGGCAACGCATTCCGGAGAACTGCGGCATCGTCGCCCCAAGGTATAGGTCGCTTGCCCCGTGGGGAAGCCGCCCTTACGTTCCGGCCATGACGCGAGTGGCTGAACAGGACCTCGCGCGCCGCTTTGCGACACGCGCCGTGCATGCTGGGTATGTAGGCGATCCCCTCAGTGGGGCCGTGATGGGCCCTATCTACCAGACCTCGACGTACATCCAGGAAGGGCTGGGGCGCCACAAGGGCTACGAGTACGCCCGCACGCGCAATCCCACACGGGAGGCACTCGAGCGCAACGTGGCGGCGCTCGAAGGTGGCGTCCATGGATTCGCGTTTGGGTCGGGGTTAGCGGCCCTCGATGCGGTGATGAAGTTGCTGTCGGCGGGCGATCACGTCGTCAGCGGGGAGAACGTGTACGGTGGCTCGCACCGGCAGATGACCCACATCTGGTCGCGCCTTGGCCTCACGTTCACATTCGTAGACGGCGGCGACACACGGGCCGTCGCGGCCGCCGTCACGCCGAACACCAAGATTGTCTACGCCGAGACGCCCACCAATCCGATGATGCGGCTGTGCGATCTCGCGGCGACAGGTGAGATCGCGCGCACAGCGAAAGCGTTGTTCGTCGTCGACAACACGTTCGCGACCCCCTACTTCCAGCAGCCGCTCCAGTTCGGCGCCGATATCGTCCTCCACTCGACGACGAAATACCTGAACGGCCACTCCGACATGGTCGGCGGCATGCTGGTCGCCACCCGCGACGATATCGCCGAGCGGCTCGGGTTCATTCAGAACTCGTCGGGCGCAGTCCCCGGGCCGTTCGACTGCTGGCTCGCGCTGCGCGGCACCAAGACGCTGGCACTGCGGATGCGCCAGCACGACGCGAATGGACGGGGCGTCGCCGAATGGCTGGAGAAGCATCCCAGGATCCAGCGCGTGTACTATCCGGGTCTGCGGTCCCACCCGCAGCACGAGCTCGCCGCGCGTCAGATGAAGGGGTTCGGGGGGATGCTGAGCATCGAGCTGGGCGACACCGCCTTCACCCGCCGCTTCGTGGAGCGCACCAAGATCTTTGCGCTCGCCGAGTCACTCGGCGGGGTGGAGAGCCTGATCGGGCATCCGGCCTCGATGACGCATGCCAGCGTGCCGCCCGAGATGCGCCGCCGGATGGGACTGACCGACAGCCTGGTGCGGCTGTCCGTGGGGATCGAGGATGTCGAGGACCTGATCGGGGATCTGGATCAGGCATTGGCTGATGATTGATCAGTAGGCGCACGACATGTCGTGCCCCTACGAAACATGGGATTGCCCGCATCGTAGGTGTGGGAATCCAATCAGGAGATAGGCATGACCGAACCGACGAATACCCTTCCGGCGGCGCGTCCGCGGAAAGTGTTGACCCAGATCGCCGCAGTGTCGTGGGAGCATCCGGCGGATCGCGCGGCGCTGCAGTCGCTGCGCTCCATCCCCGGGTTCGACCAGGTGGTGAAGAAAGTCTACGGATTCATCGGCGAGCGCGGCGTGCGCCTGCTGTTCCAGGCCGACGCCGTGCGCGTCGGGCCAAAGCAGTTCCCGCGCCTCAATGAGCTGTACGCCGATGTGCTGACGACGATGGATTGGGAGCCGAGTCCCGATCTGTTCGTGTCCCAGACGCCGTTCGTCAACGCGGGCGCCTACGGGATGGAGCGGCCGTTCATCGTCATCAACTCGGGCGCGTTGAAGCTGCTCGATGACGATGAAATGCGGACGCTCCTCGGCCACGAGCTGGGCCATGTGATGAGCGGACACGCGCTCTATGTCACGATCCTGATCCTCATCCTGAACTTCAGTTTTTCCACCCTGCCGTTCCTGGCGGGGATCGCCCTGCTGCCGATCCGGATCGCGCTGCTCGAGTGGTTCCGGAAAAGCGAGCTCTCGTCGGATCGCGCGGGTCTGCTGGCGGTTCAGGATCCTCACGCCGCGATGCGCATGCATCTCAAGATGGCAGGCGGCGGCGACATGAAGCAGATGGATCTCAACGCGTTCCTCGTGCAGGCGAAGGAATACGAAGAATCGGGAGGCGCACTCGACCGCATCTTCCAGATCCTCAACACGCTGGACCGCACGCATCCGTTCAGCACGCTCCGCGCCGCCGAACTCCAGCGCTGGATCGAGGCGGGGCATTACGAGCGCATCCTGGGCGGCGAGTACACGCGCCGCGGCCCCGACGCCGAGAACCGGCCGATCGACAAGGATATCGATGAGGCGCGCGAGCACTATATGAAGGAAGCGAAGGCCGTCGTGAACGACGTGGTGGACTCCGCCAAGCGGGCCGCCCAGGCGTTCACGGACGCATTCAAGAAGAGGTGAGAGTACTGGTCGTCGGAGGCGGCGGCCGCGAACACGCCCTGTGTTGGGCACTGCAGCGCGACGCCTCCGACACCATCATGTTTGCCGCTCCCGGGAACCCCGGGACCGCGAGTCTCGGCACCAACCTCCCCATCTCCGCGACCGCCGTCGACGAGCTCACTGCAGCCGTGGCTCGCCACGATATCGATCTCACCATCATCGGTCCGGAAGCGCCGCTCGCCGCTGGTCTGGCCGATCGCCTGCGCGACGAAGGGCGCGCGGTGTTCGGACCGTCCGCCGCGGCGGCTCGGCTCGAGTCGTCGAAGGCATATGCCAAAGAAGTCATGCGCCGCGCCGGAGTGCCCACCGCCGCGAGCGCAACGTTCGTCGAGCTGGTTCCGGCGCTCGACCACATCGCCGGCCATGCCGAGCCCCTCGTCGTGAAGGCATCGGGACTCGCGTCCGGCAAGGGAGCGGTGGTGTGCAAGACCCGAGCGGACGCGGCGGCCGTCGTGCGCGCGATGCTGGCGGGATCAATGGGCGATGCCGGCAAGGAGATCCTGATCGAAGAGTTTCTCGACGGCGAGGAGCTGTCGGTGCTGGCACTGACGGACGGCGAGCGCGTGGTCATTCTGCCGCCGGCCCAGGATCACAAGCGACTCGGCGAAGGCGACACCGGTCCGAACACCGGCGGGATGGGCGCGTACTGCCCCGTCGCCATCGCCACAGAGCCGCTGCTTGCGCGGGTGCGCACGGAGGTCTTCGAGCCCGTCTTGCGGGAGGTGGCGGCGCAAGGCGCTCCCTACGAGGGCGTGCTCTACGCCGGACTGATGGTCCTGTCTGACGGCACGCCATCGGTGCTCGAGTTCAATGCCCGCTTCGGCGATCCGGAGACGCAGGTGTTGCTACCGGCATTGGCGCCCGGACTCACCGAGCATCTCGCCGCCATCGCGCAGCGGCGCTGGAATCCACCCGCGAGTCAGCAGATGCTCGAGATCGAGCGAGCCGCGGTCACCACGGTGCTGGCGGCGCGCGGGTATCCCGACAATCCCGAGAAAGGCGCGGCCATCAGGCTTCCGGATGCGGCGGAGTTGGGAGACGACGTGATCGTATTTCACGCCGGCACGTTCCGCGATCCGGAGGGCAGGCTGCGCACAAACGGCGGTCGCGTCCTGAACGTCACGGGTCTGGGCGCGACCGTCCCGCTGGCGGCGCGAGTGAGCCGCGTGGGGGCGGAGCGGATTTCCTTCGAGGGCAAGACCTGGCGGCGCGATGTCGCCTGGCGCGAGATCCAGCGTGCCGGAACTGCCTGAAGTCGAGACGATCGTTCGCGAGCTCGCGCCTCGGCTCGAGGGATACCGCATTGCGCGGGTGCAGCTCAACAAGACCGACGTCTTACGGCGCGTCTCCAAGGCACGGCTGATCAAGACGTTGCGCGGCAACACGATCGAGCAGATCACGCGGCGCGCCAAACATGCGGTGTTCCGGCTGTCGAGCGGTCACCGGATGATTATCCAACCGCGCATGACGGGTTCACTCGTCGCACATGAACGCCCTCTTACCCGTGAGCAGGCCAAGTATGCCGTTCTGATCTGCACGCTCAACGACGGCCGCCGCTTTGTGTATCGCGACGTGCGGCGGCTCGGCACCATCTGGCTGCTCGACGAAAAGGGCTGGAAAGCCTACACCGGGCGGATCGGCCCCGAGCCGCTCGAGGAGACCTTCACGCCCTTCGTATTCGCCGATCGGCTCAAAGGGACGCGCACTGCCGTCAAGAAGGCGATCATGGATCAGCGACGCCTGGCGGGAGTGGGAAACATTTATGCCAACGAGGCACTATTCGACGCCCGCCTCGACCCGTCGAAGCCGACAAACCAGTTGTCGCTCCAGGAATTCGCGCGCCTGCACGCGGCGATCGTCGACGTGCTGCAGCGCGCGCTGGCATCGTCGGGCACGACGCTCCGCGACTACCGGACCGGCACCGGCGAGCGCGGCAACTTTCAGTTCGAGCTGCGCGTGTATGGGCGAGGCGGAGAGAAGTGCGTCCAGTGCGGCAAGAAGCTCGTGACGACGCACACGATCGATTTACGGGCTACGACCTTCTGTCCGAAATGCCAGCGGTAGTTTGAATGTTGGAAGGTTGGAAAGTTGGAATGAGCTCCTTTCCAACCTTCCAACCTTCCAACCTTCGTCAGTCCACAAACGCCCACAGCAGCTCTCGGCTCTTCCGGTCGAGCTGCTCCGGCCGGCCGAGGTGATGCAGGTCCCCAGCCAGGTCGCGGATCAACAGGCCGCCGTGCGGCAACGTGCGCGGCCAGTCGTCGAGCCGCGTTTGAAACGTCCGCGGACCCTGCCTGGTCTCGACTCGCCAGCGCCGGATCTCGACCTCTTCATCGATCTCCAGCACCCGCGTCACCTCGAACACGAACCCCGCCACCGCGAGCGCCATCTCCAGCGCCGCGCGTGAGCGCGGATCGAGCTCGGCGGGATCTCGCACGAGCGCGAACTCCTCCTCATCCGAATCCCGCAGCGACAGGTGCCGGGCGGGCTCGGACCATGGGAAGCAGCGCCGCACCGACACGGCGCGCTCGTGTTCGTCCCGCGCTGCCCACAATGAGCCATCCGAGCGCCATTCCAATGTGAGAGTTCGAGTCCGCTGTTGCGTCGCGAGAGCGGTCATAGCGCCTCCTTTCTCACTGGAGCTGCACTTGCAGCTCGTACAGGTGCCGATACTTGCCGTCTGGTTTCGCCAGCAGCTCTGCATGCGTCCCGTGTTCCACCAACCGGCCCTCGTCGATCACGAACAGCCGCGACGCCTTGCGCAGCGTCGACAGCCGGTGGGCAATGGCGAACACGGTCCGGCCCGCCACCAACCGCTCCAGCGCCTGCTGGATCTCACGCTCTGTTTCCGTATCCACGCTGCTCGTCGCCTCGTCCAGAATGAGGATCCGAGGATCGTGCAGAATCGCGCGCGCGATCGAGACGCGCTGGCGCTCACCGCCCGACAGCGTGTGCCCCCGCTCCCCCACCACCGTGTCGTAGCCGTGCTGCAACCTGGTGATGAAGTCGTGGGCATTCGCCGCCTGCGCGGCCGCGACGACCTGGTTCAACGGCGCTTCCGGCAAGCCGTAGCGAATGTTCTCCAGCACCGTTCCGTGAAACAGGTAGGGATCCTGGAGCACCATGCCGATTTGCCGACGGTAGTGCCCCGTCTCGAGCCGCCGGAGATCGACGCCATCGACCCGAATCGCCCCCCCGGTCACGTCGTAGAAGCGCGCGATCAGGTTCACGATCGTGGTCTTGCCACCGCCCGACGGGCCGACGAGCCCGATTAGCTCACCGGGCGCGACGTCGAAGCTCACACCGCGCAGCACCTGCCGGACGCCGTCATAGCCGAACGTCACGTGGTCGAACGTGACGCGCCCGTGTACCGGCTCGAGCCGCACCGGATCCGGGACATCACGGATTTCGGGCTCGGTGTCGAGCACCTCGAACACGCGGTGCGCCGACGTCGTCGCCCGGTTGATGGTGCGCGCCATCTGGCCGATCACTTCGATCGGCCCGACGAACATCGTCGTGTAGAGCAGGAACGAGACGAACGTTCCCACGGGCAACTGCGCGCCGTGAAGCAGCAGACGCGGCACCGCGAACACCCACACCGCCACCGTCATCGTGTGCACGCCGAGCATCAACAACGGCCAGAACGTGGTCCACGAGGCGTGAATGCGGTTGAACTCCGCCGTCACGGCCTGGTTGCGCTCGCCGAAGCGCCCGATCTCCCGCTGCTCCTGGTTGAACGCCTTGACCACGCGGATGCCCGGGATCGTGTCCGACAGGACGTCCGTCACCCGTGACCACTTGCGCCAAGCGCGGATGAACAGCCGAGTGATGTCTTCGCTGTGCCGGTAGATCAGCCAGCAGAAGAGCGGCACCGGCAGGGTCATCACCAGGCCCAGACGCCAGTCGAGCGTGAGTAGCACCGTCCCCAGCCCCGCGAGCATCACCAGTGACAACGACACGTCCACGACGCCGAACGCCAGGAAATCCCACAGCCGGTCGGTGTCGGCGGACACCCGGGTGATCAAGCTGCCCGTCCGTTTGCGCGAGAAGAACGCCAGGCTCAGCCGCTGGATGTGCTCGTACAGCTCCGCACGCAGATCGCGAGCCACCCACTCGCCCAGGATCGACATCAGGCGCAGCCGCACGTGTGCCGCCGCCTGGCGCACCAGATACACGGCTGCCATCGCCGCGACTGCCAGCCACGCGATCGTCCCGGCGCGCGCGAGCGGCAGCGTTCCCGCCTGTGCCGGCCGCACCACGCGGTCGATCAGGTAGCCCGCGAGGTACGGCGGCACCAAGCTGACCAGCGTGATGACCGTCGCGGCCGCCATCCCCAGTGTCAGCTGGCGGCGGTAGGGCCTGAGGTACCCGAGCAGGCGCCGGATCACCGCGGTCTGCGGGCCGGAGACGAGCGCCTGCGCATCGCGGATGGGGCGCGCAACGCTGTCCGCGTACAGGCGGTCGGCGTCGCCGTCAGCAAGCTCCCGCGCATGGCCCTGGAGCTGCTCCTCGAGCACGAACCGGATGTTCTCGAACGCCCGGCGCTGCCGGTGCGTGTAGCGCAGCAGCGCCAGCGCGGGCTCGCCGGGTGTGCCGAGGATCGTCAGGGTGTTCGCCGACAATCCCGGCGCTTCCCTGACCGCTTCGATGTGCGACCGCTCGATGCTCCGCACGTGCCAGCCGTCGCTCTCACGCTTGGCCACGGCGATGTGGCGTGGACCGAGCGCCAACCACGCTTCGCTCAGCCGCAGGCCCTGGTCGAGATCGGCGAGCGCGTACAGTTGGACGGGCGCGCCGTGCCACGCGTGCTCGATCTGGCGCCGCAGCTCCGGAGGAAGCCGAGACGGCTGAGCCGTGTAGCGCGCGATGATGTGGTCGTCGAGATGTTGCAGCGTGCTCATATCCGTGATCCTCGAGTCGTACGTAACAGAACGGCCTCCCAGGTCCCATGAAGCACCCGGAAGGCCGGATCACGGCGCGAACTAGATCCGATCGACTTCTAGGGTGCTCCTCCACCTCCACCGGCGCCGGCGATGCCGGACGCAATACGCCCACGCGCGTCGACAATCGGCGCGACCCGGAGGGCGCACAGCATGCCCGGGCTCGCCCAGAAGCGGCGCAGCATCGGCGTAACGGTGGATTGACGAATCATTTCAGTCCGAGACCCTTTCGTGCGTGATGCGGGAGGCTGCTTCGAGCAAACTAAGACGACGTACGGAGCCGGTCAAGCCGAGGATTCAAAGCGCCACAATCCTTCCGCGCGGCGGAATCCCCGCCTCGAGCTCCAGAATTCCGACACTCGGCGGGATCCCAAACCGCGCCGCGCCTGCGCCGCCGGGGTTCATGACGGTCACCGTCTTATCCACCAGCTCGAGCAACGGCCGGTGGCTATGCCCATAGATAATGATCTCGGCGTTGGGAAAGGCATCGTGCAGCTTGGCGGCATTGGGGCTGCCGAACTGATCCCCGTGCGTCACCACGATCGGAAAGCCATCGAGCTCGATCTCGGCGACCTGGGGAAGCTGAGAGCGCAGGTCCAAACCGTCGCTGTTGCCGTACACCGCCGTCACCGGCGCCACGGCTCGCAGCTCGATCAAGAGATCGCTGCGCCCGACGTCCCCACCGTGCAGGATGTGATCGACTTCCCGAAAGATCTCGAACACCTGCGGCCGCAGCATGCCGTGCGTATCCGAGATGATCCCCAGTCTCACGGCGCGGGGGACGCCGTCACATAGAAGTTCTCGTCGACGCTCAGCTCCCCTGCGCGGGGCGAGGCCTCGAGCGTCTGCCACGCCTCGGTCGGTCGCAGCAGTCGCGTACCTAAGCCGGGAATGTTCACGCGGACCGGCATATCAAACCCGGGGACGACGTTCGCCCAGTGGTACGAGAGTGTGCTGCCCCCCGCCTGAACCCGGTACTCGAACACGGGGATCTTGGTCGTGGTGAGGTATTGCGCGAACACCTTACTGAGATCGATCCCGGCCTCGCGGCTGATGTAATCTTCCACCTGTTTGCCGGTGACGGTCTGGTGGTAGAACGTCTTGTTCAACCCGCGCAAGATGTCGCGCCATTTCGCGTCGTCATCGATGATCGCACGGATCGTGTGCAGCATGTTCCCGCCCTTGGGATACATGTCGCCCGAACCTTGCGCGTTCACACCAAACGCGGGGACCACGGCCCGGTCGTTCCGCACGCCGGCACGCGCGCCGATCATGTAGGCCGCGCCGGCGCTCTTCCCCATCCGGCACTCCGTGTAAAGCCCCTCAGCGTAATTTGCGAAGCTCTCGTGTACCCACATGTCGGCATGATCCTGCGCCGAGATGTTGTTGCCGAACCACTCGTGGGCGCTTTCATGGACAATGATGAAGTCCCACTGCAGGCCGAGCCCCGTGTGCGACAGGTCGTGGCCCAGGTACCCGTTGAGGTAGTGATTGCCGTAGGCGACGCCGCTCTGATGCTCCATGCCGAGGTGCGGCGTCTCGATCAGCTTGTAGCCGTCGGCGTACCAGGCGTACGGTCCGAACCAATGCTCGAAACAGCGTAGCAGTGGGAGCACCTGCTGAAACTGGTGGCGTGCGGTGTCGACGTGGTAGGCGAGCGGCCAGAAGTCGAGTGTCAGGCGTCCAGCTTCGCCGTCCAGGGTGTCGCTGAAATGCGCGTACTGGCCGGCATTGATCGTCACATTGTAGTTGTTGATCGGACTCGTGACGAACCATTCGTACGTGGTCGTCCCGTCGCGATTCTTGGTGGTGCTCCGCAGCCGGCCGTTCGAGACGTCGATCATCGGATCCGGCACGGTGATCGCGATGCGCTGGCTGTCCGGCTCGTCGGCCAGGTAGTCCTTGTTGGGCCACCAGACGCTGGCGCCCAGGCCTTCATTGGCAGTCGCGATCCACAGATGGCCCAGGCTGTCGTTGGGGAACGTGAATCCCCCGTCCCATGGGAGCCGCCGGCCCACCCGGGGCTTGCCGCGATACCACACCGTGACAGTGCGCACTTCAGCGGGGCGCTGCCGCGCCCTCAGCGTTACGAAGAACGCATTGCCGTCTCGCCGGTAGTTGAGCTTGCGGCGGTCCTGCACGATGCTGTCCACGACGAGCGGCTGCTGCAGGTCGATCTGCATCTCGGGCGCCGCAGGTGCCTGGATCACGCGATACGTGATGCCGTTCCATCCGGAGATGCTGGAGTCTCGCGGGTTCACTCGCGTGTGCAGGTCGTAGAACTGCACGTCCCACCAGGCGCGCGCGGGGCCATTCGAGCCGCGCAGCGTGTCCGCGTGCGAAAAGCGTGTCGTGTCCTGCGCCGGCGCGAGCGAGACCAGCGCGAGGCAGGCACAGAGGAGGGTCATGGCAGAACGAACACACGCTCTCCGGCGAACTTGCGTCCCTTGGGATCCCATGGAAAGAAAATTACCACGCGAAACGTCACACGCTCCCCCGTCGCGGCGCGCTCGAGCCACTTCCCCTTATGTGTCCCATTCACTCGCGCCTCCTCACACACCCCCTGCGGCCCGATGACGATGTTCTGCAGATCGAAGTGGATGTCGGGAAACGCGCTGAGCAATTCCATATAGAAACGTGTCGCGCCGGCATGGCCCTCCCAGCGGCCGCCGTCAGGGAAGACTTCGTAGACGCAATCCGGGGTCAACGTCGCGATAAGCCCCGCGATATCGCGCTTGTCCTCCGCGATCGAGTGCGCCTTCCAGAGCTCGCGGACCTCGCGATACAGCTCCGGCGTCGCCTCGCGCGCCAGGAGCTCCCGGACGTCCATCGTCAGCCTTGCCAGGGCTTGATCAACCCAATCTCGAGCCCCAGCTGGTCGACGATGCGCTGGACAATGAAATCGACCAACTGGCCGATCTCTTTGGGTCTTTGATAGAATCCGGGCGCTGCCGGCATCACGACCGCGCCCGCTTCGGCCGCCAGCGCCATGTTGCGCAGATGCACGAGCGAGAGCGGCGTCTCACGAGGGACCAGCACGAGCTTGCGCCGCTCCTTGAGCGTCACGTCAGCGGCGCGCTCGATCAGCGATCGACTGGTTCCGTGGGCGATCGCAGCCAGGGTGCCCATCGAGCACGGGCAGACCACCATCCCCAATGTTTTCACCGATCCCGACGCCGGCTGGGCGCCGCGGTCTGTGTCATTGAAGGCTCGTACGCATCCCCAATCATCGCCTGTGGCTTTCTTGAGCGCTGCTTCGTCTTTGATCCCGCATTCTTCGGCAAGGAGACGCCAGCCGTGCGTGGACACGAGCAGCCACGTTGGGACATGATTGGTCGCGAGAATTTCGAGCAACCGGACCGCGTACGGCGCGCCCGAGGCACCGGTGATGGCGAGCACTAGCGGAGAAGAAGGGGTTGCCACGGCCCAAAACATAGCGTTAAATCGACCGCATGCTCACACACACTCGCCTCCTGGTCCTCGCGGCCTTCGTCCCCACTATCGTCGTTGCGCAGCAGGCGCCGACGTCCTCCGCAACACCCGCACTCGCGCCACCGATGGCGGCGGTGCGGCCGCACCGCTTCGACGAGCACGGCAACGTGCGCATCGACCAGTACTACTGGCTGCGTGATCGTGACAACCCCGACGTGATCAAGTACCTCGAGGACGAGAACGCCTACACCAAGGTGGTGATGGCGCACACGCAGGCGCTGCAGGACCGGCTGTTCGAGGAGTTGAAGGGTCGCGTGCGGCAGAACGATCAGTCTGTTCCCTACCGGCAGGGCGGCTACTTCTACTATACACGCCTCGTGGAGGGCAAAGACTATCCGATCTTCGCGCGCAAACGCGGCTCGCTCACGGCGCCCGAAGAGATCCTGATCGACGGCAACGCGATGGGCCAGGGCAAGCCCTTCTTCCAGGTGATGGGCTGGCAGATCAGCTCCGGTGAGGACCTGCTTGCGTTCGCTGTCGATACGATGGGCCGGCGGATCGCGTCACTGCGAATCAAGAACCTGCGCACCGGCGAAATGCTCCCCGAGGTTATCGAGCATGTCACGGGCAACATGGCGTGGGCGGAAGACAATCGGACGCTGTTCTACACGAAACACGACTCGGTGACGCTGCGCTGGAATCGGATCTACCGCCACGTCGTCGGCACCCCTGCCGCCACCGACCAGCTGGTCTACGAGGAGAAGGACGACACGTACGACGCATTCGTCTTCAAGACGAAGTCCAAGGCGTACGTGATGATCGGTTCGTCCCAGACCCTGGCGAACGAGTATCGCTTCGTTCCCGCCGCGCACCCGGACCAGCCGTTCCAGATCCTCGAGCCCCGCCGGCGCGGGCACGAATACGACGTCGATCATCTCGGCGGCTACTTCTACATCCGTAGCAACGATGGCGCACAGAACTTCCGCCTGATGCGGACGCCCGTGACGAACACGGCGCGCGCGAATTGGCAGGAAGTCATTCCCAACCGCGCCGACGTGTTCCTGCAGAACTTTGAGATCTTCAAGGACTATCTCGTTCTTTCAGAGCGCCGGAACGGGCTGACCGAGATCCGCGTGCGACCCTGGAACGGATCGGCCGAGCATAATCTCGATTTCGGCGAGCCCGCGTACGTCGCGTACATCAGCACCAACGCGGAGATGGACACTCCGGTGCTGCGGTTCGGGTATCAATCGCTCACGACGCCGACATCCACGTACGACTACGACATGCGGACGCGGCAGAAGACGCTGCTCAAGCGCGACGAGATTCTGGGCGGCTTCGATCCCGCCAACTACGTCACGGAGCGGCTCTATACAACGGCGCGCGACGGCGTCCGCGTGCCGGTCTCGCTGGTGTATCGCAAGGGGATCGCGCGCCCCGCGCCCCTGCTGCTCTATGGCTACGGATCGTACGGCTCCAGCACCGATCCCACCTTCTCGGCGGACCGCCTGTCGCTGCTCGATCGCGGCTTCGTCTACGCGATCGCGCACGTTCGCGGCGGACAGGAGATGGGACGCGCGTGGTACGATGACGGCAAGCTGCTCCACAAGAAGAACACGTTTACCGATTTCATCGATGTCGCCGACGATCTCGTCCGGCGCGGCTACACCTCGCCGGATCGACTCTTTGCCCGCGGCGGGAGCGCGGGCGGATTACTCATGGGTGCCGTCGTCAACATGCGGCCGGAGCTGTTCAAGGGCGTGATCGCTGGCGTGCCGTACGTGGACGTGATTACCACGATGATGGACGCGTCGATTCCTTTGACGACGGGCGAATATGACGAGTGGGGCAATCCGAACGACTCCACCTCCTATCGCTATATGCTGTCGTATTCGCCGTACGACAACGTCGAGCATAAAGCCTATCCCAACCTGCTCATCACGGCAGGACTGCACGATTCGCAGGTCCAGTACTTCGAGCCGGCAAAATGGACCGCACGTCTGCGTGCGATGAAAACCGATAACAACCGGTTGATCCTGCGGACGAACATGGAAGCGGGACACGGTGGGTCGTCGGGCCGCTACCGGCGCTGGCACGACGTCGCGTTCGAGTATGCGTTCCTGCTGGATCTCGCCGGCCTGGGGGATAAACCGACTCCCTAGCGCCCGCGACGATTGGGAGTGGGGGAACGTTTCGGATGAGCCGGCGGGCGTGGAGGGGAGACGGGAGAAGGGAGAGGTACGTTACGGCGCGCCGTCGGCTTGCGCTGTGACGGGACGAACCTCTCCCCTCTCCCTTCTCCCCTTCTCATATGATCCGATCCACCAACGCGCCCACAAACACGACGATGCTGACAATACCGTTCGCCGTGAAGAACGCAGCATTCAGTCGCGACAGATCTCCCGGTTTCACCTGGCGGTGCTCCCAGCCGATCAACGCCACCGCAATCGCCACGCCGATGAAATACGGCAGCCCGAGGCCCGCACCCATCCCGAACAGGATCAGCGCCGCGATCGCGGCGCCGTGTAGCAGCTTCGCCACGATGATCGCCCATCCCTGCCCCAGGCGCACCACCAGCGATCGCAATCGCTCGGCACGATCGAAGGCCTCGTCCTGCAGCGCGTAGAAGATGTCGAACCCCGCGACCCAGCATATCACGGCCAGCGCGATCAGCAGCAGCACCCACCAGGGATCGCTCCAGGCGCCGGTGATCGCGATATAGCCACCGACCGGCGCGATCGCGAGAGCCCCACCGAGCCACAGATGAGTCCAATCGGTGAAACGCTTGGTGTAGCTGTAGGTCGCGATCCAGATGAGCGCGACCGGGGCAAGCGCGGCGCACAACGGATTCAACGCCCACGCCGCCCAAAGGAAGACCACCATCGCGGCGAGCACGGCAGCCCAGGCCTGGCTCAGCGTCAGCCGGCCAGTGGGCAGCTCACGGCGCTGCGTCCGCGGATTTCTCGCGTCGAGGCGGCGGTCCGCGATGCGATTGAAGCCCATGGCGACGAAACGGGCCGCGGTAAACGCCACGACGACCAGGATCGCGACGCGCCACGTCACCGGCCGTTTGTAGGACGCGACGATCACGCCCAGCAGCGCGAACGGTAACGCAAAAATCGTATGCGGGAGCTTGACGAAGTTGATATAGCGGACAACAAGGGACTCGCCCTCGAACGTTTGGCCTTCGCGGCCGTCCGGCCGTCCGGCCGTCCGACCGTCAGACATCAATGCCAAGATCCTTCCACATCGCGTCGACCCGCGCTTTCGTCGCCGGATCCATCACGATCTTGTTCGGCCAATCACGGGTGAAGCCTTCTTCCTTCCACTTTCGTGTGGCGTCGATTCCCATTTTCGATCCGTACGTGAAGCCGCGGCTCGAGTGGTCGAGCACGTCGATCGGCCCCATCGTGAAACGCACGTCGCGCTCGGGATCGATGTGATTGAGCGCGACCCACCAGGCCTCCTTGGGGTCGCGCACGTTGACGTCCTTGTCCACGACGACGATTACTTTGGCAAGCGACATCAATCCCTGCCCCCACAGACCATTCATCACTTTGTACGCCTGGCCGGGGTACTGCTTGTCAATGCTCACGAACACCAGGTTGTGAAAGATCCCCTCGGCCGGCATGTGCAAGTCCACGATCTCGGGGATCGTGAGCCGCAGCAACGGCAGAAAGATCCGCTCGGTCGCGTGACCGAGGTAGTAATCCTCCATCGGCGGACGGCCCACGATCGTGTGAGGCCAGACGGGATCGTCGCGGAACGTCACGGCGGTGACGTGCACCTTCGGGTAGTAGTCGGCCAGCGAGTAAAACCCGGTGTGATCGCCGAACGGCCCTTCGAGCACCAGCTCCTCGCGCGGATCGATGTGGCCTTCGATCACGATCTCCGCTTCCGCGGGGACCTCGAGATCGGAAGTCACCGCCTTGGCGAGTCGCACCGGCTCGCCACGCAGGAAGCCGGCGAACAGAAACTCGTCGATCGTCGGCGGCAGCGGCGCCGACGCCGCATAGATGCTGGCCGGATCTCCACCCAGCGCGATGGCCACGGGCATCGTCTCACCCCGTTCCGCCATCGTGCGCCAGTGCGCCGCGCCCACCTTGTGCCGCTGCCAGTGCATCGCCAGTGAGTTCTTGCCGAGCACTTGCACGCGGTACATCCCGACATTGCGGACACCGGACACCGGGTCGCGCGTAATGACGCCACCGAGCGTGATGTACGGTCCGCCGTCCTCGGGCCAACAAATCGGCACGGGAAACTGGGCGAGGTCGACGTCGGATTCCTTGATCACGGTGTTGTGACAGGCGGCGCGGCCGACCGTCTTAGGCGGGAACTTCGCGATCTCCGCGAGCCGCGGCAGCATCGCGAGCTTGCCGAGCAGGCCTTCGGGGACCTTGAGCGCGATCAGCTCCGCGATGCGCGCGCCGACGTGGTCGAGGCACTCGACGCCGAGCGCCAGCGACATGCGCCGCTCCGAGCCGAAGAGATTGACCGCCACGGGATACCGCGACTTCCCGCCACCGCGCAGCATCGGTTGGGTGAACAGCAACGCCGGCCCGCCGCCCGGTGATTTCATGCAGCGGTCGGCGACTTCCGTGATTTCCTTGTCCACCGAAACGGAGCGTGCCACCCGCGTGAGATCGCCCGCTTTGTCGATCGCGGCGACAAACTCCCGGAGGTTATCGAGTGCCATAGTGGACCGCGCAGATGCCGCCGGTCAGGCGCTCGAACCCGACGCGCGAGAATCCCGCGGCGGCGAGTCGCTGCGACAACACCTCCGGCTCCGGAAATGCGAGCACGGACTCTGGCAGGTAGGTATAGGCGTCTCTATGTTTCGACACGAGCCGGCCGATGGCGGGCAGAATTCGCCGGAAATAGAAGAGGTAGATCGCGCGCAGCGGCGCGAACCGGGGCGTGGCGAACTCGAGGATGACGAAGCGCGCTCCGGGTTTCAGGACACGGGCCGTTTCGCGGAGGCCGCCGTCGAGGTCGGCGAGATTGCGTACGCCAAATCCCACCAGGGCGCCGTCGAACCGCGCCGCGGGAAACGGCAGCGCCAGCGCGTCGGCGGCGACCGGGACGGTGCGGGGAGATTTGCCCTTGCCCTGCGCCAGCATCGGGACCACGAAGTCGGCGCCGATCACACGGCCGCGGAAGCCGCCCTGCCGGGCGAGCTCGGCGGCCAGGTCGAGCGTGCCGGCGCAGAGATCGAGGTACGTACCGTCGGGTTTCGCTTCCCAGCCGAGCCGCGCCACGGCCGTGCGACGCCACGACCGATCCACGTTGAAGCTCAGCAGATGGTTCAGGAAGTCGTAGCGCGGAGCAATCGCCGTGAACAGGCCGCGGACGTAGGCTGGAGCCCGAGGGGGACCCATAGGCGCGAAAGATAGGCCGGACCACCTGAGCGACGCCAGCGATCAGCAGGTCGTCGCTTGGGCAAAACACGGTCACGACGCGGCATTCCGCGAGCTCGTCCGTCGCTACGAGCGTCCGGTGTTTTCGCTGCTCTATCGGATGGTGCGCGATCGCGCGCTCGCCGAGGATCTCGCGCAGGAAACGTTCATCAAAGTGCTGAACGGCATCAAATCGTACCGGCCGGAGTTCAAGTT
>WNFB01002294.1_pt1 | contig 18124 bp, 18 predicted proteins | sample 5400501 | NCBI WGS metagenome assembly WNFB01 (sample SAMN13153341, study PRJNA577476) | soil metagenome | isolation source: 200 cm saprolite under Douglas fir tree site 2 hole 1 | place: USA:California | collected 2015-04-18 | reverse complement strand
GTGACGTCGACCCCGGCCAGCTTCCCGAACTCCGCAGCGAGCCGCTTGAACTCGACGTCGGAGGCCGGAACGAAGCTCACCCACTCCAGGATGCTGAGCTTCGTCCCCTTCGGGAAGCTGGGCGCCTTCTGGGCCCCGACGATGGCCGGGATCCCGCCGGTGACGGCGGCTCCGGTCGCCGCGCTGGCCACCCTCAGAAACGCTCGCCGGTTGATTCTCCCCTGACCCTCATGCATTGCCATGGATCGCTCCCTGCGCCCCAGCTCATTCGGTAGCGCGCCGCGCCGTTGCGGTCCGAGCGACAAGCCTGTGTCCCCAATTGGGGGCCGAGCCTGAACTCCACGAGAGGTAGGAGATCACAGCACCGCCTTGTTGGCCATGTCAAGGGCTTTGTGCTCACGGTGTGCTTCACTTGAGCATCAGACCAGAGCTCATCATTGCGGATCCGCGCTCAGGCCCGGCTCACCAGATAGACACCGGCGGCGATGAGGGTGCCGCAGACCACGACGGCCATGGTGATAGGCTCGCCGAGAACGATCCACGCTCTGCCCACGGCGAAGACGGGAATGAGATAGGAGTAGGCGCAGGCCACGCCGGCAGCGCGTCTGGCAGTCCCCGTGTTTCCGGAGAGTCCGGACAAAAGCCGCGAGGTCGGCGGCGGGCCCGGCTGGGATCTTGGCGGCGGTTGCCAGATGCTCAAGGCAGTACGTCCGGATGGTCCCGGATGGGGGCTCCCGAGGAGCTCACGGACCCGACCCTCCTGTGCTCGTGAGAGCATCGTGGCCTCCGCAACAGCTCCGGAGTGTCAGCAGGGCTCCATCACGGGGGTATCGTAGCCGGAGCCGGGCGGGTGGGCCACGGGGGTGCCGTCGGTCGCCTTGACAACCTCCCGTTGCGCGCGCAGAGTCCGCCCCATCAGACCCAGAGGGAGGTACTCATATGGGCAAGATCATCGATTGCCACAAGGTCAACCCCACCACCGACTGCCAGCATGTAGTGCGCGGGGCTACCGAGGAGGAAGTCTTGCAGAAGGCTGGTGAGCACGCAAAGGAGCACGGCCTCGCGCCATCACCCGAGCTGCTCGCGCAGGTCAAGTCGTTCATCGAAGACGACTAGCACGCGGGCACTCGCTACAGGTCAGACGCGAACCCAGGGGTACTCCCTCGTCTGCGGCGCAAATCTCTTACTAGATATCGGGAACACGTGGCCTTGGCTGATGAAACAGTTCAGATCTGGATCTCGAAGCAAAACTCAAGCGACCTGTTCGCCTGCAAGTGGTTGCGAGCCCCCGGTCTCAGGGGCTTCGTGCGTCTGGCGCCGCGCGGCCTGTGCACGAAGTGTGTACGAACTCGCCGCGCGGGGTGGGAGCGGCGCATGGCTAAGCAGCTCAAATCTTCCGAAGTCTCCGAGATCCTCCGGCGCGGCACGTTCGCCGGGACCCCGCCGACGCCGCAGTTGGGGCAGGTGAACGGAGGCGCTCGGCCGCCGCGAAGGACCGGTGGCAGGCCGGGCTCGTCTTCCCTGACATTCTTCGCGAGATCAGAGGGTTGCCGACACCGTCTCAAGCGACTCATAACCCAAAGGTCGCTGGTTCAAATCCAGCCCCCGTAACCACGGAGAAGCCCCCGAGATCACGCCGATCTTGGGGGCTTCGTCTTTCAGGATCCCGCGGGATCTGCCCGCACGATGGTGCGCATTCCGTGCGGCGCTCAGGCTCGTCCTTGCCACCGTGGCGCCGGGCGGCGCTCAGCCGCGCTGCGGCAGGGCCTGGCCCTTGACCGGGTTGGCCACCGCTTCTTCCAGCGTCTTCGCCGGACGCCACTCGCTGGCGGGGCGCACGGTGCCCTCGGTGCCAACCTGGTCGATGTTCCAGTAGATCTCGAGGTTGTTGCCGTCGGGGTCCCGGAACTCGATGGCGATCTGGCAGCCGGCGCGGCGCCGGCCCTCGAAGTGGATGGGCACGCTCTGCTCGCGCAGCCACGCGCGCGCTCGGAAGACCTCGTCGAGCGAGCCCACCTCGAAGGCGAAGTGGTTCAGGCTGGTACGCTCGCTCTTCGCGGCGCCCCGACGAGGGCGACGCCGTGATGGTCGGTGTTGAGGCGGAGGAAGACCATGCCGCCGGGCACCATGACATCGGGGTAGCGGTCGCTCACCTCGAGGCCGAGGACGCTCGTGTAGAAGGCCACCGCGCGCTCGAGGTCGGTGACGTTGAGCACGACGTGGCCGATCTTGCGGAGCTGGAACTGCATCGCCGGCCAGTATACCGCTGGTCGCCCGGCGACGGGCGGCCGCCGTGGCCGGCCGGCGGGAGGGGCTAGCGCCGCCCGATTCCCAGGAACAGCGCGGCGGTGGCCGCGCGCATCCCGGCGGTCATGAGGCGGAACCCCTCCTCGGCCACCGCCGCGAGGAGCTCGTCCTTGTCCGTGACCTACTCTCCGGCCGCGCCGCGCGCCGTGCGCATCGCCTTCTGCTATAGTGCGCGCCATGTTCGAGCGGCCCCTGCCGCGATGGCTGGCCTGGGCGGCGGACCCTGAGCAGCTCCGCCGCGCGCCCTTTCTCGCGCGCTCGCCGCTCTTCGCCGGCCTGCCGCGCCGCCTCCTGGCCCGGCTGGCGACGCGGTTCTTCGAGAAGGTCTATCACCCGGGCGAGGTCGTCTTCGAGGAGGGCGATCCGGGCCGGGCGCTCTTCGTCGTCGTCGAGGGCGCGGTGGAGATCACCCGGGCGACGGCGCAGGGCGCGTACGTCCTGAATACGCTCGGCCCCGGCGATGCCTTCGGCGAGCTCGCCCTCATCGACGACTTCCCGCGCTCGGCCACCGCGCGGGTCGCCACGCCGGGGCGGCTGCTCATCCTCTACAAGAGCGACTTCGATGCGCTCATGGACGGCAACTCTCGGATCGCCCTCGTGGTGCTGCGCAACCTCTCTCGACTGCTCGCCATCTACGCGCGGCGCAGGCCGGTGGTCGCGACCGAGCCGGGCCCGGGCCCGGAGAGGGCGGGCCCGCTGTGAAGCCGGGCCGGCTTCTCGCGTGGGGCGGCCTCGCCGCGCTCGTCTGGCTGGCCCGTGGCCTGGTCTTTCCGCTGTGCCTCGCGGCTGCGCTCGCCTATCTCCTGAGCCCGGCGGTCGCATGGGCGGACGCCCTGGCCATCCGGCGGAGCGTGGCGGTGAGCGCACTGTTCGCGGTCATCATCGCCGTGCTGGCCGTCGCCGGCTTCCTGCTGGGGCCGGGTATGCTCGCCGAGGCCGCGGCCCTGGTGGACCGGCTGCCCGCGCTGGCGCGCCAGATCGACGTCGGCCTCGACGCCGTGGTGCGCGAGCTGGCCGAGTCGGCGCCGGCGCTTCGGCGCCTCCTGCCCGAGGGCGGGGACTGGGTCCAGAGATTCGTCCTCAACCGCGGCCCCGGCGAGCCGGGCGATCTCTTCGAGCACATGGGGCACCTCTTCCTGCTGGCGATCCTGGTCCCGTTCTTCGCCTTCTTCCTGTTGCGGGACATGCACCGGCTCATCGCCGTGGCCATGGACCGGCTGCCCCCGCAGCACGTGGAGACGTCGGTTGCGGTGTGGCGCGAGCTCAACGGGGTCATCGGGCGCTACATCCGCGGTCTCGTGCTGGACGGCCTCGTGGTGGGCGCGCTGGCCGCCCTGGGCTTGTGGGCGGCGCGCGTCCCGTATCCGCTCCTGCTCGGCGCGTTTGCCGGCCTCGCCAACGCGGTGCCGTTCGTGGGGCCGCTGCTCTCGGCCGCGGCCGCAGGGCTCGTGGTGGTGCTGACGCCGGGGCAGGGGCTCGCCGGCGTCGGGCGCGTGGCTCTGCTGTTCCTGGTCATCAAGGTGCTCGACGACACCGTCATCCAGCCCTTTACCATCGGGCGGAGCGTTCACCTCCATCCGGCGCTGCTGCTCGGCTCGGTGGTGGTCGGCAGTCACGCGCTTGGCGTGCTCGGCATGATCATCGCCGTGCCTGTGGCCACGGTGCTGCAGGAGACGGCACGCCTCCTCCTCGAGCACCGCCGCGTGCTGGCGCGACGCGACCTGCGCCTCCGCCCGGAGCGTCCGGTCGTCTGATCGGCCGCGCGCCCCGAGCGACGGCCACGAGAGATACGTAGGGCGATCAGAAAGGAACCGCAATTGCTCGCCGAAGGTCGCTGGTTCAAATCCAGCCTCCGCAACCATTGGCAACGAGGGGTTAGCGGACGTCGAAGCCGCTAACCGCTTTCGTTTACCCAGACGTCAGCCAGGAAACGGCTCACCCAGGAATCACCAGAAAGCGCGCCCTACCCGGCCGCCGATCCTGGGCGACCTCCTGCGGCGTCTGCAGGGCAGCCAGACCGCGCACGGCCAGGCTACACGTGGTCGGCATGCCGCTCGACCCGGTGCTCGATGCCGTCACCGTCCTCACGCCTCAGCTCATCGATGAGGGCCGCGTCGGCATCGAGCCGGGTGCTCCGCGTGGTCGCCCGCTCGTATCAGTTGAAGTACTGGTTCGCCGCCACTGAAGTACTGGTTCGCCGCCACTATTTGCGCAGCGACTTGAAGCCGGCGCGAAGTTCTTCCGAGAGGAACTTCGGCTGCTCCCAGGCGGCGAAGTGGCCGCCCTTGGGGAGCTTGTTGTAGTGGATGAGGTTGGGATATGCCTGCTCCGCCCAACTCCGCGGCGCCTGATAGAGTTCATCCGGGAAGGCGCTCGCGGCCACGGGGATCTTGACGCCCTTCGGCGTAAAGAAGCCGAGCTTGCGCTCCCAGTAGAGACGAGCCGCGGAAACCCCCGTGTTCGTCAGCCAGAACAGCGTGATGTTGTCGAGCACATCGTCGCGCGAGAGGCCTTCGGAGACTCCATTGAAGGAGCGCGAGATCAGCTCGAGGCTGCGCGCGTCGTGGTCGATCATGAAGGTGGCTAGGCCGACGGGTGAATCCGCCAGCGCGGTCAGGGTTTGCGGACGCGTGCCCATGAAGAAGGCGTAGTAGACGTTCTTGTAGAAGCCCGCCAGCTGCTCGTAGGCATGCTTTTCATCCGCGGAAAGACCGGCTGGCACCGGCGCGCCGGCGAGAGCCGCAGCGTCGATCGCGGGCGGAATCACGGCGGGCATGTTGGTGTGGATGGCCAGCAGTTCCTTGGGTGCCTGCACGCCCATCAGGTCGACGACGACCGCACCCCAGTCGCCGCCCTGCGCCACGTAACTCGTGTACCCGAGGCGCTTCATCAGCACAATCCACGCGCGCGCGATGCGCTCGGCCCCCCAGCCAGTCTCGGTCGGCTTGCCCGAAAAACCGTAGCCCGGCATGGACGGAATCACCACGTGGAACGCATCGGCGGCGGTGCCACCGTGCGCGGTCGGGTTGGTGAGCGGCTCGATGAGCTTGAGCTGCTCGATGATGGAGCCCGGCCAACCGTGCGAGATGAGCACGGGCAAGGCATTTTCGTGCTTCGAGCGCACGTGTATGAAGTGGATGTCGAGACCATCGATCTCGGTGATGAAGTTCGGCACGGCATTGAGGCGCGCCTCGACTTTGCGCCAGTCATATTCGGTGGCCCAGTAACGCGCGAGTTTCTGCGTGGTCGCGAGCGGCACACCCTGCGAAAAGTCCGTGACGGTTTCCCGCTCCGGCAACCGGGCGGCGGCGACGCGCCGGCGCAATTCGGTCAGTTCCGCTTCCGGAACGTTCACATGAAACGGACGAATCGCATTCTTGTCAGCTGCCTGCTCCCTGCCTCGCTGTGTAGCACTGGTGAGGGTCATGGCGTCCTCCTTTTGAGGAGTTTTGGATTTGTGGGTTTGTGGTACGCGCCGCGATCGCCTGCCAGGCCGGCCTCCTTCGCGTCGAGGATGGGAGATATAGGACGTCCGGAAGTCTCTTACGGCGCCGCGCCGGGCTGCAATTGGACCTTGGTCTATATCAAGGAAGAGACCTGGTATGGGAGGCTAAATGGCTATCGGACCGACCAAGTCAATCCATAGTGTATTCGGCTGCGTGTAGCATTCTGCAAATCCAGCCCCCGCAACCATGAACGACGAGGGGTTAGCGGACGCAGCAGCCGCTAACCCCGTTCGTTTACCCAGACTTCACCCAGGAATTCGCTTCGCGGGCTGGCTCCAGCACAAGTCGTGCGTCACTGGGCCTGGTAGAGTGGAGTGGCGATGTTGGAGGTTGGCAACTTCTACGATGCTCTCGCTCCTTGGTACCACCTGGTGTACCAGGACTGGGAGGCCACCATCGGGCGGCAGGGCCGCGCGCTGTCATCGCTGCTGGCCAGTGAGTGGGGTTCGCCGCCCCACCGCGTCCTCGACGCCGCGGTTGGGATCGGCACCCAGGCCCTCGGCCTGGCGGCGCAGGGCTTCCGGGTCACGGGCTCCGACATCTCTCTCGCTGCGGTCCAGCGCGCCCGCGAGGAGGCGGGGCGCCGCGGACTTCAACTGGCCTGCTTGGTCGGGGACGTGAGGGCCCTTCCCGTTCGCTCGGCGGCCTTCGAAGTTGTGCTTGCTTGCGACAACGCCCTCCCGCACCTGCTTTCCGAGAATGACATTCGGTGTGCCTTCAGGGAATGCTTTCGGTGCATTCGGCCTCGAGGCGGCTGCGTGATCTCGATGCGGGACTACGGCGGGCCTCCATCGCCCGGCACGGTCGAGATACAGGACTATGGGGACCGCGTATGGTCTGCGCGTCTGTGCCGCTTGTTGCAAACCCGCCGATGGCGAGGTCAGTTCTACGAGGTGGCCTTTGAGCCCGTGACGAATGACGAGGCGAAGGAAGTCGTGCTTCGGACGCCCGAAACGACCTACTTCGCCATCGGCGTAGAGCGCATGGCGGTACTCATGGAGGAGGCGGGTTTCACGGGGGTGCGCCGCATCGACAGCCTCTTTCAGCCCGTCCTCGTTGGCACACGATAGGTGGGCGCGAAGAGGTGGCACCAGCCCGGAGGGCATACGGGGCGCCGGGTGCATGCCGGCGGGTGACGGGCCCGGGGCATGAGAGCACCAGCATCCGGCCTTCACGTCCCCAGGAAAAGGACTGCTCATCAGATCAAGAAGCCTAGAGACGGATCGAAGCATCCCCGTGGGCGCGAGCACCCGGCGAACTCAGGCTCTAATCTCGAACCGGAACGCCAGTGACCCGTTCGCCGGCAAGTGGTCGCGGGCTCCGCAAGCATAACGACGAGGGGGTTAGCGGACGCAGCAGCCGCTAACCCCTTTTCCGTTTCTGCACCCGTCCGTCCGTTTCAAGCCGTTGTGACGTAAACCACGCCGAGGGCCGCCAGAGCGAGCGAAAGGACCAGTTCATTTCGCATTGGCAGCGGAGGCGCGAGCTTGTAGATGAGGACGACGATGCCCAGGATCACCGCCCACCACAGGTTGGACATCCCGATCAGGACCATGGCTACCATGAGCGCCGCGCTGCATCCAAGGCAGCTGAGTCCGTAACGCGCGCCTGCGACAGCGGCGCTCCGCATCAGGTTGAAGGGAAGTGGCCCATGCAGCGCGCACAGCTCGCGGCAGCGGGCCTGGCTCGCCCGTTTGATCGGGCTGATGGAGTAGACGCCGGCCACCGCCAGAGCCAGTCCCGCCACCACGGCCTGATTGGGCCAGGGCATCGCCGTGGCGGTGTAGACCGCGTAGCACACGACGCCGAACATCAGCCACACGCCGAGGTAGGTGGCCGCGAGCACCCCGGTGGCGACCGGCCATCCCCTTCGCCCTTCTGCCGTCCGCGCAAACTCAAGGACCACCGGGATCGCGGAGGGCAACATCATCGCCGCCATCATCACGACCCAGGTCACGGCGAAGGACTCGATCGGGCCGAGCCCCATATCCATTCCGGCCATGGCGTGCGAATGGTGGGCCATGGCCGCCCAGGCAATGCCGGCGACCGCGAGGACGACCAAGGCCGCCACCATGGGCTTGGCCAGCTCCTGTCTGGCGTCGCGGGCCCTCATCAGCACTCGGCACGCTGGACAGAATTCACCCGGCTTCGCTTGTCTGATCAGCCCGATCGTGGCAAGAAGCCGGCCGTACATCAGTCCTGATACTCGTCGCGACGACGAACCCACCCACCCGCGCCGGAGTCGCCCTCATCGCGGCCCTTCGGGACGAGATCCATGTAGTGGTAGGCGACGTTCAACATGTCGAGCCCACGCGCATAGGTGGAGTACGTGTGGTAGATCTGGCCGCCGTCCTTCAGGAAGACGCTGATGCCGGGCCCCTCGGTCAGCGACACCGGGTTGAGGCGGTAGTTGTAGTCGACCTTCTCGGCCTTCAGCTCCTCATCGGTGAACGAGACGCGATAGTCGAAGTTGAAGTCACTTCCGAGCGATGACAGCCACGGAAAGCCCCAGCCCATCCGTTTCTTGTAGGCGGCAAGCGTGGAGTAGGGAGCGCGCGAGACCGCGGCCATCGTGATGTCGCGGTGGTTCAGGTGGATGGTGATGCCGTTGAAGTTGTCCATCCAGAACGAGCAGACGAAACAGGGCGCGTTCTGTGTCCAGGTCGTGTGAGGCCCCGCGGTGGCGGGGTTGAACATCGCGTGATAGATGACCAGTTGACTGCGTCCCTCGAAGAGGTCGCCGAGTGTCTGCGTCCCGTGCTCGCCCTCGAAGGTGTATTGCTTGTCGACGAGCTCCCAGGGCAGGTCGCGCCGCTCCCGGCTCAGCTGGTCGCGCATCCGGGTAAACTCCTTCTCCTTGGCCAGGTGCTTCTTCCGTGCCTTGAGCCACTCGTCGTGCTTCACCACTTTGTGGGTTGGCATGCGATCCCTCCTGGCCGGTCTGGGAACGGCCGGACGTGGTACGAGGGTAGTCTGGGCGCTCGGGGCGAGCAAGGAACCCGGATCTCGGGGATTCGGCGGTGAGTTGAGGACCACCGCGACTTGTACAGTGACTCGGGCTAAGTGCGCATCAGACCAGATCAATCCACTACGGAGAGGGCGCCGTGTAGCATTCTGCAAATCCAGCCCGTGATTCGAACCAGCGGGCCGCTATGAGGTAGGCAGGCGGGGTGAACCGATCGGTGACGTCTCGGGCGTGGCCCCCGGTAGGCTCGAACGGGATCCTGCCGGGCGCTCATGCGGACGAGAGGACTCCCTGCGCTGGGCAGCTGTACGCAATCGGAGCGGCCCTGTCCCGTTTAGGCGCCGCTCAGGCGGCGTACGGAGCGCTGAGCTCGAGCTGAATGTTGTCAGGGTCCCGGAAGATGAGGACGAAGATCCCGAAGGCCGGCCCGAGGTCCCGAATCTCTGAGTGGGATATCCCCCGCGTATCGAGCACGCGCACGGCGTGCTCGAGATCGGCCCGGCTCGCCACGCCGAAGCTCAGGTGATCGAGGCCGATCCGGTTTTCGTCGAAGCGGTCGCCCTGGATGGCGCGGCCGGGTGCGGGGTGAGGACCGATGCCCAGCCCCACGCGGCCGTTGCTGAGGAAGGCTCCCGGGTTGAGGTCCATGAGCTTCTTGAAGCCCAGCACCTCGGTGAAGAACGTGACGGTCCGATCGACGTTGCTGACCGTGAGCCGGAGGTGGTGGACACCCTGCGTCGCAATGGGGTCGGCCATGGGGATGCCTCCCTGTCTGAGCCAGTCGAGGTCGCCTGACTCTGTGCTCGTGCTACCGGCTTGTCAAGGGCTTCGCCGCGATGCTAGGTTGAGGCACCGTTCGGGCCCGTCGGTCAGCGTGAGGGAGGCGCAGCGCGGATGCAATGCCCCCGGTGCCAGCACGAGAGTCCGCCCAACGCGAAGTTCTGCGCCGAGTGCGGGGCCACGCTGGGCCGCGACTGCGCCCGGTGTGGCACTCAGCTTCCCCTCGGGGCGAAGTTCTGCCCGGAATGTGCCCAGGCGGTGGCGGCGGCACCCGTCCCCGAGACGCGCTTCGCCTCTCCCGCCGAGTACACTCCCAAGCACATCGCGGAGAAGATCCTCAGCTCCAAGGGCGCCCTGGAGGGCGAGCGCAAGCAGGTGACCGTGCTCTTCGCCGACCTCAAAGGGTCGATGGAGCTGCTGGCCGATCGCGATCCGGAGGAGTCGCGCCACCTGCTCGATCCCGTGCTGGCGCGCATGATCGAGGCTGTGCACCGCTATGACGGCACCGTCAACCAGGTCATGGGCGATGGCATCATGGCCCTGTTCGGCGCCCCGCTGGCCCACGAGGACCACGCCCTGCGCGCCTCCTACGCGGCCCTCGCCATGCAGGCGGCCGTCCAGCGTCTCACTGACGACGTGCGACGCAGCCACGGCCTGGAGGTGCGCATCCGCGTCGGCCTCAACTCCGGCGAGGTGGTGGTGCGCGCCATCGGTAGCGACCTGCACATGGACTACACCGCGGTGGGCCAGACCACCCACCTGGCAGCCCGCATGGAGCAGGTGGCCGCGCCGGGAACGATCCTGCTCACGGCCGAGACGCTGCGGCTGGTCGAGGATTTCGTGGACGTCAAGGCCCTCGGTCCGACTTCTATCAAGGGGCTGGCCGAGCCGGTGCACGTGTTCCAGCTCGTCAGCGCCGGGCCCATTCGCAGCCGCCTGCAAGCCGCCGCCGTTCGCGGTTTGAGCCCGCTCGTGGGGCGGCAGGCCGAGCTGCAGACTCTCCACACCGTTCACGACAAAGCGGCGGCCGGCCACGGTCAGATCGTCGGCGTGGTGGGCGAGCCCGGCGTGGGGAAGTCGCGCCTGTACTGGGAGTTCACGCACTCGGAGCCGCTCAATGGCTGGAAGGTCCTCACCACTGGCTCGGTATCGTACGGCAAGGCAACGGCCTATCTCCCGCTGATCAATCTTCTGCGCGACTACTTCGAGCTCGACGAGCGCGACACCGGCGAGAGCCTGCGGGAGCGTCTCACCGCCCGGCTGCTGGCGCTTGGTGAGACGTTCCGGCCGCCCATCCCCGCCATTCTCACACTGCTCGACGTGCCGGTGGAGGACGAGGTGTGGCGGAAGCTCGATCCGGGGCGCCGCCGCGAGGCGACGCTCGACGCCGTCAAGCGTTTGCTGTTGCGGGAGAGCCACGCGCAGCCGCTCCTCCTACTCGTGGAGGACCTGCACTGGATCGACTCCGAGACGCAGGCCTTGCTCGATAGCCTCGTGGACAGCCTCCCGACGGCGCGCATCCTGCTCCTGGTGAGCTACCGGCCGGAGTACCAGCACGCCTGGGGCGGCAGGACGTACTACACCCAACTCCGTCTCGACCCGTTGCCGGCGTCGAGTGCCGAGGTGCTGCTGAGGACACTGCTGGGCGAAGCGGCCGCCTTGCCTCCGCTCGTGCGCCTCCTCATCGAGCGGACCGAGGGCAACCCCTTCTTCCTGGAGGAAACCGTCCGCTCCCTGCTCGAGACCGGCGTGATCGCGGGCGAGCGGGGCGCCTATCGTCTCGCCAAGCCCGCGGCCGGCATTCAGATGCCATCCACGGTGCAGGCGGTGCTGGCCGCGCGGATTGATCGGCTGCCGCCAGACGAGAAGCAGCTCCTCCAGTCGGCCGCCGTCATCGGCAAGGACGTGCCGCTGCTGCTCCTGGAGGCGATCACCGAGGATCCGGACGACGTGCTGCGCCTCTGGCTCTCGCATTTGCAGGCCGCCGAGTTCCTGTACGAGACCAGCCTCTTCCCGGAGCCGGAGTACACGTTCAGGCACGCGCTCACGCTAGAGGTGGCCTACCAGAGCCTCCTGCGCGATAGGCGTCGAGCCTTGCACGAGCGCGTCCTCGACGCGCTGGAGCGTCTCTACGCCGAGCGCGTGACCGAGAAGCTCGAGCTGCTGGCCCATCATGCCGTGCGCGGCGAAGTCTGGGACCGCGCCGCCCGGTATCTGTACCAGGCCGGCGAAAAGGCATTGGCCCAGAGCCGGCCGCGGGCGGCCACGTCCTTCTTCCAGTCCGCAGTGGATGCCCTTGATCACCTCGGCGAGGGCGCCGACCTGGTGCTAAAGCTCGACGCCCTCCTCGAACTGTGGGTGACAAAGATCTCCACCAGCCAGCTAGAGGCCTTGCAGGAGGTGGGCGAGAAGGCCGAGGCCCTGGCACGCGCCCTCAATGACGGCTCCCGGCTGGCCCGCGTCCAAGTGCGCCAGGCCCAGGCCTTGGCCCTCATGTGGCTCTTCCCCGGGACCTTTGATTCCGCCATCGAGCGGGCCCGCGAGGCCTTCCACCGCGCCGACCCCGCGGATCTCAGAACGCGGGGGTACGCCCAGTTCATCGCCGGCGTGTCGTGCCGTGATCTCGGCCGGTTGGGCGACGCGATCGCCGAGTTCGGGCGGGGGATCGCGCTTTTTCCGCCAGGGGGCCAGGCTGGGGAGGAGGCCGGTCTGGTCTTCCCCATTTACGTGAGCCTCTGCAGTTGGCGCTCAGAGGTACACGGGGCCCTGGGCGAGTTCGACGCGGCGCTGGCCTCAGCCGCCGAAGGGCTCCGCGTGGCCGGTGAGATCCGCCACCCTTCGAGCCTGACGCTGGCCAACGCGTTCGTGGGATATTGCCAACTGTTGAAGGGTGACATCGACGCCGCGATCCCGACGCTCGAGCGGGGGTTGGCCATCGCCCAGGAGCATGAGCTGCCTCACGGCGTGACGGCCAACCTCCTCTACCTCGCATACGCCCTGATCCTGTCGGACCGGCGCGAGTCCGGTCTCGAGGCCCTCGGCCGCGCGGTCCACCACCAGATTGCCTTTATGCCCCAGTGGACGCGCTACGGCACCGTGACGGCTGGCGCCTACCTCGCCGCCGGCCGCATCGCCGAGGCCACTGGGGAGGTGGATAAGGGGCTGGCCATGGTCACCGAGCGACAGGCCCGTGGCTACCGCGGGCCGCTGCTCCGGCTCCAGGCCGAGGTCCTCATGCGGCAGGAGCCGCTAAACGCCGAGACCGCTGGGGAGCGATTGCGGGAGGCGTTGGCGCTCACCACGGAGCTCGGGATGCGGCCGGAGATCGCGCGTTGCCGGCTGGGGCTGGCCCGCCTGCACTGCCGGATCGGCGGCAGTGCGGCCGGCGCCGAGCACCTGGCCGCGGCCGTCGCCCTCTTTCGAGAGCTCGGCGCCACCTTCTGGGCGGAGCGCGCGGAGGCCGAGGTTAGCGGGCCTGGCTGAGGACGGCGCCCGGGACGGGATGGGTGCCGCCCGAGAGCGCGCAGAGAAGTCCGCAAAAAGGTATCGAGTCCCCACTAGATCCCCGAGAAATCCAGTCCGATTCCCATATTCCCAGGTCATTCCCACATCCATTCTAGACCGATGAGGCCGCTACTGTCCGGCGAGTGCGCGGTTCTCCAGCCGGCTCAAGAGCCGTACCACGGGCCACAGCATCAGGAAGTAGATTATCGCCGCCACCACGATGGGCGTCGGGTTGTAGGTGATGCTCTGCGCCTCACGCGCCTGGTACAGGAGTTCGGGCACGGCCACCACGCTGCCGAGCGAGGTGAGCTTCACCACCTCGAGCGTGTTGGAGAGCAGGTCGGGCAGCACGTTGCGCACCGCCTGGGGCAGCACGACGTAGGCCATGGCCTGCAGGCGGGAGAGGCCGGTGGAGCGCGCGGCCTCGACCTGGCCCGACGGCACGGAATCGATTCCCGCCCTCAGGATCTCGCCGTAGTAGGCGCCGGTGTTGAGGAAGAAGGCGACTGCCACACAGGCGAAGCCGCCCAGCTCCAGCCCGGCGAATGGCAATCCGGCGAACAGCAGGATCAGGAGCACCAACGGCGGAAAGGCACGGAAGAAATCGACCCAGGCCATCAGCGGCCAGCGCACCGTGGGATTCTTCACACTCGCCAGGAGCGCCAGAATCAGCCCGCCCAACAAGCCGAGCGGGACCACGAGCAGCGACAGCAGCACGGTGTTCCACAGCCCCGCCCGCACGATCGGCCAGGAAGCGGCGATGATCTCCGGGTTGAAGAAGGTCTGGATCATCGCTTCCACGCGAACTTGGTCTCGACCCAGCGGGCCGCCACCACGACCGGGAGGAACAGCACGAGGTAGGCCGCGGCGCCCATCATCAGCGGCGAGGGATTGTAGGAGTTGGACATCGCCGAGCTCGCCTGCCCCAGGATCTCGGTGACGGCGACGACGGTGCCGAGTGCGGTGCCCTTGGTGATGGCGATGGTGCGGTTGGTGAGCGGCGGGATGGTCAGCCGGAGGGCCTGCGGCAGCACGACGCTCATCAGGGTCTGGCCGAACGACAGGCCGGTCGAGCGCGCGGCCTCCCACTGGCCCTTGGCCACCGAGATGATGCCGGCCCAGAAGATCTCCTCGGAGAAGGCCATCAGCACGAAGGCGAGCGACAGCCAGGTCGAGACGAAGCCCGAGGGTGAGAGATCGACGCTGGGCAGGCCGAAATAGATCAGCACGATGATGACCAGCGGCGGCAGCGAGCGGAACAGGTCGACGATGAAGATGATCAGCCAGTTGAGCGGCCGGATGGCGAGGCTTCTGAGCAGCGCCAGGGCCAGGCCGGCGGCAATGCCCGTGACGACGATGAGGAGGGCAAGCTCGATCGTGACCACCACGCCGGACAGGATGTCCGGCAGGTACTTGAGCATGACCTTGGCGTTGAAGAACGTATCGGTGAAGCGATCCCAGTTCCCGCTCAATGCCGCTGGATCTGGCCGATGAAGGTGCGCGTGCGCTCGTGGGCCGGGTTCTCGAAGATCGCGGCGGGCGGCCCCTGCTCCACGATGGCGCCTTCGTCCATGAACACGACCCGGTCGGCGGCGTTGCGGGCAAAGCCCATCTCGTGGCTGACCACGATCATGGTCATGCCGCTTTCGCGCAAGGAGCGCATGACCTCGAGCACCGAGCCCACCAGCTCCGGATCGAGCGCGCTGGTCGGTTCGTCGAACAGCATGACCCGGGGCTCCAGCGCGATCGAGCGCGCGATGGCAACCCGCTGCTGCTGGCCGCCCGAGAGCTGGCCCGGCGTGTGGCCGGCGCGGTCGGCGAGGCCGACCCGCTCCAGTGCGGCTCGGCCCAGCGCCTCGGCCTCGGCGCGCGACTTGCCCGCGACCTTGCGGAGCGCGAGCGTCACGTTGCCGAGCGCGGTCATGTGCGGATAGAGGTTGAAGGACTGGAACACCATGCCGATGCGCTGGCGCGCATGGTTGATGTCGGTCCGCGGGTCGAGCATGTCAATGCCGTCCACCACGACGCTGCCGGAGGACGGCTCCTCCAGCCGGTTGAGGCAGCGCAGCAGGGTCGACTTGCCCGAGCCCGACGGCCCGATGACGAACACCAGCTCGCGTTCGGCCACCCTGAGATCGACGCCCTTCAAGACGTGAAGGGCGCCGAAATGCTTGTGGATGCCGCGCGCGTCGACGATCGGGTTGTTCACTCGCTCAGGTCAGTTGCACTTGAGCTCGTGCGGCGTCGGGTCGTAGCCCGGCATGCCCGGCACGCCGTAGCCCGGCGTGACTACCACCTCGAGGCCGTCGGCCGGCGGCTTGCGGCCGAACCACTTCTCGGAAAGCTTGGCAATCGTGCCGTCCTTCTTCATGCAGTCGAGCGCATCCTGGATCTCGGCGCGGAGCTTCGGGTTGTTCTTGGGCACCGGCGCCGCCCAGTGGGCGCGCGTGTCCGTGAGCTCGAGGTCGGCCACGAACTGCGGGTTCTTCGACGCGGCATAGACAATGGTGGTATTGCCGCCGAGGGTCGCATAGGCTCGGCCCGAGAGGACCGCCTGCGTGGCGTCCGGTTGGGTGTCGTAGACCTGCACCGTGATGCCGTGCTCGGCGCCCTTGGCCTTGGACAGCGTCTCGTAGGGCGTGCCCTTGTTGACGGCCACCGACTTGCCCTTGAGGTCGGCCCAGTCCTTGATCGGCGCCGAGCCCTTCTTGATGCCGAACTGGTACGCGGTCCACAGGTAGCCCGCGGTGAACAGCATGTTCTCCGCCCGCTCCTTGGTCACCGTCGTCGGCGCGGCGATGAAGTCGTAGCGGCCGGACTGCATGCCCGGGATCAGGGTCGAGAAGCTCACCGCGTCGATCGTGATCTCGCGCTTCATGCGGCGCGCGACCTCGGTGAAGAGGTCGATCTGGAAGCCCTCGACGCCGCCGCCCAGCTTGGGCATGGCGTGCGGGGCGAAGGTGCCGTCGACGCCGGTCTTGAGCGGCGGAAGCTTGTCCTGGGCGAGCGCGGGACCCGCGCAGAGAAGGGCGGCCACCGCAATGGCGGCAAAGCGACGTTGCATCATCATGAGCCTCCCAAAGAAATCGTGGTCTTCTTGCGTGGCTGGCCCCGTGCATGTGGCACGCGTGGATGAGGGCCTGCGGGGCATGTCGCGCCGATCCTGTCAGAGCGCGCTGGACAAGTCAAACCGGAGCGTCGAGGGTGTGCCGTTCGACGAGATGGCGGTGGTGAGAGCCCCGGGCTAGTCGGCGAACTGGGCCGCGCGCCACTTGAGCGCCGCCCCCAGGCCCTCCGTCTCCCTGATCTCGTCGAACTTCATCCCGACCTCGGTCCGCGCCGCGTAGAGGGGAGCGAGCACGTCGAGCCCGGCGAGGATCGCGTTGCGGAAGCCCGCCGCTTCGGCGCCTCGCCGGGTGGCGAGCTTGGTGGCCACGAGCGCCTCCGGGGAGATCAGCGCCATCCGGCGGGCGAACTGGAGCGTCGCCGCCTGGAGCTGGGCGCGGGGGACGACGCGGTTGACCATCCCGTACGAGAGCGCGGTCTGGGCGTCGATGCTGTCGCCGAGGTAGAGGAGCTCGCGCGCACGCCGCAGGCCGATGACGAAGGGCATCACGAGACCGGGGCCGACGTTGGAGAAGCGGATCTCGGGCTCGCCAAAGACGGCGTCGTCGGAGGCGATGGCGAGATCGCACAGCATCATGAGCTCGCAGCCGCCGCCGAGGCAGTGGCCCTGGACCGACGCGATCACCGGCTTCCCCATGTCCCACGGCGTCATCTCGAGCCGGATGTCGTCGGTGAGCGACTCGTGCCAGGCCAGCGCGTTGCCGCGCCGCGCGGCGCGGGCCGGGTTGGGCGAGATGTCGTAGCCGGCGCTGAAGCTCCGGCCTTCTGCGCGCAGGACCACGACGCTCGTGCCCGGGTCGGCGTCCGCCGCGCGGAGGCGCTCCACGAGCGCGTGCTTGAGCTCGTGGCTGATCGCGTTGAGCTTGTCGGGACGGTTGATCGTCACGATGCCGATGCGGCCGTCGACGGTGTAGGTCACGATCTCCGCGGCCATGGGGGCTCCTCAGCGCGGCGGACGGGGGACGATGAGCGCGTCGACGACGACGCAGCCCCGGCCCCGCGGCAGCACCTTGATGGGGTTCAGGTCGAGCTCGGCGATGGCGGCGCGGTCGGCCCACGCGTAGTCGCCGAGCGCTTCGAGACAGCGATGGAGGCTGTCGACGTCGGCGGGGGGGCGGCCGCGGAAGCCGGCCAGCAGCTTCGCCGCGGCGGGAACCTCGGCGACCATCGCCTCGGCGTCGCCAACACGTAGCGGCAGCGGCCGGAGCGCGACGCTGGCGAGCGCCTCCGCGGCGACGCCGCCCAGCCCGAACGCGAGCACGGGGCCGAAGTCCCGGTCATGGGTGACTCCGGCGAGGACCTCGACACCTCCGCTCACCATCTGCTGGACCACGAAGCCGGCGACCGCAATGTCCCCCAGCTTCCCTGAGCGCACCGCGGTCATGCGGTCCCACGCTAGGCCGAGCTCGCGGGCGTCTCTGAGCCCGACGGCCACGAGGCCGAGATCCGACCGGTGAGGCACGTCGTCGGCGACGAGCTTCAGCGCCACGGGGTATCCGATCGCGCCCGCCGCGGCGATCGCCTGCTCGCGGGTCGTGCAGAGCGTCTCCCTCACGACGGGCAGGCCGGCACCGGCGAGCAGTCGCTTGGCATCGTGCTCGTGGATCGTTCGTCGCGCCGTGCCGCCCGGGATCGTGGCCAGCGTCGGCACCTTCGTCGCCGGCGCGGGGCGGAGCGGCGTGAGCGGCGCGGCCTGGCGGGCCAGGCGATCGATCGCGCGGAGTCCCTGGCGCGTGCCGCCGATCAGCGCGATCCCGTGGGCGCTCAGGAGCTCGTGCTGGTCGCGCCGGAAGATACCTGGGCGCGTGCCCATCAGGTAGAAGGGCTTGGTCGACCCCTGGGCGCCCTCGACCAGCATCCCGGCGTACGTCATGAAGCGCTCGGGCGTGCCCATCGGCGAGGCGTCGGCGCTGTCCGTGCACCAGACGACCGCGTC
>WNFB01004295.1_pt1 | contig 18128 bp, 14 predicted proteins | sample 5400501 | NCBI WGS metagenome assembly WNFB01 (sample SAMN13153341, study PRJNA577476) | soil metagenome | isolation source: 200 cm saprolite under Douglas fir tree site 2 hole 1 | place: USA:California | collected 2015-04-18 | reverse complement strand
GCGAGCCAGGCTGTGTTCCAGCGCAGAGCTTGCGGCCCATGCAATGCGGCAGGCTGCATGCTAGATAGTTCTCCTGGGTGGCGGACCTTCTTGCACAACGCTGAGGAAGACCGAAACGATTCGTGCACCGGGTTCCGCCATCGTTCTGACCTAAGGAGAGAATTCGGGTTAAGACACCTTTCGTCGACGACGAATTGCGCCAACTCCGGCGAAACCAACGGCAATCAAGGTCAACGTGGCTGGTTCTGGCACTCTCTTATGCTTGACTGGGTCAACATCAGGGTTTGCGTAGGTCCACTGGCTGCCCATTAGAACTAGGGCCAGAACTGCCAGCGTCAATCGAGCAATACTTTTTGTCATCCAAATACTCCCTGAGAATGTATAGACTTGCTGGCATAGCAGAGGCAATTTCAATGCCATGCGCGGACACGTCTGATAACTCGCGTAGACCGCTAAGTACCCTTTTATCAAATAACTGCCTTGAGCTGCGCCCCCGGCCAGTCTGGCCCCCGCAATTACGCTCAGGTACTGGCGTACCCATTCCGGCCATTTCTTTGCCCGAGACAGTTTGTGCCCAAGAAAATTGTGCCATCTTAGGGGTTCACCCCAAAATGATGGGACCAACTTGGGACCAAACCTCGGCCCGATATCTGTCTCGAATGTCAGCTGAACAGCAGAAAAAAATAGAGAGAACATGTTTCGAAATGGGATTTGTTCAACCAAGTGGACTTCTTCGTCCCAGTAACACTTCGGCTGCCCATCGTCCCAGGTAAACCGAAAGCGCCACGCCGTGCCCGCTGTAGCCGCCGAGTACCACGGCGTGGGAACTCCGAGGATGAAATCCAAATACGGGCCGCCACTCGTCCGCGATCAGGATTGGCCCTCCCCATCGGTGGGTAAACTCGACACGATGCAAAACTGGGTGTAATCCACGAACGCGACGTTCGAGGCGCGTGATCAATTCGGCCGCCTGCCCTCCCGTGATATCAACATCAGCCAGCTCCCGCCAATCCTTCAGGTGCACAAGCCCACTGCCGAATATGACTCCATTGTTAGGGAGCATGCGGCCCCACAGGTAAGGAAAGTCAATCGTATAGAAAGGCTTCCCTGCTCCTAACCCCAGATTCTCCTGTTGAACTTTGGTAAGAGGCTCGGTTGCAACAGCTAGCGTAAACTTGGGCTGCGCTCGTTGGACCAGATCGCTCATTTCAAGCGACATTGCATTCGTCGCCAGCAACACATCTTGAGCTCGAACCACGTCGCCAATGAAGTTCAACCGCAACGGCTCCTCGAAATCAATGTTCTCGACTGTTGCATTCTCAAAAATCTGCACACCAAGCGCATCTGCGGAGCGCGCCAGACCGCTCACGAGTTTTCCGGGATCAATCGTGCCCCCAGGAACCCGGTTAACCGCGCGGAGATCTCCAGAATCTGTCCACGCGATGCGGGAGTCCGGTAAACCTCCTGCTCGACCGAGTTCCCACGCTCCAGTGAGTGACAGATCACAATCCAACGCTAACTCTTTCACGATGTCCGAGAACCCGGCCAGCACATCGCCTAAGCCCGGCAGATCGCCAGCGGCAGTTTCTGCCAGGGTCATTCCGCCGGTATGGCCGCTTGAGCCAGCGCCGACGTGCCCGGATTCGAACAGGGCGACACTTTTCGAAGGTTCGAACCGGCGCAGCCATACGGCCGCTGAAAGTCCCGTAAATCCACCGCCAATAACGGCGAAATCCAATTCTTTGGGAATTGGCCTGGCTGGAGGGCGAAAATCAATAGTCCAGGGAGGTTCGCCCCAATGAGTCTTGAGCGTGGAGCCTGGCATGAGCGATCTCCATCCGAAAAATCGGCATAGTTGTGTGTCGCCCGCGTTGTTCATTCAAATTGTTGCAGAATGGGACCAAATGTCTGCATGGAAAATAATTTGAGGAGTCGATTGCATCCAGAGGCGTGAAGCTCAGCCGAACACACTGGCCCGACGGTTCACTGGCCAACGCCAAGCGCAAAGCCGGTAAAACGCCGCTGGTTTCCTGCGAACTGCCCGAACATAGGAGAAGTAACAGAGTAGAACACGTCGTGCGGATTCTGATGATTCGTGGCGTTCAGGGAAAAGACCCCCAGGCGAATCTTGCGGCCCTTGGAACTATCCAGGAACGGTATGTGCAGCACGATGTCACGGTAGATCTTCGCATCCAGCGAAAAGTACGTGGGGAAGCGCGCGCTATTCGGCGTGCCGAAGTAATTCTGATAAACGTCCAGCGCCGAGTACGGAAACCCCGAATGCGCGTCCACAACCGGAGCCGCCATCAATTTCCACCAGGGAAGATGGACGAGGCCTCCGGCAACAACCCGGTGAGGAATATCCGAAGAGGCGATGCCATAGGCGTCCGGGCGGATCACGGGAGATTGAACGGGGACAAAGGTATCCGAAAGTGCGTTGAGGTCCCCGCGAGCGCGGCTCCAGACGTAAGTGAAATTTAGATCGGCGCTTTCACTGGGCCGATAGTGAGCGGAAATTTCTGCCTGGCGATACTGCGAAGATCCCGTGTTCGTGAGAGCCAGCACCCCAATCGTTCCGCTCGCGGGAAGCATCGGGTCCACGATGAAGAGATCCCTCGTGTGGGCGTCCAGGTAGCCAACCCGAACGCTGAGATTCTTTCGCACCGCGCTTTCGACTTCCACGTTCCACGTAAGTGTCCGGGGGGTGCTGCCGGGATTTTGTGGTCCGGGTGAACTCGCGGTCGCGCCCGCGGGCACATAGAGATTTTGTAGAGTAACCGGCGGGCACCCGAGCGGGCAGGCCGAATTGAACATGGTGATCACTCGCGCTTGGTTGTCAGAGAAGCCTGCTGCAAGCAAGGGGACATGGCCGTAGAGTACTCCGGCGCCGCCACGGATTACAGTCTTACCACTTCCGGGCGCGTAAGCAATACCACCACGTGGGGCGAAAGCCAGACTGCGGCCTATGGATTGGCTCGTTACGCGTCCTCCGAAGTTTATGGACAGGCCGCTGGTCAGAGTCCAGCGGTCCTCCGCAAATTCCGAGACTTCTTCGCTAGTCGCCTTCAATAAACCGGCGCCTTGAAAGTCAATCTGCTCGGCGAGCGAGCCATCTTCAGCATGGATCTGGATGGGGTGAGATACGCTGTCCCCGCCGTAAGTCCGGTATAAAACGTCCGTTCCAAATTTCAGATCATGGCGGCCGAGCCAGGATTTCGTCGGAAGTTGAACGCTCGGCAAGGCTTCCACTTGATTGGCTTTTCTAGCCCAATTATTGAAGAAATTCCCGCCCCAGCCTTCGGGGGTAATTTCCATGTCGGCCGGACCCTGAGCGTAGGTACTGCTGTCGAAACGCGTGTAGCGAACGACCGTGTTAAGGATTACCCCTGATTCAAACTGGTAGCTATCCGAGAGGCCGGCGGAAACTCCTCTCCTCCGATAATCCGCCGATGCTGACTGTGGGACCAGCGTATTGATATTTATGAACTGAAGGTTCTGTGGAAAGAAATTGATGTTGATGTTCACCACGTGCCGTGGTGAAAAAACTGCCTGAAGTTCCGTGAAGGAAATGAAACTCCTCCTGTAGGTCTCGTTGAAGGGCCATGACAGCCCGCGCACAGGGTCCCTGCGGAATTCGTAAGTCAGGTTTTCGAAGAAGCTATATTTGTTTTTAACCAGCGGACCACCAAAATCCAGCCGTGGCGTCATGTTGGCCAGCCCCACGAGGTCGCCGTTCTTGGCTCGGAAGGCCGGAATGAAATCGTACAGCTTGTAGTTCCATGACGACGGAGGAGATTTTAATTCGATCCTCGTCAAGCCGCCGGAAAATCCTCCAAATTCGGAACTATCAGGTGTGTTATAGACCTGAATGGATTGAATAACGTCGGGCGGAATTGGAATCGCGAAACTCCCCGCCACGGGGTCCACGTTTTCCGCCGAGTCCACCAACAACATACCCTGGCTTTCCGTCTGGCCGTTGAAATTCAACTTCCCTTCCTGCGTTCGAATCACACTAGGTGACAGTGACAGGGCCTCGGCCAATTCCTGCGTGCGAAGAGGCAGGGCCTCCAATTGCTTCTCGCTGACGGTTGCGGTGGCGCTAACACTCTGCGTAGCAAGCTCGGTGGCTTCCCCCCGAACCGCTTGCCCGGGTGTTAACGTCACTGTCGCGGTCCAAGGCTTGAAGGATTCAAGACTCGCTTCGGTGGTATAGCTTCCCGGGACGAGACCTGTGAACTCGTAGCGACCTTCAGCATCTGTCACAGTCGAAATGGAGGTCGACGCGGGGGCTGGACCCGTCAAGGTCACGCTGATGCCGGCAAGACTATTCGTGGAGCCCTCACCGGTAGTGACAGTGACTTTGCCGGTGATAGACGCCGCTAAGGCCTGGGGATCTGCCCCTGTTTGCCCCGCAAATCCCGGAATCGCGAAGGACGACACGACTAGAAGCAATCCTGCGCGCAACAGGTACGATGTAAATTTTGCCGTGGTACGGTACCCCTTCACCTGTACACCCCTTGATCGAATGGTGGGGCACTGGCGCGGCGGGTACGACAGGCATTGCCCGTGTCAGGACCATACTTCGCCTCGCCATGCCGGTCGGTATATAAAGGCACGTTGTCTCCCTCAGTTTGGCCGCATGGATCAGAAAAAAAGAGGTCTATCTGAATGATTTGCGGGCAAACCTATGTTCCCTCGATTTGACTCTGAAACCAAACACAACGTTGCTTTGGTTTTCTCAAACGGTTACCCGCGCAAAATCCGCCCTTCGGGCCGCCCCTTTTCTTTTTGTATGCTAAACATTATTAAAGACTTATGGAGCACGGAGGAGTGCATGGTGGGCCAGCCCCAAATCAACGCCGCATGAGCGAAGGAGGCAATTCCTGCAAGCGGCGGTTAGGGCAACAGTTCGTTGACAGCTCATGAATGGCTTGCTATGTTCGTCGCTCAAATTGGCATTTGGGTGAGGAACACCAGCGCCTTTAGCCTCGGTACTTTGTTCCGTTGGGCGGCACGTCTCACGTCTCGATTTCACGAAAGAGAGCCTCATGAAGATCGATATCTTCTGCCATATCTTCCCCCAAAGCTTCTTCGACCGGATGCGCAAGCTGCCGGAAAGCGGCATAAAAATGCGTTCCCTGGGCGTCCCGGCGATGGTTGATCTGGACATTCGTTTCCGCATGATGGATCGGTTCGGCGACTATGTCCAAGTTGTCAGCCTTGCTTCGCCGCCGATTGAAGCTTTCGGGGACGCAAAGCATTCCCCTGAATTGGCGCAGCTTGCCAATGATGGCCTGGCGGAGCTTGTTTTGAAGCACCCCGACCGCTTTCCCGGCTTCGTGGCGGGGCTGCCGATGAACAATCCCAAAGCTGCGGTCCAGGAAATCGAACGCGCGGTCATGAAGTTGGGAGCCACCGGAGTTCAACTTTTTTCGAATGTGAATGGGAAACCCCTGGACGATCCCGAGTTCCTGCCCATCTTCGAAAAGATGGCGGAGGTCAACCTCCCGATCTGGCTCCATCCCAGCCGCGGGGCTGATTTTCCGGACTATCAAACCGAGAAATCATCGAAATTCGAATTGTGGTGGGTGTTCGGGTGGCCTTATGAAACGTCGGTGGCGATGGCGCGTATTTTGTTTGCGGGCTACTTCGACCGCTTCCCGAATCTCAAGATCATCACTCATCACTTGGGCGCCATGGTTCCCTACTTTTCCGGCCGCACAGGCGCGGGACTAGACCAGCTTGGCGCCCGAACGCCAGAGGAAGATTTGACGATTTATTCGCGGCGCCTCAAGAAACGCCCGCAGGAATATTTCAAGATGTTTTACGCGGATACGGCGACGTTTGGATCGCGCGCCGCCTTGCAATGTGGACTGGACTTCTTCGGAGTGGATCAAGTTCTGTTCGCATCCGATTCGCCCTTCGATCCGGAAAAAGGACCCGGATATATTCGCGAAACGATTCGGTGCATCGAAGAACTTCCGATTTCAGCGGGAGACCGCGCGAAGATTTACGAAGGCAATGCGCGCAGGCTGCTGCGGCTGAAGCTGGCGTGAAGCGTGTCCCGTGCAGAACTTATCTTAATAAACCCACGCACGTGGCGTGATTCACACACCAGGGGCTAAAGCCCAGTTTTAATGTTGTTATTGATGTCGCGGCTGAAGCCGCGACCCACAAAACCTAATTATCCGCAAAACTTAATTACCCACGAGCATCGATTATCTGATGGTTAGCTATTAGTCTGGAATTGCATCCTGCCGAGGTTCAGGGAGCCAAAAACTTGCGATGAACCCGATCGCGTACGCCAGAAACCCTACGATACCCGCCGCATAGGCGAGCTGTTGTGTGACTGTGCGTCCAGGCATATCGATCACGATCGAAGTTGTGATGAGAGCTGCTGCCGTGCCAAACATGCGGCCGCCCACATTCGCCGCGAAACTTTCTCCGGTACCACGCAGGTGTGTCGGGTAGAGCGTAGGCAGGTAATTTCCCCAAAAACTGAACTGCGCGACAGACACAACTCCCAGGGCAAAAATTCCCCAAGAAGACATGTCCGCGTCGCGTACCGCCGGGAGGAACAAAACGAGCGGCACCAGAAGCAGGCCGGGGATTTGAAAAATGTGGAGAAGGCGTTTTCGACTCAGCACGAAGACGGCGAGCACAGCCATGAGGATACGGCCGACCAAACTTCCCAACTCCTGCACCCCTTGCAAGAAGCTGACAACTTTTTGCTGGTCGGCGTGCGGCAAAGTTCTGACTGACGTCCCGCCTGGTATAATCCGTGCAAAATGTTGAAGCATCCCAAATGACGCGGCATAGGCACACGCCATCATTAAACATGTCAGCAGCGCGGTTGTCCGGAACTCGGGATGGAACAGTTCCAAAACGCTGGGACGCTTGAGCGTTCCCTCCTGCTTTTTCTTCAACCAGAGGGGAGATTCAGGCAAAAACGGACGAACCACGAGCAGCGGAATGGCGGGAAGAATCCCCCACAAGACAGTGTAGCGCCAGGCCTCATGGCCGCCGTGGATGGCCGGCAGCAAATGTCCAATCGTAATGTTCAAATAATTCGCTCCACTCATCAGGAGCCCGCCGGTAGACGAAAAGGCCTGCGTAATGCCGAGTATGCTCTCTCTTTGTTTTCGCTCGGCGAATAATTCGGCCAGCCAGGCGGTGGCCGCCACGAATTCGACGGAGACCCCCACAAGCGTCGTACAGCGGAAAACCAGCAATTGCAACGCGGACGTCGAATAGGCCGTGGCAAACGCGGAAAAGCAGAACAGAAGAATGCTCCAGAGCAGGATGCGGCGGCGGCCCAGACGATCGATGAAGTACCCCCCAAGCAATCCAAAAATGCCGCCAGCGATTGCGGGGACATAGAACAACATGCCTATCCAGTGGTTGAAGACCGCGCTTCCGGGCTTGGCAGTAAGGAATTCGCTTAAGGCAGGTTGGACCGTAAGGGTCAGGACGAGGAGTTCATACGTGTCGAATGCGAATCCAATGCAAGCCACGGCGCAAATGAGCCATTGAATTGGCGTCAGATGGAACCATCTGTTCTGTGACGCGGATGGGGACACGTGGTCTCTCCGAAATACTTCCCATTTCTCTTACCGGCGTGTTCATGACAGGAGCGATTGATTGCCGCCGGAAAGTATCAAACATTTCGTTTTACTGTCAACCGAGTGTTCGCACTTATTCCAAACAGTGAGCCCACGGCTGAGGTAAACTGGATTCGCGCGCAGTTTTCTCGGGACGCCGCGCCGTGGAACCTGCCCGGACGCTAGTACAAGAGAAGCAACCCTGAGCCCGGCGTGAAACTCCAACGATTGTGGAGCGCGTCTAATTTCTGGAGATCGTTTTCACTGGCGAGCAGCCGTGTTTTGTCCGTGTTGGATCTTTTCCTTCCCTGCCAACTACGCAAAAGATTTAACACAGAGGGCACAGAGAACACAGAGGGAAGACTGAAAGGGAGCAAGCTTATGGTGGGGATTCTATCCGGGTGGGTAACGAAAAACTATTGGCGGGGCGCAATCACCGTATTGACTTGTCTCGCAGCCCTCTGTCTATTAATGCCACTTTCGGCGCAGCAACAGGGTCCGATTAAAGCGCCGCCTGGAACCTCTGCACCTTCGAGCGAGCCTCAACCGAAGCCGGCGACTGCAGCACCGGTGCAGGGTACGGCGCCGAAAAGCGCGCCGTCCGCCGCTTCCACTGAACCCCCCTCGATTCCGGCCGATCAAATTATCCAACGATTCGCGGCGCGTGAAGCCGAATTCAGGACCGAGCGCGGTAACTTCACCTACACGCAGACTTTTATTATCCAAACGCTTGACGGCGGCCGTGTGGATGGCGAATATCGGATGACCAGTGAAATTGTGTTTACCCCGGAGGGCAAACGCTACGAACGGGTAGTCAATGCTCCTGCACCGACTCTCGAGCGAATTTCCCTATCGCAACAGGATTTGGACGACCTGGAACACGTGCAGCCATTCGTCCTTACAACGAACGAATTGCCCAAGTACAACATCAAGTATGTAGACCACGAGCCGCTGGATGAACTCAACACCTACGTATTCGAAGTTGGCCCAAAAACACTTGAGAAAAATCAGCGCTATTTTCAAGGACGTGTGTGGGTAGATGACAAGGACTTCGAAATCGTCAAGACCGACGGAAAAGCCGTGCCGGATATTAAAAAGAAAGGGCAGGAAAACGTATTTCCGCGCTTTGAGACGTTCCGCGAAAACGTGGAAGGCAATTACTGGTTTCCGACCTATACGCGATCCAATGACATTTTGCATTTCAGCAGTGGCGACATACCCATTCGTATGACGGTTCGATACGAGAATTACAAGCGCTTCGGCGTGACGGTAAAGATAGGAACGCCAACAGAGAAGAAAGAGGAGGACAACAAAAAATAGTTCACGGCATTCAATGACTATGCATAGCGGAATAGCGCCTTGAATCCGTAGTCCATGTGCTGCTGGATGTGGCAGTGGAAGAGCGTCAAGCCAGGCTGATCGGCTACCATGTCGACCGTGGCGCGCCCATAGCCCGGCACTACGACCGTGTCCTTCATGATTCCGGCTGTGGGCTTCCCGTTGATTTCGACCAGTTCGAACGAGTGCCGGTGCATGTGCAGCGGATGGTCGTCCTCGCTGCGATTGCGAAAGACTAAACGGTAGCGGCCGCCCTTCTTGAGGACAAATTCCTGATCGTGAGGATATTCCTTCCCGTTCACTGTCCAGCTATTGAAGAGCCCGGCTCCGCTCGGTACTTTTTGAAAAATCATGTCGATCGTCTGGTCCGGCGCCGGCTGTGTCCCCGTGCGGCCAAAAATCGTGTAGTCCCAGATAAACTTCGGCGGCGCGGTCCACTGCGGTTGTTTGTGCTGATTCGCATATTCGACTAAAACGCCCATCCCCGCGTTGCGAGCATCATCCGTGGTTGTGCCAAGAATCCAGACTCCCGGCTGGGTCATCTCGACGATGGCGTCCACGCGTTCTCCCGGACCAAGATCAACCGCATCGACCGCTCGAGGCGTTGGAACCGGGTTGCCGTCCATCGCCACGATTTGAAAGCGATGACCCGGGAGGGCAACGCGCCGATTCATGCTGGCGCTCGCATTCAACAGGTGCATCAACACGCGCTCACCCTGTCGTACGCGGATCGGCTCCCCTGCTCCCATGGACTTATCGTTGATCGAGAACATCTGGTAGCCAACCTCGAGGCCCGACGGGTTGGTATCCAGTACCTTTGGCCTTTCCGGCTGCGGTCCGGAGTTACTTGCATCCTCATCCTCGTCTTCCTCCGGATTGAAAAACGCCTCCCACTCGCGCAACGCCAGAAAAACTTCCTTGTCGTAATTCGCGGGATTATTTTCCGATTCGATAAAGAGGAATCCGAACTGCCCCGTGTAGGCGCCCCGGTGCAGATCCGCGCCGGCCATGGTGTGCGTGTGATACCAGCGCGTCCCGGCCGGCCGCGGTACGAACTGATATCGGATGCGCCCGTGCGGCGGCACCATTGGCGTCGCCTCTTCCTCCACGCCGTCCACGTCGGGAGGAATGAAAAGTCCGTGCCAATGCACAAGTTCAGGCACATCAGTGTCGTTGATGACCTCCACGGTCACGGGCTTGCCTTCGCGCATCCGGAGCAGCGGCCCTGGGGAGGTACCATTATAGCCAATAGTGCTGATGGTACGGGCCGGGGTCAGCTCCACCATCACAGGGGCAATTCGCAGCGTAAAATCGGGCTTTGTCGCGTCGGACCCGGGTGTGCTGGACTGCATACCGGGTTGCATTTGCGACAGGAGCAATCTGGCAGTGCCCATTTCAATAGCCGCCGCAGCGCCGAACTTCACGAAGTCTCTCCGGTTCACGGTTTCCTCCTGCCGGGCCGCCGCAAATCCCGCGCGATGGCCAGTCTTGCCCCGCTCAAGGCACTAAAGACGAAATCCTCTCATGTCGAAATCGCGCGTACAAGAGGCCTTTACCGGCAAAGCAACCCTGCCGGAGTCTCCCAACCCCCACGCAGGCCAGGTGGACCGAGCCGTAAAGTACTAGAACCCGGGTACTACCTCACAATGGAACTACACAACTATTGGGCTGGTTGGATTGGTCAGGGATCATTTATTCTCAAGTGAAATTGTGAGTACCATGACAGGATACGACCTATGAGCCGATATCACGATGCCCTAAGAAATGCAGAGGAAACGCGATTGAAAAACGGCGCAGCCGACAGGGACAGCCTCGGCACTAAGGAAATGCCGGAGCAGCGGCAAAGCCCGCGGTCGGAGATGGATGTGCCTCTCACCGTCTATGGTCGGGGGTCAAACGGATCTCCGTTCTATCAAGAGGCGGATGCAGTGACAGGGAGTGCGACCGGGGGACTGATCGTCTTGGGAGCGCCCGTTAGCGAAGGACAGGATTTGCTGTTGATCAACAATTGGACGTCGAAAGAGCAAAGGTGCCGCGTCGTGTACGTCCGCAATCGAGACGCTGAAACGAATGAGGTCGGCGTCGCCTTCCCCTCGTCTAATCCGGAGTTCTGGGAAGTTCCCGACGCGCCTTGCAACCTGGATGATGAGCCCTCGGACGAAGGCTTCTAGCCTCCCCGTTGGCTGTGCTTTTGCGTCTTCCCACTCTTCAATTGCTCCTTCATCATGTATAGGGCACGATCCGCGGACTCCAATAATTGTTGAACGGTATTGCCGGTTCGCGGAAAAGTCGCGATGCCAATGCTCAAGCTCAGCTGTGGAACCTCTTCATCGGTTTCCAGGCGGTCGCGAATGCGAGAGGCGACTTGCTGCGCGGCGTGTTCACCGGTTTCCGGCAACACAAGCGCGAATTCATCGCCGCCGTAGCGCGCCGCTGTGTCAATTGAACGGCAGTGCAGGCGAAGGATGTCCGCCACGCGGCAGAGTGCGCGGCTGCCTGCAAGATGCCCGTAGCGGTCATTTATGCCCTTGAGCCGGTCGAGGTCCATCAGCAGGACGGAAAAAGACCGGTTGGTCCTTCCCGATCTTTCCAACTCACTTTGCAAGACATCCACGAGGCGCCGGTAATTGGCCAAGCCCGTCAGGCTGTCACTGATGGCCAGAGTTCGCACCTGGCCGAACAGTTGCGCATTGTCCAATAGTGTGGCCCCGAGAAGAACGCCACAGCCGAAGGTGTTGAGAAATTGCGCGGCCGCCGTGGGTGCATCGAGCAAACGCGCGGATTGCGTTGCGATCAAGTGGCCGGCGGCGTTTATGCCCGCCACCCAAACCAGCATGGCATCAAAGGCGAAGCGGTCCCCGTCGGGGATGCGCTTCAGCACAAACGCAGCGGCAAGAAATATGACGCTGGGGAGTAACTCCCACGGGCGCGCTATGAGGTTTTGAGGATGGATGGGAGGCTCATGCGGAAAGGCCAGAAATGTCATGGCCACCAGACAAGTCGCTGCGACGACAATCGCCAGTGCGGCGAGAATGTTTGTTTTCAGTTCGCGCGGCCAGGGCAGATGTTTATCGATGGCATAGGCGAATAGAAAAACCAGGCCGAGGAGCGTCTGCCCCACCATCCACGAAAGCGGGGCGCGGATTTGCTCCCCGCGCGGCAAAAAATGACGGTAGAACTCAAGAATCGCGACGAGGTGAATCATCCCGCTGACAGCAAAGGCCAGCCCCAGAAGTAGCGACACGCGATTGCCCGTGCCGTGGTAGCGCACCAAAACATTGGCGGCAATCGTAAAGCTCAGAAGCGCGGAAATAATTTGCGCGCTCGACCAGACGAGCGGGTTCACCACGATGTTGATCTGCCGCAAGAAATGGCCGAGCACAAATACACCGCCGCATGCCAGGCAGACAAACCACGCGATGCGCACGACGCGTCTAACTGTCTTAAGTCCTTCCAGCACAATCATGTATATTTGATGACCCATATCCATTATCGGATATCTGGCCTCTGGGAACATCCCGTCCATTGGGGCAGAATAGGGACAGCTTCTTTGCCCTGTCCTTGTTTCCGGACTCTTGTCAGATTTGATGACTACTACCTATTGTCGGTTATTTGGTCGCCGGGGACATTTCGTCCGTTGGAGCGGAATGGGGGCAGTCGAATTGCCTGCCATCGCTCTGACGGGCTCTTATTTCTCGTGGGCTTCAAGTAAAGCTCGCTCCCGGTAGAGCCCGCACCCTATTCCCGGACTTTTGCCATGGCGGGGGCGCTTTGCGCCCTGTGTCCCAGAGCGAGTGGTTCGAAGGCTTCGCGCAAAAGTTCCGCATATTTGCGGCGGTCGTATCCGAACCAGCCATCCCAGAGTGCGTAGGCGCGCACACGGTCGTTGGGGACCCGATTGCCGGCATCGGTGATGATGTATTCGACCGTCTGGCCGGGCCGCAGGTGCACGCCGCTGCCAAACAACTGCTGCGCGGCAATGGCCGTCTGGTTGGCCTTCTCGTACTCGCGAGGCGCGCGTGTGAGCCGCTTGCTCACAATCAAATCCTCGATGGCGACGCTGCCATCGGCCAGGCTCTCTTCATAACTGCGCAGAATTTCCCGGGCTTCTTCAAGCTTTGCGGTGTAGCCGGCGAAGTCGTGCGCTTCGGCGAGAATCGCGAGGACCTCCTGTTGCATGCGCGCGACCAGCGGCGGCGTGTCGTGACGCCGCAATTCGAGCCCGCGCACCTTGAGCGCGCCGTCTTCCGCAACGGCGAAAAAACGGTTGGGCACAGGCACGTCTTCAAATTGCCGTGACGGCAGAAACACGACGTAGCGGTAGACCGCCTCGATCGCCAGCGGCAACTGCGTGCGCGCGGCGATCTCCGCGGTGAGCGCTTCGTATTCCTCGTGCGTCGCCCCTGCTTTCCGCACGTAGAGTGAATCCACCAGCGCGTGCAGAACCTCGTAGCCGCGATTCTCGGCCATCTCTTTTGCAACGAGCAGCGTCTCTCGCGCGACGGCATTGATGGCTTCGTGCGCCTCGATCTTGCCGAATCGCGCGTTTTTGTAGCCGGTATAGCCGAAGCAGCAGACCAGCAGCCACTTGAGGGAGTCTCGCTGGAGCTTGTATCGGTGAATTTTTTCCGCTTCCGCATTGCAGAGCGGGTCCATGTAGAGCCCGCCTTCAGGCGGGCATGTGCTTGCATCCGAAGTGCCGCCCTCCCGATCGAGTCGGGGGAGGTTCCGGGCGGCGCTACACAACTTCTTCAACTCGCCGCGCTTGGCGATGAGCCGCTCGACGACGCGGCTGGTGATGCCGCGACGCATGCGGCAGACGCGGTAGCCCAGTTCCGGCACGCGCGGCGCATCGGGACAGCACGGGCAATTGATCGTCTCGGGTGAAATGTTGAACCGCGCCATGATGCTGGGATATTCGCTGACGAAATCGAGTTCAGCGACGTTCGCGTGGAAACCGGTCTTCGGCGTGAACACCAGGCCGCCGCGGTCGGAGGCGAGCAATTCGTCTGGCGATTTGGGATCTTCCGGCTCGGCTTTCTGCTCGGGAATGAGCACGCCGTCGCGCCAGGCGAGTTCCATCTGCATGTAGGAGATGCCGGTGCCGGTCGTGGTGCGCGCGGCGTACTGCGCGGGCAATTTGGTGACGCGCGCGAGTTCCCACAACCCGGAGAGGTCACATTTATCGGCGATGAACGAGTTGTGCGTATCCACGTGCAGGCGCCCGAAAAGCGTGGTCGCGCTGTTCTTGAACAGGATGCGGCCGTAGCTCATGAAGCTGCGCGCGCGGCTCTGCTGCACTTCGGCGTCGGGATCGCGGTTGAGCGCAAGCGCCAGGCGCAGCCGCGCGGCCTGCTCGCGCAGGCGCGGCAGAATCGTGGCATCGCCCCAGTCGCTCAGGATCAGGTCGGGATCGTGCCGCGTGAGCAGATGCTGGAACGCGACGGCGGCAGGCTCGCCCGATTCATCGAATTCGAACTGGCGGCCGTCCACTTCGACTTCGAGCGCGGTCTGCACGCCGTGGGTGGGGTCCACGCGCCGCAGGCCTCCGAGACGCACGCGCAGGATTTCGAGCGGGGGCAGTTCGTAGTCGAGCGCCCATTCGGTGTCGCGGCATTCGAGCGCGAGGATGCGGCCTTCGCCGTCGACCTCGGCTTCCACGCGCGCCAGCGGAAAGACGCCGCGCTGCCAGCAGTAGAGCGACGCGAGCATCAGGTCGCTGTTGTAAAGCCGCAGCGAGCGATCGAAGCGGCGTACCCAGCGCGTCCAAGACAAATACTCGTTCGGGTGCGCGACCTCGATCTCCAGCACCGGACGCGCGCGCCGCTCCCACAAATCCATGCGCTCGGTTGGACGGCAGGCAAGTGCGTGCGGCTGCCGCGCGGCTTCCTCGCGCAGATGGCCGAGAACCGCGTCCGGCCCCGAGACATAAAACACCGGCGCGAAGCGGTCAATCAGCCGGTGGCGCGTCTGGTTCGGCTCGATCAGCCACAGCTTCATCCCGTGCGGGCTCGGGTAGAGATCGAGAATCCATCCGTTGATTTTTGTCTGGCCGTTGCTGTGTGTCAGGCTGCTGCTGTGCGTCGGGCTGCTGATTTTCACAGGCGATTTGAGGCGCATCGAGTCTCTCCAGATATTTTCCCGGCGGGCTCCCAGTCGCCGACGCGCTAAAATCAGCGCTATGGCGACCGAGCGCAGAGCCCGCACCCGTCTCCGGCGGCTGCACGGCGCGCTCGAGCGCGTCCAGCCGCTTTTCCTGATCGAGCGCGATGGCGAGCAGAATCGCTTCCATGGGGTTGTCGCTCGCCTGATAAGTGGCCGCCTGCGTGTACGACCGCACGCGGCGAAACAGGCGGTCGAAATATTCCTGGTCCTCACGGCGCAGCGCGCGGCGGAATTTCGACCACCGCGCGATAGCGTCGTCGATCAGTTGCCGAAATGTAGGAACCGTGCGGCCCATAAATTCCGTGATTCGTGACCTGCCTGTCGGCAGGCAGGCTCGTGATTCGTAACTCGTGTGATTTTTTCTCTACGCTCTCTGAGGCCTCCGTGTTCTCCGTGTTAAATCTTGAAAAGCATTCACCACAGAGGGCACAGAGAGCACAGAGAAAACCGCACGGGTGCGGGCTCTACTTGGAGCCCGCCAGAAAGAGGTAAGAACCCCTGTCACCTACCACCTGTCACCTGTAACCTGTTTCCCCCCTCCTCCCCAATCAATCGCAGCTTGCCTCCTGCTCCATCGAGCGCGAATCGCCACAGTTCGTTCGCCTGCGCGGCAAGCTGCTCGAACATCGCGCGGCGCGGAGTCTCAAACGATGTCGCGTCGGAGAACACCGCGACGCTCAGCGGCAACGGGCGCAGCGCCCACAGCGCGTCCAGAGCGTGGCGGAACGACACTCCGGCATCGCGTTCGCGCACGTCTTCGTCGAAGTACAGGTCCGGCAGTGCCGTCACAACCAGCGCGTCGGCGGCAAATTTTTCAAGCAGGCGCGGCACACGCACCAGCAGCTCGGTCAACTGAAAACAGGTGAACGCCCGCGCCACGCGGATGCGGCGGTTGAACTCCGCCACCTCGCGCCCTCGCTGCCGTGCCAGCCGCGCAATCAACAGCGGATCAAACCGGTTCGCGCCGTCAAGACACAGCACCTGCTTCCCTTCGGCCAGGAGGCGCGGCAAAAAATAGTGGAACAGCCGCGGCGTCTCCGGCCGTCCATAAAACACCGCCAGCCCCGACGGCGGCAGCACCCAGGGTTTTCTTTGTGGCAGTGGCAATGCCGCCGACGCAGCGATTGCCGTAACGTCGTGTAGGGGCACGGCATGCCGTGCCCCTACAGAAGTCGTGCCGCCCGACCCAGCAGGCACGGTGATCGCGAGACCTCTTCTCCTAGCGGTTGGAGGACGCCGAGTGGCAAGTGCAACCGGGATGGGGTCTGAAGCCATGGCAATGGGGCGTGCTCCTCACGGGGGGCCGTCTCTATTGGGCTCCAGTATAGGCGAATAAAAAGCGAATGTACAGCGGGGCGAAAAATAAAGAAAATGGCCGGGCGATGAGCTTCGAGGGCCCTTTTGTTTGTCAGGCGAAGCGGATTGTCAGCTGTCCCTGGGCTCGCCGGTGGGGCGTTTGTTTCACTACGAGTTTTGCCGCCTGCGCTTGTGTCAAGCGCCGCTGGCGGATGATCTCCGCGATTTTCGTGACAAGCTGCGCCTTGACCAGCATGTCCTCGCTGTCGGGAAAACCCAGGTCCGCGTACACGTTCCCCGAGCCTTTTTCGACCGGTATTCCTTGCGGTTTTGCAGGATGCGGATTCCTCATCGGCATCCTCAGAATATGCCCATATTGGTATACACACAAGCCGCGAAGACCAGACAATTACGCTGCCGGGAACAACAGCAGCTCCGCGGGGGGCTCGGAAGCGATGCGGCTAGTCTCGCGGTCGGGGCCCATCATTGGGTTTTAGCATAGGCGAATAAAAAAGCGAGTTTCGAGCGGGGACGATCGAATGAAACATTCTTGGTCAGTTCGGCAGCGTCTCAGGCGACGGAAGCATGTTGATTGCTTGCTTTATCAAACTCGCGTGGACTACAACTGCCAATCCGAGCTGATACTGATGCAATTCGGCGGAATATTGTCCGACAAGCTGCTCGCTATACGCCCTTTCTTGTGTCACAAGGCCAGCAATGAAATTAACGGTGCCTATGTGAGTAAGATTCTGATATGTCCTAGTCGACTCAACCATATAGACTGGCCCACCGCTGTTTCCTTTGAAAACCATAAAATCTAGCAAAAAGGTCTTTGTCTGGCCGGTTGGTAGAAGAGGATAAGAGGCGATTTTCCCACTACGCAGAATAGGAAATCCCGCATCATTAGCTTCCATTCCGAAATGGATAACCTAAACATTCAAGATTATCACCAGGATGGATTTGAAATTCGGAAAGAACCTTGTCGTCTGCGAGTAAATCCGTGGAAAGGATTGGGATTGAAACCATATTCGGAATTCTGACGTACATTACAGCAACATCTGCATCAGGGTGCTTTGTCCAAAGTGCCTTGCCGTTTGATCGAATCTGTATTGGAAAAGGAACGCGCCCCCAATTAGTTGCGTCCGTCTTTCGCCGCAAATGAAGAGTGGTCGATTCACCCTGCATTTCTTCAAGAACGTGTGCTGCCGTAATCAGAACATATCGAGCTTTCTGGGACTGATTAGGTAACTGATTGGGATACGGTCTGCCCATCACGAAGGCGGTTCCCATTGTCGGCTGTCCTTGCGCGTTTCGTCCTTCAATCCGAAAAGTCGATTCCATTAGGACAGTGTTTAACTCAAAATCTTCTGCTTCTTGCGCAGGAGGTTTGTCTTGAATTGGGGTCTTGTCCTGAGCAGGGAGAGTACCTGTGACAAGCGGGATCAACGCGAACACACCCACAATCCACCTTCGAAGGCTAGTCATAACATACTCCTTACTAATGAATATACGCTTAAACGAAGTGTGTGGCAAACAAAAAGCGAACACGCTTATACCGCTCAGTAGGTCACGCCTGAAAAAGCATCTCGTTCGGCAAGAGGCCCAGGCGCTATCATACGAGGAGGGTGATGGTGTGCGGCCTGCAGTACCGATTCCGATAGGTGGAGGACTTGTTGCGCGAGAGCGAAAAGATTCAAATCACAAAGCGCAAGCGGGTGAGTGTGCCTC
>WNFB01001880.1_pt1 | contig 18128 bp, 12 predicted proteins | sample 5400501 | NCBI WGS metagenome assembly WNFB01 (sample SAMN13153341, study PRJNA577476) | soil metagenome | isolation source: 200 cm saprolite under Douglas fir tree site 2 hole 1 | place: USA:California | collected 2015-04-18 | reverse complement strand
AACTACGGTTTGAGGGCGCCGGCGGCGCCGGGGGGAAGTTCAATGGAGTACTTGGTGCGCGCCTTTTCGCGATGCTGCTGGAGCGCCAGCTCGATTAACCGGTCCACCAACTCCTGGAAGGAGATTCCGCTGGCCTCCCACAGCTTGGGGTACATGCTGATGGAGGTAAACCCGGGGATGGTGTTGATCTCGTTGACGAAGGCACGGCCGGTGCGGCGCTCGAGGAAAAAGTCCACCCGGGCCATGCCCGTGCACTCGATGGCGCGGAAGGCGCGCACGGCGTAGTCCTGAAACCGGCGAGCCTGCGCGCGGGTCAGCTTCGCCGGGATGATGAGTTGCGTGCCTTCTTCGAGGTATTTGGCGGCGTAATCGTAGAACTCGCGATGCGGGATGACTTCGCCGGGCACCGAGGCCTGCGGGTCTTCGTTGCCCAGAACAGAGACTTCGAGCTCGCGGCCCACGATGGCGCGCTCGACAATGATCTTCTGGGCGAACTCCGCCGCCAAGTCGAGCGCCGCAGGCAGCTCGGCGCGCCCATGGACTTTGGTCATGCCCACCGAGGAGCCCAGCGTGGCCGGCTTGATGAACAGCGGGAAGCGGAACTTCCGCTCGATGGCGCGGAGCACCTTCGCGCGCGACTTCTCCCACGCAGCGCGCGGGACGGCCAGGAAATCGGCCACCGGCAGGCCGGCCTGCTGGAACAGCCGCTTTTGCACGTCCTTGTCCATGCCCACCGACGAGGCCAGCACGCCGGCGCCGACGTAGGGCAGCCCGGCCAAGTCCAGCAGGCCTTGCACGGTGCCGTCTTCGCCGAAGGTGCCGTGCAACACAGGGAACACCACATCCACACGCAGCGCCTCGGCGCGCGATTGGTCGAGCGGCAGCAAGGCGGCCTCATTGGGATCGGCCGGCAGCACCACGCGCTGGCCGGTCTTGAGCACCTCGGGCAACAGCCTCTGGGCGCCGGCGCCCACCAGCCATCGGCCGTCCTTGGCGATGCCAATGGGCACGGCCTCGTATTTTTCCGCGTCGAGCCCCCGGATCACCGAGGCCGCCGAAGCGAGCGAAACTTCGTGCTCGCCGGAGCGCCCGCCGAATAGAATCCCCACCCGCAGCCGTTTCTTTTCAGTCGTCATGCGAAAGTCCCCACTCGAAGGTTTCGAGCGCGCCGGGGCAACGCCCGCGCAGCGTCGCGGGCGGGCGCGGCGGCCCGCCCCTACAAGATCTTCTTACCCAGGCCGGAAAGGACCATTTCCACGCCCAGCAGGGCGGTCGTGTTGTGCAAGTCAATCACCGGATTGATCTCCACCACTTCGAGCGACACCATCGCTTTGCTGTCGGCGATCATCTCCAGCGCCAGGTGCGCCTCGCGGTAGGTGGCGCCGCCGCGCACGGGCGTGCCCACTCCCGGAGCATCCGAAGGCTCCACGAAATCCATGTCCAGGCTCACCGCCACGCCGTCGGTTTCGTCGGTAGCGAAGCGCAGCGCCTCGGTCATGACCTCGCGCATGCCGCGCTCGTCGATATCGCGCATGGTGAAGACGTGCACGCCGGACTCTTTCACCAGGCGCCGCTCCTTGAGGTCCAGGTCGCGCACGCCGACCAGGGTGACGTTGCGCGGCTCCACTTTCGGCCGGAAGCCCATCAGCTCGACCAGCTCCGGCGCGCCGTAGCCGATGACCGCCGCCAGCGGCATCCCGTGGACGTTGCCCGAAGGCGAGCTGTCGGGCGTGTTCATGTCGCCGTGGGCGTCGAGCCAGATATAGCCGACGCGCTTGCCCTGCTTGCGAAAGTGGCCGGCCACGCCCGCCATCGAGCCGACGGCAATCGAGTGGTCGCCGCCCAGCACCAGCGGCAGGAACCCTTCTCCGAGCGTGCGCTCGACGATCTCGGCCAGGCCGCGGCAGGTCTCCGCGATCTCGTGCAGGTACTTGGCGCGCTTTTCGCCGTAGTGCTGTTCCTCCGGCTGCTTGACCGGGATGTTGCCGATGTCCTCGACCTGATGGCCCAACTGCTTCAGGCGGGCCTGCAGGCCGGCCACGCGCAGCGCCGAAGGGCCCATGTCCACGCCGCGACGGCTCTGGCCGAGGTCCATCGGCACACCGATGATGCGAACCTTCTGCGGCAACTCGTGGCCTCTGGCCCGACCTGGCTCGCCGGGGCCGCGTCTTCGGGCGCAAATCCCCGGGTCTGAAGACCCGGGCTACGGAACTGCGGCGAATCGCTGACTGACAACGGATGACGGACGACTGACAACTAAGGATAGACACGATAAATCATGCGTGGGAAGGGGATGACTTCCCGGATGTGCTCAGTCCCGCAAATCCATGCGACCGTGCGTTCCAGCCCCAGCCCGAAGCCCGCGTGCGGCACGCTGCCATAGCGCCGCAAGTCCAGGTACCATTGAAACGCCTCTTCGGGCAGGTTGTTCTCGCGCAGGCGTTTCACCAGCAGATCGTAGTCGGCGATGCGCTCGCCCCCGCCGACGATTTCGCCGTAGCCCTCCGAGGCCAGCATATCGAAGCCGAGCGCGAGCTCGGGCCGGTTCGAGTCGGGTTGCATGTAGAACGCCTTGATGGCCGCGGGGTAGCGGTGGATCATCACCGGCCGGTCGAAATGGCTCGAGAGAATGGTTTCCTCGCCGCCGCCGAAGTCGTCGCCCCATTTGGTTGGGTTGCCCTGCTTTTCAAGAATGCGGATCGCCTCGTCGTAGGAAATCCGGGGGAAGGGCGAGGTCACGCAGGCGAGCTTGGAAGTGTCGCGCTTGAGCGTTTCGAGTTCGGCCCGGCGGTGCTCGAGCACCGACTGCACGATGTGGCTCACCAGCCCTTCGGCGAGCGCCATCATGTCGTCCAGGTGCGCGTAGGCGGCCTCGGGCTCGAGCATCCAGAATTCGGTCAAGTGGCGCCGCGTCTTGGATTTTTCCGCGCGGAAGGTGGGCCCGAAGCAATAGACCTTTCCGAGGGCCATCGCCGTGGCTTCGACGTAGAGCTGCCCGGACTGGGTCAAGTAAGCTTTCTGGTCGTCAATATATTGCACTTCGAACAGGGTCGTAGTGCCCTCGCACGCTGCCGGGGTGAAGATGGGTGCGTCGGTGAGCGTGTACCCCTGATTGTCCATGTACTCGCGCGCCGCGCGGATGGCTTCCGCGCGGATGCGCAGGATGGCCGCTTGGCGCGGCGTGCGGACCCACAGGTGCCGCCGGTCGAGCAGGAAGTCCACGCCATGCTCTTTCAGTTGAATGGGGTAGGGATCGCTTTCCGGAATGCGCTGGACGACTTCCACAGCGGTCACCAAAAGCTCGTAGCCGCCCGGCGCGCGCGCGTCGGCCTGGACGCGCCCGGTGACGATGACGCTGGACTCCTGCGTGAGCCCGCGCAGCGCCGCAAATGCGGCAGGACATTGCTGCTGCGAGGCGACGCCCTGAATCACCCCCGTGCCGTCGCGGAAGATGGGGAATAGCAGCTTTCCCGACTCGCGCAGGTTGTATAGCCAGCCGCGAATGGTGACCTCGCGCCCCTCGTGCTGGCCGATTTTCTCAATGGTCACAGCGCTCATGGCCGACGCGGCCTCTTCGGTTCCGCGTTCAGCTTTGCGCGGCGCGCGCATCTTCCCCCCCGGACGGCTTTCCGGAAAGCACGAGTTCGAACCTCTCGAATGCGGCCCGCGCGCCTCGCAGCGAGCCGGCCAGGGAGGTATCGACTGGCACCCCCATGCTGACCTGCTCCTTCAGTTCGAGCACGAAGGGCAACTCTTGGGCCGCGGGCGTGCCGCGGGCCAGGAGCTTGACCGCGGCGTCCCAGTCGATCGTGCCGTCGTAGGGCAGCAGGTGCTCGTCTTTTTCGCCGTGGTTGTCGTGGAGGTGGGTGGTGACCACCAGCTTGTGCATGGTCTCGAAGCCGGCCTCGAGACCGTCTTCCATGTGCGCGTGGCCGGAGTCGAAGCACAGGCGCAAGTCATGCAGCCGCGTCTCTAAGATAAAGCGTCGCAGGTTACCCGGCGTGGCCAGCTCGCCCGGCGTGTTTTCCAGGGCGATGGCGACGCCGCGCTGCTTGGCAAACAGCAGCAGGTGCTCGAGCGAATTGAACGCTGCATCCCACTTGCGCACGTCCAGCGACTCGCGCGCCACGCCCACGTGCTGCACCAGGATGCGGAAGGGGAGGGACTCGGCCAGGTCGAGCGCGCGCTTGACTTCGTCCACTGCGTCGAGCCGGCGCAGGCGCTCCGGATCGCAGATCGAAATCGGCACGCCGCTTTCGCGGCCGGGGCTCGCATCGCGGTCGGTCGGCGCGTGCACCGAGTGCAGCGCCAAGTTGTGCCCCGAAAGCCAGTCGGCCAGTTCGCGCACCCGCTGCGGGGAGCGATAGTCGAAGTGCGACCGCGTGCAGAACAGCTCGATCGCCGGGATGCCGGCGCGCGCCACATCGTCCAGCGCCGCCGCAGTCAGCTTCCGGTTGACGAACAGATAGGTGGAGAGTACGCGTTGCATACCTTGGTCCAGCCACAACAAACCCCGGATCCGCAGCGGCTTCCCTTCGACTCAGGGCGGGACAACTTGTCTGCCCCGCCGAAATCCTCAGTAGCCGATCGCGGCCCCCTGGCGTCGCGGGTCGGCAGCGCCCAACCGCTCGCTGGTCTGCGGATCAATGCCGATGGCTTCTACTTGGCCGATCCACGAACGGCGCTGAACGTTGTGGCCGCGCGCGGCCAGCTCCTGCGCCTCCAGCGCGGGAAAGGTTTCCTCAATCCAAAGAGTATCGGGCAGCCACTGGTGATGAAAGCGCGGCGCGTTGATAGCGGCCTGCGCCTCCATCCCCAGGCGCATCCAGCTCAGCAGGCTCAGCAGCGTCGCGGAAATGATCCGCGGGCCGCCCGGCGAGCCGGTCAGAAAACTCAACTTGCCGTCTCGCAGCAGGATGGTGGGCGTCATGGAACTGAGCGGGCGCTTGCCCGGCGCGATGGCGTTCGCGTCGGATTGCACCAACCCGAACAGCTTGTTCGGCACGCCCGGCTGGGTGGTGAAATCGTCCATGGTGTCGTTCAGCAAGAAACCCCCCGAGGCGGTGACCGCGGATCCGTAGCTGTCGTTGATCGTGAAGGTGTTGGCCACGGCGTTCCCGGCGGCATCCACCACCGAAAAGTGTGTTGTGTGCGCGCCCTCGGGACGCGGCCCGGCAGGCAGAGCGCCCACCGGCGCCGCTGGGCCGTCGAAGGCGCTGGGATCGCCGGCGCGCACCGTGCTGCTCGAAGACGCGCGCTCGGGGTCAATCGTGCCGCGGAGTTGCGCGGCGTAGCGCGGGTCAATGAGCCCGCGCACCGGCACGTGCGCAAAGTCGGGGTCGGCCAGGTACGCGGCGCGGTCGGCGAAGACGCGGCGCAGCGTCTCCGCCACCCAGTGAACCGTCTGGGGGTCGCTCCACGACTTCAACTCGCTCGCCGCCAGAATGTTCAGCGCTTCGATGATGGCCACGCCGCCCGAGCTGGGCGGCGGAGCGGAAATCACTTCCCACTCGCTGCCGTTCGTCTTGTACTTGGCGCGCAGGGGCTCGCGGATCTTTGCCTGATAGCCGGCCAGGTCTTCCCGCGTGAGCAGGCCGCCCATGCGCGCGACTTCGTCGGCCAGCTCGCGGGCCGTCCGGCCGCGGTAGAACTCCGCGGCGCCGCCCCGCGCAATCCGCCGCAGCGTGGCCGCGAGTTCCGGCTGCCGCAGCGTGTCGCCGGGAGCGAACAGCTCGCCATCTTTGAGGAAAATCCTGCGGCTCACCGAGAAGCGCTGGAGCCGCGGCCGGGCCGCGCGCAGCGAGCGGGCGAGCTTTTCGCTGACAGGAAAACCCTGCTCGGCCAAACGAATGGCCGGCGCCATGACCTCGGAGAGTTTTCTTGTGCCGTACGTGCGCCGCGCCAGCTCCAGGCCCGCCACCGTGGCGGGAACGGCTACCGAGCGATACCCGATGGTTGCCGCTTCGGCATCCAGCGTGCCGTCGGAGCGGATGTACATGTCGCGCGTGGCACGGCCAGGCGCGGTCTCGCGGTAGTCCACCAGGCTCGTGCGGCCATCGGCCAGGCGCACAAGCATGAAGCCGCCGCCCGCAAGGTTGCCGGCCGCGGGCTCGACCACCGCCAAAGCGAACGCCACCGCAACGGCGGCGTCCACGGCGTTTCCGCCTTTCTTGAGGATCTCGATGCCGGCTTCCGAGGCCAGCGCCTCGTCGCTGACTACCATCGCCTTCGGAGCGCGCACGGCTTGCGCCGGCCATGCCGGCTGCGCCAGCTCACCAGCCTGAAGATCGGGCTGCGCCGGCGCCTGCTGCGGAGCGGGCGCAGCCAGCAGCGCAAGCAAGAAAAGCGCGGCGACTGGAGAAAGAATGCAGAAAGCGAGACGCGCGGCGATAGCCGGGAATTTGAAACGCATCGTAGATTCCCGACTCTATGCGAAACCCTGAAGCGCGTCAAGGCGACGCGGCCAGCGGCGCGCAGCTGACGACGGGATTGGGTCCGAGCTAGTTGAGTTCGAGGGATTGCGGCAGGCGGTTCACTAGGCGCTTCCAGCTTTCTTCCTCCGGCTGGAGCGCGGTGACCATCACAACATAAGCGCTCAGGCCTTTTTTCACAACGAGCATCGCGCGGCGAAGCGCGACACCTTCCGCGTTGATACGACGGTAGACGAGGCGCCGGGCGGCGCTGCCGCGCACCTCCAAGGTCTCGTACGCGTCGACCTCGAACTGCGGGTCGGACCGGAGAACTCTGCGGAGCTCGCCCGTATAGCCGTCCAGCGTGCGGTTGGGCAAGAGGAAGACGGCTTCTGCCGCGTCGTCCCTATTGTAGAGGTGGCAAAACTGGTTCGCTGCTGCTTGGTGCGGGAGCCATGCGCCGGGCAGGTGCAGTGTTACGCCGTATTTCGGATTGTCGTAAAAGGTCTGACCGTCATGCATGTGCAGCTTGGTCTCTGATTGATCGATGATCCTGTAGTTTGGGGCCGCGACGCCCACGGCCATCAGCGCGAAGTAGCCCACGGCAATCACGCTAGCCAGGCCATAAGCCAAGATGGCGGGTAGATCCGAGCCGCGGTGTGCCCGCGGAGCCTCGGCGACTCCTGAGGCCGCATTCAACCTGCGGGCCAGGCGATAGCCGTGGATCGCGAAGCCGATGAGGAACATTTCTCCCACGACCTGCAGAGCAGCCACACCTGTACCCATGGCTACGGCCGCGAAAACTCCGAGGAAGACAAAGACGCCAATGGCCAGTTTCGATTGTCCCAGGTAGAAGTAGCCGAACCCTCGTGTCGTCAGGTTCAGTACGGCCGCGACGCGCGGGTTGTATTCCGCCAGGGACTCGCCACTGCTCACCTCTCGCGCGGTCAGAAACGCATCCAGGAAGCCGAAGGCATAGAGCACGATGGCTGTGCGGAAGAAAAGCCCGGAGAAGAGCGAATTGAACTCGGATGGGTTGGTGCGCAACTCTGGCGCGAGCCAGAAAAAACCGATCACGCATCCCAGAAAGAAGCCGAGTGTCCAAAGGCCACGCTTCGTTTTGCCGCAGTAGATTTGACCCGTGCCGGGCATCAGGAGCGAGAAAAGGAAGGCCAAGCCTGCGCTTTTCGGAACAGGCGGCGCGGGGGGCAGTGGGGCAGGCGTCGCCAGGCGCGGGGTCAGCGAGAGGGACAGGTCGTCCATCGGCGGAGTAACTGCCTTCATAATATCACATCTCGGAAGCTTCCACAAGTCGGGCGAACAGAGGAAAGCGGCGACGCGCTAGCTGCCACGGCTCAAGCGTGGAGAGGCTCAGTTGCGGAAGGCTTTGGCGGCGGCGACGCAGGCGCGCAGCTTTTCGATGGCTTCCTCGACGGTGCGCGTCTTCAAGCCGCAGTCCGGATCCACCCAGACCTTTTCCTTCGGCAGGATGGAAAGCGCCTCCTCGACGCGCCGGCGCACAGTGGCCGGGTCTTCGATGTGGTGCGAATGGACGTCCACCACTCCGAAGCTGATGTCCTTGGTGAAAGGCTTGCTGCGGAAGAGGGCCAGCAGGCGCTGGTCGCTGTTCGACATTTCCAGATCGAAGTTGTCCACGGGCATCTCCAGCATGCCGGGGTAAATGTACTCAAACGCGCCATAGCAGGCGTGGGTGATGAAGTAAGCCTCGAGCCCGTCGGTCACGCGGTGCATGGCCTCGATGGCGATGCGCAGCTCCTCGGGACGCACCGAAAGCGCCGGCTCGTCAATCTGGATGATCTTGCACCCGGCGGCGACCAACGCCTCGACTTCCTTGCGGATGACCGCGGCGAGCGCCATGCAGGTGGCCTTGCGGTCGGCGTAATGCTCGTTGAAGCTCCAGTCCATGATCGTATACGGGCCGGTGAGCATGCCCTTCACCGGCTTTTTCGTCAGGCCCTGCGCGTACTTCCACCAGTTCACGGTGACAGGCCCGGGCCAGCTCACTTCGCCGGTGATGATCGGCTTGTGGTAGTAGCGGTTGCCGTAGCTGCGCACCAGGCCGCCCTCGGTGAAGCCGGGCAGCCGCTCGGCGAAGTATGCCACCATGTCGCCGCGGTACTGTTCGCCGTCCACCAGCACGTCCACGTCCAGCTCTTCCTGCTTGGCGATCCAGAATGCGGTCGCCTGGCGCTCGAGCTCAGCAAGCTGCGGCGCGGAGATCTTGCCCTTGTTGAACTCCGAGCGGGCCTTCACCAGGTAGTCGGGTTTCGGGAAGCTGCCCACCGAGGTGGTGGGGAAGAGCGGCAGGTTCAGCCCGAGTTTTTCCAGTTTTAAGCGGCTCATTGGCGGCTCACCAACCCAAACAGGCACGCTGTGCCGTGCCCCTGCGATCCTATTGTACCCCGCGTCAGCCGTTCAGCAGGGATCGGATTTTCCCGAGCAACTCCAATTTGGCGTAGGCGCGGTCGCGCGGCAAATACTCGAGCCCGCAGGACGTGCCCAAGTAGGCGGTGCCGCCCGCGATTCTGGCCAGCAGCTTCTCTACTTGCCGCGCCACGGCGCCCGGTTCTTCGAGCTTGGTGTTCCGCCCGTCCACCAATCCCAGCCCGAGCGGGATGGGCGCGCCGGCAGCCGCGACGGTTTCCACCAGTTTGGGGTTGTAGGTGAAGTCGAGGCCCAGCACATCCACCGGCAGCGCCGCCAGCTTGTGGTAGAGCGGAGCGCAATCCTGGAAATAGACATAGAGCGCGAGCTGCACCCGCCGGCCCTGTTTGGCGGCGTCGCGTCGCGCCTGGACGAGCGGCTCGAGCGCCTGCGCGAAAACTTTCCAGTCCTCCGGGTACTTCACGATGGCGGGCTCGTCCACCTGGATGAATTCAGCGCCGGCTTCCGCGAGCGCGCGCAGTTCGGCGGCGAGCGCCTGCGCATAGGCCTCTGCGCGCGCTTCGAGGGGATTCATGCCCGAGTTCGTCGTCAAGGAGAACTTTGCCAGGGTGTAGGGGCCGGTCAGCACGGGTTTCAGCGCCAGCCGGGCGGCCTTCGCCTCGCGCATGGCGATCGCGCCCAGCGCGCTGCATGCGAAGGTGAATTCGTCCACCAGCAGGGGAGCCTTGCGCTCGGGCCGCGCCGTCAGCACCGGCTGGCGGAAATAGGAATTGGTGTCAAAGAAGCGCAGCAAGCCCTTGATCTGCACGCCCGCAAGCTTGCCGGCAAGATGCGAGATGGGATCGTACCAGCGAACCAGGCCGTCGGTGAGCAGCTCCACCCCGGCGCGCACCTGCTCTTCGATCGCGCGGCGCGTCATTTCGGCTTCGGCGTCGGCCAAGTCGGCCGGGGTACGCTCGCCGCGGTCCGCGGCGGCGATGGTGCGCCGCAGGATTTGCAACTCCGGCGAATCCCCGATGCGGGGGTAAGTCCCCGCGCTGGCCAGTGTCAGATTCATTCGCTTTCCTCGCTCAGCAAGTCTACCTCAACATGTGCGTGAGATGCGCGGGAGGGATTGCGCACAGACCGTTCAGGGTTCCGCCGATTCGCCGACCGAGAAATAGGTGCAATCCGGATGGTGGAACACCAGGGCGCTGACGCTGGGTGGCCCGATGGGGGGGTTGAAAGAGCTCGTAGCAACTCTGTTGAAAGGGGGGTCGGTGGCGTTCCGCGCCATGGCATCCAGGTTGGCTAGAATCTCTTCAAAGCTTGAGCCTTCAATTGCGGCGCCTGTAGAGATAGCAAGGGTACGGAAGTCGGTGCTTCTGACCGTTGGTTTGATTTCGGCCGCGAGCTTGCTCCCTACCCAGGCACAAAGTCAGAGGCGGGTGGCGCAGGGTCAGACAGCCTTGCCGCGCTGGCCGCGCCAGAATCCACCTCCAGCCGCTCCGCGACGTCGCCTTCGTAGATGAGGAGGACGGTGCCCGCGCTGCTCCATTGGAAGGAGGAGAGCGTCATCAGCTCTCCCGTGGCGGAGGTCTTGACGCGGGGAACATTCCAGGCGCCCACAGTTGTGGCGGAACTGGCCTGCACGCTGACGACATTGATGCTGGTGCCCGTGTCCACTCCAAACCAGTCTTTGTCCGGCCACTTTCCCAGGATCCTTCCGTCCAAGCCGGAAATGGTTGTACTCGCTTGGGTCCTCAGCGAAAGCTGTCTTACGGCACCGGCCTTAGTATAGAAAATTGACTGGCCATCGGTGCTCCAGTACAGCGGAGTGCCTTGGGACAGGAGTTGGAACCCAGAGCCATCCGCGCCCATGACACCTACTTGGTCGATTCCTTGGACGGAGTCCGCCACTCGAATTAGGATCTTCGTTCCGTCTGGCGAACACTGCGGTGCGTAGTAGTACTGAGCGTAATACGGGCCATTTTCCGAATTGTTCTGCCCGGGCGTGAAAGGGAGGGACTCGAGCAGACGTGCCAGACCGGAGCCATCAACTTTGACCACATAAATGTTGGACGGGTAGTACCAAGTGCCCCCCGAGGCGCTGAAGAGCAGCCGGCCACCGTCGGCCGAGAAAGTGGGGTTCCCAAGAACGTCCAACCCGTTCTCCGCCTTCCTCAGCACCAGCTGGCTTTGTCCGCTGCCGAGACTGTGAACATACAAGGCGTTGTCGCCCCCGATGTACACGAGCCGCTTTCCATCGGGACTGAGCGCCGCGCCCTCTCCTAGGTGAGTCTTGTTGCGCTCCAGGGCAAACACGGGCAGGAGCGTCTGGCTCGGGCTGCTTGTGTGAAGGGCGATTACCCGGCGATGTCCGACCAGGGTTGCGAGAAGTGCGCAGCCCAAGGCCGCCGCAACCGCTGTCCACGATCTCTTCCCTGTGTTACCCATTCACCTGGCCTTCCCCTGCGGTCTCGATCTTCTCTCGGACGAAGCGCAGGGGCTGGCTGCATTTGCAACTCTGTCGTTCCTAATATCTAAACTTATTTACGTAATCCTACCTGTAATTCTACTGCTAGCTGTCAGAAGTCAAGTATCTTCTCAGCTAGCGGCCTGGGTGGCGGTTCAGGACGCTGCCGGCTCGCCGACCGAGAAATAGGCGCAATCCGGATTGTGGAACACCAGGGCGCTGACGCTGGCTTCCGGATCCATCATCATTCCCTCGGTGAGCTGCACACCAATCTCCTCCGGCAGGAGCAGCTGCCAGATGCCCGCCTGGTCGTCCAGGTTCGGGCAGGCAGGATAGCCGAAGCTATAGCGCTTGCCGCGATAGTGCGCGGTCAAGCGCTCCTGCATCGTCAATCCGGGCGGGTCGGGGAAGCCCCAGTCCTCGCGGATGCGCCGGTGAAGCCATTCGGCGCTCGCTTCGGCGGTCTCCAGCGCCAGGGCTTGCAGGCTGTGGGACTTGAAATAAAACCCGGCGTTCTTGGCTTCCTCGGCTTTTTCACGGATGCCGGCGCCCGCAGTGACGACGAAAAGAGCAAGCTGATCGCGCTTGCTGCCGCCGGGCGGCAGAATGTAGTCGCTCAGGCAAAGCCCGTCGTGGACTCGCTGCCGCGGGAAGTGAAACGCGTGCAGCGGCGCGCTCTGGCCCGGAGCGAACAGTTGGATGGTGTTGCCGGCGCGCTCCGCCTCGAAGAACTGCCAGACCGCGCGGACCTTCATGAAGCGCGCGGCGTCTCGCTTCACCTCCTCCATATCGTCGCGGAGCTGGAGCGCGCGCGGGTCGTGCTCGGCAAGTGCCTTCTGGAAGCTCCCCTTGAAGCCCAGGTGGCGCCCGTAGAGCATGTACGGGTTGATGTAGCTCCAGATCTCGTTCAGGTCGGGAATCGATCGCACCTTGCGCTCCAGGTAAGGCGCCGGGGGAATAGGCAGGTCGGCGCGCACGCGGCTCGAGCGCGCCACGGAGATAGGGGCGGGGCCGGCGGCCACGTGTTCCTCCGCCGTGGCTTCGCCCCGGTACATATGCGCCTGGAGGACTTCCTCGCGGCGCGCCGGGTCGCTCAGGCGGTTCATCAAGTGCAGGCCCGTCATTGCGTCTTTCGCGTAGCAAACAGCCCGGCCGTAGCTCGGCGCGATCTTCTGCCGGGTGAATTTCTCCGAAAGCGCCGCGCCGCCGACCAGCAGCGGGATGCTGATGCCGGCGTCGCGCAGGTCGGCCGCGGTGATCACCATCTGCTGGGCGCTCTTCACGAGCAGCCCGGAAAGGCCGATAGCATCCGGGTCGTGCTCCTTGTAGGCCCGGATCAGGTCCTCCGGCGGCACTTTGATGCCCAGATTGATGACCTCGTAGCCGTTATTCTTGAAGATGATTTCGACCAGGTTTTTCCCGATATCGTGCACGTCGCCTTTGACCGTGGCCAGGATCACCGTGGCGCGCTTCTCGATGTCGGCCTTTTCCATGAACCGTTCGAGATAACTCACCGCCGCCTTCATGGCTTCGGCGGATTGCAACACCTCGGCGACGATGAGCTCGTTGTCATTGAAGCGCCGGCCGACCTCGGCCATCCCCTCCATCAGCGGTCCATTGATGATATCCAGCGGCGCAGCGCCCTCTTGGAGCTTGCGGCTAAGGTCCTCGATCAGGCCGTCCTTGGTGCCCTCGAGGATATAGTTGGCGAGCCGCTCGTCGAGCGGGAGATCGGGCGCGCGGACTTTCTCTTTTTTCTTCTGGGCGCGGAAGTGCTCGGCGATGGCGGCGATGTGGAACTGGTTGATGGCAATTTTCTGCTCGCGGGTCTGCTCGCGCCAATCGGCAGGGGCACCGCGAAACACCGCGGCCTGCGCGTGGTCGGAGGGGGCGCCAGCGGGAACGTGATTGAACAGAAGGTTTTCGGCCAGCTTCCGCTCCGTCTCCGCAATGGAGGCGAAGCGCTCGAGCCGCTCGGCATTGACGATGGCCAGATCCAGGCCGGCCTTGGTGCAGTAGTAGAGGAAGACCGAGTTGACCACTTCGCGGGCGCCGGGGGGAAGACCGAAGGAGATGTTCGAGATCCCCAGAACGGTGCGCGCCAGCGGAAAGCGCTGCCGAATCAGGCGCAGGCCCTCGATGGTCTCGACGCCGCCGCCGATGTAGTTTTCGTCGCCGGTGGCGCAGGGAAAGACCAGCGGGTCGAAAATGATGTCCTGCGGCGGGATCCCGTATTTTTCGGTGAGGAACTGATAGGACCGCTGGGCGATGGCGAGCTTGCGCTCGCGGGTGAACGCCTGGGCCTGCACGGGATCCTCGTCAATGCAGCCCACAATGACAGCCGCGCCATAGCGGCGGGCCAGCGGGCACACCGTGTGGAATTTTTCTTCGCCGTCTTCCAGGTTGATGGAGTTGATGATGCTCTTGCCCTGGCAGTAGGTGAGCGCGAGCTCGACCCCGCGCGGGTCGGTGGTGTCGATCATGATGGGGGCCTTGATCTTGCGCATCAGCTTTTCGTAGAAGGGAGGGATATCCTTCAGCTCCTCGCGCTCGGTGCTTTGCAGGCAGACGTCCACGATTTGGGCGCCGTTTTTGACCTGGCGGCGCGCGATCTCCGTGGCCTCCTCCCATTGTTCGTCGGCGACGAGCTGCTTGAACAGCCGCGAGCCGATGACGTTGGTGCGTTCGCCAACCAGCAGCGGGCGCGTGCTCTCCTCGGCCTCGACCATCTCGGTCCCCGAGTAGACGGCGCGGCGCCCGTTCTGCGGGGGACGGCGAGGCCTCTTGCCGTGCGCCATCTCGGCGATCGCGCGGATGTGTTTTTCGGTCGTGCCGCAGCAGCCCCCGACCAGATTGAGCCAGCCGTGCTGGGCAAAGCGCTCGAGCTGCGCGGCCAGTGAGGTGGGCGTCTCGAGGTATTTCCCCTCTTCATCGGGCAGGCCGGCGTTGGGATAGCAGGAGACGTAGCGGCGGGTCAGCGATTGCAGCGTGCGCAAGCGATCGGTCATGAACTCCGGCCCGGTGGCGCAATTCAATCCCAGCGAAATCAAGTCGAGATGGTCGAGCGAAGCCCACAGGGCCTCGACGCTCTGCCCCGCCAGCATCGTTCCCATGGGCTCGATGGTGACCGAGATCATCAGCGGAATCTGCAGGCCGAGTTCGCGCGCGAGCCTTTCGACGGCCAGGGCGCCGGCTTTTATGTTCCGCGTATCCTGGCAGGTTTCCAGCAACAGCAAGTCCGCGCCGCCATCGACCAACCCGCGCGCCTGCTCGAAATAGGCCTCCTGAAGCTCGGCGAAGGTGACGCCGCCGGTGACCGTGATGGCTTTCGTGGTCGGGCCCATGGAGCCGGCAACAAAGCGCGGCTTCGAGGGGGTCGAGAACTCGTCGGCGGCGCGCCGGCCGAGCTCGGCGGCCTTGCGGTTGATGGCGTAGGCCTGTTCCTGCAGTTGGTATTCCGCGAGAACGATGGAGGCGCCGCCAAAGCTGTTCGTCTCGATGATGTCGGCGCCCGCTTCGAGATACCGGCGATGAATATCGAGGACCACCTCCGGCTTGCTGACCACGAGGTGCTCGTTGCAACCCTCCAGCGACGCTCCGCCAAAGTCCGCAGCCGAGAGGTTGCTCTGCTGGATCATCGTCCCCATCGCTCCATCCAGAATGAGGATGCGCTCCTCGAGCAACTCCCTCAGCGCGCGGCCTTGTTCAGACAGGTTCTTCATCTTCGGTCCAGCTCGTGATGGTGATCCCTCAAGAGAATGCGGAAAAGCCGGTTCCAGCTTGGCACAAGCCGATTGGAGCGACAAGCTTTGGAGATTCCGGGGTGCTTTCTGTGAAAACTCCGCAAGAATTGGCCTGCAGCCTGCCGGCGGCAGGAACCCGTTGGCCGGTTGGCCTGGAAATTGTCCTTCGAGTACGGAGTATCGTCGGGAAGTGCCGCGTGGCTACTCCGTGCTGAGGAATTCGAGCGGGCCGGCGACTTCCGCCGGGGGGAGCAGACCGGCCTGCGCTCCGCGCGCCAGCAATTCACGCACGGCCTGGCGGCCGCGTTCGCCGCAACCGAGCGTCCAGCGGTTCACATACATGCCCACGAACTTGTCGGCGAGTTCCGCGTCCATCTCGCGGGCAAACTGCATGGCGTAGTTGAGCGCCGCGTCGCGATGCTCGAGCGCGTAGACCACGCTCTGGCGGATCGCGCGCCCAATCTGCGCGCCCACCTCGGGGCCCAGCGCGCGGCGTACGGCGTTGCCGCCCAGCGGCAGCGGCAGTCCCGTCTGCTCGAGCCACCACTGCCCCAGGTCCACCACGCGGTGCAAGCCGGCCTGCGGAAACAGCAGTTGTCCCTCGTGGATGAGCAGGCCCGCCTCGACTGCCTCGCTGCGCACCGCTTCGAGAATCTTGTCAAAGGCCATCGGCACTGGTTCGAAGCGCGGCTCAAACAGCTTCAGGGTCAAATGCGCGGTCGTGCGAAGCCCCGGCACAGCCACGCGGCGGCCCGCCAGGTCGCTGCGCTTGAGGGGATGCGAGGCCACCACGATCGGGCCGTAGCCCTCCCCGAAGCTCGCGCCGCAGTCCAGCAGCACGTATTTATCGCGCAGGAAGGGATAGGCGGAAAAGCTGAGCGCTGTCGCGTCGTACAGCTCCTGGCTTGCCGCCTGGTTCAACGTCTCAATGTCCGCCAGTACGTGGGTAAACTTCAACCCCGGCGTGCGCACCTTGCGCGTAGCCAGCGCGTAGAACATGAAGGCGTCGTCGGAATCCGCCGAATGAGCCAGCTTGATTTCCACCACCCGGGTGGTAGCTTGCTTGATGGCCATCGCTTTGACCTGCAATCTCCCCTGTTCGCTGCGAAACGCCTGTGAAAGCTGGGGCGGGTCGCCTGCGCCGGAGCGCGCCCACGTCCTGCGCGACCTGAGTCCCCGGAGTGGAGCGCGCGAAGCTTGAAGACGCAGAGCCCCCGGGGCTGCTTCAAGCGCGATTGGGTGGAAGGGGGGACTTCCCGTACGCGAACCCAAGCGTTTGACGGAACCCCGAACCTCCGGGACTGACCGTTCCCAAGCGCAAAAGAGTAGCACACTCGGTGGCCGGCCACAACCCGGGGCGAAAATAACTAAAAAGTTATCTTCACAACCGGTGCCATCTCCTTAAGCAAGAGTCAAAGATTGGCCACCAGGCGAGCCAGGGCGGTGTCGAATTCGGCTTTGCCGTCGAGGTACGGCTGCCAGTACCGCTCGAGGGCGTGTTGATAGTGGGCCCAGCCGCGGGCATAAAGGCCGAACCGATAAGCGTAGGGCTTGTAACTGTCTGTGCCGCCGGCGGGCCCCTGAGCAGCACCGAGACCGTGCCCCGCAGAGCTCTCCGGGGCGCTCAAGGCGCGCTTGACCATCTCGCCGGTGGTGTAAAACAGCAGCGCGTGCCAAAGGTCGCGCGGAATGGGTTTGCCACGCGCTCGGCATTCGCGGGCGATGGCGTCGCGCACTGCTCCGGCCAGGGAGTGCGAGGCTTCATGAAACAGCACCTCGAGCGCGGCGGAACCCTGATTGCGCGGATCCGAGCTCGAAATGGTCAGGTGGACCGGGTCGAGCGATGTGTACGCGCCGAAAGGGCCGCCGTAGAAGACCACGTCCACGCGCATCTGTCCAGCCGGCCAGTCCGCGCGGTAGGTGGCTGAAAGTTGCCGGGCGAGTACGGCGCCGAATTGCCGCACCAGGCGTCCCGCAAACGCAACCCAGGAGCGATTCGATTGGTCGTGCTCCGGCCACCAGCGCGCTCGATAGACCGGTGCCGCACGCTCAAGCGCCGCAATCAGCTCCGGCCGCAGGCCAGAGGCGCACTCGCCCGATCCGCGCCCCGAGAGCTCCGCGCAGCCCTCCAACTGGGCCAGGCGGTTGTTGATGTTCACCATATCGCCGTTGAACAACAGGTCGCGGTTGGCGAGATCCCCGGAATAGTAATCAAGTGCCGCCGTCCAGGACTGACGCTCGGCCGGGGTCAGACCCTCGGTCGAGACCTGGGCCCCGCTCACCGGGAGCCCCGGAGGTTGGGCTCCTCCCGAGCGGCTTGGCTGGCCCTTTCGGATGCGCGCCTGCTGGTAAAGGAAATGGTGCAGGTTGACCCAGAAACCGCTGTGAAACTCGAAAACCGGCAGCGACGCGGGACTCGTTTCCGGGGTTTGCTGCGCCGCTTCGCGGAGAAAGGCCTCCGATGCGCGCACGACTCCGTTCGCGCCCAAGAGCAGCGCCGAAAGCAGGGAGCACGCAGCGGCTTGCGGGAGAGCAGAAAGCATCTCGAAGGTCCGGACGTTAGCCGAAACCGAGGCGCTCGACGAAGCCTATTGCAGCGTCGGCGCCTCCGCCACCGGGAGCGGCGAAGCATGATGCGCCACCATCTGCCATTGTGATGCGTGGCCTGCAATCGTGCGCCGCACGAAGATATTCGTCGCCTGCACCAGGGCCTGATCGAAGCCGCGTTCGAATGTGCTGGTGACGTGTTCGGTGCAAGCCACCCAGGCGACCTCGCCCTCGACGCGCACCCACACCGAGCTGATCTCCACCTTCATCCGCTGCGTGCTGGCGAAGATGCGCGCCCAGCTTTCCCGCACTTCCTCCCAGCCGAGCAGCAGGTCCCAACCGGGGTGGACGCACGCCACCCAGTCCTCATGTAACCAGACCTCGTCCATCTGCTCGATGTCGAGCGCGGCAAAGGCTTGGTAGAAGCGGCGGTTGGCTTCGCGGACGCCCTCCTCAGCGTTCTCGGTTTGCGGTACGGGTCGGGTAGGCATCGGTCTTACGGGCGCGGTTCCCACTCTTTTGACCCATTCACCGCGGCCGGCCCCAAAAGCCCGCCGCGCCGCCTTG
>WNFB01013770.1_pt1 | contig 18132 bp, 14 predicted proteins | sample 5400501 | NCBI WGS metagenome assembly WNFB01 (sample SAMN13153341, study PRJNA577476) | soil metagenome | isolation source: 200 cm saprolite under Douglas fir tree site 2 hole 1 | place: USA:California | collected 2015-04-18 | reverse complement strand
GCCATCCGCGAGGTATTTCTTCGCCTCGGCGACCGTCATGCGGTCGAGGAACTTCTGGCCCGGCTTGCCGAAATCCAGGGCGACCTGGGAGACGTCCGTCGCGATCACGAGGTGCTTCCATCCGATCGCCTGCGCGAGCACCGCTGCCGCGTGGTCCTTGTCAATGACGGCCTCGACGCCGACGAGCTTGCCGTCCTTGCGGACGACCGGAATCCCACCGCCGCCCGCGGCGATCACGATGCGTCTGTCGCCGTTCCCGACGAGCATGCGGATGATGTCCCTCTCGACGACGTCCACGGGCCGGGGAGACGGCACGACGCGGCGCCATCCGCCCCGCTGGTCGTACACCATCTTCCATCCTTTGGCCTTCTTAACGAGGATCTCGTCGTCCCGCAGATAGTACGGGCCAATCGGTTTCGTCGGATTCGCGAAGGCCGGATCGCTGGCATCGACGAGGACTTGCGTCACCACGCACGCGACGTCCCGTTGGATTCGGCGAGAGGCGAACTCGTTGCGAAGGGCCTGTGCAAGCAGGTAGCCGATCAACGCCTGGCTCTCCGCACCGCAGACATCGAGGGGCGACGGCGGGACCAGATGCCGGGTCTCCTCGTTTTGCAGGAGGATGTTGCCGACCTGGGGGCCGTTGCCGTGCGTCAAGACGACGTCATGGCCGGCCGCGACCAGGTCCGAGAGTCGCGATGCGGTCGCCTCGATCCGGCGCCGCTGGGCGGCCGCGTCCGCGGCCTCGCCCGCGGGTTGAAGCGCATTCCCGCCAATCGCCACGACAAGCTGCGTCATCCCTCAGGCTCCGATGGAAGTCTCGTCCTATTTTGCAGAATCTATTTGAACGTTCGGCCGTAGAAATTCGATTCCCGAACCGCGTTCTCCATGGGGCCGGCATAACTATTTATCGAAAAGCCCACATCGCATCGTTCTGTGAGTGACGAGACGCTCTCGGCGCAGGTATGGAAGCTCCTCTTGCGGTTCCGCAAGAACGTCTGGTTCCGGGTCACGTACCTCGTCCTCATGGGGATCATCGTCTCGTTCCTCCTCGTGTTTACGGCGGGCGGACTCGGCTGTCTGGTCATCTTGGCCGCGCCGCTCTTGGTCTTCCTGGTCCCCTACTACTTCGGCGAGCGGTCATTGAAGCGGTTCGCACTGAACGCGCTCCCGGTTATCCTGATCGCGATCCTCCTCGGCGGCGCGCTGCAGACTTCGGCCCTCTACTCTCAGAGGATCCCGATCCAGAGTGCGCCCGGACCCTTCATGAGCCCGACGATGGCGCTCTCGAACGGGACGGTCATCCCGCTCCAGTCGGACTCGCCAAGAGCGTTCACGTTCCGGGTGAAGCTGACGAGCACCGTCAATGCAACTCCGGACATGTTCGCCGTCTCCCTGAACCTCACGACGGTCACAGGCCTCAATGACTATCCGATGTCCAGTTCCCCGATGGTCAACATCACAGTCCCGGGCAGCTTCAACAACACCCGTCTCGGCACCTGGTTTGAGACGAGCGTCAACCTGTCCACCTCGATCTACGCGTACGGATTTTCCGTCTGGGACAGGCGTGCAAACTGGACGTTCACGAATGTTGATATCGGCCCGCTCACGGCGCCCGTCGCGAGCTACTACGGCCTCTTCGCCTACTTCACCAGTTTCTCGATGATCCTGCCGTTCGCGTTCTATTACATCATTCTGTTCATGTGGTGGTACACGGTCCGGCAGCGGGCGACGCGCACCCGCATGCTCGGCGCCGAGCCGCAGATCCCGAAGGAGAAGTCGAAGCCCAAGGCGGAATTGATCGAACCGACGAAGAGCGAGAAGGCCAGCAAGGCGGCCGCGTTCACGTGCACGAACTGCGGCGCCGACGTCGACGAGAGTGCCGAGAAGTGCCCGAACTGCGGGGCCGTATTCGAAGGGTGAACCGACGGGAAGCGGACACTTTCACCCACCTCCGCGGGCGCGCGTAATGTACCCTCCCCTCCATAGAAATGGCATTGCGAAACGGGCTGCGAAGCCTTAAATGGCCAAGCTCAAATACGCGGGGCCCAGGGATGGGAACGCCCACAATTCTGTTCGGCCGTCCCGCGTGATGCCATGCCATCGATCTCGATCGCGGAGGAACTCGCGAAGAAACAGCGCGAGATCAGCGTCTCCGAATTCTTCGAGCGGAACAAGCAAATCCTCGGCTACGACTCGGCGACGAAGGCCCTCCTCACGGCGGTCAAGGAGGGTGTAGACAACAGCCTCGATGCCGCGGCGGATGCGGACATTCTGCCGGACATCCTCGTCGAGGTCAAGAAGATCGACAAGGAAGAGTTCGTCGTTGTTGTAGAAGACAATGGACCGGGGATCGTCAAGAAGGAAGTGGCGAACGTCTTCGGACGTTTGCTATACGGATCACGATTTTTCAGTCGCGCTCAGCGTCGCGGTCAGCAAGGCCTTGGGATTTCCGGGGCCGTGATGTACGGTCAGATCACGACCGGCAAGCCGACGAAGATTCGATCGAAGGTCGCCGAGCAGGACGTCGCGTACGAAATCGAACTCATTCTGGACACGAAGAAGAACCGACCAAACGTGGTCGAGGAAGACTTCGTGGTGTGGGAGCGGGTCCACGGCACGCGGGTCGAGATCCCGCTCAAAGGCCGCTACAACGCGGGAAAGCAATCCGTGCCGGAATACCTGAAGGCCACGGCGATCGTGAATCCGCATGCGCGCATCACGTATCGGCCGCCGGAGGGCGAAGAGATTGTCTTCGAGCGAGCGACGGAGGAACTCCCTCCGAAGACGAAGGAAATTCCGCCGCATCCTCATGGAATCGAGCTCGGCACGCTCATGGCCATGATGAAGGAGACGAAGTCCTACAAGCTCGCAGCCTTCCTCGAGGAGGAGTTCGTGCGGGTCTCTTCCCGCGTCGCGAAGGAAATCTGCGATGCCGCCGGCCTCGACCCAGACAAGAAGCCGAAGTCCCTCGTCCTCGAAGAGGCGAAGGCGCTCCACGAAGCCATGCAAAGCGCGAAGTTGATGTCCCCTCCGACGGACTGCCTCAGCCCGATCGGGGAACGGCTCATCAAGCGAGGCCTCAAGAACGTCCTTGGAAACCTGAGACCGGAGTTCTATGCCCCGCCGCTTACACGGGATCCGGCGGTCTATTCCGGAAATCCGTTTCAGATTGAGGTCGGAATCGTCTACGGCGGAGATCTTCCGCCCGACCAACCGATCGAGGTTCTTCGGTTCGCCAACCGGGTCCCGCTCTTGTACCAGGCAGGCGGCTGCGCCCTCACCCAGGCCGTCGCGAACGTGGACTGGAGGCGGTACGGCCTGGAGCAACGCGGCGGACAGGGACTCCCGTTCGGTCCCGCGATCGTCCTCGTCCACCTTTGCTCGACGAAGGTACCCTACACATCCGAGGCGAAAGAGGCTGTCGCGACTGTCGACGAAATCATGACGGAGCTCGACCTCGCCTTGAAAGAGAGCGGGCGCCGCCTCAAAACGCATCTCACGAAGAAGGCCCACCGCGCGAAGACGAAAGAGAAGTTCGAGATCGTCCAACTCATCCTCCCGCGCATCGCCGACAAATCGGCGAAAATCGTGAACAAGAAGGTCCCGGTCCTCGACGCGACGATCACGAAGATCATGGGAGTCGTATGGGTCGACGAGCAAATCGTCTACGACAAGAAGGCAAAACGGCACACCGTTACGCTCAACGTCCACAATTTCACCGCCGCGGGCAAGAAGTTGAACCTCCATCTGCTCCTGCCGCGCGGCATCGAACCGAAATCGATTGAACCGAAGCCTGCCGAGGTCCGCGACGACGGCAAGGTCACGTGGGAGCTGAAACGAATCGACAGCGTCGCGAAGGCCTCCATCTCATTCGTCCTGGAAGGACTCGATGAAGCGGAGTACGACGAGTCCGACATCTACGTGAGCGGAATCAACCCGGGCCTCGTCATCGGCGCGGAACCGCTGCCCGGCGATTGGGAGTTGAACTACGCGGAATTCGAGGAGGAAGAGGCGCCCGTTGCAGAGCCCGCAGAAGAAACCGAAATCGACTACGACGAGACGGAAGAGGCGCTCGATGACGACTAGGAAGAAAAGCGGCGCGCCCGCATCGAACAAAGCCGTCGACGCTCTCTACGCGATTGCGGAGGAGATCTACGAGGAACTCGATGGCGGTCAGATCCCGAAGATGAAGATCCCGCTGCGGACGAAGGCGAACATCCGTTTCGACTCGAAGCACGCGGTCTGGAAGTACGGCAACCTGATGGGCGTGCGCAGCGCGAAGAAGCTCAAAGGCGCCCTTATGCTCCTGCGAACGATGTATGTCCTCGAGTTCATCCGGGACATGATCCGGGACAGCAAGTCCTCGACCCTGAGGGAGATGTACTACATCTCCGAGGGCTGGGACATCGCGAAGTTCCACGCCCAGGAGGAATCGAACCTCCTCGCGGAGGACCTCGAGGTCATCACGCAGCTCTTGCGGGAGGATTTCAAACTCCGTCCGGAGGAGAGCGGCGCGAGCGTCATCGGGAACCTGACCCTGGAGGAAATCACCCGGAACGGCGATCGGAAGAGGATCAACTGCCGCGACGACGTCGGCGATGCCGGCTACACGATCCCATACAACGTCGAGAAGGAGAAGGTCAAACTCATCGAAGCGGACGCGAAGTTCATCCTCGCGATCGAGACCGGCGGTATGTCGACGAGGACGCGAAATGCATTCTCGTTCACCTAAAAGGTCAGCCGAGTCGAAGCACTCGCCGGTTGCTCAAGCGGCTGAACGAGGAGCTGAAGCTGCCATGCGCCACGTTCACCGACGGGGATCCTTGGTCGTTCCGGATCCATGCATCCGTGGCCTACGGCGCGATCAAGACCGCACACATCTCCGAATACCTCGCGACGCCGACCGCCGAATTCGTCGGCATCACCGCGAGCGACATCTTGAATTACGAACTGCCCACGGACGCGCTCACCCCGCGAGACGTCGGAGCACTGAACGCGGAGATGTCGGACCCGCGCTTCAACGATGAGTTCTGGCGGAACGAAATCCAGACGATGCTTCAGATCAACAAGAAAGCCGAGCAGCAGGCGCTCGCGAAGTACGGACTCGACTACGTCACGGACACATACTTGCCGGAAAAGCTCGGGCCCCTCGGTCTCATGTGATCGACGCCTTCATGGCGACTTCTCGAAGACGGAACCGAAGGTCCCTTCCATCCACATCGTGCGTTCGCGACCGGCGCCGTTCGACCGGACGTCGAATCGCCACATCGGCAGGAGGACGAGTTCCGGTTCCGATTCCGTCGGCTTCGCGCCAAGCGTCGTCCGCACGATATCTTGGGCCTGCGACGGCCCGACCTTCGCCACCGGAATCGCGTCGTTGACCGTTTCGGCCGAGACATGTTCGAGGGTGGACTTCGCCGCGAGCGGTTCGAGACGCACCGCATCCTTGCGGGGAATCTCCTCGAACGTGAGGCGTCCGTAGACCGCGTAGCCCACCTCACCGGTCACGGCGTTCACGTAGAACTGGCGGGCTGCCCGTCCATCGTTTCGGCCGCCTGAGGAGATTTCCGCCTCGACCCGCCAGAGCGGCAGGTAGTAGAAGTCCTTCCGAACGATCCGCTCGTTCGGAATCACGAGCATCCGCCGGCGGAGTCGGTCTCGCGCGTGCTTCGTTGCCTTCACCAACGGGAAGCGCAGAGGGAACCGCGCGAGGAGCTTCGGCGCACCCCGGCGCGGATCGAAGCCGATCGTCGGATCCCAGTACACCTCCCGACCGTCGATGTGTTCGACACGCAACAGGCGATGTTCGGCTAACTTGCGGAGGAGGATCGCGAGGAACCGGCCGTCGACCACGATCTTTGAGCCGATCTCCTCTGGACCATACATTCCTGGCCCGTCGTCGAAGAGGCCGAGGACCCGCAGGCCGATCCTTTCCTCGACGTCGACGGGGTCGACCGCCTTCGCGGCCCGGGTCGCTGCCGCGGCCGTCCGTCGCCGACGCGATGTGCGGTCGCTCGCTGCCGAGTCCGACTCGGAGATGGCCCCGGTCGCTTGAATCTCCCGGAACTTCTCTTCCGGGACGACCTCGTGCCGCGTCGCCAAGCCGCGAACCGCGAGTCGTTGCGCGGACTGCAGGTTGTCGGGCGAGAGCAGGATGAACTCCCCCGCCCGGAGGGCCGGGATCGCTGCGAGGACTTTGTCGGCCGGGCCCGCATGGACGCTCGCGACGACGTGCCGCACGCGGTCGAGGTCCTGTTTCGCCATGAGCCGACCCAGGGCCCAGGTGCTCGCCTGACCGAGCGCCTTGTAGTCGAGGTCCGTCACGTTCTGCGTCGCGACGATCACGCCGACGCCGTACTTGCGCGCCTGCCGGAACAGGAGGGATAGGAACTTCTTCGCGGGCGGGTTCCGCGGATGAGGCGGGCAGAGGCCTGCGACTTCGTCGATGTAGACCACGAGCCGCAAGTCCCCGCTCGGGTGCATGGTCATCCACGCGACAACGTCCTTGCACAACGTGGCCACAACGAGCTCTCGCTCGTGTGCGTTCCGCAGACCTCCCGTGTACACGACGTTCACGGGGACTCGGCCCTTCGGGGCCTGCAGCATCGCTTCGACATCGAGGGCTGGGCCCGCAGTGAACAGCAGTCCTTTCGCGCCGACGGTCATCGATTCGGCGCGGCGCACGAGGGAGGCCCGCTCCCGGTTCGTGAGGAGTTTCGCGGCCTCCGGGGATGCATCGTGCTCGAGGAGCCGCACGAGGCTTGGGATGTCGGGAGGCCAAGCGCCTGACTGGATCGCCCCTTGCAACGTCAAGAACAGGAAATCTTTCACGCGCGCGCCGACCTCGGCCCCGGGATCGTATCCCATCGCGGCCGCGAGGCTCTCGGCGAGGGCGTCCAGCGAGATGATGAGATCCTCCGAGGTCGCGGCGCTCGGCGGGCGCCTGAGCGGATTCAACGCGACGGGCGTCCCGCGCGTCGAGCCGGGCGTGAGGATGGATACGGCCGCGCGCGCCCAGTATTCGTCCGCGATCTCTTGTGGGACGGGATGCTCCTCGGCCGATTCCGAACTGGGTCGAAGGGCCAACGACGCGAGGTCGCCTTGCGGATCCACCGCGATCACCGGGACGCCTGCGCGGACGGCCTCCTCGAGGAACGCCTTCCCGAGGACCGTCTTCCCTGCGCCGGTCGCGCCGAGGATCACGACGTGTCGGAGGAGCGCGTCTTCCGCGAGGACCACGGCTTCCTTCGTCTGCGCATCGATTCCGATCTGGAGCGGCACGATTTCACCTCCGGTGGGCAAGACTGCGTTACCAGGGAGCGGGATATACTTTTGTCGGGCCTGCCGTCGGGATGCCTAAGGCGGCGGAGGTGGAGGGGGAGTCGCAGGGGGCGGTGGAGGCGGTAGCTCGGTCCGGCGACGTCGCCTCCGGACGGCCAGCGCGAGCACGACCAAGGCAACGATGATCGCCACCGCCGCGATGGCCGAGTAGAAGGCCAGCGCCGCGCCCGCGGAGAACGAGAAGTGCGCGGTCACGTCGGCGGGGCCAGCCACGGTCACCGTAACCCTCGACCGATTGGTCGACGACGCTCCGCTCCACTGCGTGAACGTATACGAGGAGGACGGACTCGCCACGATCGTTACGATCGTCCCGGATGGAACGTACAGCGTCTGGGACGAACCGCCCGCGACGGTTCCGGACGTGGATCCGAACGAGAAGGAGACGGAACCGCCATCACCCGCATGGATCGTGAGTCCCGGATACAGGACGGCGATTTCCGAGATCGGCCCGACGACGAGGATCGTCGGACTCGCTTGCGGTCCCGAGTAGGCGCCCGGTCCGCTACCTTCCCAGGTGCCCACGGCCCATCCCGCGGCAGGGTTGACCATCGGCGTCAAGGAGAATCCAACTTCGTACCAGCCGGTCGCCGGGGACATCGAGGACTCGGCGGGTCCTTGGAAGCCGAACGTGAGGAACGCCTGATGCCGGTAGACGATCTCGACGGTCCCGGACGCGCTGACAGTCCCGTTCCGATCCAATGCGTCGGACATCCAACGCTCGGTTGCGTTCGAGCCGCCCAGGGAGGAGGGGAATGAGTACGCGCTCCCCGCATCGACCCAGGTCGTGAGGTTCGCGTTGTTCGACCGCGCGAGTGCGAACTGCAGGTAGCTGACGGAAGGCGCCGCGTACCCGGAGCCGCCGCCGGTGACGCGGTAGTTGAAGGAAGCGGAAAACTGATGCGAGTAGTGGAAGGCGAGTGTTTTGGAGAACGTGGCAATCCCCGAAACCGTCTCGTTCGTCGCCCATCGTTCGTTCGCGCCAGAGCCGCCGAGGAGCACGGACACGGACCACGCGGTTCCCGCATCGACAGTCAAGATGGTGGGAGTCGTCTGCAACGCAACAGTCACGGTCTGACCACCCGCGACGTAGGTCAAGATGGGCGGGATGTACCCGGAACCGCCACCCTGGACCGCATAGTCGACGGTGAAGCGCACGGTCTCCCCCATCGCCGCGATGAACGTGCCCCATCCGCTCGCCGTGCCGTATTCCCCCGCGACCCAGACGATGCCCGGCTCCGACGGATCATGCGATGCACCGAAGTAATCGCCGTACCGGCACACGGAATTGCTGGGGCACCCGCTCGTCTCCGGGCCCTCGCCTGCACGGATGACTTGAGACGCACGAATCGTGTTCGGTGGGTCGTGCACCGACCGGGTGGCCACCCTCATTTCCGGATAATCGTTCGCGGATGAGTAGCCGAAGACGACGACCAGGTTCCCAACGGCATCGGTTCGCAGGGCCGGGTAGAAGGCGTACTTCCCCGAGATGCCGATGTCGAAGTCCTGCGCGATCGTGGCGTTCGGCGTGTCGACCTCGATCAGTCGGACGCACGACCGGACCTGGTTGTCGGCCGTCGGGGTGCACCCAACGCCCAACGAGAGCCACAGCCGGCTGTCCGCCCACATCGCGTCTTGCACCCGGTTGTCCGCCGTGTCGAGGGTGGACCTCGTTCCGAGTTGAGGCGCCCGAGGAGGAATCGCGGCCGATCGGATCCCGAGATTCTGTTGAGTGACAAGCACGACGCCTGGCGGGACGCCCGTGACGGTGAAGAGGGTCAAGGTGCTGGTGGGCCCGCTCCCGGTCGACACCATGAATTGCGTGTTCGTGGAACGGAGGGATTGGACCGGGTGCACGGAGAACAAGGTCGGGTCCGGACCGAAACTCATCGTCCGGGGCGTGGTCCCGCTCAGGAGATCCGTCTTGTTCAGCACCCAGTACTGGACGCCCAGATATGACGGGTTCCCGCTCGTGCACGAAGAGAAGTCGTTTGCCGAAATGAGGACGACAAGATCGGTGAAGCCGAGGAGCGGCTGATCCGCGCAGCCCGTGATCGTGGAGACGCTAGACGCATTCCACAGGCCCGTAGGGTCGTCCGACCTGGAGACCTCGAGCAGGACGCTGCCCGTTGTGACGTCGGTGATCGAGGCGAACCAACGTCCGCTGGCGGTGTCGAAGTGGACCTTCGGATCGCTGATGAAGTCCGTCGAGGGGACGCCGAAGAATGTGTTGAGCGGGAAGGTCCGCACCTCGATTGCCTGTCTCGTCCAGATCCGGCCAAGGACGTTCACCATCTCGACGACATGGTTTGGTCCGACCGCAACCTGGACGTCGGGAGGGGTGAGGCGATTCGTGTACGGACCGTTCGTGCCGAAATGGAGGCCCTCGAAGCCTTCGACAGGGACGGCGGCATCGGGCACCGAAGGCCATGGTCCGGCTTGGCGTGGACGAGTCGGGCGGTCTCCAGCCGCCGCTTGGGAGTTCACGTTTGATGCCAACGAGACTTGCGGTTCTGCGGGAAACGTCGCTTGGCGAGGACTCTCTTCGCGGGATCGGGTCGCCGTCTCGAAGGTCGATCTCGCAGGGGCAATCGCGAGCCCGACGATCACACAGACCGCAAGGACCAGCAGGCACGGGTGGGAGGACGCCATGCTTGCAGAACGATGGTTTGAACCGGGCTTAAATCCACTCCCGAAAATAGCCCGGCGGCCGCGAATCGCGACCGCAATGGACCGAGGCATTGTTCGGAGAAAGCGCCGGAGAGACGCCCGAGCTGGGATTCGAACCCAGGTCTGAAGCTCCGCAGGCTTCTAGGATGTCCAAGCTACCCCACTCGGGCGCATCGGTCGCATCGCGACGCCGATATAACTCTTATCGCTCGCGAGACGGCACGGACTCCTTGAGCACCTCGATCGCCCGGAGGAAAATCTCCTCGATCAAGCCGCTCGCGTACACTTCGCGCAGCAACCCGCGGTCCCGGTAGTACTTGATCAGCGGCGCCGTCTGCCTCTCGTACGTCTCGATCCGCTTGCGTACGACGTCCTCCCGGTCGTCCGCGCGAATGACGAGCGGGGTGCCGCACTTGTCGCAGACTCCGGCCTTCTTCGGCGGATTCATGAGGATGTGGTACACGGTGTCGTCCTTCGGACACACTCTTCGGCCCGTGTTGCGCTTGATCAGCTCTTCCGGCTCCAGGAAGAAGTTCACCGCGGCGTCCAGCTTCGTCATCTTGGACAGCGCCTCCGCCTGTGCAATCGTCCGTGGGAAGCCGTCGAGGATGAAGCCTTTCTGCGCGTCCGGTTCCTTCAGCCGGCGTTCGGTCATCGCGATCACGATGTCGTCGGGCACGAGCTGACCGGCGTCCATGTAGGCCTTCGCCTTCTTCCCGAGGTCCGGTTGCCCGTCGAGATGTGCGGCACGCCGAGGTACGCCGCGAGCTTCGCGGCCTGGGTTCCCTTGCCTGCGCCGGGGGGTCCGAGGAGGACGAGTCTCATGTCGCGGCGAGAACGAAGTCAGCGGTCAAAAGACTTTGGTCCCTTCGGGCCACGGATCATCCGCTCGGCCGGACGTTTCGGAAGACCGCATAGAAGCAAGCGATCGAAGCGAGGTAGAACGCCGTCGCCAGGAAGATCGGGATGTCCAGGTAGCCGGCGGCCATCAGGATTCCGCCGAGGACCGTCGTCACGCTGTTCGGCAGGCGCCAGATGATCGAGTTCACGGCACTCGCGAGGCCGCGCTGTTCCGGCGCGACGATCCCCATCAGGAACGAATCGCCGATCGGCGCGGACATGTTCATCAACGCGGCCCGGACCAGATACAAGCCGCCGGCGGCGAACGCGTTCGTGACGAACGCAAGGCTGAACATGAAGACCGTCGAGGCGCCCTGGGCCATGACGATCGCCCGCACCGGGCCGTACCGCCGCGCGAGGGAGGCGCTGACCGTTGCCGCGAGGCCGATCGTCACGTTCGCGAGGGCGAGGAGCGGGCCGCTCCACGTGTCCGCCACCCCGAACTTCAGGAACAACCACGTCGGCACGAGGGGGATGAAGAATCCGGCGCCCAGGCCGATGAGGCCGTTGATGCCGGAGAACTTGAGGAGCGGTTTCCAGTCCATCCCCTTCGGCCGCGCCTCGCGCGTCCGGAGCGTCTCGCGGACGTTCCGGAGGAGGATGTACAACGCGATCGGCATCACGAACCCGAGGCCGTCCGTGATGACCAGCGCGGCGACGTGGATCGTGTGGCTATCGATCCCGGTCCGACCCTGGATGAACGGGAACGACAAGGGGAGCGCGAACCCGATGCCGGAGAAGACGTTGTTCAGGACGAACGAGAGGGCGAACGCGGCGCCTCGCTGCTCCCGCGTCGTCTGGTCGGCGATGATCGCGTTCCACGACGAGAGGAAGGCGCCTTCCCCGACGCCCGCGACAACGGCCGCGAGGACCAGCCACCGTACGTCGGTCGTGAAGGCGAACACGAGGATTGCCGGCGGCAGAATCACGCTGCCGACCAGCAGGAGGCCTTTCCGCCCGCGGCGGTCCGAGTACACGCCGAGCGGCGCGGCGCTCACTACCATCGCAAGGCCCAGGGCGCCGAGCAGCAGCCCGACGATCTGCGTCGAGACGCCGATCTCCGGGAAATACGCCGTGATGAAGACCGTGACGTAGCCGAAGCCGATCGCACCGAACCCGTTCGAGAAGACGATCCATCGGACCTTGCGCGGGACCAGGGAGAAGCCGAAGCGGCTACGCGGTTTGCCGGTGGGCGGCTCGGGCGTCTGCATTCCAGTCCCTTCCGGGAAGTTGCGGGCCATCCGCGACCGCCGCTTCTAGTTTCCGGTAGACAAAACACACGAAAGGCACATCCGAAAACCCATAGCCCGCGGACGTGTTCGAGGCGGCCCGAGGCGTCGTGATGCGAATCGGAGTCATCGGAGCCGGACACATCGGAGGCACGGCCGCGAAGCTGTTCGCGAAGGCCGGGCACCAGGTTGCAGTCAGCAATTCCCGAGGGCCTGCCACCCTGGCCTCGTTGGTGTCCTCGATCGGCCCGAATGCGAAGGCCACCTCGGTCGTCGACGCCGTCGAGTTTGGCGAGGCGGTCCTCCTAGCCCTCCCCTATCGCAAAATGGATTCCCTTCCCCCCGGAGAGTCGTTCGCGGGAAAGATCGTGATCGACGCCATGAACCCATACAGCGCCGTCGGCCGCGTCATGGACCTTGGCGAGAGCACGTCGAGCGAGGAAGTCGCGAAGCGCATGCCGGGCGCACGCCTCGTGAAGACGTTCAACACGATGGGCTGGAACACCTTGGCGAGCGGCTCCCGGCCGGCGCACGAGGAGCGACTCGTCGTCTTCATCGCGGGCGACGATGCCGCCGCGAAGGCGACGGTGGCGAAGCTCATCGACGAGATCGGGTTCGCGTCGATCGACACAGGCTCGCTTCGAGAAGGCGGCCGCCGTCAGCAGCCCGGAACACGCATCTACGGTCGGCCGATGACCGTCCGAGAGGCGAAACAGATCCTCCGATGACCTCACGGGAGGTCGGGCGATGTCGTGACGGCCTCGGCGAACAGCACGCCGCGGACCGCCTTGAGGCGGTCGGTGAGTTTCTCGATCTCCTGAGGGCTTCCCTCCATGATGACGACCTCCAGACAGGTTTCTTCGCCGAGGTGGGCGTGCGCACTCGCGCGAATCGAGCGCAGGAACGCGTGCTGGCCGTGGAGGATGCGGTGCGTCACCATGCCGACGTCGTGGCGGTAGAGGAACGTGACCGTACCCACCGCGCGGCCTCCCGCATCGACCTTTCGACGGGCGAGAGACGTCCGGATCAGGTTCCGCAGCGCCTCCGAACGGCTCCGGTAACCGCCGTCCCGCACGAGTCGGTCGAACGCCTTCAGGAGCGGTCCGTCGAGAGAGACGCCGATTCGAGCAACGGGCATAGTCGACCTCAACCCCGGAAGACGCCTCGGCCACAAGAAGGACGCGGTCCCTGCGAGACGGTCAGCCCGCAAAGTCTTAATGACGTGCCAGTGTTACTTCTGAAACGTGCGTCATACTGATCACGCCACCATCCCAGACAGCACAATTGGCTCCGGGTTCGGCGTGTCCCGGAGCGAGCGCATCCGGATCGGGATTGTTTATGCGTTGATCCTTGTGACGACCGGCATCGGTTTCACCCTGTCCTTCATCATCGGACAGATCTCCCCGATCCTCGCGGGACTCGGGCTCGTCGCCTACGCGTTCGGTCTGCGGCACGGCGTGGATGCGGACCACATCGTGGCCATCGACAATACGACGCGGAAACTGCTCCAAGATGGTCAGCGTCCGTTCACGGTGGGCACGTGGTTTTCCCTCGGACATTCGGCGATCGTCTTCATCTTGACCGTCGCGCTGGTCATCGCGACGCGGGTGGTCGTCGCCGAGCTGCCGGCGGTCCAGAGCGCGGGGGAGATCATCGGGCTCGCGGTCTCCGGCACGTTCCTGATCGTCATCGGTCTGGTCAACGTCCTGATTGTCGTCGGCATCTACCGGGTGTTCGTCGAGCTGAAGGAAGGGGATCAGAAACTCAACGCGGCCGAATTGGAGGAGCTCCTAAACAAGCGGGGCGTCATGAACCGCCTGTTCCGCCCGCTCTTCGGACTGATCCGGAAACCGTGGCACATCTTCCCGGTCGGTGTCCTGTTCGGGCTCGGGTTCGACACCGCGACCGAGGTCGCTCTGATCGCCATCAGCGTGGGGGTCGGCGTGTCGTCCGCGGTCCCGGTCTGGGCGATCCTGATCCTGCCCCTGATGTTCACCTGCGGGATGGTCTTCGTCGACACGACCGACGGCGTGATCATGCGGTCGGCGTACGGCTGGGCGCTCATCAACCCGATCCGCAAAGTGTACTACAACCTGACGGTGACAATCGTCTCGGTGGTGGTCGCGTTTGGGGTCGGAGGCATCGAGATCCTCACCTTGATCGGTGCCCAGTTCCGGTTAACCGGTCCTTTTTGGGATGCGCTCGCCGGCTTGAACTTCGAGACGATCGGAGTCTCGATCATCGCCCTCTTCGTCGTCGCCTGGGCGTTGTCCGTCGGCTACTGGAAGTACAAGCGATTCGACGAGCGATTCGCGTCGAGCGAGCGGACGTGAGCCGCAGGCATGTGACCCGGAACGGAAGGAGCACGAAATCTAAAAGAGGGGCGGGAGCCCTCGAACGTCGCACGAGTCCCGCCCCGCCGCGTTCGGCCTTCACGCCGCGAGAGCGAGCCATCATAGATGCCGCCAACACGCCGGAAGAGGTCCAGCGGTGGCTCGAGTCGCTTCCGTACAATCGTGAAGAACATGGCGAGACCCTTCACACGTTTCGCGGCGTCGTCCGAGCGAACAAGGTGCATTGCCTCGAAGGGGCCCTCAGCGCCGCGACGATCCTCGAGCAGCACGGATATCCTCCGATCCTCGCGGACATGGAATCCCAGGACGACCTCGACCACGTCGTGTTGCTGTTCCGCCGCGGCTCCAAGTACGGCACCGTGGCCCGATCGCGAGATCCGGGGCTCCACGGACGCAAACCGGTCTTCCGTTCGGTCCGGGACCTCGTCTTCTCGTACGTCGATCCGTTCGTCGACCTGACGGGTCGCGTGGAAGGCTACGGGGTCCTCGACCTGCGCACGCTCCGTGTGAACTGGCGGCTCTCGACTCGGAATGTGTGGTCGGTTCAACAGGCCCTGATCCGGATGCCCCACCGGCCTCTGCGGACATCGAACGAGCGCTATGAACGGTGGCATGCGCGGTACGTCCGCTACAAGCAGCGACACCCGGAGGGGAGGCCTGTCTTCTACCCGGACCGTCACCGGTGGCTCTAGGTTCGAGCCCTGTTCGGCCGATTCCTAACGTTTTCCACGAGGTCTTGTCACAGGCGTGGCTTTCCGTGGCATGCCCGATCCGGCAGCACACGAGGCCCGAAGTCTTCCTTTTGATGGACCGACGTTGAATGGTACCGCGCTGCGATCGACGAAGGCCGGGCTCGTATCCCTAGGCCTCGTGTCGTTCGCGCTCGCGACGTTCGGCCCGTGGTTCAATCTGCTCCTCGGATACGGGCTGATGGCGGTCTCGATGGCGGTCGCGGTCGTCGGCATTGCGTGGGCGGACCGCGCCCTCCACAAGACCCGTCGAAACCCCGCCCTTACGAACGGGATCTATGCGAAATCGGGCGCGGCACTCTCCATCGTCGCGATGCTTCTCTCCATGTACTACACCGGCCTCCTACTCCTGGTCCTCTTCTTCCTTCCCATCGTGCTGATCGTCCTACTGGTCGCGTGGGCATTCCATCTCGCCTGGGTCGGATCGGACGTCCCCTCGGAGGCGCGGGCATGAAGGCCGCCCGGTTCGTGCTCGCGATCGGCCTCGTCGTGGTCGCGTTGCTATCCGCGCCCGGCCCCGCGGCCGCGTTCTGCGTCATCGTCGAGCCGCCGACCCCGCTCCCCACCCAGGTGAACGGGACCCAGGTCGAAATCCGCCTGACCGAAGGCTTCGCGCGGGTCGTCATCATCAAGGAGTTCTACAACCCGAGCGACCAACCGAAGCAGGGGCAGATCGCGTTCCCGCTCGAGAAAGGCCACGAGCTGATCACGGACCTCCGTCTGAAGATCGGAAACGTCACGTACGGTTCCTCGACGCAGAACCGCACCGATGCCCTGAATGCGTTCCTCGAGGCGATCGCAAAGGGCCAGGACGCAGCCCTCGTCCAGTACGATGCGCCGCGAGACGTCTACTGGATCGCGGTGACGATCCCGCCGAAGGAGGCCCGCACGACGATCACGACGCTCGAGATGCCCCTCACGAAGACGGACGGCTTCTACGATTACGGATACCGGCTGTCCATTGACGCGCGAGACAGCGTCTCGTATCTCCGCGTGCACGTCCACGTGGAGACCACCGCACCTCTCGGCGACGTGTTGTTGCCGGGCCACTCGGATCTCTCCGTCGTCCGGAGCGGGCTACACATGGCCGACGCGTTTCTGAACCAGACCCGGCCCACTCCCACAAGCGACCTGCAGATCCGATTCCGCGCCGCGGGAGCATCCCTCAGCCAGTTCGCCGAAGGCAACGGAGATCGGTACGTCCGCTTTTCGCTGGACGCGACCGATCCCGCGTTCGCGTCTTCCATCCGACCCACGCCCCGCGCTCTCCTCATCCTTCTCGACGGGTCCGGAAGCATGGGGTTCCTCGATCGTTGGGCTCTCGCGAAAGACGCCGTCCGACGGATTGCCAGCGATCTGCGCCCGGGAGAGTCGTACGGAGTCGCGGTGTTCCATGGCGCCACCGTCACGACGTTGTTCCCCGCGCTGCAAACATGGACGCCCGCGACGGAGGGAGACCTCATTCGCTTCCTCGACTCGTTCCGACCCCACGGGAGTACGGGTCTCGCCACGCCGCTCGCGCAGGCCACTTCTTGGGCCGTCGATGCTCGCCAGATGGGCCAGCAGCCGATCGTCGTCCTCATCTCCGACGGGCGACCGACGCGGTCCCCCCTGGATCCCGATCTGGAGACGGCCTACTCTCGGATTTCGTATGACCAGGAGATGCCGATTTTCGCCATGGCCGTCCAACCGGCAGACCACGCGGACGAGACGGTGCTCCACAACCTCTCCCACTATCACGGGGGAGACCTCATGACCATCTTCGGCGACGTCTCGAGCCCGGTCGCCGACCTCCTCGCCGCCATCCGCGTGCCCGTCCTGCAAGGAGTGCAAGGCGAGATTGCCAACGTGGCCAACCTGACGTTCGCGAGTGCGAATCCCCAGGTTGTCTGGCAGGGCGGCGAGGCGGTCATGATCGCCCAGATGCGTGGGACCGCAAACGATTCCCTCGACGCCCGGATGACCTGGCCGGACGCAGCGGGTGTGACACAGGCGCTGGGCATCCGATCTGCGGGTCCGGACATTCCGATCCAGCCGCTGCTAAAACGTCAGTGGGTCCTCACGCGAATCCATGCGCTCCTGGAGGCCGCCCACGCCCAAGCGGATCCCGGTGTCATCGCGGAGCTGACGACCCTCGCGACGGAAAACCGCGTCGCGACCCCGTACACATCGCTCCTCGTCCTCCTCCCGCAGCCGAATCAAGGCGGTGACCGGTCCACGGCGGACGCGTCCCTCCCCGGCTCTCCGCTGTTCGGCGCGCCCGGACTCTCGTCTCCGGCGAGCTCCGGCGGGTCCTTCGTCTTCGTCCCTCCGCTCGTCGCCGAAGCCCGGAAGGCGGATGCGCTCAGGCGAGACGTCGGGAACCTGCTCGTCGTGCAGGATGAAGTTGACCGCTACGTGACGGTCGGGTCTCCCGAGTACAGGAATCTCGACCTGTCAACGGCGACCGCTCGATACGAAGGCACATACCTCCGGATCGTCGACGTCGGCGGGGAGCTTGTCGGCGTGTGGCGTGGCCTCCCCGATTCCTCGCAGCTCCTTGCGAACGGCATCGGATTCGCCGGCATGATCTTCGCCATCGGAGGACTCGCGAGCCTCTCTCGTCGGGGAGGCAGGTCCCGACCTGACGAGGAGGTTGGCGGGCCGCACGCACAGGTGAGGCCGATCGCAGAGTTCACGGCGCCCGTTGAACGGAGGGAACCTCCGGATTAGCAAGCGTACACCGATTGTCATCCGGCCGCCGCGTTGCCCGACGAAGGCGTTATACGGCGGGTTCGTTTCCCTCACTCTCGTCTAGTTCGGTGGAGCGCGGGATTTGGCGCTGGACTCCGGGGACATCGCGTGGGTCATCGCGGCCACGGCCCTCGTCATGATCATGACGCCCGCGCT
>WNFB01002271.1_pt1 | contig 18133 bp, 16 predicted proteins | sample 5400501 | NCBI WGS metagenome assembly WNFB01 (sample SAMN13153341, study PRJNA577476) | soil metagenome | isolation source: 200 cm saprolite under Douglas fir tree site 2 hole 1 | place: USA:California | collected 2015-04-18 | reverse complement strand
ATCGGGACGGGTGGAACAATTTCGGGAACCGGCAGGTTCTTGAAAGAGAAGAATTCGGAGATCAAAGTTATCGGAGCGGATCCATTCGGATCGATTTATAAGACTTACAAAGACACGGGCACAATTCCCGAGACTACGCCGTACCTGGTCGAAGGCATTGGCCAGGAGGTTCTGCCCGCGAACGCACACATGCAGTACGTTGATGAAGTGCTCAACGTTTCGGATCACGATTCGTTTGCAACCGCGCGCCAACTTGGCCGCGTCGAGGGGATTTTTTGTGGCGGCTCCACCGGGACCAATTGCGCCGCGGCATTGCGCGTCGCCCGCGACCTGGATGAAAACGCGATCGTCGTCTTCATCGTTTGCGACACCGGCGAACACTATCTCTCGAAATTCCACTCTGACGAATGGATGAAAGAGAAGCGGCTGCTGGAACCGCAGAAGATCACCGCCGGATTGATTTGCGAAACGAAAGGCGCGCACTCGCCGAAAGATCTGGTCGTGGTAGCGCCGACTGAACGGGTGGCCGCCGCGCTGGCCAAAATGAACGAGATGGGACTGACTCAGATCCCCGTGCTGGAAGACGGCAGGTCGGTAGGTTCATTGCGAGAAAACCATCTGCTTTCGAAGGTTTTCAATGACCGCGATTTGCTCGAGGCTCCGGTGAGCAAGGTTATGGACAAAGGTTTTCCGATCGTTGGTGTTGACGACGACGTGAATCAGGTTACGCGCAAGCTGCGCATACACCCCGCTGTCCTGATTGAAGAGTACGGCCGCATCACCGGGATCATTACGCGGCACGACATGCTGGATACGGCCGATGGCGATGGGAATTAATTAATTACCTAAGTTCGCCTTTTCTTAGCGCCTTTAGTCTTGTTTTGCGCCTTTGCGCGAACTTGGTCGTTAGGAAAGGGGCATTTCACGCAAAAGCGCGAAAGTACGTCGGAAGGCGCAAAGCGGAAACTACACTCCAAATTAGATAGTGTCTTAATTCCCTAATTCTGGGAGATCGGCCTGCCAAAGAAAACGATCCACGAAACCACACGAAGCGGCTTTGTTCGTGCGATTTGGTGTGACTTCGTGGTTCGTTCTTTTGTAATCTGCACGAACACACGAAACGAAGACACTACTCCAAATTAACTTGCCTTGCGTTCGTAGAATTTCACCCGCAAGCCCTCATCCAGTTGCCGCAGCTCGTACATCTCGAATCCATCCAGAAAGTCTGCGGGCAGAAAGGTGTCCGCGCCTTCCACCTCGAGCGGCACCTCGGTGACGATCCAGCGGTCGATGTATGGCAATAAGGATTCGTAGACCTTCGCGCCGCCGATCACAAATAAGTGACAGTCCTGTTTGCCTGCGTATGAGAGCACGGACTCGACGTCACGCATCGCGATCAGCGAGTCCTGGAAATCAAAACTCGGGTCGCCAGGTGCGCCGGCCCATCACGACCGCGTTGCCCATCGTCGTCTCTTTAAAAAACTTCATGTCGGCAGAGTAATGCCACGGCAGCCGGCCGCCTTTGCCGATGGCGAGATTTCGATCAATTGCGACGATGCCGATGATGGCCAAGTTGCGCCCTTTCTCTCAACGGTAAGACAACATCTCTTCCACAGTCATTCTAATGTCTCTGGCAATCTGACGAAGGAGAACAGGCGAGAGGTCTCGGGCGCCGTGAAATGGTAACGTAGTACAGCGGCCGTCGGGATGGCGATATTGTCTGTGTGAGCCGCGCTGGCGAACTTCGGCGAAACCGATTCTCTCGAGGATTGTTGCAACTTCACGTGGCTTGAGGACGGGGTGCTGGCCCATCGTCAGGCGACCTTAACTGTTTCCGTTCCTACGAACTCTGCTTCCAATTTGGGCTCGCCATCTTCCAACAACATCTCAACGACCTCTTGCATGTTTGTTCGAAGTTCGTTCAGAGTTTCGCCCTGACTGTGAGCGCCGGGGAATCCGGGGACGTAACCAACATAGAGGCCCGTGTCCGCACATTTTTCAACTACATAACTATAGTTTTTCATAACCAGCCTCTCGTTTAAGTTACCATCGGACTCGCCGAGAGTTCAACGATCACACCGCCACCTGCGCCGCGATCTTGGCGTGCGATTCGTAACCAATTAGGTTCAAATGCTCGTAGCGAACGCTGAGCAGACCTTCCAGACCACGCAGACGATTTGCTTCATCCTCGATTTCCAGTCGCGGCAAGGGCAGCGGGTCGCGCGATAGTAACTGGTTAACCTGCTCGACGTGGTTCTGGTAAATATGATAGTCGCCGAGCGTGTAGATGAATTCACCTACGTCTAATCCGCAGACGTGCGCGACCAGATGCGTCAACAGGGCATAAGAGCTGATGTTGAAAGGCACGCCCAGGAACGCGTCGGCCGACCGTTGATAAAGCTGACAGTGCAAGAGCGGGGCAGTAGCCCGACCGTGAGGGAGGGCTCTCCTTTGCTCGATCTTAAACTGAAACACCGTATGACACGGCGGCAGATCGACGTTATCGCATTCGCGCGGATCCCAGCCGCTGACGATCAACCGCCGCGAATTTGGATTGCTCTCAATCTCATCTATTAGCCGCGCAATCTGATCGACGCCGTCGCGCTTTGGATAATGCCCGCCGAAGGAACGCCACAGATAGCCGTAAATCGGACCGAGATCGCCGGGCTCGCGACCAAATCGTCGCGTGTGTTCCTCGTCGGCCCACTCTTTCCAGATGTCGACGCCCCGCGCGCGCAGGTTCGCTTCGTTCGTATCGCCGGAAAGAAACCAGAACAACTCCTCCGCGATCCAGCGGAAGGGAACCTTCTTAGTCGTGACGATCGGAAAACCTTCTTTGAGATCGAAACGCGTTTGAAATCCGAAGTGCGAAATTGTGCCGACCCCGGTGCGGTCTTCGTGCTCAGTGCCACGCTCTAGAATTGAGCGAAGCATGTCGTGGTATTGTTTCATCTGAGAGCCAAGCGCAAAGCGCTAAGAGCCAAGCGCGATTCTGTGCACCGCTTCGATCAGTCTTTCAATCTCGTCATCACTCGTGTAGCACGCGCAACCCACGCGCACCAGGCCTTCGGGCTGAAGACCCAGACGCTCAATCACAGTCTGCGCGTAAAAGTCGCCATGCGAAGCGAACAAACCCTGCTCAGCCAGACGCCGCGCGACTTCGGTTGACGCGACGTTCTTCACGGTGAATGAAACGGTGGGTGTGCGCTCAACCTCGGGTGGCGGGCCGTACAAACGCACGCCATTGATTCCGGACAAGCTCTCCCACAGCCGCTTTACTTGAGGCGCGCTGTGTGCCCGCAAACCTTTGAAGGCGGATTGCAAATTTGCGCGGCGACTCGACGTTGAATCTTTGACCCGGTCGCTACCACCACCCCACGCGGGCTGCCCGCGCAGGGACCCCGGTCCGCTCCCGGTACTGACTCGCTCGCTAACGCGCGCGGTTTTGTGTCCAGCCAGCGACGCATAAAAATCAACCGCCGCTGCCGCGCCCGCGATCCCTTCGTGATTCTGCGTGCCCATCTCAGCGCGTTCGGGCGCAGTATCGGGCGCTGGTTGCAGCTTCGGGAAATCAACCGCTTCGAGCAAATCTTTCTTGCCATAGAAGACGCTTACGTGCGGCCCGTAAAACTTGTAAGCAGAGCAGGTGAGAAAATCACAATTCGTTTCTTTTACGTCACACAAAAAATACGGCGCGTAGTGCACGGCATCGACCAACGCGAGCGCGCCGACTGAATGCGCGAATTCAACCGCGCCGCGATAGTTATTCACCGTGCCGAGCGCGTTGCATCCGGCGCCGAAGGCCACGACTTTTGTTTTCTTCGTAACCAGTCGCTCAAAGTCGCTCCAGTCAAGCTGGCCGGTTTCGGGATCCATCTGTGCGATATTCAGCCGAACCCCGCGTTCGACGACCAGCGCCTGCCAGGGCGCAACGTTCGCATGATGCTCGAGTTCGGTGATGACGATCTCATCGCCTGGACCAAGCGTGCGGCCGAGGGCCCGCGAGAGGTGATAAATCATCGTCGTCGTGTTTGGACCGAAGACGATTTCGTTCGCTGATGCATTCAGAAAATCCGCGAACGCGTGCCGCGCGGATTCGATAATCGCGTCGGTTTCGTGGCTGGTTGGATACTCCCAGTGCGTATTCGCGTTGTGATTCAGCAGATAATCCGCGACCGCCTCGACGACGACGCGCGGTGTCTGGGTGCCGCCCGCGCCGTCAAAGTACGCGACGGGATGATCATTATGACGCCGCTCGAGGGCGGGAAATTGGTTTCTAATGCTCTCGGTTGAAATTGGGTTTGAGGCGGACTGGACGACGGTGCTCATATTAATTAATTAGACGAGATCTATTGAAGGCTCTGATTTCCACGTTCAGCGAGAGATGCTATCAGAAAACAAAAATGCGCGCGAATTTGGCCGCATCGATCGCCCGGTGCAGCGCGCTTTCCGTACGGTGAGTGTCATGAATGCGTTCACCTGACTTATTTAATGACTACGGCCGCAAACCGTTTGACGAGTGTTTACCCTGCGCGGAGCATGGCTTTTTACGATGAATGTGATGAATGGATCGGTTTTTGTTATCTGGTTATTGCATGTGGATTGCGGATTGGGCAGCAGGTCAACCCGAGTGGGCTGCCCTCCATCACAACACCCGAACAGAATCTCAGAAGTTAGGAGGTCATTATGCCGGGAAAGAGACACGTGCGTGGCGTGGGCGAGAAGGAGCAGCGACAGTATGAGCACATCAAGGAAGCCGCCCAGAAATCTGGTCGCTATGGCAAGCGCGCAGAAGAGGTCGCCGCGCGCACCGTGCTGAAGCAACATAAAGACAAAGGGCACAAGAAAGGCCACTGATTGCGCCGTTCGCGAATTAGTGTCCGCAAATCCCAAGGAGGTGAAGAGTAATGGCAAAAAGAAACCAGAAGACATCAAAGACGCAGCCGCGCAAGAATTCTCAGGCGCTGGAACCCAGGAGAGGGAACGGAACCACGCCATTCGGCATTAGTCCGTTTTCTGTCGTGAAGCGTTTTGGCGAAGAGATGGATCGGTTGTTCGGTGACTTCGGTCTCGATCGCAACTGGATTCCGCCAGCGTTAACGGGCGAAGCCGGCCGCACCTGGGCGCCGCAGGTCGAGATCTTCGAGCGCGATGGCGAACTCGTCGTCCGCGCTGACCTGCCCGGCTTGAAGAAAGAAGACGTCAAAGTCGAACTTACGGATGATGGTCTCACGATTGAGGGCGAACGCCGCAGCGAACATGAGGAAAACGGCGAAGGTTATTATCGCTCTGAGCGCAACTACGGCAATTTCTATCGCCGCTTGCCGCTGCCCGAAGGCGCAAACCCTGATGACGCCACGGCGAAATTTCATGACGGCGTGCTTGAAGTGACGATGCCCGCGCGCAAGCCGGTCACACGAGCTGCGCGGAAGTTGGCGATTCAGGAAGGCTCCCAGCCGAAGAGCAAAGCGAAGGCGGCGTGAACTAGACGAGGGGTTCGGCCGTATCTGTTGGCCGAAAGATTGTGCACACCAGACGCAGCGGCGTTATCGCACGATGACGGCGTCGCGTCATGGTGTGCTCAGGTGTTAAGGAAAGGAAAGTGTTGCGACGTATCAATCTGAGTGCGGCCCTAATCGGCCTTATCTGTTTCTTTCTGCCGTGGGTGCAGGTCAGTTGCGCCGGCGCGAAAGACACAATGAGTGGATTGGATCTCGCTAGAGATGGGCAGACGCTGCTCTGGCTGGTGCCGATACTTCTCGGCGGGCTCGCTCTGTTAGAGATCTTCCGCGGGCTGAAAGAGAAGCTGACGATCTATTCGATCGTAAGCGCGCTTTGCGGAGGAGTCACGGTTTACTTGATGAATCGCGAACGATTGCGAGCCCATGACGAATCGGGCCTGATCTCTGCGCAACTTACGGGCTGGTTTTGGCTCGGGTTGTTTTCGTCGCTGGCCATCGTGATCTCCGGATTGGTTCTCTTCGTTCGCGGAAAGCGATCGCCAGCAGGCAGCGTCTAAGCACGGAAAGGAATCGCGTGACGCTATCACTCAAACCAGAGAGCCTGAAACGTTACAAGGACATCATTGCCCTGCTGATCAAGTATGGGCGATCGGACCTGGTCAAGCAGGCGAGCCTGGTGAAGATCGGCGGTAACCACACCAGCGCGCTGGCGACGACGGTCGCGCCGAAGGCGGAAGAGCTGGCGTCTGATCTCGAAAGCTTAGGCGCCACGTTTATCAAGTTGGGCCAACTGCTCTCCACGCGCGGCGATATGTTGCCGGAGCCTTACCTCGACGCGCTTTCGCGGCTGCAGGATCAGGTCGAGCCGTTTCCTTACGAAGAAGTCGAGCAGATCGTTTCGTCCGAGTTGGGCGTGCGGATTTCGAAAGCCTTCGCAGAGTTCGACCGGGAACCGGAGGCGGCGGCCTCGCTGGCGCAGGTGCACCGCGCTTATCTGCGCGATGGCCGCGCGGTGGTCGTCAAGATTCAACGGCCGGGCGTGCGCGATCAAGTCGTCAACGATCTGGACGCGCTGGAAGAAGTCGCCGGCTTCATCGACGCGCACACCGAAGTCGGTAAGCGCTATGAATTCGGCAATCTGTTGGCGGAACTGCGCCGGAGTCTCTTGCGCGAGCTGGATTTTCAGCGCGAAGCGAGCAACCTCATCCGGCTGGGCGAAAATTTGCGAGAATTCGATAGGCTGATTGTTCCCGTGCCGATTGAGGACTTCACAACTTCGCGCGTGCTGACGATGGAGTACGTTGCCGGCAAGAACATTTCCAACCTGAGCCCGTTGCGTCTGCTCGAGCTCGAAGGCACCGATCTAGCTGACGAATTATTTCGCGCCTATCTGAAACAGATTTTGATCGACGGCTTCTTTCACGCCGACCCGCACCCGGGCAATGTGTTTCTGACCTATGACAACCGGATTGCTTTGCTCGATCTCGGGATGGTTTCGCATATCAATGAAACGTTTCAGGAGAAGCTGTTACAGTTGTTGCTGGCAATCAGCGAGGGCCGCGGTGACGAGGCCGCCGAGATTTCGATCAGGATGGGCGAGCCAAAATCCAATTTTGATAAGTCTGACTATAAGCATCGGGTCGCGAGTCTGGTCGCGCGGCAGGCGGACACGAGCCTGGAGCGCATCGACGCCGGCCACGTCGTGCTGGAAATTACCCGAATCTCGGCGGACTGCTGGTTTCGAATGGCGCCGGAGTTCACGATGATTGCCAAGACCCTGTTGGATCTGGATCGGGTGGTCTATACGCTGGCGCCGGACTTTGATCCCAACGCGATCATCAGACAAGAAGCCACCAATATTCTTACCCAGAGAATCGTGAAGAGCATTCGGCCGGGCGGCATTCTGAGCAGCGTGGTCGAGGTCAAAGAGTTCGTCGGAAAGTTTCCCGCGCGGGTCAACAAGATTTTGGACGTCGTGGGAAACAACGAAATGAAAATTAGTGTGGACGCTATTGACGAGCGGGTAGTCCTGGATGGTCTTCAGAAAGTTGCCAATCGCATTACCCTTGGGTTGATACTGGCGGCGCTAATCGTCGGCGCCGCGCTGATGATGCGCGTTGAGACATCGTTTCGCATTCTTGGCTATCCGGGCCTGCCGACGATCTTCTTTCTGCTGGCTGCAATTGCCGGCGTCGTGCTCGTCTTCAGCATCGTGTTCTATGACGTGAAGCCGAAAAAGAAAGACGGCGAAGACTAGTTATCTTTCTGATTCCAACGAGGAGTGGATTGAATTAACTCGTCCAGCTCCTCGAGATTCGCCAGGACCTTCAAATCCAGTTCATTGCGAATCGCTGGGTCGTTGATGTCGATGATCGCGATCGGTGTTTCCTTGAGATCCTGATGCTCCCGGATCAGCCGCACGAGTAGAACCAGCGTGGGCAAATCAAGGTCGGTCAGGACCATTGTGGGACGCCTTGTCTCGGCAATCTTGAACGCCTCTTTGGCGTCGTCCGCGAATAAGACGTCATGGCCCTTCGCGCGAAGCATGGCGCTCATCTCCGAGCTGATTTCTGCAACATCCTCGACTACGAGGATCGTCCTTTTGGGTCTCCCATCCATGTTCACTCCCTTTCATGTCCGGGTTTGGTGATAAGCGCGAAAGCGTACAGACAGGCGAGTTTAAAAAGGGTAATTCGATTCCGAAAGGAATTCCCCCGAATGCCTACCTTTACTCCAGGCGCATGGTATCTTCTGTTCACCTGTGAAACCTGCAAATCAAAGCAAGTTCTCTTTCCTGATCTGTCTAAGGGCAAATCACAGATCACCGCTACTTACAGGGTGGCCTGCCCCAACTGTCGTCATGCTGGCTCTTATGACAGCGAGAAGATGGAACGCTATCAGCATCCCTTAGAGGGAGACAGAAAGGCTTGAAGGTATTATGTACGCGCTGAGACAAGATAGTCCCGTTTATCACCTTATTGATCCCCGCGCTGATCGAACCTTATGCGGCCTTCCCTTCGGGAAGGTACGGCTGAAGTCAAAGGCCTCTTTAACTCGCACTCCAACTCAGCCGCTCGACAAGACCCTATGCCGACACTGTCTCCGATTGTCACAACCTCAATAACAGCAACTCCCATTAGGACATTACCCGGTTGCGACAATTTCCCGCTGAATTGAGGATGCACCCTGGGCGAGAGATTGTCTGTACGGTATCGCAAGCTGGCCAGTCGAAGACACAACAAGATCATGGTTTCGCAATCAGGGATGGATCTGGCTTGCTCATGAATCAGAGACCGGAGAGATAACCTGACGTTTCAGAGGCGGATATTCCGCTTTAACTATTGAATAACACTCGCAGGATGAGTTCTCGAGCCCTGATCGATCCAGGACTATTACCTTGCCGCGTCGATAGTCGATTGCGCGCATCTCGCGGAGCGTACTTGCGGCCACGCTGACGCCGGCGCGTCGCACTCCCAGCATGCGCGAGAGAAACTCCTGCGTAATCGCGAATTCATCCTGTTGTACGCGATCGTGGGTGAGCAACAGCCAGCGGGCGAGTCGCTGTTCGAGTGTGTGCGCTCGGTTGCAGCCGGCGGTTTGAGCTACCTGAGTAAACAGCGAATTGGTGAAACGCAAGAGAAGATTGAGCAGCAGGCCATCCTTTTGTACTTCGGCTTTCAAGTCACGCGCCGCCATTTTCAGCGCGTGGCCGTCGGCCTGGACCAGCGCCTGGTGTGGCGTGGTTTCGGCGCCGAGGACGACCGAAGTTCCCAGCATTCCCTCCCGGCCGATGACACCGGCTTCCACGGTTGCTCCATCCTCAAACGCAGCGAGCAGAGAGATAACCCCGGAGGTGGGAAAATAAACGTCCTCGACCGTCTGTGAGGGTTCGTAGAGTACGTGCCCGAGTTTCAAGGGCACCGGCCGCAACTTCATCGCGAACTTCTCCAATTCCGAACCGGGAAGCGCGGCCAGGATATTATTGGCTTGCGGTGAGTTCACTTCCGCCCTCGCGTTCCTGTGGCTTTGTGACACACGAAGCGCCGCGGTGCCGGGCGGCGATTATAGTTTCTTGGCATTTTGACCTCCCCTTGATCCAGTCCGCAGTGAAAAAACACAGCTGACGGCAAAAGGAAAGTCCCTAAGGCAGGCAGACCCGATGTCGAGAGATGGGTTTGAAAAGAACAGTTACCTTGCGATTACCAGTTTGACTATACGCGCACTAACTTGATCTGTCGACGCGGATGGTCCGTAATCGGAAGCCCAATACTGCATTTCTCTGATTTTGTACGGAAGCGGACAGATCGCCTCTCCCTTTTCCTTTAGGATGCACAGCCGAATACTGACGCGCAAACGGGGGGACAAGGAGGGTGATCCCTTCTCGGCGATGGGAATTCATCCTCCTTAAAACCTCTCTGCAATCCAGATTGTTTTATCCGACTACACTGATCGCTCGGACAGGCGCGAAGATTAGAAGGCTTTATGGAGCCGAACATGAACAGACCGGATCGGTCAGGTTTGGCCGTTGCCCCCAAAGCAATTGCCCCCCAAACAAGACTCGCTCTCAAGACGCCCGCGATTCTGGTCGCCGAAGACGACAGCGATAGTCGCGAAATGATAAAGATTCTGCTTTGCTCGAAAGGCTATGCCGTAATTGAGGCGGCAGACGGTCTTCAGGCGGTGGAAGTTGCGCTGACGAGGTTGCCTGACCTGATTCTCCTGGATTTGCAGTTACCGCTGCTCGACGGCGTTAGGGTCACGAGGAATCTCCGCCAGCATCCGATGTTGAGAGCCGTACCCATCGTTGTGATTTCCGGCCACGATCCAAACGGTCACCGCCAAGCCGCGCTCGACGCGGGCTGCAATGACTACCTTTTGAAGCCGATTGATTTTGAGCGTCTTGAAGAAATTCTTCAGAGCAACGTGCCCTTGCCGGGCAAACAACGATGAAGTGTGACTCCTGACAAGGAATCAGCAAGGCGCTCGGGTATCTAACGACTCTGATTCTCGAAGTGCTACTACTTGAAAGCCAGCGCTCTTGGTTTGGCCCCCAAAATTGTTTCCCCTGCTGTCAGAATTAAGTAAGAACCAGAAAGGTGGTCCGCAATGAATTCCAGCAAGAGAGTCGCGACGATTTCATCCGGACAACATTGGAATGAACTTATGCGCCACTGGTCTTTTCCGTGCCCTGCATGTTGTCAGGTCGGAATACTGAGAACTGAAAGAGAGTCATGGTATGCGTGCCGCTACTGTGGATATGCTTTTGGAATTGAGCCGGCAGCGATGAAAGACAGCCAAAAGAGAATTGAAGATGGCTCACTTTTCAAGGTCGGGAGGATCTTGTGATGAATTGCCGCGAAGTTATGAGTGAGAACCCAGCCTGTTGCCTGCCGACCGACACCGTAAGTATGGCCGCCCGAGTCATGCGGCGGGAAGATATCGGCCCCGTGCCGGTCATTAGCGACGAGCAAAGCAAGCAGTTGATCGGCATCGTTACTGATCGCGATCTGGCTATCAGAGTTGTCGCCGAATCGCGCGATCCCAACCACACCCTGGTGTCCGATGTGATGACTTCAACAATCTTCGCCTGTCGGCCTGATGATGATCTGTCCACCGCGATCAAAGCGATGGAAGCACATCAAATCCGCCGCATCCCGGTAGTCGATGAAGACGGCCGGATCACGGGCATCATTTCGCAGCGTGACTTTGCGATCCGAATTCATCAGCCGGAAAGGACCGGCGAGATCGTCGAGGAGATATCGCAAGCAGCCTAACTCAGCCAGATGCTGACGCCGTTGCTTGAGTTGGCGAGATGGTCATGCCGTTTGTGCTCAAGTAAGCCCGGACTTTCGGTGGGACGTTCCGACGCAGCAGAGCATTCCGCACCTTCCATTGCGCGGCCGCGTTCATCTCAACCAGGTAGTGGATCTCCTTCGCTTCCAGCAAAGCGATCGGGACGCCATCGCGATAGAGCACTCGGTTTGACGAGGCCGACGAAAGTCGCGAACCCGGCGTGATTACTCCGACCAGATTCAGCGGGTCGGCGGCGCTAATCGAAATCAAAGTTTCGTCCGGCGCGGCGCGACGAATCGATCTGAGGAGTTGCACGGCTTCCGTCGAAGCAAACTGCTCACCTGAAAATCCGCCCGCAAAACGGCCGCCGCGGAGCTCTCCGCGCGCCTCCAAGCGCCGGTAAACTCTCAAGAGATCGCGCCATGGCACATTGATCGATTCGCGTTCGAGGACCTTGCGAAAAACGACGCCGTAACGCGCGAGCAGCTTGTGCGCCACTGCGTCGATTGCGTCCCGATCGATCGATTGATTGCCGTTGCTGCCGTTGCCAGGCACATTCGGGAAGGGGGCCGGCCCTTCTCGTTGCAGGCAAACCCATCGGCCGGCATTGTCCATGCTGTAAACCTGTTTGTGTTTTCGTCGCCGCTTTTCGACCTCTCGATGCGTGCTCTTGCTGAGCGGCGTCAAGAGCGCACGCAGACCGGTAAAACTGTCCGCGCTTACCAGGCCGCGAAACACGAGCTCACCCAGCGCTTCCTCAACCATGCTCGGCAGAAGGTTCGTGCCGGCGATGATGTCTACGAAGAACGAGGCGCCGTGATGTTTGAGATGTTCGTAGACAGCTTGAGTGTTGGTCGTTAGCGTCACGCCGTTTGATTCCGGCGGAGCAGGGAAGACCTTATTCCATACGGAGACATTCTTTCGGCTCAGCAAAACCACCGGTGTGCTGCGCACCGGCGACGAGTTGCTCGTCTTTTCCGGCGACAGACGGGGCTGGGACAGACGCAGCCAGGTGAGCTTGCCGGAAAGACAGAGCGCATCCAGCCACGCGGGATCATAATCAGCCAGCCGCGCCGGCAGAATCTCGGATTCCCACGAACCCGCCGGCGCTTCAAAGCCTTCCAGCTGATCCAGGATCGAAGCGACACTCTCAGGTCCTTCGACCTGATGATCGGGCGCGACTTTTTGCCAAACGAACAGGAAGCGCAGAAAATCGGCTGCCGAAACCGGTTCGATCTCCTTACGCAGTCGATTGAGGGTGTAGCTGTGGATGCGCGCAAGCAGACGGCGCGAGCACCACTCGGTTTGGAGCGCAGGCATCCTTGCCTGCGGTTCGCCGGCATCCCTGCCGGCGACTTCCACGCCCTCCCTTACGGTCGGGCTACTGCCCCGAATCCCCGGCGTAAAACTGCCCTGCATCGCAAAGCCTTCGCCTTCAAGACGCGCCAGAGCTTGCTCGATCTTATTCAGCGGAAGCGAAAGCGAGGCGGCGAGTTCATCGACGGTCGTGGGCCCAACTCCATCGAGTCGCCCGCGCAAAATCTCAACCAGCGCATCTTCGCACGTCCAGGTTTCGCTGGCGTAGCTTGCCGGCGGATCGATCGGCGGAGTGAGCGATGCCTGCGGATGAATTGCCCGCAGCAGTAGCAAACGCTCAGCCGCAATCCACAGCTCCGCTTCAGAACCGCGTGCAGGTGGATACAGCACACTGGCTCGACGATCATTCACAAGTTCATCGAACAACCCCTGCCATTCATTCCGCGCGCCCTCTGCAACTGTGATGAAGCCAAGCTGCATCAGCGCATCGTGCAACTCATCAGCACTTTCAGCCTGCGGCCACGCCTCTTCGCGCACCCGATCGATCGCCGCTTGATCCAACTTGCCTAAATCAGCCGCGGACTCTGCGTCGAGGAAGCGGCGATTCATCACGGCCAGGGTGCGACGCTCTTCAGCAGGCGCATCGTCGAGAAACGCGTAGGGTTTCGCAGTCAGAATCTCCGCGGCGAACGGCGAAGGTTCCACCATGTCCCGAGCGATCAGGCTGCGCTCGCCGCGCTCGATCGATTGCAGCAAAGCTTCCAGGCCGCGAATGTCCATGGCTTCGTCCAGACAATCGCGAATCGTTTGCATGACGAGTGGGTGGTTCGGAATTTCTATTGGCCCGGTGAGATTTTCAGCGCACGCCAGTTGATCGGGAAAGACCAGCGCCAGCAAGTCCTCAGCAGCCATGCGCTGCAGTTGCGGCGGGACCTTGCCGCCGCTGCGCCAGCGCGGAATCGCCAGCGCGCGCGTCCCGTTCCAGCGCCAGCGAATATTGAACATCGGCGCGTCGAGCAGCGCCTGCGTCAAAACGTCGCGCACAGTTTTCGAATTGAGATAGCTGAAGATCGTGTCGAGCGGAAAACTATGCGTGGGACCGAGCGAGAGCACGATTGAATCTTCCGTGGCCGCGGCTTGCAGCTCGAAATTGAAAGTGCGACAGAAGCGCTTGCGCAGCGCCAGGCCCCAGGCGCGATTCAGGTGGCTGCCGAAAGGCGCATGAATCACGACGTGCGTGCTGCCGTTTTCGTCAAAGAATCGCTCGGCGACGATCTGTTGTTGCGTGGGCATCACGCCGAGCGCCAACTTTGTTGTGACCAGGTACTCGACGATTTGTTCGGCGGCGCCGCTCTGAAGACCGACTTCATTTGTGAGCCACTGCAAACTGGTAGCGCGCGTGCCCTCGCCCGCGTCGTTCGCTGACGCGTCAGTTCTGTCACCGATCTCTGTTCGCAGACGCGACACGGCTGCCGAAAGTTCTGTGCTGCGTCCGGGCGCTTCGCCCAGCCAGAAGGGAATTGAGGGCGGCTGACCTTTCGCATCTTCGACGCGCACGCTGCCCGGCTCGACCCGCTTGATGCGATATGAAGTGTTGCCGAGTTGAAAGATATCGCCGGCCAGACTCTCGATCGCGAAGTCTTCGTTCAGCGTGCCGACAAATGTCTCGGACGGCTCCAGAATCACGCGGTAATCGGCCGTATCAGGAATCGCGCCGCCGCTGGTGATGGCCGCGAGCCGCGCGCCTTTGCGGGCGCGCAGGCGATGATTCACCGCGTCGTGATGCAGATAAGCGCTGCGCCGACCACGCCGGGTCGTGAAGCCTTCCGACAGCATCCGCACCACCGCGTCAAAATCTTCGCGCGAAAGATTCCGATAGGGATAGGCGCGCCGAATCGTTTCGAACAGCGCATCTTCGGTCCATTCTTCGGGCGCCACGGCGGCCACAATCTGCTGGGCAAGAATATCGAGGGGCTGTTCGGGAATCTCCAATCGATCGAGTTCGCCGCGCCGAACTGAATCAATCAAGGCCGCGCACTCAACCAGTTCATCGCGCGAGAGCGGAAAGACGCGACCTTTCGGAAATCCGCTGACCGTGTGATTCGATCGGCCAATGCGTTGCAGCAAGGTTGAGATCGCGCGGGTTGAGCCGATCTGAATCACCAGATCGACCGCGCCAATGTCGATGCCCAGTTCCAGGGACGCCGTCGCCACCAACGCACTCAGCTCGCCCGACTTCAGTCTTTGTTCTGCGGACAGTCTTAGTTCGCGCGCCAGACTGCCATGGTGCGCAGTGACGTTTTCGTCGCCGAGGCGTTCGCCCAAATGTCGCGCCACGCGTTCAGCCATGCGCCGTGTGTTAACGAAGACGAGAGTGGTCTTGTGCTCGCCAATCAGCATCGCCACGCGGTTGTAGATTTCTTCCCAGACTTCGTTCGACGTCACGGCTTCCAATGGCGAGCCGGGGATCTCGATCGCCAAATCGAGTTTGCGCGTGTGGCCGGTGTCGATGATCGTGCAGCGTGGGGTGCCGTCGTCTTCAAGGTTGGCGGTTCCGACCAGAAACCGCGCGACTTCCTCGATCGGTTTCTGCGTTGCCGAAAGCCCGATGCGCACCAGAGGCTCTTTGACCAGCGCCTGAAGTCGTTCGATTGACAGCGACAAATGCGAGCCGCGCTTGTCGTCAACCATCGCGTGAATTTCGTCGACGATCAGCGTGCGGGTTGTGCGCAACATGCGCCGGCCGCCTTCGCTGGTTAACAAAATGTATAGGGATTCAGGCGTAGTGACGATGATGTGTGGCGGCTTCTTCGTCATCGCCGCGCGATCTTTGGCCGGCGTGTCGCCGGTGCGCACCAGCGTGCGAATTTCAATTCCCCTGATTCGGGACGCTTCCAGATTCTTCTGAATGCCGCGCAGTGGCTCCTGCAAGTTGATCTGGATGTCGTTGCTTAAAGCCTTCAGCGGCGAGACGTACACCACCTGCGTTTCATCGGCGAGCGTTCCCGCGGTCGCTCTCCAAACCAGGTCATCGATGGCTGAAAGAAATGCTGCCAGCGTTTTGCCTGATCCGGTTGGCGCGGCAATCAGCGTGTGCTGACGTGCCTTGATTGCCGGCCACGCGCGGGCCTGTGGTTCGGTCGGGGCAGGGAACTGCTTCAGAAACCATTTGCGAACCGCCGGGTGAAAGAATTCGAGTTGAGCCATCAGGGCCGCCAGTGTACCACGAGTGCAACGCTGTGTTAAGACGGGAACTAGCTAAGTAGCGTAGCCAAGGCGGAACGAAGTTTCAAGCTGCCGTGAAGTCTTCACTTAAGCCGCTTTGGCTTTGCTGGTTCGCTTATGACTTACGGCAGACCTGGTTTTGTGTGTCGCCGAACCCTTCAGACTCTTCTGCAGCAACGCAGTGATATCGACGACGTTTGTGGTCGGTCTCTTTCTAATTGCTTTTGTGCGCTGGGGCTTACCCTTCACTTTGCGCTTGATTGTTTTCTCAAGTCGTTCGCGATAGCTGTCTTTGTATTTCTTCGGATCGAAACTGGCCGTCATCGATTCAACTAATTGCTCCGCCAATTTCAATTCTCGATCATTTATCTTCGCCTTTGCGACCGGCAAATCGAGCTGGGTTGAAGGTGTGATTTCTTCGGGGAAGTGCATTATGTCGAGCATCAGGGCTCGGCCATGAGGCTTGATGGCTGCGAGGTGTTCGCGCTCGCGAAAGGCGACCTTGCCGATGCCTACCTTACCGGTGTCTTTCAGCGCTTCGCGCAGAACCACATAAGCGTGATCGGCATTCTTGCCTGGAGCCAAATAATAAGGGGTGTCAAAAAACATGGGGTCGACTTCATTCACGTCGACAAAATCCGTGATCGAAATATTCTTCGACGCCTCAGCCGCCGCGTTCGCAAAGTCCTTCTCGTCCAGGGCGACGTATTCGTCCTTCTCGTATTCGTAGCCCTTCACCAGATCGTCATAAGAAACTTCCTTGCCACAGACCTGACAGACGCGAACGTTGTTGATCCGTCCCATGTCCTTTTCGTGCAAGTAGTGAAAGTTCAGTCGCTCACTCCGGGTTGCGGAATAAACTCCAACGGGAATGTTTACCAGACCAAAACTGATTGTGCCGTTCCAGATTGCTCGCATCTTTCTGCCTCCAACGGCGTAGTTCTCCGGCAACACATATGCCACGAGAACGACGCGCATCCAGGCAATAGGATGAGGGAGCAAGGAGGTCCAGACTTGCGGTTTTGTATCAAAGCTCTGCTTTTTTCGCTCGGTGATGTACTGAATTCCATCAAGCCAATTTCCTTCTTTCCGCGCTTGGGTGGTTGAGTGTCGATGGTTGCCGGAATGCTTTCAAAGACCGGAAACGGTAAACTCTCCCGGACGAACAGCGACCCCGTGTGACGATGACGAAATCCAAATCTGCAAAACCGAAAGCCACCGGCAAAGACCGCAAACGCCAATTAGGAAACCGCTTTGAGATTCCGCGAAACGTCGATCAGCTCGAGGTTGGCTTCGGCGATCATCAGGTCAAGCTGACCAATCTGAACAAGCTGTTCTGGCCCGAGCTGAAGATTACCAAGCGAGACCTGCTTCAGTACTATGCGGATGTTTCGCCGGTGCTGCTGCCCCACATTCGCGATCGCGCTATGGTGATGAAGCGTTATCCAAACGGCGCGGGCGGCGAATTCTTTTTCATGAAGCGCGCGCCTTCGCCGCGGCCGGAGTGGATTGAAATCTGCCGGCTTCAGCATGGCTCCAAGATGGTTGATTTCCCGATGATCCAGGACCTCGCTTCGTTGCTCTGGGTGATCAATCTCGGCTGCATCGATCTGAATCAGTGGTACGGGCGCTGCGACGATCCCGAACGGCCGGACTATCTCCACTTCGATCTCGACCCGGTGGCCGGTACGTCGTTCGAGCAAGTCCGCGAGATTGCCCTGATTCTGCACGATGCGCTCGCATCGTTGAAGATGCCGTCGTATGCGAAGACTACGGGCTCGCGGGGCGTCCACGTCTACGTGCCGATCGTGCGCGGCCCGATGCAGAAGGAAGTGTGGATGTTCGCGCGCGAGCTGGCGCGGGTCCTTCAGGACGCTCACCCGAAACTGATCACTACGACTTACAACGTCGCGCGCCGTCCGAAGGGAACTGTCCTGGTCGACTATAACCAGAACGCGTCGGGCCGGACGTTGGCCTCGGTTTACTCTGTGCGTCCGACTCCGCGCGCGACTGTTTCGATGCCGGTGACTTGGAAAGAAATCGAGCGCGGAATCGCGATCGAAGACTTTCGGATCGACAACGTATCTCGTCGGATTAAGAAGTTGGGTGACTTGTGGGCGCCGGTGGTCTCAGAGCGAAAGAGATTCCCGCTCGAGTCATACTTGAAGTGAATTCCACGTGTCGCCGAGTCGGGTTCAAAGCGAGAAATCACTTGAGGTCGCAAAAGGCGCGAGTTCGGCCGTAAACATTAATTAATCCGCCGGGTTAGCAGTCGGCCTGTAGACGGCTAAGGTGTAGCGCAAGTGCGAGACTTGCGCTACACCGGCCATCACTCG
>WNFB01001878.1_pt1 | contig 18149 bp, 15 predicted proteins | sample 5400501 | NCBI WGS metagenome assembly WNFB01 (sample SAMN13153341, study PRJNA577476) | soil metagenome | isolation source: 200 cm saprolite under Douglas fir tree site 2 hole 1 | place: USA:California | collected 2015-04-18 | reverse complement strand
GCTGGTTGACAAATTGTACGGCTCCCATCTCCTGCGACTTCGGCTGGAGATGGACCAGTTGGGTATAGTCGGTGCTGCGCATCAACCCGGGACAGTTCATGGGAGGAGCGACAACTACAACGGTATTAGAGCTGTGCATAACGGCGATAAAATGGATGAGCGCAATCAGAGCCAACAGTGAGAGCAGAAAAGTAAGTAAATGCGGCCTCTTCAAGCGGTTACGATCTCGGCCTTTTTGTGGCGTCGTCTCCCAGGGAATAATGCGAACCTGTGGTTCCTGTGTCTTTGTCCTGTTTAACATACTATAGAAGCTCCCTCTTTGGTGAGAAAAACACTGTCTCTTCTCATTCTACAGAGGAAGGAAAAATAGTATGGAACATAGATATGAATTGAGCAGTCGGGCAGCGTCACTGCCCGACTGCTCGCTTTTACTCTGGATTATCAAATAGCGAAGGCTGCTGGCTTTCACTGAGCCGTTTTTGTTCCTCGCGCTGTAACTGCTGAATGCTCTTCTCCGGTGTCGGTAAGTCCTCTGGCATTGTGCCGCCAAGCCGTTTGATTGCCGCCCGCACTTCGTGTCCGACCTGGTAGTGCGTGCGGTTAGCGGCATCCTTGCCTTACTTACGCTTCGCACCTTTGCCAACAGTGATCATGTCGGTAACGTCACCGAAATGATCTGAGATGGCTTGCCCGCTTTCTTCACAAGAAATTTTTGCCTTTTTCAACACATCCTGGAAGTTGCGAAAGTCACTATAACCTAGTATTTTTGCGAGGTCGCGTGCGCTCCAGTATTCGGAACCATCCTCGGCCTCTCTGCGGATTGCCTCAAACGGGGATAGATGTTTCTCTTCCACTGTTCTTCTCTTCCTACCCGGCAAAGCGAAACGGATTACCGGGTGCGATATGCACTATTTTTTTGCGCCAGATTCGCTATGTATAACAATGTTCTCCTGAGTTTTGGTTTAGCGAACTTGTGGTGTTCCCCCTATCGCGTAAGCTGTAGGGTATCACTCCATATTGACCTCTTGTTTAGCTGATGGAGTGTCCGTCCAGAATCTTCCAGGTCCCTCCCTGCTGGCCGACGGTGTAAAACAAATGGTAGGGTGTTATCACTGTTCCTGATGAAGTTTGCTCGGTCGCGTGAAGCATCACATCCAATTGCACCGTACCATCTGGGAGCGGGGTTATCGAGTTGAAAGCTATCTCGTCGTGTAGGGTATGGGCGAAACCATTCACAAATTGATCGTAGGAAGCAACGGGATGCTGCGCATCAACTGCCCATAAACTATAGGCATCCTGGTAATTGTGCTTATTGATATCATCATAGTATCGCTGAATAACGCCGCGAGCCAGGTCAGAAGGTGTAGGGGGAGTAGTTGGCGTTGTCACAACTGGCGTGGAATTGCCGATCAAACCCTTCAACAAATCCGGTCTCACCACAAAGACTGCTACCCCAGCCAGCACAAGCAGCAGCACACACAAGACAATAAGCAAGGCAATCACTCGCCCCCTGCCCCTTGGTGCTGGTGGTTGGGGTGGTAGAGGTTCCATAGTTCCGAACTGTCCTATGGCTGGTTGGTAGACCACATCAACCGGTGGGGTAAAACCATAATAGGGCGTTCTTACGTTGGAATCCGGGTTCGAGGGCAGCACCGGCGCTTGAGCCGAGATCATACTGGTCGGGTCATTGGGGGCATATGCGCCGAAACCGGGGGTGCTGCCATCCGGGTGCAAGACCAGCTTCTGCTGCTGTGGTGGGGTAGGAGTTCCCAAAGGACGTTGTGTGCCAGCCATTGGCGTATTGGGTACAACGTGTGGCGCGGATGCTATGGTTGGATCATTTACATGTTGGTCCAAAAATTGCGGGTTCAGCACCAACTCAGGCTCGGTCACTGAGCCACAGCGCGGACACGTTGTATCGTCAGGAGCTAATTTAAGGCCGCACTGGCCGCAGAAAATCATAACAACTCCTTTTGACGCTACTCAACATGTTTTATCCACGGACAGAGTTCACACGTCCACAGTGGAGGTACCTATTGCCGGTACCCGCGGAGAGGGTACCTTGCTCTTTACGGGCATCAATTTGGTCACCGGGATGCGTGAACCTGGTTTCGGCTGAACTGGTTTCTCGACCATTTTAGCATGTACTACCCCATCGATGTCAGCAGAAAGTGATACACCATGTAAGGCAACCGCTATCACATCGTCCATCTTTTCGACCGGCACAAAGCGCATTTCCTGGAGAACTTCACGCGGCACATCTTCTAAATCCTTCATGTTGCGTTTCGGCAGAATAAACGTTTTAATACCAGCGCGGTGGGCCGCTAACACCTTCTCCTTGAGTCCGCCAATAGGTAGCACACGGCCACGCAGCGTAATCTCCCCGGTCATGGCAACGTCGCGCCGTGTGGCCCGTTTCGTCAGTGCCGAAATCAGCGCGGTTGCCATGGTAATGCCAGCCGATGGACCATCCTTGGGAATTGAACCGGCGGGCAAGTGCAGGTGGATATCGTACTTCTCGTAAAAACGAGCCTCCAACCCAAGCTGCCCTGCTCGCGAACGGGCATATGAAAGTGCCGCCTGGGCCGATTCCTTCATCACCTCGCCCAGCTGTCCCGTGAGGGTCAGGTTGCCGCGCCCATCCATCAGCGTTGCCTCGACGGTCGTCAAATCGCCACCCGCACTTGTCCATGCCACCCCTGTCGCTACCCCCACCTCGTCCTCGTCTTCTGCTTGTCCATAGAACTGCTTCTGCGTGCCGAGGTAGTCAGGAATCTTCTCAGCCGTGATCTTCGTTTTGATGCGCCGTCCCTCCACTACCTTGCGTGCCACTTTACGCATCACCGTCGCTATTTCGCGCTCCAGATTGCGTACACCAGCTTCAAAGGTGTACTCGCGGATGATGCGGTGGATAGCTTCATCATTGATCTCGACCCGCGCTGCTTTAAGCCCATGTTCACTCATCTGCTTCGGGATGAGGAACTGGCGAGCAATGTGGAGCTTCTCTTCCTCGGTATAGCCTGGTAGCTCGATGACCTCCAGGCGGTCGCGCAGCGCGGCGGGAACAGGATGTAAGACATTCGCCGTCGTGAGAAAGATCACCTGTGAAAGGTCATAGGGAACCTCCAGGTAGTGATCGGAGAAAGCGTTATTCTGCTCGGGGTCCAACACCTCTAACAGTGCCGCGGAGGGGTCGCCTCGGAAGTCGGCCCCAATCTTATCTATCTCATCCAGTACAAACAAGGGATTGGTAGTGCCTACCGTCTTCATGGTTTGTAGAATACGCCCCGGCAGTGCTCCTACGTAGGTACGGCGATGTCCGCGGATTTCGGCTTCATCGTGTATACCACCCAGCGACAGGCGCACAAACTTACGATTGAGTGCCTCGGCTATCGAGCGACCTAGAGAGGTCTTGCCCACTCCAGGAGGTCCAACAAAGCACAGGATCGGGCTGCGCATGGTCTTTGAGAGCTTACGGACCGCGATATATTCAAGGATACGCTCTTTGACCTTTTCCAGGCCATAGTGTTTTTCTTCGAGAATGGCGGCGGCCTCCTTGATATCCAGCCGGTCAATGGTCGTCTTGCTCCACGGCAGGCTCACCAGCCAATCGATATAGGTGCGGATGACTCCCCCATCGGGGGCCATGGAGGGCATCATGTTCAGGCGATCCAGTTCTTTATTCGCCCGTATCCTGACCTCTTCTGGCATACCGCAGGTGGCGATCTTCTCACGCAATTCCTGGTTATCGCGCATGGTCGGATCGGTCTCGCCCAGCTCTTTCTGAATGGCCTTGAGCTGTTCGCGCAGAAAGTAATCGCGCTGCGTCTTATCAACCTCTTGCTGCACATGACTATGAATCTGATACTCTAACTCCAGGATATTCAGTTCTTTAGAAAGCAGGATACTAATCTTTTGCAGCCGTTCTTCGATATTGAATGATTCCAGGATGTCCTGGCGTATAGCAATGGATGGTTCAATCGATGAAACAATAAAATCGGCGAGCCAGCCTGGTTTGTCGATATTCATCGCCGTGATATAGGCTTCATCGGGGAGCGTATGGCTCAGTTTGATGCATTTTTCAAAGAGGGCAAGCACGGCTCGCACCAGTGCTTCCAGTGCGAGGGTTGGCTCCGCTTCTTCATGTACGGCTTCCGCGCGCACCCGCATGAAGGGCATCTCTTGGGTATACTCGATGCGTCTTAAACGCCGTCGCCCGCGAATAAGCACGCTGGTAGTGCCATCGGGCATCTTCAGGAGACGATCAATAACCCCTTCTACCCCGACACTAAAGACATCGTTGGGGCCCGGGTCTTCTAATTCCTCGTCAAGTTGGGTGACCACGAAAACAGTGCGCCCCTTGCTCATGGCCTCATCCAGGGCTTTGATCGACTGTTCGCGCCCAACCAACAAGGGCACCACCAGGTTAGGAATGAGTACGGTGTTACGCACAGGGAGTAAGGGCAACTCTAGTATGTCCTGCTGACTTTCGCTCTCATCTGTTGCAGTCGGGTTCTTTTCTGTTGGATTTCGTTCGCCTTTAGTCTGCCTCTTAGTAGTAGCTGCGTTTGTGGCTTTTTTCATAACGATACGTTGGTTCCTTCTCAAAAAATGGGTGGGCATCAGTAGTTTTAAGTATGTATCAGGTGAATGTTCTTCCAATTATAACGTATCAGCTATAGTGAAGCAACAAACTATTTTACCTCATCTCTAAAAAGTCCTGGATGACACATGTTACCCGTCAAAAACAGAGGTGTGGTGGAGCGACGCAGTCGTTCCACCACACCTCTGTTTTTGACGGGTAACAGAAGAGAGATGGCGGCAAAAAATCATGGGAAATATTGAGAGAAATTTAGCAATTTTGACGTAATTACACAATTTGACACCGAATTTGTACAACAAACACTTTGCATATGCGCAGAAGGATGTTATACTTAAGTATGACATAAAGGTTGGCATATCTACATACATGGATGCAATATGTTAGATACGTCGATCAAATCCTAATTTTCGCCACAACCCTCATGGTTTTGGCGGCGGTACACCTATCATACGCAAAGAGAGACGGACGGTAATCCAACGAAGGAATAAGTTTGACTATTTTATTTTCGCCCTCTCTCCTTGTACACTCCACCTGTATGCTATCCTTCGGGGGGATTGGTTTTGACAGGTAAAGACTATAAATGCTTGTAGCAATGAGGCTGCGCTATTGCCGGGAAATATCCTTGCAAGTTCTACCCACTTGCGAGGGACTGGCCTTGCATCGGCATATACCGTCGCTGATATATCATGTTGCAAGCTGTTATGTATACCCATAAGCAGGGGTAGTACAAGTACCCCAATCATGCGATCAGTCATAGTAGTTATGAACAATTTTTCATTTCTTTTATGGCAAACATGATTCTCGTGGAGTATACTTAATCGTAGTACTTGTGAAATGTAGAGGTAGGAGCACCTATGGTCAACATTTTAGTCGTCGAGGACGAGCAATCGATCGCCAGGTTATTGAAGGAAACGCTGGAGATCGAGGGGTATCGGGTGGCTACTGTCCTTAACGGCGAAGATGCTGTACAATATGCGCTTCGTGAGACGCCGCATCTGATTATTTTGGACGTTATGCTGCCTGGCAATGGTTCGCAAAGTTTACCAGGTTTAGACGGCTATGAAGTCATTCAGCAATTGCGTAACCATCCAAAAACGATGCATATCCCTATCATCGCTCTGAGTGCCTTAGGCGGACCGGCGGACAAAATCCGCGCCTATGAACGAGACGTTGACGGATTTATTACAAAACCATTCAATACCGAAGAATTACTCTCGCGTGTGCGCCGTCAATTGCGCCGTATCCAACAAAGCTGCCTCTCTCCCCTCACAGGTTTACCCGGTGGTTTACAGGTAGTGCGAGCGATCAACTACAAGCTCGCCAACTGGGATCCCTGGAGTATTCTCTATCTCGACCTGGACAACTTCAAGGCCTTTAACGATGTCTATGGATTCCTCACAGGCAATGAAATGATCCTACTGGTGGGGCGTATTTGCCAGCAGATCGTCTATGAATACGGCAATTCTGACGATTTTGTAGGGCATGTCGGAGGCGACGACTTTGTCGTAGTAACCACGCCTGATTGCGCTACAACCCTCTGTCGCCATATTTCTACCAGATATAAGGGGGAGAGCGCGGCTTTATATCGCCCGGAGGATTTAAGGCGCGGTTCTATCAGTGGAGTAGACCGTAAAGGACGCCCATACCAATTTCCTCTAGTCTCGTTATCCATCGGTGTGGTCAATAACCAGGTGGGCAGACTACATAGCATCCAGGAAGTGAGTTATCTGGCCGCCGAAGCTAAGCGCAATGCCAAGCAATCTATCAGTAACGTCAGTTATATTTCATCGCAACAAGAGAAAGCGCAGCCGGAGCGAATTTCTGCTGCTGGCTCTATGCCATCTTCTCACCACCCTCCCGCGTTCGCTTTCTCGATAAACGGCCATACCTTGCAAGATTTGCTGCACTTTGCCGACGAGGATATCCTGGCAGAATATGAACACCAGGTCTTCTAGCTCATCTTACCGGATATGTCCATGAGTGATCCCGGATATTGAAGCACCCATGCAACAATTTGAGCCTTTGACTCTGTCAAAGGCTCAAATTGTTGCATGGGTGCTTCAATATCCGATTTGGTTCTGGCCTGCTATTCTTAATTTGTGCTATGCTGTTGTAGGAACATATCGCCCAATGATAAGGAAGTGAGTATTACGAGCCAGGGAGAGTTAGAAAGTACCCTCAATAACCAGGAGACTGAGGCCAGGCGTTTAGCCGTGCGCGAGCACGCAAAACAAGTCTTGCGAGATAGCGGCCTCGCTCAGATGCTCCAGGATCTCAACAAAGATGAACTCAGGAGAAGAGGAACGTTTGAGGAATACGACTCAATGCTTCTTCTTAAATGGGGTACAGGCTATACTCGTCGCCATATTTGGGTCGAGATACAAGGTAATACCATCCGTTTTCGACTGACTCCCCATCGCAAATGTGCCAGTCCAGTCCCTCTCTGTGACGGTGAATACCATACCTTCACCAGTCAAATGTGGGCTGACACTGAGCTGCTCCGCCTGGAACTGTATAAATATTACAAAAAACCCGTAGCAGAAAGCTCCGATGATTGATGAGTTACAGCGGATCAAGTGTGATGATCTGGACAACACCCACACTGCCGAGAAAACGACTGATCGCCTGGTAGTTGAGATCAGCATAAAATTCTTCTCGATCAGCCTCACTGGCCCAGCTCAATATATTGAGGAAAATTGACCCATAGGGACTGTCTGCCACAGCAGTCGAGTGTAATGATAGAGAAGGCAGAGAAGCCGTTGCATCTTCATTGACGCCTCGTGCCAAAAATGCAAGCGACAGTGTTGGTTGTACCGCCTGGCGTCGCAAGCTCTCAATCCAGCCTCGTTGTGTTCGCTCCGCCTGGTCGGGACGCATCGTTGCTAAATGCGCTGCCGCCAGGATTGGCTCCGCCGCGGGACGGCTATAGCCCCAGAGGTAGTGCATCAACCATTGTTCAGGGGGGTCTAAGAGTAATTCGCTAGCCGACCCTAACAGCAGTAGCTTCGGGTTGTACCGTTCCTGTGCTTTTCGCCAGCTATCCTCGTCCTCCCACGTTGTGAGCATAAAATAATAGGATTCACTTCCCCGGCTGCGGTAAAAACGTGCCGTCACCAGCCCGTGCGCGTTGCGTACAGTCTCTGAAATTAAGCGTATGCGCGCCAACCCATCAGCATCTCTCCCTGGTATGGTGTGTGCCAGGGTCACGACCAGCAATTCCATGCCTCACAGCTCCTATCCTGTTCCTGTGTGTTCCCGCAAGAGCATACCATATGCTCATCCGCTATTCAATAGTACATACAAATCCCGTGTGCAAGTGAAGATGGCCTCTTGAGCATATTTCTTCCATGACGTATACTCTATATTGTCAGGCAAATCTGAGCCACCTATGTGGTAGATGCTCGTACATTGCCGAGTCGGAATAAATGAAGAGGAGGAGGCGTTATGCTTGATCCAGAGACCAATCGCAATGCTGTAGAATGGAAACAAGCCCGACCTGAAGATGCCGCCATCTGGGTCTCCGTGACCCGCCGCAGTGCCGATCAGATGCCCTTTGAAACCGAAGATTCGCAAATCGTGCGCTACAAAGAAGAGGATGCGGAGCAGCAGGCGCAGCGCTATCTCCTCTGGCGCGATGATAGCCCCATCGGACGCCTGCGTTTCTTCGCCAATGGCGATACTGCCGAATTAGATGGGCTGGTACTTTTGCCAGAAGCAGGTGGGAGAGTAGCCGCCCGGGTGGTAACTGAAGCACTGGTGCGCTCCGCAGCCCTCGATGTGCGTCACCTCAAAGCAACCTATCCTGCCGCCTACATTGCCTCATTTGCCGCCGCGGGCTTTCAAGAGTTGCGTCGCCGCACAGGTATGATGGCATCTACCCAGGTATCGGTGCCCCTGTCTCCATTGCCAGCCTCTCTGCGTGTCCGCCAGATGGCGTATGACGATGGAGATCAGATTGGTATATTGCTTCAACGTGCCTATTCCGGCGGGCCAGATAACCTGCACCCCGACCTCACTGGTTGGCGTGCGGAAGCCCGTGCTGTTCTGGAAGGCCGTTTTGGCCCATTCATCCCTGAGTGCAGCTTTGTTACCGAACATTCCCTGGATCGCTTTAACCTGGCAGGCTCGATCATGGCTCATCTTGAGCGTGGTGTCGCACGTATTCGTCACCTCGCCGTCGCTCCGTCCTTTCGCCATGTTGGCCTTGGCCAATTATTAGCAGTGAAGACGATGCAACACCTGCACGAGTTAGGCTACTCCATGGTCATTCTCTATGTCACGCTTGGCGTGCCAGCCGTCAACCTGTACCACCGGCTTGGCTTCGTCGAAGCCGGCCCCACCTATATCGAAGCAGAACGCAAACTCATCCTATAACCCCAGAATCATTAGTTCTTCCACAATGGGCAGAAGTGGTGGTTCGGGCGCAAATTTCATTTTGCGCCCGAACCACCACTTCTGCCCATTGTGGAAGAACTATCCAACTATCTGGATGCTTCCATCCTGCTGTATTCCCAAAATCACAGGCAGAACTCTCGTACTGGTCACCAGCACATTGTTCCACAGGTGAAGCGAAATTGGACAGCTAATCCCCGCGAACTTCTCAGCACTGATACTTTGCACGAGTTGCGCCGTTGTAGGCAGCTTGCTGGCATCGCTCAGGGGACCAATGCCATTGACCACAATTTCCACTCCATCGCCGAACAAAAGTGCCCCTTGATCTAAGGCGGCGGCACCGCTACAGTAGCTGCCTGGAGTTGCAAAAGACGTACAAAACCGTGCATAGAACTGTTTCTGCCATGCGCCATTGGTTGGAGGGCGTGCTGCCGAGGAGGCAGAAACGAAAATGTGTGGCAGGGTCAATTGCTGCTGGCGTGCCCACTGTACCAGTCCTTGCAGTGCCACGGGCTGCACAAATTCACCACCAATCATCAAGATAGGTTGCTTATCCTGGGGAAGACTCGCGATAGTCTGCGCTAAGGTGATCACGTCATTGGTCAGCAAAGGTGCGTAAATAAGGTCTGGGTGAATTTTTGCCTGTAGAGCATCGTTGAGACCTGCCAGCAGATCATCTCGTGAAGCCTGTGGGCGTCCATTTGCATCGAGCAGCCCACTGGCAACGGCCGTCTCCAGAGCTACAATTCTTGTCCTTCTATGCCGGGTAAAAGCGTCTCGAAATGCCTGGGCAGAGCCTGTAGAGGATGGGTTGCTGGGATCGTAAAAGATTGCCACATTCGTAGCATACAGCCGGTAATAGGCGTAGTCGGCTGCCAGCGTGCTCTGGCTTGCGTCGTCAGGCGAGAAGCGTACAAAGGCAAATCCTGGCGTACAGTGTCGATAGAGCGACGTTTGGGATAAGAGGTCGACAATGAACCCTCCCGTCGCCGTGGGCACAATCAGAGGGACACCGGCACGGCAGAGCACCGGCAGCACAACCTGTGCCAGGCTGCTTGGCCCCAGACCAAGCACCGCCAGCAGCGGATGCAGGCCTCTCACTTGCAAGCCGAATTGTTGCAGGTTTGTCGCCGTACCCATAGAGGCAACGCTATTAGCAATCTGCAAAGCACCTTGCTCGACACCGGTAGTGTTTGCCAGTACAAGATACAACAAAGGTGCCCCAGGAGTTTGTATCTGGGTAGAGTTGTATTGCTGCTGCGCAATATAAGCCCCTACCAACTCCTGTGTATAGGCTGCATAGAGCACATGGCGATCCGTGCCACCTTGCGGGTCAGCATTCCCAGGTCCGCTATCAAAACTTACCACGATCATGGCAAAAGGATGGCCTGACTGGCGTATCTGTAAGTCTTCGCGGTAAATCGCCGCCTCTGCCCCATTGCAGCCGGTCGTATCGGTCATAGAGGCATTGGTAGCGGATGTAAGCAATGAATCCGCTTTCGTAAAATCGCCGTGCTGCATTGCCTGTGCCGCCTCACGTTTGTATTGATAACCGTTCGCGTTACAGGCATCATAGATTTTGAGTCCATCGCTCAGACCGACGCCGTCCGGTGTGGGAATGCTATGTCTGATCAGCGGAGCATGATAATACCGTGCATCGTCCCAGCGAATGCTGAAATAGACGCTGAACGTCGCAACAAGCAACAGGAGCAGAAGCGTACCATAAGAAAGTGCCACCGGCGAGATGGGTACCTGTCCACCGCGAAAAAAACCGGTCAACTCCCAACCAATCGCACTGAACGGGTCTCGTATGGGGCGACGACGGTACTTACGGTTGGCCTTCGCCTCTTGTCTGAACAAATCTAGCAGTACCAGGCAGCCAGTTTCACAGCTCAACAGGTGGTCATGCACTTCGGGATAAAGGGTCGCAACATTTTGTCCACTGTCCATGGCCTCCGCATATTCTTGCAGCACCAGGCGGCACCGTTGGCAGTCCAGAGGCCCGTTTATCAAGGCAGGTAGGGACGATGAAGATACGGGCACGGGCGTTACTGCCGCTGGCGGCGTTTGCACCGGTAACGGCGATGCTTGCATTTGAGGAGAAGGGACAGGTTCATCTATGAGTGTCTGCGTAGAGCCCTGGGCAAGATAGTCTGGTTCTGCCGCACGGCGCACTTTCTTCTTTTTGCGTGCCGGCGTACCCACAGAAGTTGAGCTCAAGCAGCGCACACAGGTAGCTATATGATACTCTGCCGCTTCAATTGCCTCCTCTGGTACGGAGTCGGGGTCCAGGTCGCGTTCTGCCAGTACAGAGACCGCGAAAGCACACGCGGCTGGCAGCAATTCATCCATTGCCATCTCTGCGCCCTCCACTGAAAAATAAAGGAATTATTCACGCGCAAAAGAGCGCAGGGCGTAGGTGATTTGCTGCTCCAATGTCATCGACTGGTCTTGAGGAATCTTTCCCAGTGCCGCTTGAGCCTCTGCCGCGGAATATCCCAAGCCTACCAGTGCCTCCAGCACCTCGGACTGCGTCTTGCCCGATGTATACCCGCCTGCACCCCCGGTCAGCGCGACCAATGAAGGGAGTTTTCCCTTCAGTTCGAGTACCAGCCGTGCCGCCAGGCGTTTACCCACTCCGGGAGCCAGGGCCAGTTTCTGTTGATCCTCATCAGCGATGGCCTTGAATAAGGTACGAGCATCCATCACAGACAGCAACCCTAAGGCAACCTTGGGACCAACCCCACTGATGGCGATCAGCTGCTCAAAGGCATTGCGCTCCTCTTCACCGGAAAAGCCATACAGGGCCATTCCATCCTCACGCACATGAAAATGAGTATAGAGCGACACCTCCATACCCGTTTCAGTCAACTGGTTAAGCGTTGAAGAAGGAGCAAAGACTCGTACACTAAAGCCTCCAACTCGTATTATAGCCTGGTCTGCTCGACATATCTCAAGTGTGCCATGGATGCTTGCAATCATCTTCCGTTACCCCGAACCTCTTCTGTACAATAGGTAAACGTCTATTTGCCATTACAAGTAACTTTTCTACCTTTTGGGTAGTATAGACCGTCGTACCTGTTATCTGAGCTTCATAAAATTATTCGTAAGGATACTTGCCGTGTGCAGGTGGCAGATGGCTACGGCAGCCGCGTCGGCAGCATCATCTGGTCGAGGGACGGTAGATAGCTTCAGAAGTATACGCACCATCTCCCCCACCTGCTCCTTGCGAGCATCGCCATAGCCCGTCACCGCCTGCTTGACCTGTTTGGGGGTATATTCAGAAATGGGCAGGCCGCCATTGGCTAACGCCAGCATCGCTACTCCGCGTGCCTGGCCAACGGTCATCGCGGTACGAGCATTTTTGGCAAAAAACAGCTCTTCCATCGCGGATTCCTGTGGATGATAGGTCCCGATAATCTCGATCAAGCGGTGATAGATCAATTGGAAGCGTTCCGCCAGTGGCATGCGTGCCGGTGTCGTAATTACATCGCATATGATCATGCTCAATTCATCGCCTCTGGCAGCCACTACCGCATATCCCACAATGGCCGTACCCGGATCTATGCCCAGCACGATACGTGGGCTAGCAGGCAATGCCGGTACATTACCCATTGGCCTGTCCTTTCGCCGCCGACCGGTGAAATGAGCTAATCCTCATAAGAGGCCGCGAACGCTTCAGGGAAATCAGCGTTTGTATACACATTCTGCACGTCGTCCAGGTCTTCGAGCTTTTCAACCAGGCGCATGACCTGGTGCGCAACCTTCTCATCGCTCAATTCCAGCCTGGATTTCGGCAACATGGTACTCTCTGCCTTCACCACCTTGTACTTTTTCGCCTCCAGTTCCTGGCGAATCTTTTCAAGGTCGCTCGGATCGGTATAGATCGTCACGACCTCGTCATCGGCCCCCACCGGGTCAACATCGTCGGCCCCCAGGTCGATTGCCTCCAGCGTGAGTTCATCGGGATCATGCTTCTGTAGCTCTACCTCGATAATACCCTTGGCTTCAAACAACCAGTCTACACAGCCATTTTCACCCATGTTCCCGCCATTGCGGTTGAAGGCATTGCGCACTTCGGCGACTGTCCGGTTGCGGTTCTCCGTTAAAGTGTTGACCAGTATCGCCGTTCCACCAGGTCCATATCCCTCATAGGTGTTCTCTGAGAGTGCGGACCCTTCTGAGCCGCCCAGGGCGCGTTTAATCGTGCGTTCAATGTTGTCCATGGGCATGTTGGCGTCGCGAGCACGTTGTACAGCCATGCGCAGCCGGAAATTTGCATTGGGGTCGCCACCCCCACCCTCCCGCACGGCTACCACAATTTCGCGTCCCAGGCGGGTAAAGAGTTGTCCTCTGCGAGCATCGTTGACGCCTTTAGAGCGGCGAATCTGCGCCCATTTTGAATGTCCTGACATATCAATGCCCCCTCCTCTATTTTAGGTCAATAGCAGCGGTGATTAAATATGCCTCCTCGAGGCTCATGCTTTGAGAAAAATCTGTTGGAAGTATTGTAACATGAGTCGGTACTGAGCGTCGAGGGGGAAAAGAAGTGGATTAGTGTTTTCCCAATTTAGGTATTCTCATATTACCACCTGTGGTATGCTACTTTTAAGTAGAGTCTTACGTGTTAATGGAAAGTACTCATTATATGTGTTAAGGCTATCATGTTAGAAATAACGGAGGAATTAAGATGAATAATCAACCTTATCCACCCGATCCGCGTGTTCAGGGCTATCAACAGTCACCCAACCAGCCTCCCTATGAGGGACAGACATATGGTGCATCCAACAGCGATGGCGCATCCATGCAGAGTCGGCGCGAAAGTTATGTCGACCCTGTTGGCAACCAGGTTGAGAATCGCGTGGAGGTCTTTGAAGATCAAAATCAGCGGCGGGCCAATATGCGCTACTGGATCTCAAGAATCATCTACTTTGTGCTGACCGTACTGGAAGTGATATTGCTGCTGCGCTTCTTCTTCCGGCTACTGGGCGCGAACCAGGACAACGCTTTTATCACGTTCCTGTACAACCTGAGCCACATATTTGTGGTAGCTTTCAACGGCATTTTCAACGACCAGGCCCTGGGTAAGAGTGTCTTTGAAACCTCAACAATAGTCGCCATGGTTGTGTACGCCCTGCTGGCCTGGGGTATCGTTTCGCTGTGCAATGTGCTATTCGCCCCCAACGTTCCAGGCAGGCAGAGCACTACAACTACGCGCCGTCGCCGTGTTTCATAAAGGAACTACTCAGAGGTGTGCGTCATTTTTTTCGTCGAGCGTGTGTAGGGGCGCAATTGATTGCGCCCTGGGACGGGAGTCGACCATCCACGAGGGCGCAATCAATTGCGCCCCTACACACGCGCTTTTAATAGCCATGCAAATTTTGCCTTTTCCCCCTAATCCGAATCATCCGCCGCTGTAGCGTAAGGCTTTTCGGCGGGGCAGGTACGCAGGTTCAGCGTCAACGGGGGCAACGGCGTCTGATTGAAATTGAAAGCATTGAACATATCGTTTGCCTGGCCATCAATACTGTTGGGATCGATGCTTGATAAATATGGCAAGCCAAGGGTATCCTCTGTGAACTTGAGCAGTGAAGGGAAACTGTACATCGTATGATCAACATAGCCGGGCATTGCGTATGGGGAGATGATGATGGCAGGTACGCGAAAGCCAAACTGAATTTGTGGGTTTGGTCCCGACGGAGGAATCACGTGATCGTAAAAGCCACCAAAGTCATCCCAGGTTAAAAAGATGGCGGAAGATGACCATAGTGTCGCATTGCTCATCACGGCATTGATCATCTGTACTGTCTCGTTTTCACCTATGCAAACGCTGTGGGGCGCATGATCGCTATATTGGAAAGGCATCAGCAACCAGGACACGGTAGGGAGATTGCCGGAGGCGGCATCACTGGCAAAATTGGTCCAATTGGACCTGTGTGCAGTCCAGTCCGGACCGTAGCGGATGTGTTTGATGGCGTCATAGGTATCTAAAGGGGTGCCATTCAGATTCGTATAAAACTTCCAGGAGATGTTTTGCGCATCGAGCAGATCAGCCAGCGTCGGAAAATCGAAGCAGGGAAAAACGTTTTGGATACTGCCATCAGGGAAAAGCTGTTCTACTGTTGTGCCAGCCGGTTCATCGCATCCCCATTCATGACTGGGATTGTAATGATTCGATTTGGGAATCGCAATGGCATTGGCGTCCTCGCCAGCGATGGTGTAGAGATGGTTGGGGAAAGAAGAACCCGAGATAGTCGAGAAGAAATCGTCGGCGATGGCGAAGGTACTGGCATAGCTCCAGTAATTTGGGATATCTGACTGGTAGAACTGCGAATCGGCTTCGTCTACTCCATTTTGTATGGCCCCATGCAGACGCGAGAACCCATCCATTTTCCCTTTGTCGTAGGCTGTGAGGTATCCGTCGTGCGCATGATTGATATCACTGAAAATTTGATTGGGTTGATGGTTCAAAGGATGAATGACCCCTTGCGGATCGGGATAAGTTGTCGCTCCGTTGGCTCCGGGAAAAGTGCCAAACATGCTATCGAAGGATCGATTCTCTTTAATCATGAAGATAATGTGCTGTATGGGATTGACGGTATTTCTTATTGCTCCCCTGGTGGTGGTGGTCCTGGGACCCTGGTTGAATGCGCTATTGGTCAGGAGTAGGGTTCCTACGAATATTATCAGGAGTGTACGCACGGTGGCGGTGAAATAGAATTGCAGAGAATGCCGTATGCTGCGTCCCATATTGGCCCTGGATAGTTTGCTTATTGCCATTGACCTTATTCCCTCGTTCTATACATGCGGTTGTTGGGCATGATCTCACGACAATGAGACCGTTTACCAGGTGATTACTGCCTTCTGCAAAAAAGGAATTCTGTAAAAGAGTCTACTAAAGGAGGAGTGTTCTGTCAATATTTCAAATTGTATCATTTTTTACGACTGTGCGTTCAGAACCCTTTTCCGTTCTATTGCTCCTCAGAGACCGGTTACATGGCAAAGAAAGATGAGAGCTTTCTAATTTTTCTCCAATCGCTTTTCAATACTTACCCCTTATCAAAGGTAGGAATGATTCTACACACACTTCCTCCGCGTGGCGCGTTTATCCTTCCGGCATCGCTGCGCCCCGAGCAAACGTTTGTCTTTGTGGCGGTGGGTAGTGGCATCACTCCGATCACCATTGCCAGCATAGCTGGTGTCCATTTCCGGGTGCTGTACGTGGGGCAGGTCACTCTCTCAGTATTTGCGATCTACTGGGGATTCATGACCGTGTTAACCTTCTCAAAGCCGGGTCGATTCAACGTTGATGTGCATATCGCCCTGGATTGGGGTTTCTTCTTTTACCTCCTCGCCTTCATCATATCGACCATAGCTGGCATCATATCAGTGCGATGGGCCGAACGTATGCAACAGCGCGATCTGGTGAAATCACTAAAGATACCATGAACTTGGGAGTACCTACAACTTTTGCTGTTTCCATCAAGAACTCAGCAAACGAACAGCGGGAGAAGCTCAGATTGTTGATTCAAGCGAAAGGACAAAGGTGCTACTGAAACGGCTCTGCTACTTTCGTTCGTGTTATAGAAAAAAGGAAAAGCTGCATGAACACACCACATATCCTTCTCGTTGATGACGACTTGGCACTCCTGCAAGCACTTCCTCACATGGTAGCTCTTCGGATACACGATGTGAAGGTAGATACGGTTGATTCGGCCCAAGAAGCTATCGAGCGGATCCAGGAATACGATTACGATGCCATTGTGAGCGATATCAAAATGCCAGGCATGGATGGTCTGGAACTCTTGACAAAGATACAGATACTGCGACCAGAGATACCGACTCTGCTCATCACCGGTCATTCTGATCAAGCCCTGATTACCCAGGCACTTCGAGCCGGGGCCTATGATTTTATTCAGAAGCCGATTGATCGTGTGTACTTGGTGTCCGCTTTGCATCGGGCTATTCAAACGCGCCAGTTGCAGCGTCAGGTACGGGAGCAACAGCAATCCCTAGAACGGCATGCTCAATTGCTGGAGCAACTAGTGGAGCAGCAGGGGAGTGCGTTGGTCGCAGCGAATGAGGCGATGGATTTGCTTGTTCGTGACTTAGTAGATACTGCACTCATTGAGTCCAACAGGTTCGTTTTGAATTGCACTCGATGTGATCTGGTCGAACTGTGTCGGCAAATTTTGACTGCATACACTATAGGAGCAGGGTATGCGATCACCTTTGAGTCAACTGAAGAGCCAGTTGAAGTCGAGGTGGACCGTGATCGAATCAGTCAGGTACTTATCCATCTCATCTCAAATGCGCATAAGTATTCGCCAGAAGGTTCTCCGATCACGGTTATGCTGGATGAAACAGCAGATATGGCAATTGTCGAGGTATGTGATAGCGGCATTGGAATTGCAGACGAGATGTTTCCTCACCTCTTCGAGCGATTCTACCGGATGCCTGAGGATGGGGTCCAGCCTGGCTCACGCCCTGGTGTGGGTCTGGGACTCTACCTTTCCCAGCACATTATAGCATACCACGGCGGATATATTGAGGTCCAAAGCACTCTGGGGCAAGGAAGCACATTCTCAGTCGTTTTGCCACGATGCATCGCTTCGTCCACAGAGCAGGCCGACGACACAGCGAGTGTAGAAGGTGAGCCGTCACCTTTCCAGACCCCGCAATGGCTCGTTTCATGAACGCAAAGCATGGTTTTGACATGCAAAGCGATCATTACTGCTTATTGTGTTGTCCTATTGTGGTTTCACCACCGTATTGTAGTAATCACACACATCCGTCAGGATACACTTCCCGCAGCGCGGGCGCTCAAAGACGCAAATGCGCTGCCCGTGCCTGAGCAATGCTTTATGGAAATTGTAAATCGTTTGAGCATCGTTTGGGAGCAGAGCCTGTAGAAGTGCATGGGCATTGTCCGCCGTTACCTTTTTGCCGATGAGGCCCAGGCGAATACTCAGGCGGTGCACATGCACATCGACAGGCAAGATTGGCTTGCGACAGCTAAAGAGCAGAACGCACGCCGTCGTTTTTGGCCCCACTCCTTCCAAGCGGTTTAGCCAGGCCGCACCCTCCTCAACGGGGATGTCGCGCAAAAAATCGAGATTGAGTTCTCCCCGTTCTTCAGTGATGCGCCGCATCA
>WNFB01001875.1_pt1 | contig 18160 bp, 18 predicted proteins | sample 5400501 | NCBI WGS metagenome assembly WNFB01 (sample SAMN13153341, study PRJNA577476) | soil metagenome | isolation source: 200 cm saprolite under Douglas fir tree site 2 hole 1 | place: USA:California | collected 2015-04-18 | reverse complement strand
CCATTGAAGCGCCGAATCATTCTTGACGCGGTCGGTGAGGTCCTCGAGGTAGCCGGCCGGCACGTAGTCACCCATCCACTGGGGGTCGAAGACCGTGGCGTCGTACGAGTTGGTCTTGGTCGCGAAGTCAGTCAGGAGCTTCTGGTAAAGGTCGGAGAACGGAACCGTGATTATCTCGACCTTGGCGCCTGTGGCCCGTTCGAAATCGGGCGCGCGGCGCTGCAGGGGCTCCGCGATCTGGGGCCCGGTGAACGTGACGACGCGGATCGTGGTGCCGCTGAATTGGGCGTTCGACGTCGGGGTGCTCGAGTTGCAGGCCACCAGCAAGCCCACCATCAGGACCAGGGCTCTCGCCAGGTATCGGCTCATCACTCAGTTCTCCTCCAAAAACCCGAAGATCCGGTCGCGCCAGACACCCGAGCCAAGGGGCCCGCTGCCACCGATTATTCGGATGTTTAACTCGTCATCAGGAATTTGTCAAGCTCTGAATTGCTCAAATCGGCTCTTTTGGAGCCTAGTCATCCGATGTCTGGTCAATGAGGGCACGCCGCGCGGACCTCGTTTGGAGATCATGCACCTGCCCTGGCGTCGAGGCTGAACCGTTCGAGAACACGATGGAAAACTCCGCCAAGAATCGCTACCGGCACCAGAGAGATGACCAGCGCGGCAGCAGCGGTGGGCCAGTCGAGCTCACGCTCGAATGTGAAGAAATCCATCATCGCCACCGGGACCGTCTTGATCTCCCCGGACGTCAGCACCAATGGGACGAGCAGCAGATTCCAGGCGAGCACGAAAAGTACGATTGACGTCGCGGCGACAGCCGGCGCTGTCAGCGGCAGCACGACCTCGCCGAGCACCCGGAACAGCCCAGCCCCATCGAGCACAGCTGCTTCCTCCCACTCGGTCGACAGTTGCCGAACGGCCCCATGGAGGACATAGACGGCGAGTGGCGTCATCACCGCCGCCTCGGTCAGCACGACGCCGGCGAAGGTGTCGGCCAGGTGAGCCCGGCGCATGAGATCGCTCAGCGGGATCACGTAAGCCATCGCCGGCAGGCTGGCAAGGACGAGGAAGCCCTCGGTCAGCAGCGACTTGCCCGCGAAGCGCGAGCGGGCAAGACCAAACGCCGCGAGGAAGGAACACAAGACGGCGAGCGCAGCGGCGCAAGCAGCCGCAGCCGTGCTGGTGGCGAGCTCCTGCCAGAAGGAAGGCTCAGCGATGCCGACCTCGCGGAAATGATCGAAGGTGATGGGTCCCTTCCAGGACGGCGGCCGTGTGCTGTTGTCAGGCAGCAAACCGAATGAGGCCAGGACCGTCCACGTGAGCGGTAGGAGAAACGCGACGAGTGCCACCGTCAGCAAGAGGATTCGAATGACGGCGTCGCGCCGGCGCCGCGCACGAAGGCTCCTCATGCGGTCGCGGGTCGCCTGACCAGCCGTATGTAGACGAGACCGACGCCGAACACGGCCGCCGCGATCAGCCATGCGGAAGCTGCTCCGGCCGGCCAGTTGTTGACAGCAAAAGCCTGGTTATAGCTGTAGAAAGCCGGCGTGACTGTGGCGCTGCCCGGCCCGCCACCTGTCAGGATCAGAACGACGTCCAATGTTCCGAGCGACAGACCGACCAGCAGCATCGTGATCGCGAGGAGAAGTGGTCGGAGCGATGGCAGCGCAACGACGTACGCCTGCCGAATCCACGACGCTCCATCGAGCGTCGCGTGCTCCCATAGCTCTTTGGGAACCGAAAGCAGCCCGGGCAGCAGCAGGAACGCCACGAACGGCGCCTCTCGCCACACCTCGATGGCGACGATCGTCGGCAACGCGAGCCGCGCGTCGCCGATCGGTGAGGCGATGCTGGCTTGTCCGAGCCAGCCCGACGCAAAGTCGAGAATGCCGTTGGCACCGATGAGCAGGAAGTGCCACATCACCCCGTTAGCGATGGGACTGACCAGCCAGGGCAGCAGTAGGAGCAGCCGCCACAGCCCGCGGCCGCGAATCGGGCGGCGCAACAAGTAAGCGAGACCGAACCCGATGACCAGCTCCAGCGGTACGGCGGAGACCGCGAAGAGCGTGATGTTCCGGATCGCCACACCAAACTGCGGATCTCGGATGACTGCCAGGTAATTGCCTAGACCGGCGAAATGAATGCTGGTTGAAAACGGCGAGTACGTGCTGAATGTGGCAAGGAGACCGAGCAGCGCGGGCAGGACCAGCCAGCCGCTCAGCAGCACTGCCAGCGGCGCAAAAAGGACGAGCCGGTCGCGGCGTGTCAGTCTCATGGGTCCCTGCTCCGCGGTTTATGCTAAAGCCCCGATGTTTGGCGACAAAGGGAGAAGCAGCATGGCGCTTGTCAGCCATTTGTGGTCGATAACGTCCGACCTCTTGGCGGCGCCGCTGTCTTGTCTCACAATCGACAGCCAATGACCGATTTCCGCGTGGCACGCCGAACACGACGCAACCCGAGCGTGACCTCTGAGGCGATCGACAAGATTCAGGGCCTGATCATCTCCGGCAGCTGGGGACCGGGCGACCGCCTGCCTAAGGAAACCGAGCTGGCGGCGCAGCTGGGGCTGTCCCGGAACTCGCTGCGCGAGGCAGTACGCGCGCTGTCGCAGCTCCGCGTGCTCGAGGTCCGTCAGGGCGACGGGACTTATGTCACCAGTCTCGAGCCCAACCTCCTGCTGGAGAGCACCAGCTTCGTCAGCCATCTACTGGTCGGGGAGTCCGCTCTGGAGCTGTTCGAGGTGCGCCGGCTCCTCGAGGGCGCGGCGGCTGCGCTGGCCGCGGCCCGCATCGACTCAGCGGGCAAAGAGGCGTTGCGCGCCAAGCTCGAGCAGATGACCGAAACCGAGACTGTGGAGGAGCTGGTCGAGGCGGATGTCGACTTTCACGCGATCATCGCCCGCGCCACCGGCAACACGTTTCTCACCTCGTTGCTGGCCAGCCTGTCGTCCCGCACCATGCGGGCTCGGATTTGGCGCGGCCGCGAGGTGGACAACGCGCTCGACGTCACGAGGGACGAGCACCGGCGCATCTATGAGGCGATTGCCGGCGGCGATCCGGAGCTGGCGCGGGCGGCGGCGATGGCTCACATCGCCAGCGGTGAGCGATGGCTGCGCGCGCAGCTCGCGGCAACGTCCGCGGAGGCGCCGATGACCACGACCAAGGTGGGCGGTTGAAAAAATCCCCACCCCCTCGGGGTCCCTCCCCTCCCCCGAGCCCAACCACGCCTGACGCGACCAACGTAACCCGGCGCCGCCGCCGCGCCAACCCTGCTTGTTAAGACCATGAAGGTCGGCCTGCACACCCGGCTCAAGCCCGGCGCCGAAGAGCGCTACGAGGACTATCACCGGGCGGTTTGGCCAGAGGTGCTCGAAGGCATGCGTCGCGTGGGCATCACGAAGTACGCGATCTTTCGCGATGGGCTCGACCTGTTTCACTACATCGAGTGCGAGGACTATGCACGGGCCGTCGCCGAGCTTGCGCGCAGCCCGCTCAATCAGCGTTGGGAGGACGCCATGGCGCCGATGACAGCTGTCGCCCATGACTTCAGCGGCGAGGGCAGCGACCAGATGAAGCTCATCTTCGACTTCTAGTCGGCAACAGCCAGAATTGAATCCAACCCAGCAAGTCCCCCTCGGCCGGACGGCCCTGACGGTCACCCGATTCGGGCTTGGCACCGCCCCTCTGGGGGGACTGTTCGAAGCGGTTGACGAAGCCACCGGGGTCGGAGTCATCGAGCGCGCTTGGGACGCCGGCGTCCGCTTTTTCGACACCGCGCCCCTGTACGGCCACGGGCTGGCCGAGACGAGATTGGGCAAGGTGCTCAGACAGAAGCCTCGCGGCGAGTTCACGCTCGCGAGCAAGGTCGGCCGACTTCTCCGCGCTGACGCGCTGCCGGAGCCCGGCCAGTCCTGGCGCGGTACGCCCCCCGTCAACCCGGTGTTCGACTTCAGCTATGACGGGGTCATGCGGTCCTTCGAGGAGAGCCTCGTGCGGCTGGGGCTCGAGCGCATCGACATCCTGCATATCCACGACCCCGACCACCACCACGACGAGGCCATCACCGGCGCATATCGAGCGCTCGATCGCCTGCGCGCCGACGGGGCCATCGGAGCTGTTAGTGCCGGCATGAACCAGGCCGAGATGCTCACGCGTTTCGCCCGGGAAGCCGACTTCGACTGCTTCCTGCTGGCGGGCCGCTACACCCTGCTGGACCAGGTCGCCCTCAAAGAGCTGCTGCCCGAATGCGTCAAACGCGGCATCGCGATCATCGCCGGCGGCGTCTACAACAGCGGCATCCTGGCGGACCCGAAGCCCGGCGCGCATTACAACTACCAGACCGCGCCGGCGGAGCTGCTCGAGCGCGCGCGCCGGATACGCGACGTCTGCTCCCGCCACGGCGTGCCCCTGAAGGCGGCGGCAGTGCAATTTCCTCTCGGACACCCGGCGGTGGCGTGCGTCGTCGTCGGGTGCCGCAACGCGGCACAGCTCGACGAAAGCCTGGAGATGTTCGCGGTAGAGATCCCACCCAAGTTATGGCGCGACCTCAAGGCAGAGCGACTGCTGCCTGAACACGCCCCGACTCCCGAGAGCTAGTGATAGTCGACGCCCACCACCACTTCTGGGATCCCTCGCGCCACGACTACCCCTGGATGGGTGACGAGCTGGCGGCGATCCGCCGCCGTTTCGGTCCCGAGGACCTGGCGCCGCTGCTGGCGGCGGCGGCAGTCGATCGCACCGTCCTGATCCAGACCATCTCCAGCGTGGACGAGACCCGCGAGTTCCTCGCCACGGCAGCCGGCACCGACTTCGTCGCCGGGGTGGTCGGGTGGGTCGACCTGACCGAACCATCGGTCGGCGACACCCTGGCTGAGCTGCGTGCCGGAGCCGGCGGGACGTTGCTGGTCGGCATTCGCCATCAGGTCCACGACGAGCCGGATCCGCGCTGGCTTCTGCGCGGTGACGTGCAGCGCGGGATCGCGGCCGTGAGGGATGCCGGCCTGGTCTACGACCTGCTCGTCAAGACGCGCGAGCTGCCCGCGGCCGTCGAACTGGCGCGCACCTTCCCCGACCTTCGTTTCGTGCTCGACCACATGGCCAAGCCCCGGATCGCCGCAGGACCCCGCGACCCGGAGTGGGAGCAAGCGATGGCACCGCTGGCCGGTTGCCCCAACGTCTACTGCAAGCTGTCCGGCATGGTCACCGAGGCCAGGTGGACGGATTGGACGCCCGACGATCTGCAGCCGTACCTGAGTCGCGTCCTCGACTGGTTCGAACCCCAGCGCTGCATGTTCGGCTCTGACTGGCCCGTGTGCCTGCTGGCATCCGACTACGCGCGCGTCCTCAGCACCATGCAAGCGATCCTCGGCGATGACGGCGACGTGTTCGGCGCCACGGCGGCGCGGGTGTATCGGCTCAGCTAGGCGACGTCATCGATCAGGGCCGCCCAGCGTTCGTCGATCCGCCGGACCTTGTAGATCGCGAAGGCCGCCACCCACGCAATCACGAACGCGCCCACGATCACGTACCCGGCCTTGCCGATGAAGTCGAAGTTCGCGATCGCATCGAAGGCGCTGCCATGCAGGCCGAGAGTATGAATGAGGATTTGCGCAACCTGGAAGAGTCCGACGAACAGGGCCACGAACACTGACAGCGACGTGACAGTCAGGTTGTAGAAGACCTTGCGGATCGGGCTCGCGAATGCCCACGAGTACGCCTTGGACATGAAGGCGCCGTCCGTCGTGTCCATGAGAGACATGCCCGCCGCGAATATCAACGGCAAAGAGATGACCGCGGTGAACGGAAGTCCTTGGGCCGCCGCACCCGCTGAGATCGCAAGCAGCGCAACCTCAGACGCAGTGTCGAAACCCAGGCCGAACAGGAACCCGATCGGATACATGTGCCAGCTGTGCTCGACCAGGCGGAACATGCGGCCGAACAGCCTGGTCATCACGCCGCCGGCGACGAGCTCCGTCTCCAAGCCCTCGCGGTTGTACTCGCCGCGATGCATCTTCCGGTACACCCGAACGATGTCCAGGAGGATGACCAGGTTCATGATCCCGATGAGAACCAGGAAGCCTCCGGAGACCATCGTGCCCACGGCGCCGCCCACACTCCTGAGCTCCCCGTTGCCACTGACGACTCCCTGCACGATCGACTTCACCGCGAGGCCAAGCGCCACGGCGATCAGGAAGACCACCGTCGAATGACCCAGCGAGAAGAAGAACCCGACCCCGACCGGCTTGCCACCCCGCTGCAGAAGCTTGCGGGTGGTGTTGTCGATGGCCGCGATGTGATCGGCGTCGAACGCGTGCCTCAGCCCGAACGTGTAGGCAAGGCCGCCGAGGGCCAGAAAACCAGGGTGCTGGGCGCCGTACGCCAGGAGTAGGCCCCACCCGACCAGGTGCAGCAGGCCCACCGCCCCGAAGAAGCCGCCCAGCCGGGCACGCTCACCCGGATCAAAGGATCGGCCGATCAGGGTCCAGGGAGACGCCACGCCCGAAGCCTAATCGTTACCGCGACTGAGTCGCAACTTGGTATTCGCGTGGGCCCCCCACACATGCGAATGGATCCCAACTTCCCCCTCGCGAGGCTACGGCGTACGCTTGGCCCCGGTGGACGTCGACCGGCTCCCGCCCCAGCTGCAGGCCGTGCTTCGCGGTCTCGCCCGCATGATCAGCAGCCGCGAGCCGGCGATCCAGGTGAAAGTCGACCAGCTGCGGGCCCGGCATCCGCATTTCACCAATGACCAACTGGCGCTGGACCTGATCCGTTCCACTCGTAGGCGCGTCGCCGGCACTGCGGCGCTCAGCGCCGCGGCAGCGATCGCGCCTGGCTTGGGCACTGTGATCGCGATTGGGACCGTGACCAGCCAGGCCTTCTACGCCCTGGAGCAAGAGGTCGAGCTCGTGCTCGCCGTCGCCATGATCTACGGCCACGAGCTCGCCACCTCGGACGAGCGCGTGCTCGAGGCGCTCGTCGTCGTCGGCATCACCAGCGGGGCCGTAAAGCTCCGCGAGGACGTGCTCGTGACCGGTGGCGAGCGCCTGGCCGTGGCCGCGTTTCGCCGCCTTCCAAGCACCTTGCTCGCGCACGGCGGCAGCCGCATCCTGGCCCGGATCTTCGCGCGAGTCGCCGGCAGCGGTGCGGCCAAAGCCGCAGCCCGGTTGGTTCCCATCGGCGTCGGCGTGGCCGCCGGTGCCGGTTTCGATTGGCTCGCGGTCACCGGACTCGGGCGTGCCGCGATGAAGTACTACGGACCTGGAGGTCCGGGTGCGCGCCCGCTTCTACTTGCGGGCGAAGATGCCGCGCACGTCAAAGTGGGCGGCTGACTCGATCTGATCGAAGCCGCACTTCTTGGGCGGCTTGTCGGTGCGCCAGCGCAAGAACCGGGTCGCGTGCCGGAAGCGCTCGCCTGCCTCGAGCTTGTCATACGCCACCTCGCACACGAGCTCGGGGCGCACGGTCACCCACTCGGCTTCCTTGTCCTTTCCACGAGACCACCTGCTGATGCCGCCGGGCATGCGCCCCGAGCTGTACGAATCCCACTCGCTCGGCGGCACGTCCACCTCCAGCGGTTTCAGCTTGGCGATCAGCTCGTTGCGCTCGGCCGCGCTGAACGATGAGGTGTGACCGACGTAGTTGAGCGTCTTCCCGCGATACAGGCCCAGCAGCAACGAACCCAGCGACTTGCCGTCGTTTGACTTTCGCCAGCCGATGACCACGCAGTCGGCCGTGCGCTGATGCTTGACCTTCACCCACAAGCGCTTCCCCGGAATGTAAGCGCCGCCCCAGGACTTCGCCATCACACCATCGAGGCCCGCGCCCTCGAAGCGGTTGAACCACTGCTCGGCGGTCGCGTGATCGCGCGTGTAGGGGGTGAGAAAGATTGGCTGCTTGACGCCCTTGAGGAGACCTTCAAGGCGCTTGCGCCGCTTTCCGAGCGCCTCGGACCGCAGGTCGTCGGCGCCTTCCGCGAGGATGTCGAAGGCGACGTACCAGGCCGGCGTGGCCTCACTCAGCATTCGCACCCGTGACTCGGCCGGATGGATTCGCTGCTGGAGGGCTCCGAAGTCGAGCCCATCGGCGCCCACGACGATCAATTCGCCGTCCAGCACGACCTTGTTTTGACGCAGCTTCCTGAAGGCCGGCAGCAGCTCGGGGAAATAGCGGGTCATCGGACGCGCTCCCCGGCTCACAAGCTCGACGTTGTCGCCGTCGCGGAACATGAGGGTGCGGAATCCGTCCCACTTGGGCTCGTACTCCCAGCTGTCGCCCTTGGGGATGCCGTCACCCGGCGCCGACAGCATCGGCTCCATGTTCAGGGGTATTGGAAGCTTCAAAACTGTCATGTTTTCCCCAGCTGTCTATATCTTGTGGACGCAGGTACCCTGTGCTACCATATCGCCGGTCGGTAAAGTCGACCCACTAATTTCGACTCCACGCCCCCACCCCAGCCTTGGGAAGCTCGCGCAAGCGGGCTTCCCGCTTTTTCGGGCAAACGTCTCCGGTCTATGAGCCGAATCGGGAAAGGAGCTCGGCGACCGTCATCTTGCCGTAGTCCTTGCCGAGCACCGCTTCGGCGGTGTGCCACACCATCTGGGCCTGCGCCGGGCCGCGACTGGCCAGGTCGTCGAGCGAGACCGAACCGAACAGCTGGATCTGCGGTATCTGCTTCAGCTGCTGGGCCAGCCACTTGGCCCACTGGGCGGTGTTGCCATCGCTCGGAGCGACCTTGGCTTCGACCGCCGCCTTGACCGCGGTCGCTTTGGCCTCGGCGGCCGCCGCTGCTTTGCTCGCCTTGGCTGCGGTCTGCTGAGCGGCCTCGGACGCGGCTTCGGCGGTCTCTTTGGCCTTCGCCTCCACCTCGGCCGCGGTAGCCTCCGCCCGCGCCGGCATGGTGGTGAGCTTGTTTTCCCCCTTGTGCATGATCTCCTCCGCGGCCCTCCCCATCTCGCCGCGGCCGCCGCCTTCGCTGGCGCCGTCGCCGGTGCGCAGGCGGTCGCCGAAGCCCCGACCCATCGCGCCTCCGATCAATCCGGGCACGTCGAGCCCGGTCAATCCTTTGATCGCGGTCGTCGACTCGATCATCGCCCGGGTGGCATTGCGGACGAGGTCCGACGCGCCGTCGGCGCTCATCACGGTCAGCGAATTGATATGGCCCATAGGCTCCGCGGCCGCTCGGACGATGTCAGGCAGCGCGCTGAGCACGGTCTGGATGATGGCGGCCTCGTTGAACTGCTTGTATGCCTCCGCGCGCATCGCCAGCGCCTTGGCCTCGGCTTCACCCTTGGTCAGGACGATCTGCGCCTCAGCTCCACCTTCGAGACGCGTGGTCTCGGCGTCGGCTTCGGCGGATGCGATGCGGGCGCGCTTCTCGCCTTCCGCACGCGCGATCACCGCTTGGGCTTCAGCCGCGGCCGGCTTGACAGTCGACGAGAGCAGCTCTTTTTCACGGCGATCGGCTTCCAGCTGCGCGAGCTCGGTTTGCCTGCGTACGACTTCCTGCTGAGCCTCCGCTTGGGCCAGCGGACCGGCTTGATCGGCCCGCGCCTGCGCGGCGGCAACCTGGGTCTTGGTCTCGGCTTCCCGAAGGGAAACGTCACGACCCGCGTTGATCTTCACCTGTTGCGCCTCGGCCTCTCGGACCGCTGCGGTCTGGTCGGCTGACGCTCGCGCCATGCGCGCGTCGCGCTCGACCGTGGCGAGGTTCTGCTGTCCGAGCAGACCGATGTAATTCGACTCGTCCGAAAAGCTCTGGATGGTGAAGGCATCGATCTGCAGGCCGCTCGTGGCCAGGTCGCCTTTGGCCGCGTCCTGAACCTGCTGCAGGAGCTTCTGGCGATCGCGGATCAGCTCTTCGATCGTCAGCGTGCCGACGATCGATCGCAGCGACCCCTCGAGCACGTTCTTGACGATGGAGTCGACCTGCTCGGGCCTGGCGTCGAGGAATCGCTCGGCGGCGTTGCGCAGGGACTCGACGTCGCGGCCGATCTTGAACGTGGCCACGCCCTGGACCTGCACCTTGATGCCCTGGCTGGTCACGGCATCGCTGAGCTGAACGTTGATCTGGCGCGCGGTCAGCTTCAGCTTGCCAACGCGGTCCAGCAGCGGGCGCACGAACGTCCCGCCTCCGACCACGACCTTGACGCCCTTGTCGCCCGAGATCGCCATCGCCTGCCCGCGTTCGTTGCGCACCTTGGCGCCGCGCGACCCGGCGATGATGAGGGCCTCGTTGGCGCCCGCGACCTTGTACCGGCTGGCCACGAACGCGATCAGCAGGACGAGGATGATGACCCCCGTCACGGCCAGGAATGGTGTGGAAGTCACAAAACTAGGCATCGGACCTTGCTCCTTCTTTGGTCGCCGTGGGGACCGTTGCCACCACGAGGTTGGCGCCGGCGATGGCGATCACCTTTACCTCGTGCCCTGCGGGAATCTCGACGTCGGCGGTGGCGGTCAGATTGTGAGTTGCGCCGGCGAAACTGATCAAAACCGTGCCGAACCTGTTGGCTGGGATGCCGACCGAGACGCGGCCGGTCGAGCCGACCATGTCCTGGAGGCTGAAGGTCTCCGTCGACTCTGCCTGGCGGAGGGCCTTGAAGGCTCCGAACACCACGCCTGAGCCGAGGAGGCCGGCCACCACACCCACCAGCGTCGCCCCGCCCGGGCCGGCGTTCAGGCTGTGGAGCCCGAACAGGCCTCCCACCCCGAACATGGCGATGAAGCCGAGCAGCATGGGGGTGGGCGAAACGCCGGCGACGTCAAAGCCCAGGTGGACGGCCCCGAGCAGGCCGCCGAAGATGTCGTCGACGATCAGCGTGAGCAGGAGGAGTCCGCCTCCCAAGAGGAGGCAGGCGCCGAAGACGAGGTCGGCGGCGTTCAAGCCCTTACCACCAGCGCTTGAAGTTTAGGACGGGCGCTCGCGCTCCGTTTCCAGAGGGTGTGACGACATTCGGGGCTAAACCGCTAGCCTTCCCGGAGCGATGAGCTCTTCCTTCCGCATCGGCAACGAGGCCACGGAGCACGTCGCCGTGGAGGTGCTGGCGCGGGAGCATCCCGACAAGTCGGATTACTGGGATGGAAACTGGCTGACTGCCCAGGTTGAAGTGGCATGTGGGCCGTGGCGGGGCAAATACAGCGCGGCGTTACGCGCGGAAGAGTTCGTCCACTTTCGCGATCAGCTCGAAAGGCTCAGCGACGACAGCGAAGCGCCACCGGCCGAGTTCGAATCGATGGAGCCCTGGCTGAGATTCTCGGTCCATAGATCGGATCGCCACGGCCACATGCGAGTCAGCGGTCGCGCCCAAACCGAGCCTTTCTTCGACAGCCACAACATCTTCTATTTCGTGCTCGAGCTCGAGCAGGGTTTCCTGCCGGCGACCCTGGACGAGCTGGGGAAATTGATCGCAGAGTTCCCGGTGGTCGGCTCGCGGTAGGCCCAATGCCCGAAGCGGCGAACGACCTCGCGGCCTATGCCGCTCTCAAGGGGTGGACAGTAATCACCGGAAGCGATGGCCAGCTCATTTGTCGCGGACGCGAGGCCGGCTTGAGTTGGCACGTTTGGACTCACCCGCCTGTCCTCGGGCCCCTGCTCACGATGGTTGTTGAAGCTAAGTCGGGGCTGACCTTCGAGCTCGTGTCCGGCCCCAAGATCCGACCTGGTCTGCTCGAGAATGCAGTCGAGGAGGACTCAGAAGGCCGGAAGCACCTTACCAAGGTCAGCGAGGTCTCTCCTGCGGTCGAGAGTTGGATCAACAGCCTTGAGCCCAACTCTCTTACCCGGCTTGCTTTAGCAGAGCACGAACAGATTTCAGTGCACCCGGAGACGGTCGCGATCACATTTCAGGCCAAGGGCCTGGATCATGCGCTGAATCGCGCCAGGACACTGCTTGAATTCGTCGCGCTCTTGCCCAAGCGAAAGGCCCACATCCTGCCCAAGGAGCTACGCCCGATTGCGCCCCTGATACGTACGTGGTCGGTGACAGACGACGCCAACAGGGAGGCGCGCTTGGAGGCGGCATCCAGACCTGAGTTGGAAGGCCTCGCATCGGCTTGGAGACAGCATCTGGATCTGATCAACGCGACCATCGAACATCGGCCGGAGAGTGACCTGTCAATCCGGCTGATGGCATTTTCCCAGGCAGCAATGGAGGCTGAGCAGCAGATCCGGAGCGGCACGAACTAATGGATCGCGCCGGGTGCGATGGTCGGGCGGGACTTCAGCTGAACCGCTCCGCTTGAACAGATAAGCTGACCGTGCGGTGTTGGGCAAGGCGGCCAAAGAAGCCCACCAAATGCGGCAGAACTGGCTTGGTGCGGAACACTATCTGCTGGCCGTGCTGGCCGAACCAGGCGTCGCGACCGAGGTCATGGCGGACCTAGGCGTCACCCACGAGGGGGTCGCAGGCCAGCTCGCTCGAATTAACACCTTCAAAGGCAGACGGATCCGATACCTGGAATCAAAAGGCATTAGCACCAACCCGCGCGCACACGACGTGAGTGGCTGGGCAACCGGATTCGCCGCGGCGGCGGGGCGAAAAGTTCCGAGTCGGGAAGACTGGCTGCTGGCCACGCTGTATGAAGGCGGCGGCATCGTGTCGACCGTGCTGCGGGAGCTCGGCGTCTCAGCGGCCGCTGTCGTGGACGCCATGCGCCAGCGGGGTGTCAGAACGCCCGACTTCAATCCGGACGTAGACCGGCCTTGGCAAGGTCACCATGAGGTCGAGGTTGCCAAGTCTGAATGGGAGAAAGTGGTCGACGTTCTTAACGAGAAAATCCCGCAGGGCTCCAGCTTGCGGTGGGGATTCAATTCAAGGCGTGACCGGCCGGGGAAAATCCAGTTCGTCGCCGAGGACGGAATCGACCTCGACGCAATAGTGGCTGAGGCGCGCGCCCGCAGGATTCTGAGCTAATAGCGAGCTTCGCAATTGAGTCCGTCGCGCGAGAGTCGCGCGACACGTTTTCGGCTACGGGCTGCGGGCTTCGGTCTGCTTCTGTCCGCTCCGACCTGCCGCCCCTCATTTGGGTGCGACCGGGGCGCAAACGGCCTAGTTCTGAGCTTCGACCGCTCACTAGAGTTGTTGGCCCGAGGTTGACACTTTCCGAGCTTGCGACGGTCCTCTGAGAACGCCGGCTGCGAACCACGCCAGGCACATCGCATACACACCGAAACTCGCCGCCGACCGCAGATCGAACCCGGCTTCCCGCACATAGGTCTGCTGGCTAATCTCTGCGTGAATGCCATCGGCGGTCGTGTGGTAGTAATGACCATTCTCGGTCGACCACTGATAGCCCTTGAAGCAGTTGACGGGAACCGGCCCATAGCAGACGTTGGGCACGTCCCAGCCGATGGCCAAAAACAGAGTGGCTGCGGCGAACGCGCCAAATGCCACTGTCAGGGCCCATGGTCGTAGCAACTCCTTGACCGGAGGTTGCGCAGCCCGACTCATGTCGATCCGGCGCAGCCTGGCCAGCAAGTACAGGCCGGGAAGGAACAGCCAACCGATGAGGGCCAGCAGGCCTCCCAGGAAGAGGGGCGGAGGGACCAAATGGCTCATCCACATGATGACGGCATAGCCCAGAAGCACAGCCGCGATGGCGAGCCGTATCCAGATCGTCTCGTCCACCATCCGGCGCCGTGCCACTAGATGGTCAGATTACCGGGAGTCGAGTGAACTCCCGCCTCGGACGCGGACGTGGGCGTCTGCGTGCTGCGCGGTGCATCGAGGATGGCGGCGAGTCGCGACGGCGCTTGCGTCCGCAACTTCGAGGTTACTTGGTCGGGCGGGCGAGATTTCGAACTCGCGGTCTCCTGGTCCCAACCGGAGGCTAAGGCCTACAGTATTCGGCTCGAGCTTAGCGCGACAACGCGAAACTCGCGCAGGTCTCTTAACTCGTTCGAACGTCCTTGTGAAGACCTGGATGACGCCTATAAAAGCTAGGGCGGTGCAGCCGCGCCAAAAGCCGGCCTGCGGTTATAGCTCACGAACGTAGGGCGGTCCACACGATAAATGCGATCAGGCCAACGACCACGGTACCCACAATTGCCAACGCGAATATCCGTTGCGGATTTGCGACTACGTTGCGAGTGGCTCCCGGATATCGTCGATTGATCTCGCGGAGCGTCAGCACATCCTCGTAGCTGCCGCTTAACGGCACCGAAAGAGATCCTGCAATGGCGGCTGCGTCATATGCCCCGCCTAGGGTAAACAAGCTCCGGTCAAAAGCATCTACGCCGATTACGGCTTGCCTTGAGGGTCCTTCGAAAGGTTTGACTCCAAGTCGGACGAGCCTGGAGACATCGCCACGAGCAATGACAGCTGTCGAACCGCGCCAGTCGGTGATCAGCAGGTGAGACGCAGTCAAAGCTATTGAGGAGTTGGCAAGATAGAGCCAAACCCACCCGACCAACGCTCCCCCAAGAATAGCAATCAGAAGCAAGGCCATTGGGAGCGCCCATGACGACGTAACAAGACGTGTCAGCACAACAAGGAGGAGGGCGATCTGCACTCCGATAAACAGCACCCTGCGAGCTCGTTCGCGGTCCAGACCGAGCACCGTAGTTACCGCAGGGCGGAAGTTAGTTACGACGGAGCCAAAGTCATCCACTCTCTGAATTCAGGCTAACTCAGCGCGGCGGCTTACTAGAGGATCGGGGCACTCATGAACGAAGCGCTCATCCGCGCGCCAGCCACGGTCATTTCCGGCTCGCGCGACTAACCGGGCTCCAGTAGCCCGGACTAGAACGGGACCTTTCGTTTACCAAGTGGTCTTCGATCCCTGGCGAATTCGACCTGATCTTACCTCGGGCAGTGTGCTCCGGCCCAGACCACTTAACTGGGTCTGTGTCACGTGGCACTATTTGCCTTTCCCCTCAACTCCGACAGCGATCCGGCTCGTCGATTGCTCTTCGCGCACCCTGCGGCCATGGATCAGGCCCATGGCGATGATGCTCGGCATTGTGAGCACGGCGAAAGCCGCCACGCTAGCAGCGAACAACGCTTGGCTTGAACCTCCCAACACGATGCCTGCCATCAGCACACCCGTGCTAAACCCCATCCATAGCACCCATGCCAAACGAAGTCGCGGACCAAGCCTGAGCCCAAATTGGGCGCTGCCTTCGTAGAGCAGCGCCATCAGGAAGAGGACCGGGAGCAAGAAGACCAAATAGCTGATGGGAACTGGCAACCGAGGAAGGGTGAAAAACCCAATGAGCAGGAGCAGGAACGTCGTCAGCGTCAACCAGTGTTTCTGAACGATCCATCCGAGCACGATGCCCATGCAATCACCTTAACGTGGCAGCTGAGCCGTTGATCACGCCATCGGCGAGCTGGCAGTGAGACCTTTGGTCCCAAACCGGACTTGTCGGCCTACCGTATTCGGCCCGATCTTAGCGCCCCAAATCGAAACCGGTGCAAGTCTCATGACTCGTCTTGGCGACTCGTAAGGCGCGTCACACCGGATCGACCGGCGCCCCTTTCACTAGCTCCGCGATTCTATTCGTCAACCACTCGCTATCGCGGCGCGCGGCGGCGCTATTGAGGGCCATGACCGCCGCGTAAATCGCTGCGTCCTGAATCACCCATCCGGGATATGTCCACCACGGAACAGTCCGAAGGTTGCCAGTGGCGAGGGCCCACACAAAGAACACGAGGGGTACTCCAATGGCTAGGACTACGAAAACTGTGATGAACGCCGCTTGAAACCAAGTGCGCTGAATACGCAGCGAGACAATCGACCCGGGCTGGACGGGTATGACCGTCACACGAGCCACGATCCAGGGGCGCCGCAAATGCCATCCAGACTCGCGAAACACCACGAGCCCCCTACCGAGCAGCACCCGGCCAAGTGGTCCCTTCAGGAATCCACTGGAGTCGCGGATCATCCTTTTTGCTCCGTCCGCGTCCAACGCCGTCCTAATCTCCCGAGTCCGGGTCCACCATGGGTTCAGCCAGTCCGGCAAATGCACGGTTCCAAGATGTTAGCGATGCCATGCAGCACCCTCATCTGTAGACCTTCACGTGCTCAGCCAAACCTTCGGAGGACGTCCATTTGGATCAATGATCTGCACGCCCAGCACCCGCAGCGCTGCGAGAACAGCGTCCGGCTGAAAACTCCAGAAGACGAATCTTTGTCCATCCGCCAAAACGAGCCGAACTCCTGGGCTTCCCAGGAGACCTCCTACAACGCGCTGAGCGCTTTCAACGTAAGCCCAATCGCCCCGAACAAGCACGACACCCATTAAGCGGAGCGTGAAGCCTTCATCGGCGAAGGAAAGTCCAGCAAACGGCCACGTGGCGTTGAAGCCAGGTGTTCGCATTCCCCCGATGAAGGCCAACTTGCCCACACCGCTCACGAGATTGGGGACAGCGGGTTGCGCGGGCACCTCCTGGGTAGCGAAAACCCGCGTCCCAAACCCGATGCGGCGGCCCTGGATCACTGAGATGTTGAGGCGGCTGGCTAGATCCGTAAGGTCTGCTGTCCGCCACCCACCACGGGCATCAATCCGTGTGCCGTCGCGTTTGAGGAAGACGCAAAAAGACATCCCATTGCTTGCCCGAGAGAGCCGCATGGAAGTTAAGTCCTGGACCGGACACTCAATGCGGCGGAACAAGCGGACGAGAACTACATTGTTTCCGACGTACTCCAAACGCTGGATGGAACACGCCACCGCCACCGGGAGTGTCGCCGCTGCCGAAACCCAGAACATCAGACTTATCACCGATGTGAGCTCGGAATGACCCACAAACAGCAGTATCGATGCGAGCACCACCCAGGCGACGAAGGATCCGACGTACAGAGTCCTGAACCAACCCGGAGCCCGGATAGTGATCGGAGAGATGAGGCTCGAGCTCCGTTTCGATTCGCCAGCTTCCATCCCGCACTAGTTCCCGGGAATCACGTGGGTAAAGACGAGGACAAGGATGACGAGCGCCAAGACGATCAAGAACGCCGCAAAGACGCTCAACTGCGTAGGCTCGGAACCCTTCGCATAAGTCCGTGATCCGCTGGGCCGTCTGGATGCGAGCCGGCCACGAATCGATGGCCCGGGGAGCAGGACGCGGTCACAGCGGAGCCCCGCCGCGGTCAGGGTTGGCGGGCTCCGGCTCGGAAAGCGTGTAACCGGTTGCGGGCACGAGCTCGCGCACGCGCTCTACCGCCTTCGCCGATGCTTCTGCCGGTGAGGTGGCCTGAACCGCGGGCACGCCGATCCTCATCTTCGCTGTCCCGGCGACGGGCTCTACCGTCAGCCCGTTGTGGGTTAGTACCTCCAGGACATTTCGGTCGCCAGGCCGGCCGGGCTCCGGCTCCAGAGTCAGGCTGAACGCGTACTCCCCGGCCGCTGCGGCCGCCAGTTGGCCGCTCGCCCGGTAGCCCAAAGGCTTGAATCGACGATCTTCGGCAGCGTCCAGCAGCTCATCCAGATCCTTCGTGGAGCGCCGGCTGGCGAAGCGGGACGCCAGCGAATAGAGGACGGGGACCAGAACCAACGTGAGCACCGTGCTCGTGAACAGGCCGCCGATAACCACGATCGCGAGTGGCCCGCTGATGAAAGCGCCACCCACTCCTCCGCCGCCACCGATCACAGCCAACGGGACCAAAGCCAACATGGTGGCGAAGGCGGTCATCAAGATCGGGCGCAGACGATGCCGGCCGCCCTCGATGATGGCGTCGTGCAAGTCGAGGCCGCGATCGCGGTACTGCTCGATCAGGTCGAGCAGGACGATGGCGTTGGTGACCACGATGCCTGTGAGCATCAGGATTCCGATCAGCCCGGGCAGCGATAGCGACGTGTTGGTGACGACGAGCGCGATGATGGCGCCTGTCGCGGCGAACGGAATCGAGACCAGCAGCACCAGCGGCTTCAGCAACGAGCGAAAAGTCGCCACCATGATCAGGTAGACGAGCCCGATCGCCGCCAGAAGCGCAAGCGCAAATTGGGTCAGCACGGTGGAGAGTTGGGCAAAGACGCCGCCCGTCGAGAGCGAAGCACCTGATGGCAGCGATACACCGGCGAGCGCGCTGGTAACGCTCAACTGGACCGCGCGCGTGTCGTTGGCTGTGATAGTGCCCGTGATCGTCGCGTCCCGGTCACCGTTGACGCGGTTGACGGTCTGCGGGCCATTGACCTCTCGAATGGTCGCGATCGTGGACAG
>WNFB01001874.1_pt1 | contig 18168 bp, 11 predicted proteins | sample 5400501 | NCBI WGS metagenome assembly WNFB01 (sample SAMN13153341, study PRJNA577476) | soil metagenome | isolation source: 200 cm saprolite under Douglas fir tree site 2 hole 1 | place: USA:California | collected 2015-04-18 | reverse complement strand
TCGCATCCTCCGTCAAGGTCACCGTACATGGTCCTGATGTGCCACAAGTGGTTGAGTCTAAACCGTTTGTGCTGGCTGACCAAATTAGAGTTGGTGTCGGTGGCACCGGTGTGGGCGTATCCGTCGGAGTGGGCGTCGGTGGTACCGGTGTAGGCGTATTTGTTGGTGTGGGTGTTGGTGGCACCGATGTGGGCGTAACCGTCGGTGTGGGTGTTGATGGCACCGGCGTTGGCGTAGGCGTCGGTGGTACCGGCGTTGGCGTATCCGTCGGAGACGGAGATGGTGATGGCGACGGTGATGGGCTCACTGTTGGATCAGGGGTTGGCGTTGGATCAGCTGAGGGGACTAGGATGGGTTTACAGCTCCATGATACACTAACGGGACTTGCACCTCCTGTGAAGGTGAAGTTGCTATTTGCACAACTAACAGTAATGGTTACAGTCGTCGACTGGCCAGGAGAGAGAGTTCCGCTTGATGGGCTGAATTGCGTTGCATTGGCATCACTCGATGCAGACCACTTGAGATTGCCTAGAGAACCGACGGTCTCCGTCAGCGTCACACTACATTGCCAGGCGGTTGTGAGTGATGTACAGCTATTCGTATCTAAACTCGTTGGGCTCGCTATCAATATTGGCTGTGCTGGTGTACAGCTCCACGATGAAGTAATGGGTTTTGTGCCTCCTGATCCTGAGAAGGTAAAGGTAGCAGCCTGGCAAGATATAGAAGAGATGGTCACATCTAGCGACCCGCCCGGAGACAAGGTCCCGTTTGGTGGATTAAAGCTAACTCCAGGCAAACTACTGCTGGCTGACCAGGTTAGATCGCCCTGAGAGCCTGCACTCTCTCCTACTGTCTCTGTACACGTCCAACTATTGCCTTCTCCTGAACAAGAGGAGTTCGATTGCGTTAAATCATTTGGGCTGACTGTCAATGTTGGCGCTAATGCACAGTGCCAATGTGCAGGAGCAGTATTTATTGGTCCCTTGAAGCTGAAGGTACCGTCTTGGCACGCATCACTGGGCACAAAGATATTCACTGCCATACTTTGACCCGATGGCACTGTCCCACTCGGGGGGTAGAAGGTTATACCAGGTACATCACTGCTTGCAGACCAGGGGAGGTCACTTTGAGAACCGGACTCAGGTGCTACGGTGGTTGTACAGTTCCACCCCCCATTTCCACTCGAACAGTTCCCATTCGCATTGAACGTGTCATGGTCGATGGTTATTCTCGGCGGCGATGAACAGTCCCATGGTACATTAACAGTATTTACCGGCCCACTGAAGCTGAAGATGAAGGACCCAGTTGTATTTTTTGTGCAAGCAGTGTTCGGGACAGCGATCTTCACTTGCACAGTCTGACCTGGGGTCAAGGTTCCACCCGCGGAAGTGATGAAGTATATTCCAGACGCGCCACTAGCAGATGCAGACCAATCGAGAGCACTTGAGTTTTTTTGGCCGCTGTTCAACACTGCTGTACAGACCCAGACCTGGCTTTCACTGCCACCATCACAGTCCTTATTCACATTGAAACTGCCTGGTTTGACCTCCACACTCCAATTCGAGCCCACCTCACAACTCCACGGCACATCGACCTTATTCTCTGGTCCTATGAAGGTGAAAGAGCCTGATTTCTGGCAGTCCGCACTTGGTATAGAGATAGAGACTCGCATACCGCCCTGGCCTGGTGACAATATACCACTTGGTGGGCTGAATGTTACCCCCGATAACCCAGTTTCTGCAGACCAGTCGAGATTGCCACGAGAATCTGTCGTCTCTTGGAGTGTTACTGTGCAGTTCCAGCCAGTATCAGTAGCTGAGCAGTTGCTCGTATCCTTCGTAGAGAGACTCTTTGGATCGGCGGTCAACGTTTGATGTGACGGTAACGTACAGTGCCAGGTTACATCAGCACTATTATTCAGCCCCTGTCCCGTAAAGGTGAATGCACCATCTCTACAGGCACTGTTTGGAATAACGATAGTTACTGACATCGATTTGCCTGGTGGTACTGTTCCATCTGAAGGGGTGAAGATCACCCCATCTAATCCCGTCTTTGCAGACCAGTCTAAATCGCTTTGAGCGCCGTCAGCCGGTTCCACCGTCACATTACACAACCAGCCATAATCATTTGCTGCACAGTTAGAAGAATCATTACTGGACAACCTATCCGGTTTGACTATGATTTTTGGCGGCATGACGTTTCTACAATACCACTGCACAGTGCCGATATTATCAGATCCTGTGAAGTGAAATGAACTATTTATGCAGTTATCATCATTGCCCGGTATAAAGATAGACACCTTTATACTCTGACCTGGCGCCAGTGTGCCACTTGATGGGTCGAAATTTACTCCCGATAATCCGCTGTCTGCAGACGCAGACCAGGTGAGCTTGCCCTGAGACTCCGAATCGGATCTCAGCGTCACTTTACAGGTCCAGCCGCGGTCATCATTGCCCGGACAGTCAGAATACGCATGCAGGCTGTCCGGGTCGACAATCAGTCTCGTTGTTCCTCCTCCACATCTCCACGGGACAGCAATTGGGATGACGCCCGGGGCCGAGAAGTTGAGGATAGCACTGGCTGGACATTGCGTGTTGGCAACAGAAATCGTGACCTGCATTGGTCGGTTGGGTGACAGGGTACCGCTTGATGGACTGAATTTTATGCCATCCAACCCCTCACTGGATGCAGTCCATTTCAGATTCCCTTCGGAGCCCGGAGTTTCTGCCAGTAGTCCAATACACGTCCAACCTGCATTTGCCGTGTATTGACAGTCTTTATCTGCTTTGAACTTGCCCGGACTAAACGTCCAATCAGGTGCTCTACAGAACCAGAGGACATCGGCTGTGTTTCCTGGTCCTTTGAAAGTGAAAGTGGCTTGAGAAGGACAGGTCCCGTTGGGAATTGCAATCGTAACCTTTGTCACCTGGCCAGGAGACAGCACCCCCTGTGACGGAGTAAAGGTTACTCCACCTACTCCGCTGCCAGAGACTGTCCAGCTCAGGTTCCCACTGGCGTTCTTGTAGCTGCTCAGTGATGCTGTACAAACCCAACCTGAATCCGCACTGTAGGAACAGTTAGGGTCTCCTGGAGTATTGAAACTGTATGGACTGGCTGTTAGCATAGCTGGAGGTGGTGGTGGACCAGGTTGTGAATGAGTTACAACCAGCGTGACCTGTATAGATGCATTCCCCCCATTCGAGCTGATTTGGAGCGTCGCCGAGTAGTTTCCTGGTAGCAGGTTCGCTGTGTTAGCAGTCACCTGGATGGTCTGGGGTACAGCTCCTGGTTTGATTGTGCCAGTATCTGGATAGAGCGCCAACCAGCTGGTATTGCCTGTATTCGCCTTCCAATTCAGTACATCTATGCCACCGTTACTGACTGCTACATTGAGTGTTGACTGCTGTCCCACTTGAAGCTGACCAAAATCTAACGTCGTTGGAGTAACCGCGAGTCTTGCTTGTTTCGGCACAGAGGATACGACCTGCAGCTGGACTATCACTAGCGCATTACCTCCATTGGACTTGATGCGGAGGGTACCGGAGTAGTTTCCCACTTGCAGGGAGGTTGTGTCGGCTATCACATAAATGAATTCTTGCGAACCATTAAGTTCAATTGCGCCAGCTTTCGATTGTAGTTTGAGCCAGGATGCGCTCGCTGTATTAGCAGTCCAGATGAGGCGCTGCGCACCTGCATTGGTGACTGCTACTGACCGTACCGGTTTATTGCCTTTTTCAAGCTTCCCAAAGTCAAGTAAAGGTGTGCTTACGGCAAGTTTGGCTGGCATTGGAATAATTGTGAACTCTCTGTCTACTCTCCGCGAAGTGTTTTCATCGGTCGCGTGAATGGTATGGGATCCCTGGGACCAGTCTTCACGTACCACAATGCTCGCATCAAAGGTTCCATCATTGCGCACTTTGATTGCAATAATCGGTGCATTCGATTGATTCGATTGTCCAGTGCTGGACATGCGCAATGTTAATGCTGCATCTGCTTGTACAGCAAACGAGGGGTTTCCTAAAGCAGTACGATCGCCAGATAGGAGAGACGAACCCTGATCGCGAGAAAGTGTTACGGTTCCTCCCGGCGAGAAGGCGCTCCCATGCACAGACAGCACACTTCCTGGAGTAACATTACTACTGCCACTCAATGAAAGAGTTAGAGGGGGAGGCTGATGGGCCAGAATCAAACCAATACCACTGCTGGCGAGGACGACAATAGCGATAACCACTAGGAATATCGCTCTCGAAGTAGTGTTTGCCATTATTTTTGCAGCAGTATTTCGCAAGCGCTGCCTGCTAAGACTGCCTGCATGTAAATGATGAGATGGCTTAGGCGGATGGCGCTGTGGTTGATGAACTGGAGGTGTTCCTCCTATTATATGACCCGATTGCTGCATATGTGGCGCCCATGCAGGAGGAGTATTTGCTGTTGCTGGAGTTCCTTGTACTGTTGGTACACCACCAGGTTGTGGTGTACCCTGTACCCTTGGTATATTTAAGGGAGGTGTCTGTTTATCTGCCATCCCCGGCAATAGTAGATCTGGCCATATAACCTGGCTATCATCGGATTCACGGTTTTGAAAGTGTGGACTCTTCTCGTTTGGCTCATTTTCAGGCTCTACATGCCTGACAGGAACATCCAGTCCTTGCTGCTCCTGCTCGACATTCATCGACGCAGAGTACGTTTGACTGTTCAGCTCGGTGGGAATATTGATTGAGCGTAAATCAGCACCAGAAGGGTCACTTGGATAGGTTGGCCAGTCTGTATTAGTATCCTGCGCTCGGCCACAGACTCCACAAAAGCGAGCATGACGGGGCAGCTCCGCTCCGCAGTTTTGACACCGCTGCATATTAGTCCCCCCAGACAAAGAACCCCTTTGAGTTTCTTCTTTGGATCTAATTGGCAAGCATTATTATGCGGACACTATACTGACAGGCACTATAAGCATGAAGTGTCAATTTGACTGTAACTTCTTCAACTATTTCCGAGTCCAACTGAAGTGTAACATAATTTTTTTGTATTTGTACAGCTTCTAATTCATTAACGTTTGCGTCTTGAAGATTTAGCATTCGTATTTCCTACAACTTCCACACTTTCACATTGCTGAACACTATATTGGCTGAATTACCAGCGTTACCGGCAAAAACCCCTATTTGCCCATGTGTGTAAGTACTGTCATCATAACTGCCAATTTTATGCTGATTCACGTAGAGATTAATGGTGCCGTTCTGCACCACGATTGCAAGCAGATTGACCCCATTGAGGTCAGTATTAATGAACGGAGCTTGTCCTTGTGACAAGACCTGGGCATGAGTAGGATTACCATCTACAAAGCTGCTGAAGTAAAAGTGTCCATCTCTGCCAATGCTGAAGTAATAAAATTTTAAGTGCGTACTATCGGCACAGAAGACGATCCCTCCGTAGTCGCCTGTGGAAATCGTTAATTGCACTTCGTAGACGAAGTTGCTGAAATCGGTAGATTGAGCAAAACAGGTATGAATATTTCCTTTTTGTGACTCGATTGCATGATAAGCTCTTCCCGTGAACTGACAAGCTGCGCCGCTGGTATTCGCCCCTTCCTGCCAGGAATGTCCTTGACTGTTATCGCTCAATGTGTCGTCGAGTTCCAATTTACCGCTATGGGTGTAGGGGTCCGTCATAGCCAGGGCGGTTGACGTTGCAATAGAATTGGCAGTATTGATTCCTCCTCCCCTATTATTCCGAGCTAGAAAGAAGAGTTCGACAGTCACTACTATCATAAGCATTGCAAGCACAACCAACATTACTTTTCTGATCCTGGAGGAACGTCGGGGCCTGTTGATTACTGCAGGTCTACTGGACTCGCGAGCAAAGCCACCAAGAAACGTCAAATCGTTATTATTTGAAAGGAATGTACGTTCTTCGTCTTCTACACGGGTTACAGCAACAGTGAGAATCAATGTGTTCGTTGGATTTTCGTCACTGCCTGTTTGATACTCGCCTTCAAGACGTATGACTTGACCGTTGCGTATACCAGGCGGTATCGATACAGAAATGTGCTGACCTCCTGGCAGAACCAACGAACGATTGGTTCCATGGAGTGCCTCAGCTTCACTGATAGCGAGTGTTGCAGTAATTTCCTTACTTCCCAGAGTGTTAGATGTATTCATAACTGTAGGCTCATCCATACTTTGCGTTGCCTGCTGAAAGGCTCGCGCATATGCAGCAATGGACGAGAAACGGTCTTGGGGACGCTTGGCTAATGCATGTAGTACTATCTCATCCAGTTCTGTCGTTAGGTAGGAGTTGAGTTTGCTTGGCCGCTGTGGTTGAGAGTTGGAGTGCAGGTACATCATCTGCTCTTGCGTACCGGGAAATGGTAGACGACCAGTTAACATCTGGTAAGTCATAACGCCAAGTGCATATTGATCAGTAGCCCGCTCAACAGATCCTCTCCACTGTTCAGGGGCCATATATGCGGGAGTACCGCGAATAGTGTGGGTTGTTAAGATCGTTGTGGTTGTGGCCATGATCTTTGCTATGCCAAAGTCAGCTAATAACAAATCGGGAAGGTTCGGATGCTCTTCACTTCTTCGTAGAAGAAAGTTTGATGGCTTGACATCCTGATGAATGATGTGATGATCATGTGCGTGTTGAAGGGCGCTGGCTGCTTGACGAACAAAATGCGCGACATCCTGTGGTGAAAGCTGAGCAAGGTCGCCACGCTGCGCTAACCATTCAGCTAAAGTACCCTCTAGGCGGAGCGGCATCACAAGATAGAAAAATTGTAAACCATTCACATTTATCTCACCATAGTCATAGAGGGGGAGGATATGAGGGTGATCGAGCTTGGCAATGGCCTTTGCCTCGCTTTGCAAAAGTTGAACTATACCTCCGTCTTCATGGTTGTGGGAGTGAGTAGTATCTTCCGTACGAAGTACCTTGATAGCCACCTGTTGTTCGATGCGCTCATCTTCTGCTAGGTAGACTTCACTCGTCGACCCCCATCCCAACAAGCGCAGAAGACGATAGCGGCCAAGATGCAGTCCCTCAAGTGCCATACTGTTTACCTGTAAAATTATGCAAAGGTACATCATACGAGAACAAGTGGAGGCGAATGCAAAAATAGTATAACACATGAATAAGAGAGATGAAAGAAGACTAATTGGTTGCTTCAGACGCCTGCCTCGACAATTGTTCCGTCTTGAATTAGACTATGTACTAAGAGAAAAGCAATGCTAGCTCCTATCAGGGTATTGTTAGCGTTTTTGCATTCAATATATCAGGGGTTGTGCAAAAAGAGCGGCATGCGAGATAGGAAGTACAAAGTTAAGAAAGGAACGCACCTCCATGCCTCAATTGGAAAACGCTTCCCGTCCGCTTATAGAGGCGCATCAACTGGCACAGCTTCAACTTGGACTTGCACGCTTACTCCCCCATAACCCCTTTTATAAAGAAAAGCTGCTCGCAGGTAGCGAACCTATTACGCTCCATAGCATAGAAGACCTCTCCCGTTTACCCTTTACAACCAAGCAAGAACTTGTTCTCGACCAGGAGTTGCATCCTTTATTTGGCAGTAATCTTACCTATCCTCTGGGCGAATATGTACGTGTGCACCAGACCTCTGGTACCACCGGGCGGCCCTTAAAGGTTCTTGATACACAGGAGAGCTGGGACTGGTGGGCCGATTGCTGGAAAAGCGTCTATCAAGCAGCCGGTGTCACCCGTGATGATATCGTCTTTCTGGCCTTTAGTTTTGGCCCGTTTATAGGTTTCTGGTCGGCGTACGAAGGAGCCAAGCGACTTGGAGCACTAACCGTTCCTGGTGGTGGTATGGACTCCTTACAGCGCCTGCGAATCATAGAAGAGATTGGCGCGACTGTCCTGGTCTGTACACCCAGCTACGCGCTGCGTTTAGCGGAGATAGCCCAGGAGCATGACATGGATATGCGGTCATCCAGTGTGCGTGTGACCATCCATGCCGGTGAACCTGGCGCGTCGATATCAGCCACGCGTGGGCGTATTGAACACGCGTGGAATGCGCGTACCTATGATCATGCAGGTATGACAGAAATGGGCGCTTTCGGCTTTGCTTGTTCAGAACAGCAAGGCGTACATGTCAACGAAGGCGAATTCATTGCCGAAATTCTTGACCCTCTCGATAATCAACCTGTAAACGCAGGCCGGACCGGAGAGCTAGTCCTGACAAACCTTGGACGCTGGGGTAGCCCGGCTATCCGCTATCGCACAGGTGACCTCGTGCGCCATGGTGGTTATTCCTGTGGCTGTGGGCGCACTTTTCTGATGTTGCCTGGTGGTGTTTTGGGACGAGTAGACGATATGCTGATTGTGCGCGGCGTCAATATCTATCCCTCGGCCCTGGCGGATATCCTCCACCGCTTTCCTGAAGTCAGCGAATATCGCGTAATTGTCACCAGCGATGGCACGATGGATGAGATTGCCTTACAGATCGAATGTCCTTCCTCTTTAACGGCCATTATTGCCGAAGAATTACATGTAGCTCTCAATCTGCGCATCCCCATCGAAACAGTAGAGCAGGGAACCCTCCCTCGTTTTGAGTTAAAGGCCAGGCGTGTAGAAGATCTTCGTAAAAAAGCCTGATATCGAAAGAAAGAAGGATCATGCCCAGAGGCTATCTATCAATCCGCTGGCTACCACTGGCCTATTGTATAGCATGCAGATTTCATCTTTGCAACTTCCGTGACAGAATCACACCTGTGTTCAGCCCAACTGTATGCAATCCGCCAAAGAAGCGAGCGTGTTCCATCTTAATACATCGATCTTGCACGAACGTCAATCCTGCCTCTTGTACCTTCTTGCCCACCTCGTCATTGCGAATACCTAGTTGCAGCCACAGCACCTTGGCCCCGATCCTGATCGCTTCCTCCGCGACAGGTGGCACATCCTCTGCTTTACGGAACACATCTACGATTTCAATCTGTTCTCCTGCCTCTTTCGCCTCCGTCAGCGAGGCATAGACGCGCTTACCCAGCAAAGTCTGTCCCGCGTAACGGGGGTTGACGAGGATGATATTGTAACCCTCCGCCTGTAGGTAGATGGCGACAAAGTGGCTGGGACGATACTGATCAGCCGAAATACCTACTATAGCGATATGGCGGTATTGCCGCAATAACTTTAAACGGTCATACATGTCAGGTGTCGTATATCTCATTTTGTTTTCTCTAAAGCCTGGTCTAAGTCCCACAGGATATCCTCAACGTTCTCAATACCTACCGATAGCCGAATCATGTCGGGGGTCACCCCGCCTGCTAACAAATCTTCCTCCGAAAGCTGCTGGTGTGTCGTGCTAGCGGGATGAATTATCAGGCTGCGAGCATCGCCCACATTGGCAAGATGTGAGAGCAAGCGCACACTATTAATAACCTTCTTCCCAGCCTCGTACCCGCCTTTAACTCCAAAGGTGAAAATCGAGCCAGCGCCTCGCGGCAAATAGCGTTTGGCTAGCGCGTAAGAAGGATCATCGGGTAGACCTGGATAGCGTACCCAACTGACTGCGGGATGCTCTTGTAAGAACTGGGCTACCTGCAGTGCATTCTGACAGTGTCGCTCCATGCGTAAGGATAAAGTCTCTAATCCCTGTATCAGTAAGAATGAATTGAAGGGGCTGATGCATGGGCCTGTATCGCGTACAGTCTCTACCCTGGCCTTCATCACAAAGGCAAAATCTCCAAAAGTTTCATAGAAGCGCACCCCATGATAGCCTGGAGAAGGATCAACGATATGCGGGAAGTTTCCATTATCCCAGGGGAATTTCCCCGATTCAATCAGTACCCCTGCGATAGAGGTGCCATGGCCGCCAATGAACTTCGTTGCCGAGTGCACTATAATATCAGCTCCATACTCGAATGGTCGGCACAAGTAAGGTGTCGCGAAGGTATTATCAATAACCAGAGGAACCCCGATTTCATGAGCAATATCCGCGATAGCACGAATATCCAGCACATCACCCTTTGGGTTACCTATCGTCTCACCGTACAGGGCACGCGTACGTGGCGTTACAGCTCGGCGATAGTTCTCGGGGTCAGTACTATCCACAAAGATTGTATTGATTCCCCAGGTACGCAGAGTCAGGTCGAATTGCGTATGTGTGCCACCGTAAAGACTGCTTGAAGAAACGATTTCGTCTCCAGGACGTAGCAAAGTCATCATCGTCACCATCTGCGCTGCCATACCTGAAGCCGTTGCAAGCGCGCCCGTCCCGCCTTCGAGAGCCGCGATCCGTTCTTCAAAAGCAGCGTTAGTGGGATTCATGATGCGCGTGTAAATGTTGCCGAAGCGCTGCAAAGCAAAAAGCTGGGCAGCATGGTCGGTGTCATCAAAAACGAATGAAGTTGTCTGATAAATCGGCACCGCCCTCGCACCGGTTGTGGGATCGGGTCGCTGCCCCGCGTGTACCGCCAGGGTGTCAAACCCAAAAACGTGATCACTGTCGATTTCTGGCATAATCTATTTGCTCCTCTATTAGGTGCCTGTCATTCCATTTCCTACATCCTACCATATGGGCTTTTGACAGGAAAGAAATAGCAGCATCGAGGTTCTAACACCAATCGGGTGTCAGATTAGGCCCCGCTTCACAGCGACCCGACAAAGTCGTAGGGACAGGGGTGGTGTGGAGTGGTGTGGGGCCCCTTGTGGGTGTCCGTGGGGGCCAGTGGCGGCCAGCGGCGGCCAGCCCCCAATGTGTGGGAGAACCCGGGATCAATTGCTCATGACACGAAACCAGAATTTGTGCTACACTTTCAGAAGAGTCTACTTGAGAGGTGAGCTATGTCCTCAGTTTATAGCAGCATAATTATGCCCTGTAACACATTCATCCGAGCACCCGTAGGGCCCGATGTATCGCGGCCAGCGCCGATTGATCGGCCAGTGGGAAACCCACCTACCCAGATTAATGTGTTAAAGCTCATTATCGCCTTTCGCTGGATTTTTGCTCTCCGGCTGAACAAGTTAAAAAACATTATTGGAGTAACGTATGACACAAATAATTGACGGCAAGACAGAATACGGCATCATTGGCAAGCGAACGCGCCGCCAGGACGGCCTCGATAAATTGGTCGGGCGTACTCGCTATGCAGGAGATTTGACCTTCGCTGGTTTACTGCATGCCCGCTTAGTACTCAGCCCATATGCCCACGCGCGTCTCGTAAATATTGATACCTCAGCCGCGTTGGAAGTTCCAGGCGTAAAGGCTGTCTATACCAGCGAGACTTTGGGAATGTCAAACCCCGATAGTAGCGCACGTTTGCAGTCTCCACTCGCTTCTAAAGAAGTGCTTTGGTGTGGTCATCCAGTTGCAATCGTATTGGCCGAGACAGAAGCTGCCGCGGAGGATGGTGTGGACGCAGTGGATGTCGAATATGAGCCATTAGAAGTTGTAATAGACCCGGTCTCTGCTATGCAACCAGGCGCTCCTCTAGCGCGAATCTTCGTGAAGGAAACCTCCTCTGAGATCGCGGGCGGTGGTGCTCATGCGGCTGTCTCAGAAGATCAAGTTGCGGATACCGACCAGGAAGCACTTTCACCAAATGTGAGCGATAAGGCGCATTTGCATGGTGGCGACATAGAGGCGGGCTGGCGCGAAGCTGAGGTAGTGGTCGAACGCACCTTTAAAACCAGTATTGTACATCAGTCGTACATGGAGCCTCAGTCTATAACCGTCGTGCCGGATGCATCGGGACAACGCCTGACCATTTGGCCCAGTTCACAAGGTATGCTCGCAGTGCGTTCGGGAGTAGCCGAGGCTCTTGCCATCCCCGAACGGCAGGTACGTGTGGAGTCCACACCCATAGGAGGAGCCTTTGGCGGGAAGTTTGGACTTATCGAGCCCTTAGCTGCCGCCGCTGCTTCTACCTCGCGCAGACCCGTTCGCCTGGTTTACACACGTTCAGAAGATTTCTCCGCGGCCAACCCTGCTCCGCAATCAATCATAACCCTTAAGCTTGGCGCGAAGCGTGATGGCACACTTGTGGTGATGCAGGGGAAAGTCATTTTTGATACCGGAGCTTACGCCGGTTCAGCAGTCTTCCTCGGTGGTCTCATCCTCGGCAGCACCTATCGCTGCCCCAATTACGACTTCCGCTGCTATGAGGCAATGACCAATAAGGTTGGAGTTGGCGCATATCGTGCTCCAGGTGCCCCTCAAGCTACCTTCGCCCTGGAGTCGACCGTTGATGAATTGTGTCAGAAATTGGAGATGGACCCCATCTCATTCCGCCTGAAAAATGGCCTGAAAGAGGGTGATCCAACCCTGGATCATCGCACATGGCCCCGCATTGGCCTTCTCGAGTGCCTGCAGAAAGCGCAGGAACACCCGCTTTGGGCAAAACGACTGGAGCAGAATGACGTACCCGGCGAACTGAAAGGTTGGAAGATTGGGATAGGCATGGCGGCTGGAAGCTGGCCCGGTGGCACTGAGCCAACTGCCGCTGCTTGTCGCCTGGAATCTGATGGTACCCTTTCCGTCATCGTTGGTACCGTTGATCTCACTGGTTCCGATACGTCGCTCTCGCTGATTGCCGCCCAAGGTCTGGGCATGTCGGCTGACTCTGTAAACGTTGTACATGCCAATACGGATACCATGCCTTATAGTGGAGGCACGGGAGGTAGCAAGACCATTTATTCGATGGGCGCTGCCGTGCTTGCTGCGGCACAAGATGCACGCAACCAGATTTTGACGACTGCCTCGGAGATGTTAGAGGCATCACCATCGGACCTTGAGATCGAGGGTGACAAAGTAGTGGTGCGAGGCGCCCCTGGTAAGAGTGTCGAATTGAAGAAGATCGCCTCGGCTTCGATGCAATTTGCAGGTAGGTACGAACCCATTTATGGGCGCGGTCGTGCCGCTCTGAAAACAAGCTCACCCTTGTATGCCGTGCACGTGGCCAAAGTCGCTGTCGATCCCGATACTGGAGAGGTGCGTGTGCTCGACTATGTCGCTGTACAGGATGTGGGTTTTGCGATCAACCCGGCAGAGGTCGAAGGCCAGATCTACGGTGGCGTTACACAGGGACTTGGCTGGGCGCTCTTCGAAAGACTCGTCTATGACGAAAACGGCCAGTTACTCTCGTCCAACTTCATGGATTACGCTTTACCGCATATCACAGACATCCCGCACTTCACGTCTATCCTCGTTGAAGTTCCCTCCGCTTTGGGTCCCTTTGGGGCGAAGGGTGTCGGTGAACCACCCGTTGTGCCAGTTGGCGCGACGATAGCAAATGCCATCTTCGATGCCGTGGGTACGCGTGTAACGCACCTTCCCATAACTTCTGAGCGCCTATTTATGGCCATGCAACAACTATAGCACATAAGAGAAGAGGGGGTGGAGACAGCTTGCTACGCGTAGCAAGCTGTCTCCACCCCCTCTTCTCTTATGTGCTATACTATTACTATCTTCAGTATAACATCACGCATAGCTCTTGTGTGACGTGTCCGTATTGTGTTTGTTTATCAGAAAATGGAACACTGGCGGCCACTGATTACGTTACAAGGCAACCCAAATCCCAGCAACGTAATCTCTGACCTTTATTTGAAGGAGCGCGAATGATGATACCTTCTGATTCCTCGTCTAAAACAAACGCGACAGCAGCCTCAGAGGCTCTACCGCTTGAGCAGTCAGGTGCTGATGTTGCTCCACCTATAGGCATAACCCCGCCACAGATACTGGCACAGGATGCCGCCACTGGCAGGCGTGGCGCTGCATGGCGACTGATGGTCTGGATCGTGGAGAACGACCCTCGTGCCGTGATCGCTGTTTCCTCGCTCGACGATGATCGCCTGGCTCAGAATCTCCTGGAATTTATCGCTGTGGGGACATGGGCGGGCAAGCCGTTTGTTGTTCCCGTACAACTACGTTCTGCTCTCGCCAGGACGCGACTCCGAACCCTCTTCCTACCAGGAGCAGGGATCGATTCCATACGTTCCATGCGTGTGGCTATGGCTGCAGCGCGTGATAAACGGCCGGTTGTGCGAGAAGCTGCTATCTATATCCTGGGCATTCTTGAAAATCCGACTGCAGCTCGCTTACTGATTGAGGCGTTGAATGACCCTGTACCCACCGTTCGCATGCAGGCAGCCAAGGCGCTGGGACGTGTAGGCGATCCTGCAGCGGTTCCCGTTTTGCTCACTGCCCTGCGTGGTGCAGACGAACAGGTTGGAAGCCAGATTTTCTCCGCGTTAGTACGATTGGGTCGAGTAGCAATCCCAGCACTATTGGAGGCGGGTAACAGTAATTCAGCCTGGATGCGTTGGCAAGCTATCCGTGCCCTTGGAGGAATACATGATCGTCGAGCACTGCCAGCTTTAGTCGGTGCCCTTTCTGATTCAGATCATTCGGTTGCATGGATGGGCGCTAAAGGTCTGGTACAATTCGGCAGACTGAGCGTGGAGCCGGTGCTTCAGCTACTCATGAAGGCAGAAATGACGCCGTGGTTGGTTGAGACAACTTCGTACGTATTGAATAGCCAGGTCCAGCACAACCATAAACTAAAGCCCTACCTTGAGCCGGTAATGCAGCATATGCACGGTGTGGCATTTCGGGCAGGTACACCACCTGCTGCGCAAAAGGCGCTGGCGCAATTAAAGGCAGATGGCCTCTTGGAATAATAATAAACACAGGCTTCCTGCACTAATCGTGGCAATTTTTCCGCGTAAATACTCCCTCGATCCGTGCACATAGATTAGTTCGGCGGGGCAAACCGCGCTGAACTAATCTACGACAGAAGCATTCATAGACCTCAGGTAACGCTAAATTGTCTCGCCTGGCTTCATCTCAACCACTTCAACGTCATTGAGACCGAGCGTTTGAAGCGCATCGCGCAGTGCTGCGGGTGTTCCTGTGAGGATGGGGAATGTTCCATAGTGCATAGGGATAACATGCTTGACTCCGAGCATGCGGACAGCGACTGCCGCTTCTCTAGGCCCCATTGTATAGTAATCCCCTATGGGTAGCAGTGCCACATCTGGCCTATAGAGTTCGTTAATGAGCTGCATATCGCTGAAGGCGCATGTATCGCCAGCATGGTAGAGCTTGCGCCCATTTTCAAACTCGATTACGTAACCACATGCATCGCCAGCATAAGTGCCATCTTCGGGACCGGATGTATGGATTGCATGCGTCATTGTGACTTTGATCCCATCGATATTTATCGTGCCTCCCTTGTTTATACCCACCGTATGCTCAACACCTTTCGACTCAAGCCAGCCTGCCAGTTCTACAATGGCAACGCATGTTGGCTTCGTTGCCTTTGCGATGTCGATGGCGTCACCGATATGGTCAAAGTGACCATGCGTCACCAGCATCAGGTCAACCCTGTCAATCCGTTTAAATTCGTCTGGAGTGGCCGGATTCTTCTGAGTCCAGGGATCAATCAGTACGATCTTTCCCTCCGGAGTAGTGAACTTAAAGGTGGCATGTCCTAGCCAGGTGATTTGCACACCGTTCATTTGCATGTCATGTCCTGCCATGTGTCTTTCCTCCTTACTTGAAAAGTTAAAATGGTGTTACTTTATCTCCCTATAAGGGAAATGCAATTTCTTGTCGCCATGCTCCCAGTTCTCCCGCAATCCTGGAGTTGCGAGATCCCAGTCAGGACGAATCTTGCGCGTAACTTCTCGCAGGTCTTGCCAAAGCTCTTCAGGCGAGGGTCGACCCCAGAACCAGTACCCATTATAGATTTTGTAAATCATCAGGCCCGGCTCGAGTACTAACGTATGCGGGATCATGGGATTGTGGTACGAGTCCGTATATTCCTGTATGTCGAGGTCTTGCTGCACCTTGCGCCCTGAATCCGAGAGGAATGTCCATTGCGCTCCCACAGCATCTCGGAACTCATTCGATTCGAGAATGTTGTCCGTCGAGATGGTCACGATTTTCGTGTAGGCCACTGCGATCTTTGGATAAAAGGCAGCCATTGCAAGATGCTGTTGGTGATCCTTAGGACAAAAGTGCCCGCGTGAAAGGATCAAGATCATCGGATCAATGCCCTGTAGTTCACTGAGACGGCGTCGTGTTTTCGTATGATCGGTCAACTCATAGTCGGGAAAGCGAGCGCCTGGGACGATGTCTGAACGCATAATAGTTCTCCTTGTATGTACATATACTATGACAAACTAATCCGGTCATCCGTAGGGGCCGATTTATCGGCCCTCGGTGGATGTTCCGCAATCCCGGTTTACTAGTCAACCTGCATTATATAAATGTACTATGACGTGACGTATACAGTTACAACTCAAAGAACAAGGTAGACAGGCTGCTAAATTCCGTCCTGGATCTAAATAGCATGCTCATCCAAGTACGCCCGATGAATAACTAGGGCGAATTTCCCTCCCATATTTAAAACGATCAAAGGCGAAATGCCGCATATCATCAGGTTTTTCGCCTGTCAGAACGAGTTGTGTCATCCGCTGCCCGATAATGGGGGAGAGCTTGAATCTATTCACACGGACACAAAAATACTTTCTTAGGTGGACTTTCTAGCTTGTTCGTGGCTCGATCGTTATTCTTAACATGGACGAACCAAAGAAATTATACGATTACGATAAACTCTCAGAAAGGCCTTTCGCGTTAGGCACAGAGATGCATAGCGACTTTACCCCAACACTCCTGATGAATAGCGTGGACGAATTTCTCTACCATTTGTGAATCTATCAAATGAGAAATACTGCATATCGTCAGGTTTATTTCCAGTGAGAATATATTGAGCCATCCATTGCCCGACGAGCGTCGATAACTTAAATCCATGCCCGCTGAATCCTGCTGCGCAGTACAGGCCCTCATATGCCACAAGGCGGTCAAGAATAGGGTGATTGTCAACACTATCGTCGTAGATGCCCGCCCAGCTGCCGCGTGGCACAGCGCGGGCAAGGGCAGGAATGCTTCTGGCACCCATCGCCCGGAAGTGGGTAATTTCTTCCTCGGAGAGTCCCTGAGCGTAATGGTCGGGGTCGCTGGCCGTCAATGCATCCGCAGTTGAGCCAACCAGCGTCATTCCACCAATGTCTGGACGCAGATAAATGTCATACCTCAGATCAAGGCCCACCGCATGCAATTCCAGGCGACCGCCAAAGTCATTGGGACGACGTAGCGCAAGCATTGGATGCCGAGTGGGAGTGATCGGCAAGGCAATACCGAGTGCCGAAGCCAGTGGAACGCTCCATACATTGGCTGCGAGCACCACGACCGGAGCGTGAATATCACCTTGTATTGTTCGTACCCCAACGACCCGCCCGTATTGCGTGAGAATCTGCGTGACAGCCGTCCCTTCGAGGATAGTTGCCCCCAAGTCACGGGCGCGTTTAGCAAAGCAATGTGTGGTTGCCATAGGGTCAGCAACACCAGTATCGGGTTCATAGCACGCCAGCGTCACACCTTCACTGCTATATCCAGGTGCTACCTCGCTGATTTCCGCAGCAGTGATGAGCCTAGTATTAACGCCTTGCTCCTGCTGCAAGCCAACATTAGCCCGTAAAGCATCGGCACCCGGCTCGCCACTCATGACCAGCAGACCCGTCGTATGAAAGCCACAATCTCCCCCTACTAGATCGTCGAAATGTTGGAAGATACGCAGGCTATCTCTTGCCATACGAATCGTGAAGTCGTTGGAGTAGTGTTGCCTGACGATTGCACCTGATCGCCCTGTAGTGCCATTACAAAGGGCTTGTCGCTCCAATAAGACGATGCGGTTGCCACTCCCACTCTGCCTAGCGAGGGATTGGGCGATGCTTGCTCCCATGACGCCACCACCAATGATGAGGATATCTGCTGTCTCGGACATGCTATACTCTCTCCTTTCTTGCTGCCTGACTGCGTAGTGGTAGCTGCGGCAGCAGCGTTAGCAGGACGCAAGGGTGCCGCCCGATATTGCGAAATAGAGGTATGGTATTTTGCTGCTTTCAGCTTATCAGGCGATGTGTGAAATTGCAAGGTGGGCTTGTTCTCTCCAGGTGGATATTCTAAACGAAATGGGATGCAGAAATGCTTCCCTTTTTGTTTTTCTGTTTCCCCTCAGTGATAGTGATAGCAAAACATTCACCCGGATACATCTCATCATCAGAAGGAAGCTGGATAAGTTTTGTCGCACCTTCGCCTACTCCAAAGCTGACCATATCCTCGTTGCCGCTATATAGCCATATTTGGTTGTTCAGTTA
>WNFB01001869.1_pt1 | contig 18195 bp, 17 predicted proteins | sample 5400501 | NCBI WGS metagenome assembly WNFB01 (sample SAMN13153341, study PRJNA577476) | soil metagenome | isolation source: 200 cm saprolite under Douglas fir tree site 2 hole 1 | place: USA:California | collected 2015-04-18 | reverse complement strand
ACCGCCGGCCTGGGCATGTCCAACATCGCCCGAGAAGACGTTCGCCGCGGCATCATCCGCGCCTACAACAAGATGGCGGCGGAGATCTACGCGCCGCATAAGGCGGTGTTCGCTCCGGCTGCTATCGTGCCGACCCACACACCCACAGAGGCGATCGATGAGGCGGAATACGCCGTCAGAGAGCTGGGCTACAAAGTCATCATGATTCGCGCAGCGCTGCCGCGGCCCATACCGGCCTACGGCGACGAATCCTTTGGCACCACGTTCGAGGACGCTTCCAGACGGATGCCGTATTTCATCGACACCCTTGGGCTCGACAACGACTACGACTACGATCCCTTCTGGCAGAAGTGCCTCGAGCTCGGCGTCGCGGTGACGTCACATGGCGGTGCGCACGAGTGGCCCGACCGCAAATCGGTCAACAACTTCGTCTACAACCACACCGGCCATTTCGCCCAGGCCAATCACGCCGCCACCAAGGGCATGTTTCTGGGCGGCGTGACGCGCCGCTTCCCCGAGCTGAACGTCGGCTTCCTGGAGGGTGGCGTCGGCTACGCAGTGAACCTGCTGCTGGACCTCGTCGGCCACTGGGAGAAGCTCAACCTCGACGCCATGTATAAGAACCTGTGGCCTGGACAGCTCGACGCTCCCCGGCTGCGCGAATACATCCTGCAGTACGGCGACAAGCGGATGAAGCACAAGATCGACGACATGATGGCCGCCGTGAATACCACCGGTAAGGCCGACGAGGCCGTGGATGATTTTGAGCTGGCCGGCGTACACAGCGCCTCGGAGCTGATTTCACTGTTCACCCGCAACTTCTATTTCGGCTGCGAGGCCGACGACCCTGTCACGGCCTGGGCGTTCGACCCGCGCATGGGAGCACGCCTGAACGCTATCTTCAGCTCGGACATCTCACATTTCGACGTGCCGGATATCACCGAAGTCGTGCCCGAGGCGTATGAAATGGTGGAGCATGGACTCATCAGCGACAGCGACTTCCGGGACTTCACCTTCACCAACGCCGTTCGCTTGCATGGTCTCGCGAACCCGGACTTCTTCACCGGCACGTCCATAGAACGCGAGGCCAAAGAAGTCCTGGCCCGCGGCCGCGCCGAGGCGGCCGTGGTTTAACCGGCTAGCGGAAGGCGGGCATCACCTCCTCGGCAAAGCGGCGGAGCTGCTGCTTCCACTCAGCCGCGGGCATGCCCTCCGTCCAATGCAGCACGATATGGTCGAGGCCTGGAAATTCGGCTTCGAGTTCCTTGATTCGACCGATGACCGCGTCTGGCGGTCCGAATAGCCAGGCCTTCTGGCGGACGCCCTCCTCGATGGTGGGCGCGCCCGTGGGAGCGCCGGGCGTGCCCCACGGCCGGCCCTGGGGGTCGGTGTAGCGCACAAACCCGAACGGCGCGAACCACTTGAAGCGCTCGTCGTGGTAGGGGCGGAGCCGCTCCACGGCTTCCTCTGCGCTGCCGGCCATCGACAGACCAGCGCTCCAGCACAGATCTTCGCCCAGCGCCAGCTGGCGTCCCGCCTTTGCCGCCTCGCTCTGGTATTCCTCGAACACCTGGCGGGTGATCTGTTCGCCCGTAATGGCGACCATGCCCTTGATGCCATGCTGGACCATAAACGGGATGGACTTGCGGCTGACGATGGGCTGCCAGATTTCGACCGGCCGGTTCACCGGCCGGGGAACGAGCGTCACGTCATGAAGCCGGTAACCGCGATAGTCGACGTCCGCGGGGATGGTGTAGAAGTCGCCGCGGTGGTTCCAAGCTTCTTCGTTGAAGGCCTTGAACAGGACCTCCATCTGTTCGCGGTACAGCGCCGCGTTGGCCTCGGCGTCCAGCAGCGGGCCGCCAAGCGTTTCGACCTCGCGCGTGTGGTAGCCACGGCCGACGCCGAACACGATCCGCCCCTTGGTGAGGTAGTCGGCCATGGCATAGTCCTCTGCCAGGCGAATGGGGTGCCACATAGGGGTGATGTTGAAGGCGCAGCCGAACTTGAGCCGCCGCGTCTGGGTGGCAAGATAGGTACCCATCAAGATCAGGTTGGGGATGCACTCGTAGCCTTCGCGCTGGAAGTGATGCTCCGCCAGCCACAGGATGTCGTAGCCCAAATCGTCCATCTCGCGAGCCACGTCCTCGGCCATGGCCATGGCCTGGACCAGCCGCTCGTTCGCGTAGCAGCGCTCGTCCGCGGGTGTTCCATCCAGGCCCACGTTGTCGAGCTCGATGTGGCCGACGTACAGGACGGAGAAGTGCTTGATCACGGCATTTTCGCCTCCTCGTACAGATAGCAGGCTGCGGACCGGCCTCCGTTCACGGTGCGAAGTTCTGGTTCATCTTCCCGGCAACGCCCCATGACAGACGGGCAGCGGGGGTGGAAGCGGCAGCCCGTCGGCAGACTGAGCGCGCTGGGCACCTCCCCCGTTACGGGCACATGATCGTCTTTGTTGCCGTTCGGCAGCGCGGGCAAAGCGGCAGCGAAAAGCGCCTGTGTGTACGGATGAAGCGGTTTCTCGCACATCTGGCGGCTGTCCCCCTCCTCGACGATCCTCCCCAAGTACATCACAGCGATGCGATGGCTGATGTGGGTAACCGTGGCCAGATCGTGCCCGATGAACAGGTAGCTTACACCGAGCCGCTGCTGCAGGTCCTCGAGCAGGACCATGATCTGGGCTCGGATAGAGACATCGAGCGCGGACACCGGTTCGTCGAGCACAATGAGCTTGGCCGAGGTGGCGATGGCCCGCGCAATGGCGATGCGCTGGCGCTGGCCTCCGCTGAACTCGTGTGGAAAGAAGCGGGCCTGCAGCGGCTTCAGCCCGACGAGTTCGAGCGCCTCCGCCACGCGCGCGCGGATTTGCTGCCGTGAGAGGCCACCCAGCACCTCGAGCGGCTCGGCGATAATCTCACGCACCCGCATGCGAGGGCTGAGCGAGCTGTAGGGATCCTGAAAAACGCACTGCACCGCCTGCCGATAGGCCAGCAGGTCTTTGCCACGCAGCTCGAGCACGTCCCGGCCATTGAACAGGATCGCGCCCGCGGTGGGCCGCTCGAGCAGCAGGATCAGCCTGGTGACGGTGGTCTTACCGCAGCCCGATTCACCTACAAGTCCAAGCGTCTCGCCCGACCCGATGGCGAAGTCGACGCCGTCTACCGCCTTGACCCATTCTTGCGTTCGCCAGGGCATGGCAAGGCCACCAGCGGGAAAGTATTTCTTGAGCCCCCTGACCTCTAGCATGCTCGTGCGGCCGTCCCATCGAGCAGCCAGCATTTCGCGTGGTGGTCGGGCGCCGCGGCGATGTCCGGGGGATCCTCGCTCCTGCAGCGCTCGAACGCCTGCGAGCAGCGGGGGTGGAATGGGCAGCCGCCTGGAAGGGCGCCAAGGTCCGCCGGCTGCCCGGGAATGGCGTAGAGCGGATCGCGGCTGCCGACCTTGGGGATTGATCCGATCAGCGCCTGCGTGTAGGGATGGCGCGGCGCAAGGAATATGTCGCGTACTGGCCCCTGTTCGACGATACGGCCCGCGTACATCACCGCCACCCGATCGCACATTTTCGCCACGATTCCCAGGTTATGGGTGACGAACAGCAGGGCCACGCCCGTCCGCCGCTGCACGTCCTTGAGCATGTCCAGATACTGCGCCTGAATGGTCACGTCCAGGTTGGTGGTCGGTTCGTCAGCGATGATCAGCTGGGGTCCCGCGGACAGCGCGATCGCGCCCACCACCCTCTGCCGCATCCCTCCGCTCATCTGATGTGGGTGCTCGTCCATTCGAACTTCTGGGGATGGGATGCGGACCGACTGCAAGAGCTGCAGGACGTGGTCCCTGAGCCTACGGCCGCGCTTCCCGCGGTGAAAGAACGCGGGCTCACCCACCTGGTCGTAGATGCGCAACAGGGGGTTGAGCGAGGCCATCGGGTCCTGCAGGATCATGGCCACACGCGCGCCCCGAACCTTTGTCATGTCTGCGTCAGAAACGTTCAGCAGGTTGGCGCCTTCGAGCTCCACGCTTCCGCCGACGATGTGCGCCCCACGGGGGAGCAGCCGCAGGATAGACAGACAGGTCGTGGTCTTCCCTGAGCCTGATTCGCCGACCAGTCCGAGGCTCTCGGCACGATTGAGACTGAAGCTCACCCCGTCCACCGCCCGCACCACCCGCTGCCCTCCGAAGGCGACGTAGTTGGTACAGAGATCGACGACGCGGAGTAGGAGCTCGGGCACCTACAAGTTTCGCTGCTGAGGATCGAGACGTACCCGCAGCCAATCGCCGAAGATGTTGCTGGCCAGCACGACGACCGATATGCAGACGCCGGGGAACACGGCCAGCCACCATTGCCCGGCCATCAGCGTCGAGCGCGCTTCCGCGAGCATCAGGCCCCAGGCGGGCGTAGGTGGCGGCACGCCCACCCCAAGGAAGCTCAACGAAGCTTCGGTGACGATCACGACGCCAACGGTCAGGCTGGCAAGGACCGTCCAGGTGTTCAACACGTTGGGCACGATGTGGCGCAGGATGATCTTGGTAGTGCTCACGCCAGCCACCTGTGCCAGGCGTACGAAGTCACGCTCCCGCAGGCTCAGCACTTCGTTGCGGATCACCCGTGCATAGCGGGTCCAGTACAGGAACCCAAAGACGATTATGATGTTGCCCACGCCGGGGCCAAGCAGGGCCGCCAGGAAGATGGCGAACATCAGGAATGGCATGGCCAGCCAGGCGTCGGTGAGGCGCATGATCGCCTGGTCGACCCAACCTCCTAGGTAGCCGGCTAGCAGGCCCAGCACCAAGCCGATCCCGCCGGCCACAGCAGTGCCGGTAAGGCCAACGATCAACGAAACCCGTGCTCCGAAGATCAGCCGGCTCAGGACGTCCCGCCCCTGAAAGTCGGTGCCCAGCAAGGTGGCCGTGCTGCCGTGCTCCATCCAGAAGGGCGGACGGAAAATGCCGGCCCCGCTCACCGGGACCGTTGGGTCGTACGGGGCCAGCAACGGGGCAAATACCGCCACGACGACAAGAAGGCCAAGGACAGCGGTGGGCACGATAGGGATGTCGGGCAGCCGTCGCGACCTGCGCTCTGGCAGGATCGCGGCTACCGCGGCCGGTAACGCAGTAGGCTCTTCGAGCGATCGTCCGAGAGCAGCGATGCTAGGTGTACCTCACTCTGGGATCGACCATGGCATGCAGCACGTCGACCAGCAGGTTGACGAGGACGATCATCGCTCCGGCCACCACCACGATCCCCTGTACGACCGGAAAATCGCGGAAGCTGATGCCTTCATAGAGCAGCCGGCCAATTCCGGGCCAGGCGAAGATGGTTTCGATGATCACGGCCACGTTCACCATGACCACGAAGTTCACGCCGGCTAGCGTCAGTACCGGTACGAGGGCGTTCTTGAAGGCGTGCTTCACAATCACGACCGTCTCCGGCAGCCCCTTGAGCCGGGCCAGCTTCACGTAGTCACTGTCCAGCACCTCCAGCATGCTCGAGCGCGTCAGCCGCAGCATCGAGGCGGCGAAGTACCAGCCCAAGGCGATGGCCGGCATGATCACGTGCCGCCACGTCCCCTGACCTGCAGAGGGCAGCCATCGCAGCCATACGGCGAACACGATGATCATCACCAGGCCGATGAAGAAGTTGGGGATGGCCAGCCCCAGCATCGCGATGATCTTGCACAGGGTGTCGGTCCAGCTGTCCACCCTGACCGCTGTGATGATGCCCAGCGGAATGCCGATGATCAGCGAGATCAGCAGGCCAGCGGCCGCCAATTCCAGTGAGTTGGGCAGCCGCTGGACGTACAGGTCGCGCACTGGCACTCGGTACTGGAACGAGACGCCGAAGTCTCCTCGGAGCATGTTGCTGATGAAGCTCAGGTACTGCTCGGGCCAGGGGCGGTCGAGGCCCCACAGCTGTCGCGCCCGAGCGATGTCATCTGCCGTGCCGCCCGGGCCCACCAGCAGCACCGCGGGATCGCCCGTCGTCCGGATCACCACGAAGATGGTGATGCTGAGCAGGAACAGGCTGATCAAGCTGTAGCCCAGGTGCTTGACGATGTAGGCGCGCGTGGGGGTGCCCCTTAGTCTTTCAGCTGGACGTCCTCATAGGGGCCCAGATAGACATACTGTGGAATGGACCCTTCCACATCCTCGACTTTGTTGGCCATCCGCGGGCCCACCGCGTGGATAAAGGCCTGCCGCAGGATGGGAATGATGATGTAGTTGTCCAGGATGTAGCTCTGGACGTCGTTCAGCAGCTTGGAGCGCTCCTCGAGATTGGTTGATGCGTCGTACTGCTTTACCTTGTTATCGATGTCCGGCAAACAGACACCGGAGAAGAATCCGGCGCAGGTCGTGTTCTCCCGAACCCGGATTGCGGCGTCGCCAGGCTGGCCCGAAAGCTGCATAACTAGCCCCTTGAGCCGATCGGGACCGGAGGCGAGCTTGTCATAGTAGGCGCCCCGCTCCATGGTGTTGACCTTGGTGCGGATACCGATGGTGGCGAGCTGGCTCGCGATTCGCTCGGCCATCGAGAAGTAGGGCGGCAGCGGCGTGATTTGCGATATCTCGAAACCGTTGGGCACGCCAGCTTCGGCCAGCAACTGCTTGGCTTTGGTCGGGTCATGGGCGGGCGTGGGCCGCGAGATTGCTCCCGGATAGTCCTCCGGGATCCAGTTACCTTCAGCCGGGGCCAGGCCGCCCATCTCTGCGTCATTGATCGCCTTGCGATCAATAGCCAGGCTGATCGCTTGGCGCACGCGCACATCCTTGAGGGGACTATCGGGCTTGTCGAATGCCATGGGCTCCAGCCAGATGGGCCCCGACTTAATGGCCACCATCCTCAGCTTGGAGTCGCGCTTCACGGTCTCGATGAGCGGTCCCTCAATGAGGTTGACGACGTCGGCTTCTCCTGACTGGATCATGGCCACACGCGTGGCCCCCTCTGCCACCCCCTTCATCACGATCGTCTTGATGCTGGGGACCTTGCGCCAGTACTCGGTGTTGGCTTCGAACTCGACCTCCGTGCCGGCCTTCTGCTGCACGAACTTATACGGTCCAGCACCGATCGGCTTTTGCTTGAAACCATTGGGGCCGACCTTCTCGTAGTACGCCTTCGGCACAATCCAGCCGGCGCCGCTGGCAGGAGTGCCATACAGGGTCATGAAGTCGATGAAGGGCTCCTTGAAGACAAAGCGCACGGTCGACTTGTCGACAATCTCAACCTTGTCGGTCTTGTCGTGCAGGATCTTGGCGTTGGCGCCGCGATATTTCTCAAACGTGAACTGCACGTCCTCCGGTGTCACCGGCGAGCCATCGTGGAACTTGATGCCGGGTCGGAGTTTGAAGGTGGCGCTCTTGTAATCCTTAGCCACCTCGTACGATTCAGCCAAGCTGGGCGACTGGGGTTTACCGGGCAGGTGCTTGACCAGCGCGTCATGCAGAGCGTAGGCGAAGTTATAGGGCGTGATCTGCGCCGGGTTCTCCTGGGGATCGAGCCAGGCGGGCGTGATCGTCGTGTGCCAGACGTATGTCAGCTTGCCTTTCGGCGCTCCAGCCACGCTCGCAGCGGAGCTGGGCGAAGCCGGGGAAGCCGCGGCCGCCGCCGAGCCAAGCGTTTGGGGAACAGTCAGTGCAGTACTGCTGGAGGGGCTGGCCGAAGGAGCCGCACTGCCCCCACCGCAAGCTGCCAGCAGTCCGAGGGCCGCGCCACCGGCCGCCAGCTGTACTAGGAACGCTCTCCGGCTAAGCGGAAGCCGGCCGGCCGTGTCCGAGGTGTCCAGATCCATCTCCGTTCCTCCTTAGGGCCACCAGTCTACTGCCCGTCCGCTTAGGGGTCAACGCTACCATCTGGCCAGGCAGCCGGATGCGTGCCCAGCGGGACGGGTGGACGGGCCCAATACACCGGCGTCTCTGACAGCTGGACGGCCGGAGCAAGGTGCATCAGACGTCCCCAGGCGGTGTCTTCCTCGACGGTCAGGTCGCTCGGATCGCCCGGACCAGCAGCCTGCCCCAGGTCGCAGGTGGGACCGAGACTGGCAAACCACATGCCGGTTCGGGCCAGCGAGGCCCGCACATGATAGGTGCCACCCTCCTGCGCCCGGCGGCGAAGCGCCACCAGTGTCCCAAGGGCCGCCAGATAGCCGGTGGTGTAATCGCAGGCTGCGACCGGCATGCGCTCCGGGCGATCAGGGACGCCCTGAGCCACTGCCAATCCAGTCACTGTCTGGGCCAGCTGCTCCCAGCCAGGGCGTTCTCGCCAGGGTCCGACATGACCGTAGCAGTTGATCGAGACGTAAATCAGTCCAGGACGGAGCTTGGTCAGCTCCTCCAGTCCCAAGCCCCGCCGTTCCAAGGACCCTGCTCGGTAGCCTTGAGCGAATACGTCCGCCTCGGTCACCAGCGCGCGTGCGCGGGCGACATCGTCTAACTCATCCAGGTCAAGGAAGGCCGAAAGCTTGCCTTGGTTGGTGTCCATGGTCCAGATGTCGGCGTGAGGCAGCTTGGGCGAGGTGACATGCAGGACCTCGGCGCCATACTGCGCCAGCGTCCGCGTATGCGTAGGACCTGCCAGGATGCGCGTGAGGTCGAGCACCCGCACGCCCGACAGCGGGCGGCCGCCGGCTGGCAGCGGCTCAGGCTCGGATTCGGCGATCTTGATGATCTCGACACGGGGCACCGCGGCGAGAGCCTGACCCTGGGGATGCGCCTGCCATTCAGGTGCCGTCCGCGCCATCGCGCCGCACATCCGGGCTTGGGCCAGGGCATCCTCCAGCGCCTGACCATCCCAGCGTGCAACGGCTGCAGCGACAGCGCTGGGCTCACGCGAGCAGCCCAGCACCCGCATGGTGCCAGCGGCCAGATGTGGGAAGACCCCGTGTACGTGGACCCATCGCCCATCCCGACAGCGATACAGCGCCACCAGAGGATTGCCGTCGGCGGGTGACGGCGGCGGAGGCCCGCCGTTCAGCCGCATCAGAAGGCTCGCGCGAAGCGAGACAGCGGCGTGGCGGACGTCAACACGGACCCGCTGGCGGCGGCCGGTCTTTAGCGCCCAAAGGTCTGACGCCGCAACGCCGCCGGCCGCCAGGGCCACCGCCGCGGCCTCGCCAACGGGGAAGCGGTTGGGCAGGATCGGATCGTGGCCCACGATCGCCACCTCGTCGTCGGGCGGCGCCGTTAGGCCAACCTCTCCCAGCAGATCCTGAAGGCGCGGATCAATCACTCGGGGCCTCTCTTTAATCCAGAAGGATACGAAGTCCCAGCTATGTGCAAGAATCGGGCGCTACATCGAGGAGGTCACCCGTGCTGGCAATGTTGGTCAAGGTGCGCATCAAGCCCGATCAACGCGAGCGGTTTCTCAAGGCGATCGAAGTGGACGCACTCCGCTCCGAACGAGACGAGTCCGGCTGTCTGCGCTTCAACGTACTCCAGGATGCGCAAGACCTCGATGTCTACTTTTTCTACGAGGTCTACAAGGACCAGGCAGCCTTGGAGGCTCATCGGTCAGCACCGCACTATGCCGTCTGGCGCCAGGCTGCCGATACGTTGGACGGGCAGATCGAGGCTACCCGCTGCGAGACGGTTTTCCCCGCCGACCACAATTACTGGTCAGGAGCAGGCCCGTGACGACCGGAGCGTAATCCCAGTCAACTTTCAACCTCATCGAGGATTTCGCCCCGCTCGATCCTGCACATCCTGTCCGCCAGCAGCCGGGCCCACTTGAGCTCGGATTCCGCAAGGAGGATGGAGAAGCTCTGCCCGGCCGCCTGTCTGAGCTCTTGGATACCCCTAACCAGCCGCTGCGCCAGGGCGGGAGCTATGCCCTCGAAAGGCTCGTCGAGCAGCAGCAGCTTGCGGCCGCTCAGAAAGCCGCGGGCCACGGCCACCAACTTCTGCTGGCCGCCGCTGAGGGCGGTGGCCCGGCGGGCGGCCATCTGCTTCACCTCGGGCATGAGCGCGTAAACGGTATCCAGCCTGGCCCTGGCATCCTCGAAGCGCATCGCCCAGGCAGGCAGCAACAGGTTTTCCTCAACCGTCAAGGCGCTCACCAGTCCACGGTATTCGGGCGTGTAACTCAGGCCGATCCTGGCTCGCTCGTGGGCTCGAAGCGGCAGGAGGTCCACTCCATCCAGGCTCAGCGATCCAGAAACCATGGGGATGAGCCCCATGATGCTCCGTAATGTGGTGGTCTTGCCCGCCCCATTGCGCCCGATCAACGCGACGATGCTCCCCGCAGGGACCTCCAGAGTCACCTCGCGCAGGATGGTGAACCCGCCCAATTCGACGGTCGCCCGTTCTAGCCGCAGCATGGCTACAGGTCACCCAGGATGTGCTGCCGCACAGCTGGCTCCGCGAAGAGCCCTTCTGGCGCCACGTCGGCGATGATCCTGCCCTCAGAGAAGACCAGCACTCGCTGCGCGTAGCGCTGCACTACGTCCATGTCGTGCTCCACGAACAACGTGGTGGTCGCGGTTTCCCTGACCACCCCTATCAGGGTGTCCATGACGCTGAACTTGTCGCTGATGCTGACACCGCTGGTCGGCTCATCCAGCAGCAGCAGGTCCGGCTCAAGCGCAAACGAGAGGGCCACATCCAGCAGCTTTCTGCCCCCCTCGGGTAGTGTGGTCACAGGCCGATCCAGCCCTTCTCGGAATCCAAACTGCCCCAAAACCTGCCGGGCCTGTTCGACTCGACTGTCCGTGCGCAGCGGCCTCCATAGCTCCCAGCCTTGGCCGGACCGGATAGCCAGGGCGATGAGGACGTTCTCAAGGATCGAAGCGTTCAGGTAAAGCTGCGGGATTTGGAAGGAGCGCGCTATTCCCAACGCCGTGATCGCCCGCGGATGCAGGCCAGTGATGTCTCGCCCGCGGTACGCAATGCTGCCTCGGCCGGGCTTGATGTAGCCAGTCACCAAGTTGAGGAAGGTGGTCTTGCCAGAACCGTTGGGACCTACCACGCCCACGATTTCTCCCGCGTTGACTTGGAGGGTGAGCTCGTCGGCGGCTTTCACCGAGTCGAAATGCTTGGTCAGCTCCGCCACTCCGAGCAATGCATCCATGCCGGCGGCTATGTCGTCTCGGTATAGGCGGGCTGTCCTCGGTCCACGGCCGGTAGCGTCCTCTTGGTAAACCGTTGCCGCCACCGGCCGGCAGCCTGATACAGGCCCCACAAGCCGCTTGGGAAGAAGAAGATGATGCCCAGCAGGACCGCGCCCAGGATCAGCTGCCAGGTGTAGGGCGAGTACTTGAAGGCGTAGTTGCGGACGAACTCGAACACGACCGAACCCACCACCGGCGCGAATACACTGCCCCAGCCTCCGAGCAAGGCCACGAACACAAACTCGCCAGACTGTGTCCAGTAGGACATGTCAGGCACGATGTGCGCCACGCTGAAGGCATCCAGCGCGCCGCCGAGCGCTCCCAGCATCCCGGACACCAGGTACACCCGGGAGATGGCCTGCTGCACCGACGCGCCCATGAACTCGACGCGGAGCTCATTGTCGTGCACTGCGGTTATGAGATATCCCAGCGGCGAAGCCACCAATCGGTAGGCCACGTACAGGGCGGCCAGCATAAAGAGCACGGTCAGCTCGTATTGGCTGGCCCGCATGATCTCAGGCGGCAGCACCATGCCCGCGATGGTGGGCGTTCTGATGCGCATCCCGTCCGTACCGCCGGTGATCCAATACGACTTGAGAAGAAGCGAATACAGCATCATGGATAGCGCGACGCTGAACATGCCGAAGAACAGACCTCGGTAGCGAGCCAGGAACAGCCCGATGGGCGCCGCCAGGACGGCGCCGACGATCAGCGCCAACGCAATGAGAATCAGCGCCTCCTGAATGTCCAGCGTCTTCTGGGCGAATGCGACCGTGTAAGCGCCAGCCGCGAAGAACATCCCATGCCCGAAGGAGACTAAGCCTCCACGCAACAGGAGGACCACCCCCAGGACCACCAGCGCCTTGGCGAAGGCGACCGTCAGCAGGAACACGATCCAGCCGGGCAGGAAGGCCGGTATGAACAGCAGCAGCAGCACCAGCCCGCCAGCCAGGACCCAAGCGCGGCGCCGTTTCATATCCGTCGCAGCTCGAGCCCGCCGAACAGGCCCTGTGGCCGAAACAGCAGGATGAGCGCCATGAGCGCGTAGATAACGAACAGGTCCAATTCGGGGAAGAGGTGGACGGCGGCAGCCCTCAGCAAGCCCACCAGCAGCGCGCCCATGGCGGCGCCTCCGACGTTGCCCAGCCCGCCGATGACCGTGACCGCGAAGGACAGCACGATGACTTCCGCCGAGATGCCCGGCACCACTGAGATCATGGGGGCGGTGAACGCCCCGGCAAGGGCTGCGAAGATGGCGCCTAAGGTAAAGGCAAGGGTGTTGATCCGCGGCACGTCAATGCCCAGGGCGGCGCTCATTTCGCGATCGGCGATGACCGCTATCAGCAGTTTCCCGAAGCGCGTCTTATTGACCAGCGCCCAGAGCAGCGCGCCCGCCGCAATGGCGACCACCACGAGGAGGAAGGGGTATCGGGCATAGGTGATGCCGGCGAGATTCACCTGCCCCAGCATGGAATAAGGCTGGTTGACAAAGCGGGGGTTCACTCCCCACACCAGCTTCATCACATCTTCAAGGATGAGGAAGATGGCGAAAGTAAGGAGCAGGACGATCACCTCTTCCTGATCGTAGGCGCGCCTGAGGAACACCCGCTCCAGCAAGGGGCCCATGATGACGCCCACCAGCAGGGCCGCCGCGAGCAGCGCAAAGTATCCCAGGAAGGGAGTGCCGCCGGCAGTCAGGTATGCTCCCACGAGCGAGGCAGCCGTGTAGGCGCCTAGAGCGTACAGGCTGCCATGGGCGATGTTCAGGATGCGCAAAACGCCGTATACAAAGGTCAACCCCGCGGAGACCAGGAACAGCCATGAGGCGAAGACCATGCCATCGAGGGCGATGATCGCTACTCGGTCCATGCGCTCAGCGGCGGGCCGTGGCTATAAGCGAGCGCTGCGTGTTATTTGGCCGCGGCCGGCCAGCTGTCGATCCAATCGAGGGTCTTCATCCCGAGCGGCGGTGTCACCAGCGTGGTCGAGAACGTCTGGATACGCTCGAGGGTGGGGAACCCAAGCTTGGGCTGGGGCTGACCCGAGGTTATGCCCCACAGAGCAGGCTGGACAGCTTGGTGGTCAGGTCGCATGACGATCGGGCCGCCCGGCGTGTCCCAGCCGAGGTTCTCGAAGGCAGCAGCTACCTCGTCAGCCGTCGGCCACCCGCCTCCCTTGAGCTTGCTGGCCTTCTCAAACGCCACCTTGGTGCCTAGGACGGCCTGGGCCATGCGGTACGAGGGATAGATGGGGAACTCACCCCAGCGGGCCTGGTAGCTTTCGATGAACTTTTTGTTCAGCGGGTTCTTATCGGGGTCGGGGAACAGGAGGTACTGCCCGCGGCCCGTCAGCGCGATCCCCTGAGGCATGTCCTTGCCGATGGTCAGGAGCCCCGTCTCGCCCGTCGTGAAGAGGTACAGGCTGTCCTTGAAGATGCCTCGCGGTGCGCCCTGCTTAATGAAGGTGTCATAGTCGCCGCCGAAGAAGCTGCTGTGGACGACGTCCGCTTTCGTCGTCGCCAGCTTGGAGATCTCAGCCGAGAACTCGCCTTGGCCCAGCTTGGGCCAGAGCTCGTCCAGCACCTTGACGTCGGGCTTGAGCTTCAGCATCACGCGCTTGAAGACTTCCCAAGAGTCGCGGCCCCAGGCGTAATCCTGGTTGATACCGGCAATGGTCTTCACGTCCGGCTTTGCCTGAAGCACGTACAGCGCGGCGGAGACGTTGTCGGCAGCCAGATGGGCCGAGGTCCGGAAGACGTACTTGTACTGGCCCTCCTCGAACAGCCGGTTTGTCCCGCAGATGTGGATGATGGTGAGCTTTTTCAGCTCCTCGGCCACGGGAGCAATGCCCAAGCAGTTGGCGCTCGAGGTATAGCCCATGACCACGTCCACCTTCTCATCGAGCACGAGACGCCGGTACTCTGTTACCTGCTGCTCCACGGAGCCGTTCTCATCGACCAGGGAGTAGCGGGCCTTGACCCCCGCGATACCGCCTTCCTGGTTGATCTGGTCCAGCAGCAGCTGCCCAGAGTTGAGGGCGGTGAGGCCGAACTTGGCGAAAGGTCCGGACTGAAAATCAACCAAGGCGATCTTCAGCTCCGACGGCTTCTCTACTTTGGCGGCCGGGGCCCCCACCAGCCCACCGGCAGGCGCGCAGCCCGCCAAGATCAGCGCCGCCAGCGCCACAAACATGAAAGGCCCGGATGACTGTCTCGTATGCGCCATAACGTCCTCCATCCTGCCCGGGGAGCCGCTACCGGAACCCCGAACGCTGTTGGTGTGAACCGAAGCCGAGCTTGGCCCCCATCGTATTGCCAAATGTGCCTGAGGTCAATAACTGACCGGGCCAGCCGCGGCATCCATGAAAGGGCTATGCTATGGCAACCACGACTGCCGCCCAGGAGTAAGCGCGATGAAGCCGGTTGGTTGCGTCCGTGTCATGGGTCTGGTTTGTGTCCTGATCTTGGCCGCCAGCGGTAGACGAGTGCTGGCCGAGTGATCTAAGGCTCACCACGACAACGAAGGAGAAGAAGTGAACTCGATTGAGATCCGGCCCATGGGGTTACTGGTCTTAGCGCTCATCACCTTGTCGGCGTGCGGCGCCGCGCCCTCAGCAGCCCCACAAGCGGCGTCACAGCCTGCGCAATCCGCTCCAGCCAGTGCAGCGGCCAGGCCATCGGCATCTCCGTTCGTGGGTGAGCGGACGGCAATTCAGTACGGCTTGCTGGGCTCTTTCACCAATGCCATCACTTTTGTACCGGTTGAAACTGGCGCCGAAGCCGCTCAAGGGCTGGACATCTCGATCACGACCTTCACCGACACGGTCCAGATCATGGTCTCGGTCGGCAGCGGCCAGCTGCAGATGGGCAACATCACGCTCGGCGCCGCCGCCCTCAACGCGCTCAACCGTGGCATTGACCTCAAGATTCTGGCCTCGTCAACCCAGGATCCGCCGGGTCACGGGATGAACGCCCCCGCTGTGGCGCGGACCGACCTGTACGATTCGGGCGCCCTCACCACGCCGGCCCAGCTCAAGGGCCGGAAGTTCTCGATCAACGCCAAGGGCAACGTGCAGGACTACCAGGTGGCCAAGCTCCTGGCCAGGGGCGGCCTCAAGCCCAGCGACGTGGAGATGGTGTACATGCCCTACCCGGACATGGTCATCGCCTTCGGCAACAAGTCGATCGACGCCGCCGACATGCTCCAGCCAACCGCTGCCGTGGCCATGAGTAAAGGCGTTGCCCGGCTGCTGTCCGACGACTTTTCGCCCAACACCCAGTTGGCCGTGTTGGTCGTCAACGGGAAATTCGCTGAGCAGCACCGTGATGCGCTGGAGCGCTTTTTGCAGGTCCACATCCAGACTGCACGCAAGTTCGATGACGGCGGCCTCAGGCGCGACGACCAGGCGCTGGCGATTGTCGAGAAGTACACCAAGGTGGCGCCCGAGATCACTCGCCAGGTGTCGGATCCGTACTGGCCCAAAGATGGAAAGATCAACGTCGAGAGCCTGCAGGACCAGCAGAACTACTATCTGCTGGCCAAGTCGGTCGACTACACGCAGCCGATAGCGTTCGAGAAGTTCATCGACTACAGCTACCTGGACGCCGCTTTGAAGAAGATCGGCGGCTGATTATGTTCGTCAAGGCAGCGGTTCTCCACGAAGAAGGCGCGGGCTTGAAGGTCGAAGACGTCGAGCTGCAGCCACCCAAGCGGGGCGAGGTGCTGATTCGGACCGGAGCCGCCGGCATTTGCCGGAGCGATCTGCACTTCCTCAAGGGTGAGGCCCGCTTTCCGTTCCTGCCCGCGATTCCCGGCCACGAAGGATCGGGCATCGTCGAGGCCGCGGGCGAAGGCGTCACCATGGTGCAGGCCGGTGACCACGTCATTCTGTCGTTTGTCCCCGGTTGCGGCCACTGCGTCTTCTGCGAGACGGGACGGCCCAACATCTGTGAGACCGCGACGCGGCTCACGGCGGGGAGGATGCTCGATGGCACGGCACGGCTGTTCACTCGTGACGGTCAAGAGATCGCCAACATGGGCAAGATGTCCTGCTTCGCCGACCACGCCGTGGTCCCAGAGAGCGGCTGCATTCGCGTGCCCGAGGATTTCCCGCTGGAGAATGCCGCCCTGGTCGGCTGCTCGGTGACCACCGGGGTTGGTGCGGCGCTGTTCACCGCGCGAGTCACGACCGGCAGCTCGGTGGTGGTCGTCGGTTGCGGCGGCGTCGGGCTGAACGTCATTCAGGGCGCTCGCATCGCCGGCGCTGCGACCATCGTGGCCGTGGACATCCTCGACGACCGCCTGGAGTTCGCCCGCAGCTTGTGCGCCACGCATACGGTGAACGCGCGTCAAGAAGGCGCACTGCGGCAAGTACTGGACATCACCGATGGCGGCGCGGACTTCGGCTTCGAAGCTTTCGGCGGCAACCATACCGCTGAAATGGCCGTGGAAATGACTCGCAAAGGTGGTACCACCGTCATCGTCGGCCTAGCTCCTATCGGCGACAAGGCCGGCATCGACCTCATGGCCTTGGTCCGCCTGGAAAAAACGATTAAGGGCTGCTACTACGGCAGCGCCCGGCCGCGTCAGGATATGCCGGTCCTGGTCGATCTCTACCGCCGCGGCGCTCTGGAAATCGATCGCCTCATCACCCGCCGCTACCGGCTGGACCAGATCAACGAGGCTTTTGAGGACCTCGAGGCGGGAAAGCTCGGCCGGGGTGTGATCGTGTTCGATTAACTGCCAACCTCTCGTTCGCGTAGCAGCGCTCGTTGATCACAGCAGCTGGCGCGCCTGCTCGATGCGGGCCTCGTCGACCTCGATGTCCACGCCCGCCCGCTCCTCCTGGAGCAGCATGGCCACGCGCGAATCGCGGCTTCCCCATCCGCGATTCAGCGCTTCGGTCATCTGAGCTCATCGTCAACGACAACTTGGCCGCCAATCCGGAAGAGGCCCAACATCCTTGCCGCAAATACAGAGACCTCACAGCCCGCGCGCGACCTGAATCGAAGTCGTGACCCTCTACCGAAGGCAGTACGGTTCAGACCGAGCATCAGCGGGTCGTGTTAACGAAGTCGGCTAACCTCACTTGACTACCCCATCGCCGGTACTCTTGCGCAATGCGACCCCTTCGGTATTCCATCAACGTCACATTGGACGGGTGCTGCGATCATCGTGCAATGTTCGCGGACGAAGAGTTGCATCGTCACGCGATCGAGAACCTCGTCCAGGCCGATGCCCTCGTCTTTGGCCGGGTGACGTACGAAATGATGGAGGCGGCGTGGCGGTCGCCGGCGACGACGGGGGCGAGGCCTGATTGGATGGAACCCTTCGCCCGGACGATCGACGCGGCAAAGAAGTACGTCGTGTCGAACACCCTGGACCGGGTCGATTGGAACGCGGAGCTCGTGCGCGGTGATCTGGGGAAGGCCGTTCAGCAGCTCAAGCGGGAGTCGGGTAAGGGACTGTTCGTGGGAGGCGTGAAGCTCCCGCTGGCGTTGGCGGAGCTCGGATTGATCGATGAGTACGAGTTCGTGGTGCAGCCCCGGCTAGCGGGCCACGGGCCGACGTTGTTCGCGGGGCTATCGAAGCATGTCGACTTGAGGCTCGTGAGCCGGCTGGAGTTCGGCTCGGGGGCGGTGGCGATGCGGTATGAGCCGAGAAGGTAGCGATCGGGCCTGTTAGCCCGAGTCGGCCGGATCATGGAGCAACGCGGGCCACGCCTTCCAAAGGCGGCCGCGGCGTCCGCAGTCGCGAGCACCTACCCACAGCGAGCTGAACAGGGCTATTTCGACGGCGAGGCGGGACAGAGACGTCGGTCTGTCAGACCAGGGGGGCCGCCGCCAGCCGCCCGTGTCATTTAAGCCGTCCTGTTGCCGAAAGTGGAGGCGCATTCTTGCCGCCCCGCAGGCTGAGAGACATGCCGTCTGGTGTCACGCAACACCAGCACGCTTGCCGTTTTTACAAAATCGACCTTGTCCCTGGCCCCAAATCCTGCCCTCGTGGCACGGCCCCGGCGTCTTGGCTGACACCGCGCGTCAGCGCGTTGTCGAATTCTGGTGGCGCCGGCGGATTTGATGTAGGTGAAGTTTCAGTCC
>WNFB01001867.1_pt1 | contig 18200 bp, 13 predicted proteins | sample 5400501 | NCBI WGS metagenome assembly WNFB01 (sample SAMN13153341, study PRJNA577476) | soil metagenome | isolation source: 200 cm saprolite under Douglas fir tree site 2 hole 1 | place: USA:California | collected 2015-04-18 | reverse complement strand
GCTGACCTGATCGGCCGAAACGAACATGCCTTGCGCAAACTCGAACAGGAGGGGGCCACCGACGTTTCCTACAGCCTGCCTGGGCTGTCGCGTTTCCGCGTGAATATCTTCCGCCAGCGAGGGACTTACGCCATCGTAATGCGCGTGATCCCCACGACGATTCCCGATTTTGAGACCCTGAAGCTGCCCGCCCACTTAGGCGAGATCGCGAACCTCCGCAACGGCATCGTGCTGGTGACCGGTCCGACGGGCTCCGGCAAGTCCTCGACGCTCGCGGCGATCCTGAACAAAATCAACGAAGAAAAGGCCTACCACATCCTGACCATAGAAGACCCGGTGGAATTCCTGCACAACCACAAGAAGTCCACCATCCATCAGCGGGAACTGCACAGCGATACGCCGACCTTTGCGCTGGCCCTGCGCGCTGCGCTCCGCCAAGCTCCCAAGGTCATCCTGGTCGGCGAGATGCGCGACAAAGAAACCATCGAAATCGCCCTGGAAGCGGCGGAGACCGGTCACCTGGTCTTCTCGACCCTGCACACCATTGACGCCTCGAAGACCGTCGAGCGTATCATCGGTGTCTTTCCCCTCGGCGATCAGCAAGCCATTCGCAGCCGACTGGCCAAGGCGTTTCGCTACATCATTTCGCAACGGCTGCTCCCGCGCAAAGACGGCAATGGCCGCGTTGCCGCCATCGAGATCCTGAAGTCCACCCTGCGCACGCGCGAGTACATCGAAAAGGCAGAAGGCGAAGGCAAGACCCTGGTGGATGCCATGCGCGATGGCTCGACCGAAGGCATGCAGCACTTCGATGGTGAGCTCGAGAAGTCATTCCGCGCGGGCATCATTGATCTGGAGATTTGCATGGCGTTTGCCACAAATCCCGGTAACCTGCGCTTGGAACTCGCGGATGTAATCGAACAGAAGGCTGAGGACCCCGCCGCTGCCCCGGTGGAGAAGCCCGCCGGCGAATCCGAGCTCGAAGTCGTCCGCTAACAACCGCCTGCCTTTCGCGCCACTCTGCAACCTCGGAACGCCGAAATCTTTGCGATGGCTTTCGCTAGGTCTCCTCGGCCTCTACCTACTGAGAAGACGCGCCTTAGTGGTCAGACTGAGCGTCGCAGAATCGGACAGTCGTCCGGGGGTTGAACTGGCCTAGTGGTGTTGTTCCTTTTCCACCCCGGTCCGCAGGGTAGGGCGCAGCAGGATTAGTTCTCGTGGAATGGAATCGGCCACCTATTTCCAAAGCCGAGCCAAGCCCTTCCCTGTTACACCTGCCGACGCAGCACGCCGAGGTAGACTCCGAGTCGAAGAGCCTCCCTTGTTGGGGAAGAGGATGTATTGAACTTCTTTGTGGCGCTTGTCTCCCATGCTCTATATGGCTTAGCAAGGCCATGACTTATTGACACATAAGCGCTGAAAATTCCGGCAGCGAATCCGCTCACCGAATAGAATTAGTTTGAGACGAGTTTTTCGAATCTTCGTTCGCGGACAGAAAACCGGCATTGGTGCCTTTTCTCCCGTCGGGCATAATTCAGGAGAGTAGGTTTTGTCTGAATCGGAAGCTCCTACTGCAACTATCCTCGTGGCCGAAGACAATTGGGCCAACCTCTATCTCCTTTCTGAGCTGCTGCAAAGCCAAGGCTACCGGGTAATCTGTGCCTTGGACGGCGAACAGGCCTTCATGACTTTGCTCGCTGAGCAGATTGACCTGGCCTTGCTCGATGTGATGATGCCCCGCCGCACCGGCTTCGACGTCTGCCGCACAATCAAATCGAACCCGGAAACTCGCCTGATCCCGGTGGTGCTGGTGACAGGCTTGGCGGACAGCGGCGATCGCATTCAGGGGATTGACTGCGGCGCTGACGATTTCCTCAGCAAGCCGGTAAACAAGCAAGAATTGCTGGCCCGCGTGCGGTCGCTGCTGCGCCTGAAGCAGTTCACCGACGAGCTGGAGAGTGCTGAGACCGTACTCTTCAGCCTTGCTCTGAGCATCGAGGCGAAAGATCCCTATACGGAGGGGCACTGCGACCGCCTCTCAAAGTACTCTGTAGCTCTAGCTGAGCGCCTGGGTCTGCCTGAAGAGCTGCGCGTGGCGTTGCGCCGGGCTGGCATCGTGCACGACATCGGCAAGGTGGCTGTCCCAGAACACATCCTGCTCAAGCCGGGGCCACTGACCCCTGAAGAGTGGAAAGTTATGAAGCAGCATCCTGTCGTGGGGGAGCGCATCTGCTCCCCGTTGAAATCCTTTCGTCATGTTCTTCCCGTCATCCGCCACCACCACGAAAAGCTCGACGGATCGGGATATCCCGACGGACTGAAAGGCGAAGACATCATGCTGAGCGCCCGCATCCTGCAAACCGTGGACATCTATGACGCGCTCACCACCGCCCGGCCCTACCGCAAAGCGTTGTCGCCGGAGGAAGCTTTTGCTGTGATGCAGCAGGAAGTGAAGCGCGGCTGGTGGGAAGGTTCGCTGGTTGCCGAGTTAGAGGCGCTGATCCTAGGCGCGGCTACACCCGAAGAGAGGTATCCGTGAGCACGCCGAACGAAGCGAGCGCAAAGGGCATGAACCTCCAGACTCTGCGCACAGGGCGGTGCCACATGACACGCCGAGCCAGCGTTAGCCACCGCTGCCGATGGTGCCGAGGCCCGTGCTCAGGTGGCCGCTTCCCTGCCTGAACTGGTGATTCTGGACTTGCTGCTGCCGAAGGTGAGCGGCTTGGAGTTGCTGGCGGAATGGCGGGCCGACGCACGAACCGCCGATCTTCCCGTTTTCGTCCTGACCAGTAAGGACTTGACCCGAGAGGAAGAGATACGTCTCCGCGCTCATGCAGAGCTTCTTCTGCGCAAGCAGGAGCCTTGGCAGCAGACCCTGTCCCTCCAACTGCGGCGAGTCGTGGCCCAAAACGCCCCGGAGCCGGCAAGATAACCCGCCCACTTGATCTGCCACCCGCTTGCGGAGTGCGAAGACCCATCGGAGAACGATCCACACCCCGAAGGCAATCCCCACAGCGCCCTCGAATGCGAGGCGCCTAGTCGAATGGGGCTCCAGTTCTACGGGCATCGCTTTCTGCTCCCTGCCGTCTGGAGCGAAGACGGTATCACTCTCCGCAGGAAACATGAAGCAGGTCACACCACGCGGATTGATTCATTGAAGATAGAAATGGCCGCAAACCTATCCCGAGATCTCGACTGCGTAACATCCAGCGCAACTGTAGCCGATTACCGCTCCGGAAAGTCGGAAACCGCTTGAAGCGAAAGACATTTAGTGTTGTGTGAAACTCGATCGTCAGGTCGTCGGTTCAATCCGGGCCAGGTCCTTGGCTCCAGATCCTACTCTCAGGGGCGAATTTCTTCCCTGCGCGACGCGTATCGGTGAACACGTGAGCTTGTGTCGGCTTCCTGGCACTAATTGTCAGGGAACGCCAAAATAGAAAGCCCACCCTGGCGGGTGGGCTCTCCAGAGGGGAGAATAGTTCCAGGCCTATGCGCGGAAGGCACCAGAACTCTTGTCCTCGCGACGAGTCTAGAAGAGCGCAAAGAGCGAAGTCAAGAGAAGAAATGTTGGAAATCCGTAGGAAAAAGTCCTTTATTCACAACAGGTTAGCCGAGGCTTGGAGAAAACACAGCTGCAAATGTGAAGAAGAAAGCCAAGAAAGGCTTCTAGAGATCAGTAGAAGTCCTTTGCTTTTATGGGCTTGCTCGTAAGGCCCAATTGCAAGATTTCGACGTGGGCGGCGCGGTCGAAAACCTTCCCCGGGAAGAAGTGCTTCACAACAATCCGCACGCCGCCGAAGCCGATTCCCGCGACCAGCGCGAACAGAAGGATAAATCCAGTGCCAACAATGGCGCCGATGACAATTGTTCCGATGTTTGGATCCGTTAACCGATGGCCCGGCTCGTTCCAGGTGATCCGGCTCTCATAGTGAACCTGCTCCAGAAGGGAATCCGCCGTGGCGCGGGAGTTGAGCTGCGAGACGATCGCCACCAGCGTGCTCGAGCGACGCACAAATAGCGGCGGGCGATCATCGGCTTGCCTTTCGACATTAAGCGGGAACCAGCGCCCTAGCTCTTCGAGCTTGCGTGCCGCCGCCTGCGGAGTGGGGTACGAGACGAGCAGCAGCGTGGCCTCTTGCCCTTTGACGCGATAGCGTGCGAGCACGGCTTCTGCGCCGTCAGCGAAGCCCAACCAATCACCGTTGCCGAGCGGGAGCAAGCGATTCAGCGCCAGCGGCCCAAGCACATAGCGTTCGGACTGGCTGATCCTGCCCAGCGTCGGCAGATATTGAACGAGCGTGGGAAAGGGGGCCTTGTCGGCATGGGGAGCGAGTTGTGCCACCAGCGCCTTCAGATCCGGCGTCAGCCGGGGGAGGCCGCCTCCGGTGACCTCCAGCAGCAAGTTACCTGCCACCACCAGGGCTCGACGGGGCGAGACGGATGAATATTGCGTCAGATTGGTCGTCGACATCTCGCTGGTTTGGCGATATGTGTAAGCTCCGAAGGCCGCGCTCGAGTCGCGCATCCGAAACAGTGTGATCGTCAGGCTCTCATCGCCCCTCGCGTACCCTCGACGTTCTGCGCCCAGAATCCCGTATTCCCGCAAAATGGCCGCGTCACCGCCCGCGAACTCCTCGGTCGCAGCCGAAGTGACCTTGAGCGAGGGCGCCGGAGAAGCCCAACTGGAGAAGGACGGCGGGAGCAAATCCTGCGCAGTGACAGGCAAGGCCACGGTGACCAACAACAGTATCGAGGCTGGCAGAAGTCTGCGCATCCCTAATCGTTAGACGTAACTATTTTACCGCTGGTTCCCGGTATTTCCCAGGCCGGGGGAGCGAGCACCGAGGGGCGGCTTTGGATGGTTGTATGTCAGGCTGTTGATACTCTGCAAATAGCTCTCCACGCCGTAATAGAGGCCTTCTGCTACGCGCTGTCGGTGTTCCGCCTTCTTCAGCATCTGTTCGTCGGCGGGATTGCTGAGGAAAGACACCTCCGAGAGCACTGAGGGCATGTTGGCACCGATCAGGACCACAAACGGGGCCTTTCGCACTCCGCGGCTCTTCAGTGTTCGGTTGGTCCGCTGCAAGCGATTGGTGAGAGCTACCTGGATATCAGTGGCGAGTTCGCGCGACTCTTCGAGCTTTTCATTGCGCGCAATCTTCTTCACGATGTCCTGCAGGTCATGGATTGAGCCCTGCGCGAGCGAGTTTTCGCGAGAGGCGACTGCCATGGCCTCAGGTGAGGCAGAAAAGTTCAAGTAGTAAGTTTCCACTCCGCGGGTCTTATGGTCGGGGCTCGAGTTGGCATGGATGGAGATGAACAAATCAGCCCTGGCCTGATTGGCGATGGCTGTGCGCTCCTCAAGCGGGACGAATGAATCGCTCTGGCGCGTGTAGACAACCTCGGCACCCAGCAGCCGCTGCTGGATGATCTTTCCCAGCCGCAAGGCAACATCCAGGCAGAGATCTTTCTCCATCAGTCCGGTAGGCCCTATCGTGCCGGTATCTCCGCCTCCGTGGCCGGCATCAATCACGATCCGCCCAATCTTCAGGCCCAGCGCGCGGGTCAACGAGTGCTGGCCGTCATGGGTCGGATGCGGTACCGCTGGGGGGATGAGCGGCCCAGCGCCCTCACGGAGAGACTTGCCTCGCGGCAGCCTAGCAGAGGCCGCAGAGAGGGGCTTGGGCGGTTCGCCCCGAGGGGGTTCGGCGCGGGGGCTTTCCGTTTCCGCTCGCGGCACGGGTAAGTTTTCGGGCGGCGTAGCAGCAGCCCTCTCGGGTTGGGCGGAAGGTTCCGTTCCTTTGCCTGGCGAGGGCGTCGTCGGCAAATCTGATTTCGACGTGGGCGGAGGCGCGGCTACTTTCTCAGTTCGGGCAGGGGCAGTCTTCTCGCGCTTGTAAGCAAGCGAGGCAGTTCGCTCGGGTTCAGCCGAACCAGCAGCTTCGGTCTTCGCTGTCAGGGGCAGGGAACCGTAAACGTCCACCACTAAGCGATAGGGATTCGACAACAGGTAGGCGGAGTAGTCCGTGACCTTGTTAACCTCAAGCACCACGCGAACAACGCCGGTATGGTTCTGCGCTACACGAATGGCTCTCAGGAAGCCGCTTTGCACCTCGTGAGTCCTGCCAGCCAGCGCCGCGCTTAGCTTGGCTTCGTGAATATCGAAGTAGATGCGGTCGGGATCAGAGATGCGAGCGGCCTGGAACTTCACCTCGTTGTCCAGGTCGATCACAATGCGCGTGTAGTTCTCCGCGTTCCAGGTGCGGATCTGGGTCACCTCGGGGGTCCCATGCTGCGGTTCGCTTTCGCGGGCCAGCTTCTTTGCGGAGACGGGCTTGCTCGGCTGTCTGCGTTCCGCCCCGATTTCGTTCAGGGCTTGCTGCGCCTCCCTCGCTCTTGGCGAGTGCGGATGACGTCTTAGAAACTCCTGAAAAGTCTTTTCGGCGAAGTCTGTGCGTCGCAGGTCATCCTTCTCGATCTTGCCGATGGTGATCAGCACGTCGTCGCGGTAATGAGTGTTGGGATATTCGTGCAGAAGGAGCAGGTAGGCATCGATGGCGGATTGGTAGTACTTGGCGTCGAATTGCCGCCCCATTTCCCGGTAAAGCTCGGCAATAGCTGCATAGGCGGCCTGCGACTCAGCGGCCCGCGCCGTAATCAGGTAGACGCGCCGGTAGGTAGTGATAAGTTGAAAGTATTCGTCAGCCGTGCGTTCTTTTTGGGGTTTGGCCTGCAGGGTGGCGCGCTGCCTTTCCGCGCGCTCAAACTGTGCCTTAGCAGCGGCGAGTTTGCGTGCGTTCGTCTTCGCCCGTACCACTGGAGCTAGGCACAGGAATAGCGCCGCCGCCAGAAACAAGCGTAAAACTGGCCAGATTGGAGCGGTGCGTGTCCGCACCGTGTGCCTCATTCGTTGGTAAAGACCACCCGCCCCCGTTCATCGGTCGCCCGGTAGATGGGACGCGAGGCGCTCCACCAATCCCGAAGACGCCCGGAATCGGGTCGGAGGTAGGATTCGGTTACTTTCTGCACGTAGTTGCGCGTTTCGCGAAAATTGGGCACGCCCCTAGCGCGGTCCACGGCGCCCTCGCCGGCATTATAAGCCGCGAGCGACTTGTGGATATCGCCGTCGTACCGCTCCAGCAGAGTGCGAAGATACCGCACGCCGCCTTCGAGATTCTGCCGCGGGTTCATGGCATCTCCCACGCCAAACCGTTGTGCCGTCCCCGGAGCCAATTGCATCAGTCCCAGCGCTCCCTTACGAGAGACCGCGGCGGGGTTCCAATTCGATTCGGCCTCGATGACCGCGCTCACCAAAGCTGGATCAACTCGGTGCCGCTCAGCCGTCTCGAAAACTATCCGCTGAAGTCCCTCAATCTGGTATCGCCGGGCCATGCTGAGACCCCTGCCCAGCAAAGGCTTGGGCCGCACGAACGACTCTTCGGCGTTGATGAAAACGCGCTTGCCATTCTCATCCACGTAGGATGCAATTTGACCGCTGGCCGGCATCGCACCTAAGACACACATAACAAATAAGATGCCGACCGCGGACGCGGCCCCAAGAGGGATCCCTTTACGCGCAAAGCAACACAACCCCACTTCCAAATGGTACACGACAAATAAATCCTGGGGAGGAGAGAGAGTGTGCCTCCCGGACACGCTTCTGGCACTGCCCCGGGATTATAGCATCGCCTCGACAATACCATATACCCCCTCGATGGCCTTTTTTAATGCGGATGTGTCTTTTCCGCCAGCCTCGGCCAAGTCCGCTCTCCCGCCCCCGCTGCCGCCCACTTGGCGCGCTACGGCTTGTACAATCTTGCCAGCGTGGAGGCGCCCGGTCAGGTCTTTGGTGACGCCACTGATCAGGGCTACTTTGCCGTCTTCAGTCGTGCCCAATACTACTACAGCGGAGCCGAGCTTTTGGCGCAGGCTGTCCACCAACTGGCGCAGGGCTTCGCGGTCAAGCTCTGACACCTCTGCCGAAATCACCTGAACGCCCTTGACGGTGCGGACCTGCTCGACCAACTCGTTCATCTTGGAGAGCGCGTCCTTGCGCTTGAGCGCGTCGAGCTGCTTTTCCAATTGTTTGCCTGTCTGCGCCATTCGCTCGACCGCGGCGGGTAGTTCGTCACGAGCGACGTTGATTGTGCCGGCGAGTCCCGAGAGCACTTGCTCGGCGCGGCGGAATTCAACCAGGGAGCGGTGACCGGTGATTGCCTCCACGCGACGCACGCCGGAAGAGACGCTGCCTTCGCGCATAATCTTCACCAACCCTACCCCGCCAGTGGCGCCGCTATGGGTGCCGCCGCAGAGCTCGGTGGAGAAGTCCCCGATACGGATCACGCGCACCTTGTCCCCGTATTTTTCGCCAAACAGAGCGGTGGCCTTGAATTCGTTCAGGGCCACGTCGAGAGGCACGCCCTCGAAGGTCTCCACACGCTCGTTGCGGAGCACTTCTTGATTGATCAGATCCTCGATGTCCTGCAGCTCCTCGTCGGCGACTGGAGAGAAATGCGAAAAGTCAAAGCGTAGATGGTCCGGCGCTACCAGCGAGCCCGCCTGCTTGACGTGCTTGCCAAGAATTTCGCGCAGTGCGGCATGGAGCAGGTGGGTTGCCGTGTGGTGGCGTACGGTGCTCTCGCGGATTTCCCGGTTGACCGCGGGATTCACGATGTCGCCGATGTGCAGCGGCGCGCGCGCGCGCACTCGGTGGAACCGCACACCTTGGATCGGCATCACGCAGCCGAGGACATCGGCCACAATCGCGTTATTGCCGGCATCATACAGCCAGCCGACGTCGCCCACCTGTCCGCCTGATTCCGCATAGAAGGGAGTGCGGTCCAAAATGACCTCGCCCTCCTCTCCGGGTTTGAGTTCCCGCGTGAGTTCTGCGCCTGGCTTGAAGATGCCACGGACGATGCAGTGCTTGGATTCGAGCTGCGTGTAACCCTCAAAGATAGTCTTCGTGAGGTCGCGATACGCCGGGCTGGCCGCTTCTTTGTGGACGCCCTTCCAAGAGGCCTTGGCGCGCTCCCGCTGCGCTTCCATGGCGCGGTCGAATTCCGCACCGTTGAACTGGATGCCCTGATCGCGGCAGGCATCCTCGATGAAATCGCGCGGCAAGCCGTAGGTGTCATACAGCATGAACGCTTTCTCGCCGGGAAGGATGGCTACCGGCGGGGTCTGGTTGTCTTTCGCGTGCAGGGCCTCTCCGATCAACTCGTCCAGCTTCTTTAGGCCGATGTCCAGCGTGTGCGCGAAGCGCCTCTCCTCGGCTAGGACAACCTGAGAGACAGTTCCGGTTGTTTCTTTCAGTTCCGGGTAGGCTTCTTGCATCAGGTCGCGAACGGCATACACCATTTCCCCTAGAAACGGTGTGGTGGTGCCCAGCAGGCGCGCGTGACGGATGGCACGACGTATGATCTTGCGCAGGACATAGCCGCGGCCCTCATTCGAGGGCAGCACGCCATCTGAGATGATGAATGTAGCGGCGCGCGCGTGGTCGGCAATGATGCGCAGTGAAGCATCGCTGCGGGCGTTGGTGCCGTATGGCGTGCCGGTTAGCCCTTCCGCGCGGCGGATCAACGGCTGGAAGAGATCCGTTTCGAAGTTTGAGATCTTGCCCTGAAGCACAGCCGCGAGGCGCTCGAGGCCGGCGCCAGTATCAATCGAGGGTTTGGGCAGCGGATTGAGGGCGCCGCTGGCGTCGCGGTTGAACTGCATGAAGACCAGATTCCAGATTTCCATGTAGCGGCCGCACTCGCAGCCAAATTTGCAATCGGTGTGGCCTTGGTCCGAAGCAGCCGGGCCCATGTCATAGTGGAGTTCGCTGCACGGGCCGCACGGCCCGGTGTCGCCCATGGCCCAAAAGTTGTCCTTCAACCCGAACTCGTAGATGCGATCCTTCGGAACGCTCTGGCTGACCCAGTGGTCATAGGCCTCGGTATCGCGCGGGATGCCTTCTTCGCCCTTGAAGATCGTGGCGTAAAGCTTGTCCTTGGGGAGGCCAAACCATTTCGGCGAGGTGATGAGCTCCCAGGCGAAGGCAATGGCCTCTTTCTTGAAATAGTCTCCGAACGAGAAGTTACCCAACATCTCGAAAAAGGTGTGGTGGCGGTTGGTGAACCCTACGTTTTCGAGGTCGTTGTGCTTGCCGCCGGCGCGAACACACTTCTGAACGGAGGTGGCGCGCGCGTAATCGCGCTGCTCGAGGCCCAGGAAGACGTCCTTGAACTGGTTCATCCCGGCATTGGTGAATAGCAGCGTGGGGTCGCCCACCGGCACGAGCGAAGAGCTGCGCACGCGGCGATGGCCATTGCTCTCAAAAAATCTCAGGAATGCTTCGCGGATTTCGTTGCCGGTCAATGCTCCCGCCTGTTTTCCGAAGACCTAGGAACAGAATTTCCGAAACATTATCGCATAATTTTCAAACGGGATTCCCAAGACCATGGCCACAGGCCTGTAGATTTTTCGGTCCCGGGAATCGCGATGGGTTTCCGAACAGGGGCACGGCACCCTGTCCCGAGCGGAGCCTCGGGATGCCGCCCCCCTACAACCGCGGAGGCAGGCTGGCTCCTATGTGTCGTCCTCAGTCCGTACTTGGTCAGGGAGCTCGCTGATATCTTGTTTGGTGAGGGCGCGCAATTCGGCGCGGATTACATCGGCCGAAAACCCGGCACGGAGCAGGCTTCGATACACGGAGGCAAGCCTGCGCTCGTCGAGTGCTTCGCGCGCGTTGGCCTGGACTCCCCTAGGGATAATCTGCCGGAGCCGCAGCTCGAGCCGTTTGCGTACCAGTGCCCTTTCGTCCGTTTCGCGAAGGAGTTCTCCAAGCGCGGCCTCGATGTGGCGGTCGGGCACGCCGCGAGTGCGGAGATCGCGGGCGATGCGGAAGCGACCCTGACGACGGGACTCGGCATGATACCGCGCGAATTCGCGCGCGTAGCGGGCGTCGTCGAGCAGCTTTTCGTCCTTTAATCGCTGGACGACCCGCCGGACGAGGGCTTCATCATCGGCGCGCCGTTCGAGCGCCTGGCGCATCTCGTAAACCGAACGCGCGCGCCGTACCAAAATCCCCAGGGCTGCGGCGTAGAGCTCTCCCTCAGTTGAAAGCTTGCGTGGCGGACGCATGGGGAAGGCCTCAGCATAAGGGCAGGGAGGTAAGGAAGCAAGAAGAAGGGAAAAAGGGGGAAAGAAAATTTCAACCTCAAGGGATACACATGGGCGGAAAACAAGAACTGAGAATCGGAATCGGAAACCCGAGACCTGAGCCTGAAAACTGTGCGCTTTCGACTGTCAACTTCCTTTACCGCTGACCGAAACGCTCGAACTCGGTCATGGTGCGCTGCATCTCTTCGCGGGCCGTGTCGGCGGCCGAGCGAATGCCTTGGACGCGCAGTTTGAACTCGTCGGGGTTGGAGGCGCGGATCAGCGCTTCCTCGTAAGTGATCAGTTTGCGCGAGAAGAGATCGTAGAGCGACTGGTCGAAAGTCTGCATGCCGTACTGCGAAGTGCCGGCGGCGATGGCGTCGTGGATCAGGCGGGTCTTATCCGCATTGATGATGCAATCGCGGATGTAGGCCGTGGCGATCATCACCTCGATGGCGGGCACACGGCCCTTATCATCGGCGCGGCGCACAAGGCGCTGGCTGATGACGGCCTTGAGGGTGGCAGCCAACTGCAGCCGGATCTGCTTCTGCTCGGGCGGCGGGAAGACGGCGATGATGCGTTGGATGGTTTCGGTGGCGTCCAGAGTGTGCAGTGTGGAAAGCACCAGGTGGCCTGTCTCCGCGGCGAGCAGGGCGGTGGAAATCGTTTCCAAGTCGCGCATTTCGCCGACCAGGATGACGTCCGGATCCTGACGAAGTGCAGCGCGCAGGGCGGTCGAGAAGTTCGCGGTATCTACTTCGACCTCGCGCTGGTTTACGAAGCCTTTCTTGTCGCGGTGCAGAAACTCGATCGGGTCTTCGATGGTGATGATGTGGTCGGGGCGCTGGGAGTTGATGCGGTCGATCATCGCCGCCAGCGTCGTAGACTTGCCCGACCCGGTGGTGCCGGTGACCAACACCATGCCGCGCTGCTCCTCGCAGATGCGATCAATCACGCGCGGCAGGTCCAGCTCGTCTGAGGTGCGGATCTTGGTGGGGATGACGCGCAGCACCATGCCCACGTTCCCACGCTGCTGGAAGACGTTGACGCGGAAGCGGCCCAGCCCAGCCACGCCGTAAGCCATGTCCAGCTCCGCCGTCTCCTTGAATTTCTGCTTCTGGCGATTGGTCATCATACTGAACGCCATCGAGAGCATTTCTTCCGGTGTGACGCGCGGCACGTCAGCCTGTGGATGCAGCACACCGTCCACGCGCAGGTAAGGATGGTTCCCGACCTTCAGGTGCAGGTCCGAGGCTTTACTTTCGACGGCGCGGCGCAGCAGGTCGTCAATGCTCAGTGCCATGGCAGAAAACTCCGCTTCCCGAAGCTTTCAGCCGACACTAGCATCCGCTGCAGGGCAGAACAAGCGCGCCCCTCGCCGGACGTGCCTGCTAGTAACGAGCGCAGTCGGGAAGAACCTGCTCGTGAGACCCAGGGGTGCTTGTGGCTAGCGAATCCAGGTGGCTGGTTAGAGTACAGCGGTTCTCAGGCTTTTTTCAGGTAGAGAGTGTCGTAGAACCAACCGGCCAACACGCCGCCGCTCAGGGGGCCGACCCAGTACACGCCCTGGTTAGCCCAATGCTGCGAGGCCAGGGCTGGCCCGAAGCTGCGCGCCGGATTCATCGCCGCGCCGGTGAGCGGCCCGCCCATCAGAATATCCATGGTGACGGTGAGGCCGATGGCAAAACCTGCAATCTTGCCGAAGGCGCCGCGCTCATCAGCAGCCGTAGCAAAGACGACGAAGACCAGGAAAAAGGTCATGATCCCTTCAAGCACCATTCCCACGCTGTGGCTGAGCCCGGCTAGCGCGGGCGTGCCCAGTTTGACCAATTGCCAAGTGTCTTCAGGTACGACTAGGCGAAGCAAGTACGCGGCCGCGACGCCGCCGGCCAACTGCGCAAGCCAGTAAAGGACGGCCTCGAACGTGCTGATCCTGCGCGTCACCCAGAAGCCGATGGTGACCGCTGGGTTTAGATGACCTCCGGAGATGTGACCGACGGCTGTAACCATGATTCCAATGGCCAGGCCATGTGCCACGGCGATGCCGAGCAAGCCCAAGCTGCCCTGGTTGGTGGACTTCAGAAACTGGTCGGCACAGATCGAGCCGGCGCCGAAGAAAATCAGGGCAAACGTGCCGACAAATTCCGCAGCAATTCTCTGGAACTTGCTGTACATGGGATCTCCTTGAGGAACGATTTGCGCGGGCCGCGCCGCATCAGGCTGCCACCAGCGCGCCCGATTCTACTGAAACGCACTGGGACAGTCAAAAGCCACGTTTCTGCAGAGCAAGCAGCGCAGGGCATGGCCCCGGGAATGTGTCATTTCCACTTGTCGAATATGCGCCGGATTTCCCTCTCGGTCGCCCGCAGGGCATCCTCGGCGCTCATCTCATCGCGCGCCACCTTGGCAAACATGGTGGGGAGGACGAACGTGTTGACCACCTCGTCGATCGCTGCCGTGGCGTAGCCCGGATAGCCGATGTTTGTCGTCCAGTCCAGGGCGGTGGCCAGGAACTTGTACTTGTCCGGAGGGCTCGCTTTGGGGTCGTTTGAAAGCTGTTCCTTCAGACTTGGAACGCTGCTCGGGAAACACGGGAGGTTGTAAGATTCGCTCGCCCGGAACGCCGCGCCGAAGTTGTCGATCAGGTCTACGAGGAATTGCTTGGCGCCTTCCTTGTTCTCGGCAAACTCCCAGATCACGTAATGGTTCATCAGGGTCTCGGGCGCAATCCGCCGCAACGGCCCCTTCAATGCGGGGCTGAGCCAAATCTTCCTCGACATCTCCGGGTTGTCTTTCTCCGCCGCGCGCGTGATCGAGATCGCGTTCATCGTGTAGGAAATCTTTGCCGCCAGCATGGCTCGGTTGTTTGAAGTCGGATCCCAGGTGAACACTTCGGGTGTTTCGGACTCCTTGTAAAGGGCGCGCATGTACTTCAGCGCTTCCATTGTATTTTTGGAATTGATGGCCACGTTGCCATTTTCGTCCTGGACCGCGCCGCCGAACGACCACAGGATGGCGCGCAACGACGCGTTGGTATCGCTCTCCTGCGAGAGCCCCATGCCGCAAGGGTTGCCAAACTTTTCGCGAATCTTCTTGGCCCCGTCGCGCAGCTCCTCATAGGTGTCCGGGCCGTTCGGGTAACCCACCTGTTCCCAGAGGTCTTTGCGCCAGTTTCCGGGGTTCGGGACATAAGAATCCGAGAATGCAAAGTATTTTTTCGTCTTCGGGTTGTAGGTGGACTTGTGACCCAGTGGCAAGATCCTTCCGTGCTTCCTTTCCACCTCCTGATAAACGTCTTTCAGGTCGATCACTTGCTTCTCGTAGGCAGGAGGCGGGGACATGAACAGCAGTAGGTCGTGACCCTTTCGGGCAGCGACCTCGGCTGCGGCCCGGGCAGGGATTTCGCCGAGGGAGATGTGGTCGACGGTGACATTTGTGTCGTGTTTCTGGCCCCATTCTTTGGTGAAGACCCTGTCAAACCACTTGTCGTAGCCTGGCACAAAGTGGCCCCACTGAATGATCTTCATGGTTTTCTGCTGCGCCAGCGCCCGGTTAGGAAACAATAAGAAAGGCCCCAGTCCAGCGGCCAATGTGCCGGCTGCCGTTGCTTTGATGAAATCACGCCGTGTGATCCCTTCACTTTTCTTCCTCGCCATGTTGGTATGCCTCCTTCGCGGGACCGGAACGCGCAGGTCTTCCATACAGCTACGTAACGACACGGCAATGGCTAGACAACTGCACAGTCATTCAGGGAACCTTCTCTTGGCGGGCATCTTAGGGTGCCGCAGGGGGCAAGTCAACGGGCCGGGTCGGCAGCCAAAGGCAGCGCCGGTGGATTGCGAGCGGTAGGGAACGCTTGGGTCTAACGCGTGGTGGCCCCCACGGGCACGCCGACCGGCGTGAGCCAGTTGTGGCGGTCGGGCTTGCTGCCGCTAGTGATGGCGTAGAACTCGTCCTGAAGGTGCTTGGTGACGGGCCCGCGCGAGCCATTGCCGATGGGGATGCGGTCAATCGTACGTAGGGGTGTGACCTCGGCCGCGGTACCGGTGAAGAAGACCTCGTCCGCAATGTACAGCATCTCGCGCGGGATCAACTGCTCGCGGACGGGAATCTTCAAGTCTTCGCAGAGCGTCACAATGCTGCGCCGGGTGATGCCGGGAAGGATACTCGAAGAAAGCGGCGGGGTGAGGAGCGTGCCGTCCTGCACCAGGAACAGGTTTTCGCCAGAGCCTTCGCTGACGTAACCGTTGATGTCGAGCGCGATGCCTTCAACGTAGCCGTTGACGATCGCTTCCATGCGAATGAGTTGCGAGTTCATATAGTTGCCCGCGGCTTTCGAGATGGCCGGAAGGGTGTTCGGCGCCATGCGTGTCCATGTGCTGACGCAGACATCGACTCCTTTCTCGATCGCTTCGGCGCCCAAGTAGCTGCCCCATTCCCAGCAGGCCATGTATATCTCGATGGGGCTGGGGAACGGGTTGACCCCAGCTTCGCCGTAGCCGCGCAGCACGATCGGCTTCACGTAGCAGCCGTTCATCTTGTTGACGCGCACCAGCTCGACCGCTATCGCGCACAGTTCGTCGGCCGTATGGGGAAGCTCCATGCGATAGATGCGCGCCGAGTTCAGCAGGCGGTGCATGTGGTCCTTCAGGCGAAAGATCGCCGAGCCTTGCTTGGTCTGGTAGCAGCGGATGCCCTCGAAGACCGCTGAGCCGTAACTGATGACGTGCGACATCACATGGATCTGCGCGTCGTCCCAGTTGATGAACTTTCCGTTGTGCCAGATCTTCTCGGTTTTCTTGATGGTCATTGGCGTTCTCCGCGCCGCATTTTTAGGGCCCCAAAATCTACCGTGGTTTGTAGGGAATCGGACCCAGGAGCGGTAGGGACTGTCTGTGTGGCTTGCGGTGTGTCCACTCTGCCCGGGCCGGAGTTGCGGGAGTCCGCCTGCGGAGCCGCCCTCCGCGATGCCCAGCGCAAATTATAGCACACGCGTTCGCGCCTCAAATGCCAGCGCACAGGATCCTTGTTTCCCTCGCAATCCAATTTGGCCGGTTGAACTAAGCGGCTCGTCCAGTCCGATAACATGGTTGGCTCGTTCTGGTAGGGAGAGCAAGTGTGGCTTGAGCAATTGCCGCGGAAGGCTGGCGTTACACGCGACTATCTCATGAGTGACGAACCCGGGGTGGCAAGAGCTAAGGAAGGATGCCGTGAAGGGCGGTGCTACAAACCGAACTGCGGGCCGATTCTCTGTAGCGTCCGCCTTCAGGCAGGCAAGAAACGAATTTTAGCTCTTCTCCCAATTAATTGGTGCCGCCGTGCTGGCGGAGTAGCGCGGAGACGTTGGCGTGGCCCTTCGCCTCGGCCATCGTAAGCGGCGTCTGGCCATCGCCGGTGTGCGCATTTGGGTCGGCACGGTGGGCGAGAAGCAGCGCGACAATCTTCGTCTTGCCGCTGGCCGCGGCTTCGTGCAGGGGCGTGTAGTCGGGTCCGTAGCGGTGATTAGCGTTCGCTCCGGCGGCCAGAAGGGCGGCGGCAATCTCCGCGTGGCCGCCCGCCACCGCTCCGGTCAAAGCCGTGTAACCCGTGGCATTGCGAGAGACAGCGTTTACGTCCGCGCGGCGTCGGAGAAGCAGATTCACCACTTCTAGGTGGCCGAAGAAAGCGGCGAGACCAAGCAGCGGGAAACCATCCGGGGCGTATCCGTTGGCGAGGCTCGGGTCAGCCGCCAGCAGCGCCACCACGCGCTCCATTTTGCCCGCAGCCGCCGCTTCAAAAATGTTTAGCTCCGCCCCGCGGCCGAGCAATAGCTCGAGCACGCCTTTCTTGCCATAGTAAACTGCAAGCATAGCGGCTGACTCACCATCGCCTCCGCGGGCGTTCAGGAGGGCAGCATTCGCGTCGAGCATTCTCGCTAAACGTTCGGCGTCGCCTGCTTTGACGGCCGCGAAAAAGTCCTGTGTGTCGCTCACGGGCTTCTCCTCCGCTGTGAAAGTGAGGACAAAGGAGGCAGGGTCCGTTCTGTTTTTTGTGGACAGGCCCGGCTTGTCACAGTGGACCCGTTATCGGCGGTCATTCGCTGGCGCTCCGCGCCGCTGCAGCAATTCGAGCATGGACTTCGAGTCATTTCGCAACTGTCCCTGCGCGCTCTCCCAGACGCCCAGCAGAAGGAAAGGAATGATCGTCGCTGCGGCCCAAGCCTTGGCCCGCCCCGTCACCTTTTCCTCCGGCTCCCAGCGGAACAGCTGCATAGAAATGAAAAAGGCCACCGCCGACCCGCCGACAAGTGCCAGGAGTTCTGCGCGTAGCTGCCAGAGTGTTGAAGCGCTCACCAGTGCCCGCTGCAAACCGGTGACCAGATACGTGGGCGGCAAGAAGTCGGCCAGTCGCTGAATCGAGTTGGGCAGAATGGGCAACGGAAATGTTGCGCCGGACAGTAACAGGAAGATCCACCAAATCACGTTGTTAATTACCTGGGTTTCCTGCATGGTGTTGGTCACGCTGGCCACAATCAAGCCGAAGGCGGCAAAGGTTACAGTGCCGAGCGTCACGAAGGCCCAGACGCCCCACAAGTTGCCGAAGCGATCCATGTGGAAGATCCAGCGCGCCAGTAAGAACTCCAGTATCACCGTGGGCACGGTAAGGAGGTAGTTCGAGAGGATGCTCGAAGCCAGCATCGCTCCCGGCCCCACTGGCGCCAGGCGAAACCGCCGGAGAATGCCCTGCTCCCGAAACATCACCAGTTGGACGCTCAATCCCCAGAAGCTACCCATCACCGTCAGCGCTAGCACAGCCCCTAGCAGATACTGTCTGCCGTGGATCCACCGAACGAGGATGCCGAGGTATAGAAAGAAGAACGCCAGCGGCATGACTAGGCTGAAGAAGATGAAGGCGCGGTTGCGCAGCGCCAGCCGCATGCGCGCCTTGGTGAGTGTCCAGGTTGTCCTCAATCGCGCAGCCTCCTCCCGGTCAGCTCAAGGAAGACGTCTTCGAGCGAAGGGGCCGAAATCTCCAGGCTCGAGAGCTCATTCCCTTGCGCTTCCAGGTGTTTC
>WNFB01001865.1_pt1 | contig 18207 bp, 16 predicted proteins | sample 5400501 | NCBI WGS metagenome assembly WNFB01 (sample SAMN13153341, study PRJNA577476) | soil metagenome | isolation source: 200 cm saprolite under Douglas fir tree site 2 hole 1 | place: USA:California | collected 2015-04-18 | reverse complement strand
CGAAAAGAGTCTGCGCCGCGCGGCCCTCTGGGACGAAGTAAAGGACCATCTCCACAAGTCCGCTTTTGAGCTCTCCGGAGGCCAGCAGCAACGCTTGTGCATCGCTCGCGCGTTGGCCGTCGAACCGGAGGTCTTGCTGTTAGACGAGCCGTGCTCCGCGCTCGATCCCATCAGCACCGCGAAAATCGAGGAGCTGCTCGTGCAGTTAAAAGATCTTTGCACCATTGTCACCGTCACTCACAATATGCAGCAGGCCGCGCGCATCAGCGACTTCACCGCGTTCCTGCTCATTGGCCAGCTCATCGAATTCAATCCGACGCCCCAGCTCTTCACTACGCCCGGCGATCCGCGCACGGAGGCTTACATTACCGGACGCTTCGGATGATCTCGTGTTCATCACGTGATTCCGGGAAGCGGGAATCTCTCTTCGTTTTCTTGCCGTAAAAGGATAGTAAGAGGAAAGGCCTCATGGAACGGCACTTCGAAAAGGACCTGAATGAATTGAAGGAGCGCCTGCTTTGGATGGGGAGCTTGGCCGAGCGTTCCGTGCACCAGTCGGTTCATGCTGTGCTGGATTCCGACGAACAACTGGCCAAGCGCGTCCTGGAAGAAGAAGACGCTATCAACGAACTCCAGATCGAAATCGACGACCGTGTGGTCCAGCTCCTTGCGCTGCACCAGCTTATGGCCAGTGATCTCCGCTTCGTGCTAGCCATCTCGCGAATCAACAACGATCTCGAGCGCATCGGCGATCAGGCTGTCAACATCGCGCAGGGCGCGCAGCGCATCCTCCGCCATCCACGCGTGAAGCCTTACGTGGATCTCCCGCGCATGAGCGAGCTGGTCGAAGAAATGGTGCGCAACGCGCTCAACGCCGTCGTGCGCCGCGATGTCGATCTGGCCCACAAAGTCCTCGCCACCGACGACCAGGTGGACCATTACCGGGATCAGATTTTCCGGGAACTGCTCACCTACATGATGGGAGATTCCAGCGTGGTCTTTCCCGCGTTCGAGTTGGTTCTTGCCGCCAAAAACCTGGAACGCATCGGCGACCATGCCACCAACATCGCTGAGGACGTCATCTACATCGTGCAAGGTCAAGACGTCCGCCACCCCACTGTCGACCGCCGATAGCCTCGCCGGATTTCGTCGAGCTCATCGCCGTCTGCGGAATGGTCGGAGGCCCCGAACGCGTTCAGCGACGTTGCCTCCACTTTACCGCATTGCTTTTATTTGCCCTTCAGGAAATCCACCAGGCGGTTCGCCATGCCTTTCTGCGTCTTGTCCGCACCGCCGCCGAAAGCTCCCCAGTTAGTTTCTCCGAAGGTCTGGAAGTTGTAGAGTTGCTTTCCCGTTTTCTTGTCGACCAAGTAGCAGTTCGCACGCATTTCGGCCCGGCCTGTTCCCCCGCCCAGCATGTAGCGTTTCGCCCGGCTCCCTTTGTTAAACGTGATGATCTCGCCGAAAAGAATCAACGTTTTTTCATCATCGTCTTTGCCTGTACCCGCAAAGACCACCTTGTTGTCGTCATCCGGGTCTTTCTTAGGGAAGTTGAGATCCTTGCTGATGTCCGCACCGAAGAGTTTCGATTCATTGATTTTCTGGACGATTATCTCTTGCAGTTCCGTAATCGTCTTGCCGTCGAGCGTATCACCTACTTTGTTTCGGAACGGAGCAAGCTCAATCTTGCCGTAGGGGATTAGCTTTTCGCGCTTGGTCTGATCAGCGTACGCGGTGATCGCCAAGAGGAAAATAATGAAGAAGGCCCAGTGTGTGCGTGCGTTCATAGTACCTCCTTGTTCCCAACGAACGGTTCCAGCGTCTGGCATGAAGAGGAGCTACGGCACCTTAGCGGGAGAAGAGTCGAACCCAGGCAAATCCAACCCGCAAGTGTCTTTGGCGAGCCCCAGTAATTCGCACATGCTACGCCCGGGTGCCATTGCTGGCAAGCGAAATCACGCGACATGCGGCTCACTAGCGCGGTTGTCGCCAATTGTCGTCTCCATCCCTAAAGCTATGAGCAGATTGCCGTTTAGATATCTATGTCCCAGGCCCTATCCGGTATCGCAACACTACTTTTGTGCCGGAACGGGGAAGTCCTGGTCTACGTAGGCCAGCAGAGGGGTGCCTTGTTTGACCTCCACATTCTTGCCGTGCTTGATGAGGCCAATGGGCCCAAAAAGTACCGTTAGCGCGACAGCGGCTCCTACTTTGCCTTCTCCTTCCTTACCTTTAGTTCCGCGGAGTCTCATCCTCGTATCTCCGACGAGCAGATATTCCAAACGCAAGTTCAATTCGCCGCCCTTACCCATCATGCCAGCCTTCTTTGCGTGCGTGACGGTGCCTACAGCCTTCGCACCAGCCTTGGCCACCGTCACATCACCAACTTTAAGGTCTTCGTCAAGAACCAGATTCACGGGATCATCATCCGTCGCAGTCTTCGAGCTCAAGTCCTGGGCAAACTTCAGCTTCACGTCCGTGCCTTCCTTCAAAATCAGTTTCGCGGGCGCCGCTGCGGCCGCCTTTGGATTGATCATCGCTTGGATCACCGGGTCGGAAACGTGTGCGGCCTTCAGAGCCTTCAGGGATTCCAGGTCGGTCGCGAAATCTGTTTCCGGCGCCGACTTGATCTTTTCCATGATGACGTCGTCGCCCAATCCGAGGGATACCATGTCTAAAATATCTTGGTTTGTTAGTTTCTTCTTGGCGACGTCCTGACCGTTAGCCCGCAAGAAACTTGCGCAGACCAAAATTGCGCAGAGCAGTACTACTACCTTCAAGACTGGTCGATTCATCAAGGGCTCCTTCGCGCTTGCACCAGATTTCGATGTTGTTGGCAGATTTCCGGAGAAGTGAACGGACTCTAACCGAAATTCACCGCGAGGACAAGTGTTTTTTCTTTTGGTATGGCGGTTTTATCGTTACTCGGGCGCGTGTTTGTAAGAGACTAAGAGAAGAAATGCAAGCAACGCCACCATAGAGATAGCGCCGCCCAACGTTCGATCTGGTGTGCGTCCAAACCGCATCGTGATTCGGTGCGTCCCTGCAGATAAAGGCAGAATCATTTGCGCCGTTGTTTCCGCGAGTTGAGGCGTCACCGCCTTGCCGTCTATCTCCACGCGCCACCCGGGATAATTCAACAAGCGCATTGCTAGCCGCAGCGGCTGGGGCGAACGCACACTCAGTTCTTTTTCTTCAGCCGTCCAACGCTCCACATGAATTTCGGCTTTTCGTACCAATGCGCCGGATTCTTCCATCGCCAAAATCTGTGCTCGCGGTGCTTTTTGAGGCAAATTGTAGTGATCGTCGGCTAGCGGGTCGTATTCATCGGTTCCGTCGAACCCTTGGCCACTCGCAATCGCTTCCTCCAACACCGGGATGTCGTCGGTATCCCACCAGGCTTGGTGGACAAGAAAGGTGGCCGTGCCTCCGGAAGTCAAAACCACCACCGCCACGGCACTCCCAACCCACGCCGCACGCCGCCGCGCTATCGCCGCTGCCCCGAAGTAGGAATACGGCACGGCGAGAATGGCCATCCAACGCCAGGGAAATTGCAGGAAGCGAAGTTCGGGGAGAAGCGTCCAGAGAATCGAGCTGGGGCGAAGCATCAGAATGGTCGCGGCCGCGCCGAGCAGCAGCATCGCGCGCCAGAGCTTTTCTTTGGCTTCGTGGTCTTCTACGTTTTTTGTGTTTCGGTAGGCCACAAGCGCGCCAATCCCGGTCATTACGATCAGCAACACGGCCACACTGGAAGCGATCCAGTTAAACAGGTTGTGTTCCGGATCTCCGATCTCCGTGTAAAGAAAGTTTTGGGAAGGCTCATATCCGGAAGAAAGCGCTTGGCCGATATTCACCCAGCGTTGTTCATAAGCGGCCGGCAAAAGGTAAAAACCGGCCAATCCAAATCCGAGGGCCAAGCCACCGGCGCCTCGCGACAAGGCTCGCCACGAGGGCTGCAAGGATTTTTCTCCAATCGCTGCCCGCGCAAAGAGAAGAGCCAGGCTATAGCTTGCCAATACACCCGCAGGCGCGTTGGAAAGCCACACCGCCGCAAACAGCATCGCGAAGATGGCCATTGCGCGGGATGACGAACGCCATCGATTCTCGATCAGCCCGCACAATTGCAGCGCTGCCAACAGCAGTACCGGTATCCCCGCGCACGCCAGTTCTTCGGCAAAATCGCTTCGCATGTATACGACTAGCAGCGCGTAGGGATTGGCTGCATAACAAGCGGCTCCGAACACTGCAGCACCTGGTGAAAAGAACCGCCGCACCAAGGCAAACATCGAAATTCCCGCCAGCGTTTGCACCAGAACAATGAATACGCCCGGCACAGCGTTCGACGGCACCACAAGGCCGAGCGCTGCTCCCAGCATCCAGGAAAGCGGCGGATAAAAAATGAATCGCGGCTCGCCAAAACCATAGTTGGCCCACTCGGTCCACCGCGGATAAACAATTCCTTCCTTCCATTGCCCCGCTGTGTCGAGCCACGAAGAAGCGTGAAACGCAATGTCATGTCCGGATGCGGTTCCCAACCAGAAAAACGGCGAAACGACAAGCAGCGCGGTTGCCAGGGAAACGCCCAGCGCGGGCAACCATTTCCGCAGACCTGCTTTGCCGACCAAATTGTGTGGAGGTTCAAGAGGAGATGTCATTTGGCGTTCATGCCATTGTAACCGCTCAGGAATTGGACCTCCGTGCTTCCCGCTCTCGCGTGCGCGTGCACAACAGTTGAGCGATAATACACGCGCGCATGAGCACTTCAAACACCACGCTGGAGCCCATCATCGAAGCTCGTCAACTGGAGAAATCCTATCCGCAGCCCGACGGGAGCCGCTTCCAGGTCATCGCCCCTACCGATCTCGCGGTCTATCCCGGACAGATTCTCGCCCTGCTCGGCGCGTCAGGCTGCGGCAAGTCCACTCTCTTGCGCATCCTGACGGGGCTTTCTCCCTCCAGCAGTGGTGCTGTCTACTGGCATGGCCAGCCCCTCGATGTAAAATCTCCCAACGTGTCGATTGTCTTCCAGAGCTTTGCCCTTTTTCCCTGGCTCACGGTCATCGAAAACGTCGAAGCTCCGCTGGAAGCGCGCGGCATGCCTCTCATTGAGCGCCACAAGCGCGCCTTGCGCATTCTGGACGCCGTCGGACTCGATGGCTTCGAGTCCGCCTATCCCAAGGAACTCTCCGGCGGCATGAAGCAGCGCGTCGGCGTGGCCCGTGCTCTAGTCGTCGAACCGGAAGTGCTCTTCATGGACGAGCCCTTTTCTGCGCTCGACGTCCTGACTGCGGAAACTCTCCGCGGTGAACTTCTCGAACTCTGGCTCGACCGCAAGATTCCCACGCGCGCCATATTCATCGTCACCCACAATATTGAGGAAGCCGTCGTCCTCGCGGACCGCATCATTGTTCTCGGCCGCAATCCCGCGCATATCCACGCCGATTTCACGGTAAACATTGCACGTCCCCGGGACCGCAAAGGCCCTCAGTTCGTCGAGATGGTCGATTCCATTTATCGCGTTCTTACCAAACCAGATCACAAAGACGAAGCTGTTTCACCACGCCCCTATGGGCCCGGGGTTGCGGTCAAGCCGCAAGCAGTCATGCTTCCGCACACACGCCCCGGCGGCATGGCTGGTTTGTTGGAAATCCTGGTTGACCGGGGCGGCCGTGCGGACCTGCACCGACTCGCCGAGGAACTTAGCCTCGGCATCGAGGCGCTTCTCCCGACTATTGATACCGCCTTGCTTCTCGGCCTTCTTCGCGTGGAGGAAGGCGACGCGATCATCACTCCGGAAGGCCACGCTTTCGCGCAGGCCGATATTCAAACTCGCAAGGCGATTTTCCGCAAAGCCGCCCTCGCTAATGTGCCGCTGCTCCGCCAGATGGAACAAGCCCTCAAGGCCAAGGCGAACCGGACGCTCAGCGAGGAGTTTTTCCACGACATTCTCGATGAACATTTCAGCGAAGAAGAATCCCGCCGCCAGCTTGAAACCGCCATCCAGTGGGGGCGTTACGCCGAGATTTTTGATTACGACGCTGCGACCGGCAAGCTGACTCTCACAGAGGCTTGACCCCGCCGTGCCCGCACCCGTGCTTGCCGCCGTACATTCCACGCCGCTCCCTCCTGCTGTGCAGCGGCCCGCTGGTTTGCGCTCGAGCTGGGCTTTCCTGATCGATATTGCCGCTTTTCTTTTTGTCTTTGCAGTGATTTTTGGGATTTACGCGATCGGGCGCACCTGGCTTGGGCCGGTCCATCCCCAAGCGCGGATTTCGCAGAATCCGCGCGATCTTCCGCTCTACGCTCTTTATTCCCTGGTGCGCATCAGCGTGGCCTACGCCCTCAGTCTCGTTTTTGCTCTGGGCTATGGGTACTTGGCCGCCAGTTCGCGGCGCGCCGAAATGATCTTGATTCCGCTGCTCGACATCCTGCAGTCCATTCCCGTGCTCAGTTTTCTTCCCGGAGTGATGCTGGCCATGGTGGCCTTGTTCCCGCACCGCCAGCTTGGCGTCGAACTCGGTTCCGTCCTGCTGATCTTCACCGGCCAGGTCTGGAACATCGCTTTCAGCTTTTATTCTTCGCTGAAAACTGTTCCTGGCGATCTCCATGAGGCGGCCACCATCTACCGCTTCAGTCGCTGGCAGCGCTTCGCTGAGCTGGATCTCCCGTTTTCCACCATTGGTCTCGTTTGGAATTCCATGATGTCCGTGGCCGGTGGCTGGTTCTTTCTCATGGCCTGCGAAATGTTCGTGCTGGGCAAGCGTGACTTCCGGCTTCCTGGCCTTGGTTCATTCCTTCAAACAGCCGCAAGCGCGGGCAACACCCGTGCCATTCTCTGGGGCGTCGCGGCCATGATCGCTGTTATCGTTCTGCTCGATCAGGTGATCTGGCGCCCCATCATCGTTTGGGCGGACAAATTCAAATTCGAGCAGGTGGAAAGTTCCGCCGGAACACAGACTACCGTGCTTCATCTCCTCGGACGCGCTTCGCTCCTCATCCGCGTGTATCACCTCCTGTTTCTTCCTTTTTTCAACTGGCTCACGCTCATGTTTACGCTAAGCGCTCGCCGCGCCGCCGAGACTTTCTCCGCACCGAAACAACATCGCCTGCGCCGCTCGCTCGGCTATCTCTTCGCGGCAGCGATATTCGTAGGCGTGGGATTCGCTGTTTTTCATGCGGCTCGCGAACTTTCTCGCCTTCATCGAGAGGACTACGTTGAACTTCTCCAGAGCGTCGCGCTCACTTTCCTTCGCGTCAACACGGCTCTCATCCTCGGCGCCCTCTGGACCGTCCCGGCCGGCGTGGCCATTGGTTTCAGCCCGCGCCTAGCTCGCCTCGCCCAGCCGCTTGTGCAAATAGCCGCTTCCGTTCCCGCAACCGCGCTTTTCCCCATTATTCTTCTCTTCCTCCTCCGCCTGCGCGGCGGCCTGGAATTTGCCGCCATGCTGCTCATGCTTCTTGGCACCCAGTGGTACATCCTCTTCAATGTCATCGCCGGTGCGATGGCTATTCCCGCCGACCTCAAAGAAGTCGCTGGCATATTCCGCTTCAGCTCGTGGGATCGCTGGCGCTACCTCATTCTGCCTGGCATTTTTCCCTATCTGGTCACGGGCATGGTGACTGCTTCAGGCGGCGCGTGGAACGCCAGCATCGTCGCGGAATATTTTCACTTTCAGGGCAGAATCGTTTCCACGCCGGGCTTGGGCAGCGCCATCAGCAGCGCCAGTGATTCCGGCCGCTTCGATATGCTTCTCGCTTCCACGCTGATCATGGCCAGCGTCGTCGTGCTCATCAACCGCCTGCTTTGGCGCCGCCTCTATCGCCTTGCCTCCTCGCGCTTCAAGCTGGAAACGTAGCGGGCTGCATGAACTTCGAATCTCACATTTCGATCCCAAGTCTCTATGACGGATTCCGGCCGCTCCCGAACCTAAGGATTTACCGCTGCTGATTTCTTTTCATCTTTCTTCGGCTCGGCAGGTTTTGGCTCTTCCGGCTTTTCGCCCCAGATGTACTGAGCGAACCACTTTTCGTTTTCTTCCATGACCGCGCGCTGCTGTTTCGGCTTGGTGATGCCGTGCCCGAATCCTTTGTAAACCACCATCTTCACGGGCACGCCGCGGTCTTCCAGCGCTTGGCGCAACTCGTACGCGTTCGGAATCGGCACGCGGCGGTCATTCTCTCCATGCTGGATGAGTGTCGGCGTCCTAGCCTTCGCGATGTTGCTGATCGGCGAAGTCTTCCAGTAAATTTCGGGGTCGTCCCACGGCGTCGCGTGCAGGTATTGCCGCGTGAACGGCGTGATGTCCGTGTTCACGTAATAGGTCGACCAGTCGGAAATCCCCGCGCCTACAGAAACCGCTTTGAACCGGTCGCTCGACGTCGTGATGTACGCCGAAATGTATCCACCCTGGCTCCAGCCCATGGCACCAACGCGATTCTGGTCCACATAGCCTTTTGCGATCAGCGAATCCACGCCGGAAAGTACGTCAGCGTAGTCTCCGATGCCCAGATTGCGCACGTTCAAGGCCCGGAATTTTCCCCCGTAGCCCGCCGAGCCCCGGTAATTCGGCCGCAACACCAATGCTCCCCTGGCCACAAACCGCTCGATGGGGTAATAGCGGTCGGCGTAGACAATCGGCTGATCTACGCCCGTCGGCCCGCCGTGTATGACTACCAGCAGTGGATATTTTTTCTCGGCCTCGAAATCCGCTGGTGTGTAGAGCACTCCTTCAATCGCCGTTCCATCCGCCGACTTCCAGGAAATCACCTCGCGGCGCGCCAGCTTGAATCCTTTGAGCTGTTCGCCCATGGCCGTCAGCTTCTTGCCTTGCCAACCCGCCACGCTGCTTGTGTACACCTCGGGATACTGATTCTCGAGCGCCGCCCGGTAGGCAAGTTGTTTGTAATCGCGCGAAAACGAACAGGACGATGCCACCATGCTTTCTGGCGCGCTCAGTTTCTCCACCGCTCCCGTCGCGGGATTCAGTCGGAAAAGATGCGCTGCTGTCTTTTGCTCCGCGTCAAAATAAATCCCATCGGGCCCCCAGGCGACCAGCGACGGATCTTCATCAAACGCCTCTGTCAAAATCTGTGTTGCGCCGCCCTCTGCCGCAACCACGCCAATCCTGGCATTCGAATAGTAGTAGTATCGCGACCCTGCCGCCGTTTCGAACGCGATCTTCTTGCCGTCCGGCGACCATTTTGGATTTCTCTCCGGGCCGGGCGTGCTCACAATTTTCTTCACGGTCTTGTCGCGCACCGTAACGACGTACAAGTCCGCCGTTTCCGAAGAAATCAAATCCGGATCTTTCTGCGCGCTGAACGCGATGCGCGTGCCATCCGGCGACCACGAAAAATCCCCGACACTGAATTTGTCGCCTTCCGTGAGCCGCTTGGGTTCAGCGGCTGGCGTATCCCCAGTGGAAAGTTCGATGGTCCAAAGATGGGTCATCTGATAATCGCCATGAACCAGGGAATATTCGCCGTACTTATCCTTTCGATCCTTCAGCGCCTTGGGCTCGGGATCGCTCATGGAAAAAGCGATGCGCTTCGAATCCGGCGCCCAATCAAAATCACTGACATCGTTCTCCACCTTGGTGAGTTGTTGCGCTTCGCCTCCATCCGCGGAAATCACATACAGTTGTTTCTTGCCCTCGGGGGTTTGCGGAATTTGCCCGGGCCGGTCGGAAAGAAACGCGATCCATTTTCCATCGGGCGACCACTCGGGATTCGTGCTCGATTTCTTTGCGGTCGTCAGCGCATGCGTTTCTCCCGTCGCAATTTCTCCGATCCACAAATTCCGTTCGAAGGCATTCTCTTCCCAATTCGTTTTCTGCACCTCGTAAACAACGCGCTTTCCATCCGGGGAAATCTTCGGATTGAATGCACTCTGCCATTCCAGCGACTGGTCGATGGTCGGAACCGTGGAGGCCGGCGCGGTCTTCGCCGCTTCCTGTGCTGCTGCAGGAAAGACGAGCCACCCGCCCCACAAAACCGCAGAAGCGATCAAAGACACTTTTCGCATCGCTTTATTCCCCCATTCCATCGAAGAGATTTTTCTCAGTTCTTACGGTTCCAGACGAGGAATCCGATGAGAAGACCGGTACCCACAATGGCAAATCCCAGGTAGACATGCCATCCATGCAGCTCCGTTGCTGAAACCATTGCCCCCACAGCGGACAGAATCAGCAAAAGGGCAGCCTTGCCCTTGGTTAGTTTTTTCTGCTCGACCACTCGCGTTTCACTTCGCGCCGTCGCGATGCCCACTCTGCACTGCGGCGGAGCCGATTCCTGAACTTAAGTCCTCGCCAACTCTCGGCTAAGGTACACAATTTGTCCCACATGATGATACGCGTGCCCCGCGCACCGCACGAGAATACCGAAGCGGTCTTTGGCTAGCGGTTCCCGTTCCGCGGTGTATGCCTTGCCCCAGTCTTCCGCGCTCTGCTTTCGAATCGTGGCCACCACCATGGCCACGGTCCGGTCAAACGCCCGCAGAGCGTCATCCTTGTGCGGAGGATGAGGCTCGGTGAACTCGCGGTCCCGGTCGCGTACGTATCCTGTTTCCGCAATACGTGCCCCGATGTAGTAACTCAAATTGCCGGTCAAATGCAGCACCAAGTGGCCAACGCTGTTTCCGTAGGGATACGGTTTCCGCCAGAATTGCTCGTTGGTCAACGGATCCACCCACTGGTGCAAATGCTGGGAGACATATTCGTAATATGCCGCCAGCCCATTTGCAACTATTTCGTTCACTCCTGCCACGGTCCTGTTTCTCTTTCCGTTGACCCCAGTTGCAATTCCGAACGCCGACAATATCCCGTCACGCCAAAAAGTCAAGGATTTGCACTCCGCTTTGCGCTCACCGTCGCCCTCCGCTGTGGCCTTCCTTTCTTCCCGGCTTTTTCCTACCTTTTTCCGCAGCCCTACCACAACTTTTTCCACACTTTCTGGTAGGAGGCACTTCCGTACTATTGACCCTGTAACTAACGGATGTCGACACTAAGGACAGGATGGCACGCTACTCTGCTTTTTTGGGGCGTCGTGTGGAGGTGCAATACCGCGCCGGTGATATTCTTCTGCCCGCTTCCGGCACCTTTGTCGCGGACTCCGGCCGTTCCATCTTCCTGGAGCAAAACTTCGAGCAGCGCGGCCAGCACAAGCACTTCCGTTGGGAGATCCCTTATCAATGCCTGGTTCGCATCGAAGAGAAGCCCGACGCTGGGGTTTCGGCAAATGCGGCCACCGCTCCCGCGAAACCTGAAAAGGCTCCCGAAGTTCCCGCTGCGTCCAAATCCACTGGCGATCCCCGCAGCGCCGCTGCCGCCGCGTCTGCTGGCGGAGCTCCCGGAATTCTGCCTCTCAACCATCGTCCCAAAACAGCTTGAAATCTCCGTAAGTTCCGCACTCCGACCCCTCCCGGCCCGCAATTCGGCTACAATCATTTCCTCTTTTTGAGCGAATTGAAGGGCGCTTCACTTCTGCCGCATTCGAGGAGGCCTCTTTTGAATCCTGCTACCAAGAAAATTGGTCTCATCGGTCTTGGCCTCATGGGCCGGCCCATGGGCATGAATCTCATCAAGGCCGGCTACTCGCTCACTGTCTGGAACCGCACTACCTCGCGCGCCGACGAACTCATCGCCGCTGGCGCACGACTCGCCAAATCTCCCCAGGAAGTCGCCGCGGCTTCCGATTTTCTTCTTACCATGGTCAGCGATCCCCCCGCTCTCGAGGAAGTTCTTTGGGGTTCGAACGGTGCCATGCAAGGCGTCAAGCGTGGCAGCATCTACGTCGATTCGAGTACTGTTTCCCCCGCGCTTGCCCGCAAAATCGCTGCGGCCTGTGCCGAGCGCGGCGTTCGTTTTCTCGACGCGCCGGTCACCGGCGGCGATTGGGGCGCCAAGAAAGGCGAGCTTGTCTTCATGATCGGTGGCGATGCCGAAACGTTCAGGGAAGCCGAGCCTATCCTCAACGTCATGGGCAAGAAATTATTTCATCTCGGCCCTAATGGCGCCGGGCAAACCATCAAGCTGGCCATGAACCTCATCCTCGCTTTGCAAGTGGACGCCCTCGCCGAAGCCCTGGCCCTCGTCACTCGCGCTGGCATTCAGGGTGAAAAACTGGTCGAAGTCTTGCAATCCAGCATGGCGCGCTCCGGCGTCCTCGACGTAAAAGCGCCGAATCTTCTCAAAGGGGAATACGTCCCGAGTTTTCCCCTGCGCCTCATGCACAAGGACCTCGGCCTCGCCCTGGACCTTGCCAATCAACTGGGCGTTGCCCTTCCCGCCACCGCCGCCGCGCGCGAAACCTACAATTACGTCAAAGGCGCCACCAAAGAGGACCTCGACTATTCCGCGGTCATGAAATTCTGGGAAAGATGACGCATCCGATGAGGATGCGTCATCCCGAGTGAACGATGCGAGTCCGAGGGATCTCTCCATCGCGGCGCCGAGAACGCTAGAATTTTCACAGTGTTTCCAACCATATGGCAGGGGGGTGCTTCTTGAAAATCGGTTTCCTTGGCCTTGGCAACATGGGTCAGGCCATTGTTCCTCGATTCATCGCCGCGGGACACACCGTCACCGGGTGGAACCGCACAAAAGAGAAAGCCACGCCCCTATGTAAGCTCGGCATGCTCTGGGCGGAGTCGCCGCGCGAAGTCGCCCGCCAATCCGAAATCGTCTTCTCCATCGTTACCGACGCCGCCGCAGTCCGTTCTCTTGCCCTCGGCGAAAACGGCATCATCGCCGGCCTGCGCAAAGACGCCGTCTACCTCGATATGAGCACCATCGACCCTGACGGCAGCCGCACCATCGCCGCCGAATTCACCAAAGCCGGCTTGACCATGCTGGACGCGCCAATTTCCGGCACTACCCTCACGGTCGGCCAGGGCAAAGCCTCTCTCATGGTTGGGGGAGACAAAGCGGCGTTCGAACGTGTCCGCCCCCTCCTCCTCGCCATCGGCCCCAACGTCACCTATATCGGCGCGCAGGGCTTGGCTGTTCAACTCAAAATTGCCATGAACATGACTCTCGTCATCGAAGTCATCGGTTTTTGCGAAGGCGTCGCCCTCGCCGAAAAAGGCGGCGTCCCCCGCGAAGTCGCCGTCGACGCGATGCTGAAAAGCGTGGTCGCCTCGCCGGTGCTCACCTATCGCGCACCGCTCATTCTCGAAGGGCACATTTCCGACGCCACCTATGGCAACGTCAATCTCCAGCAGAAAGACATGCTGCTCGCTCTCGATCTCGGCCGAAAAATGGGCGTGCCCGTTCCGCTTGGTGCTGCCGCCAACGAAATGCTGAATGCCTGCCGCGGTCTCGGCCTCGCTCATCACGACTTTGTCGCCGTCTACGAGGTCTATCGCCGCCTGGGAGGAATGTCCCAATGAAGCCCTACCGCACGAATCTCCGCGATGTGCCGCACGTCAGCGGACTCAAGCGCGACGAAGGCTGGATCAACATGCAGGTCCAGTTTCTCATCGATCAAAAATCCGCCGGCTCGGACAAGCTCCTCATCGGCTGGACCGCCCTTCCACCCGGCGCCCGCCACGACAAGCATCGCCATCCCAACGCCGACGAATTCTTCATCGTCATCCAAGGGAGCGGCTTCATCTATACGGACGCCGGCCGCGAGCCTTCCGGCCAGGGCGACGTCATTTTCACGCCACGCGGCCACTGGCACGGCTTCGACAACACCGGCAAGGAGGACGTCGTGCTCGTCTGGGGCTGGAGCGGCGCTGGTTCGCTGGAAGCCGCTGGCTACGAAATTCCGCCCGAAGGCTACTGATCTTCGTATGGTCTTTGGATCATGACAGCAGCTTGGGACGATCCGCGCATCTCCCGCGGCATGGCCGCGCAACTGCTCCTTCGCCGCCAATTGCTGAACGTCGGCCACAAACCGCTCGGGTGGAAGCTCGCTTTCGGCGGTCCTGCCGCCATGGAGCGTCTCCGCACCAGCGCACCGCTGGTCGGATACCTCATGCAGGATGCTCTTCTCCCTTCCGGCTCGACGCTCTCTCTTTCGAATTGGAAGAAACCCGCCGCCGAACCAGAAATCGCCGTCCACCTTGGCAAAGACCTCGCAGCCAACTCTGATCGCAGTGCCGCCATGGCCGCCATCTCTGGACTTGGTCCCGCGATCGAAGTCGCCGACGTTGACCATCCTTCGGAAGACGTCGAAGGCACGCTCGCCTGCAACATCTATCAGCGCCACGTCATCCTCGGTTCGAAGGACAGCTCCCGCGCTGGCGGCCTCCTCGATGGCCTTTCCTGCCGCGTCCTTCGAAACAGTTCCGAAATCGCCAGCATCACTGGTTCTGAGGCTCTGCAAGCATTGACCGGCGATGTGATCGATATTGTCCGCTACATCGCCAATCTCCTTGCCGCTTTCGGCGAGTCCTTGCAAGCTGGTCAAATCGTCATCGCCGGTTCCATTATTCCCCCGCTTTGGATCGAACCCGGCGACGATATTGTTTTTCATTTCGCCCCTCTTGCACCCATTTCCGTGCGACTCGCGCAGCAGCCTGGCCACTCCCTTTGATATACTCGCTCGCCGTGGAGATCACCGATGAGCGCCCCTGATCCCGCAAAAATCCAGAAATTCCGCGCGCAACTGCATCAGGAGTGGACTGGTGATGCCACCGTTGCTGCCTGGCGCAAATGGCACGCACACATCGCCGCTTTTACGCGTGGCGCCACCGATGCCATTCTCGAGGCCGCGCAGCTTCGCCGGAGCGTCCGCGTCCTGGACCTCGCCAGCGGCGTCGGAGACCCCGCGCTTTCCATTGCCGCGAAAATCGCTCCCTCCGGCCGCGTCACCGCCACCGACCTTGGCCCCGGCATGATCTCCCTGGCTGAAGAACTGGCTCGCAAGAAGGGCATCACCAACATCGAATTCCGGGAAGCCAGCGCCGAATCCCTTTCATTCGCGGATGAGTCCTTCGATGTCCTCACCTGCCGCTTCGGCGCCATGTTCTTTCCGGACCTCGCCAAAGCTCTCCGCGAATGTCTTCGCGTGTTGAAGTCCGGCGGCCGCGCCGCATTTGTCGCCTGGGGCACAAAAGAGCAGCCGTTCTTCTCCGCCACCGCAGGCATCTTGCTGAAGCACGTTCCCGTACCGCCGCCTCCTCCTGATCCCGAAGGTCCCAGCCCGTTCATGTTTGGAGAACGCGACCGTCTTCGTCACGCTCTCGAAGCAGCCGGCTTTGCCAGCGTCCATGAAGAGGCCCGCATCGTGAACGGGCATTGGGCGGGAACGCCAGAGGAATACTGGGAGCAGTTCAGCGAAGTGGCCGCGCCATTCCGCCCGCTAATCGCTCAGCTCACTCCCGAAAAGAAGGCTACCGCGGTCGCGGAGATTCTCGCCGCGCTCAAAAAGTTCTGGAATGGCCGGGAATTGAACATGCCGCTCGAAATCGTCATCGGCACCGGGATGCGCTCCTGAATGACAGGCTTTCTCCCCGGAAGGCAAACTACTTTTTGCCTTGACAAACCCATTACTAGCCTGGTAGAATGTTTTTGTTCAGGAGTGCGCCTCCCTGCAAGAATTCCTACTGTCTGCCGAAATAGGTAATCGGTTGTCATCCCGAGCGAAGCGAGGGATCTGCTTTTCGTCTCCCAGGCCTCGCTCTTCTGAATGACCGCTCCTTCTGCCGTTCCGTATCTGTACCCCTTCGAAGCCTTCGCTCATCTGATTGGCGGTATCGCATCAGCCGCTAGCTGGTCTAGAATTCGAGAGCGCCAGCCATCGCCCGATCAACCCCTAACTCGTAGTCGTAAGAATTAGAAAAAGGAGAATCTCCATGCCGTACATAAAAGTCGGTAAAGAAAATTCCGCTGACATCGAGCTCTACTATGAAGATCATGGCTCCGGTGACCCCGTCGTTCTCATCCACGGCTATCCGCTAAGCAGTGCTTCCTGGGAAAAGCAAGTCCCGGCGCTTCTGGCCGCGGGTCACCGCGTCATCACCTATGACCGCCGAGGATTCGGGAAGTCCAGCCAGCCAACCACGGGCTACAACTACGATACCTTCGCCGAGGACCTACGCAAGCTCGTGACCCATCTCAAGTTGCGAGATTTCTCGCTGGTCGGCTTCTCCATGGGTGGCGGCGAAGTGGCCCGCTACATCGGAAAATACGGCTCGAAGGGCGTCAGCAAAGCCGTGATCATCGGGGGCGTTCCACCTTTCCTGCTGAAGACGCCGGACAACCCCGAGGGCGTGGACGGCAGTGTGTTCGACGGCATCCAAAAAGCGGTCGCCGCCGACCGTTACGCGTTCTTCACCGAATTCTTCAAGAATTTCTACAACACGGATGTTTTCTTGGGCAAGCGCATCAGCGAACAGGCGGTGCAGGCCGGCTGGAATGTCGCTGCCAGCGCCTCCGCCACAGCGAGTTTTGCCTGCGTACCCACGTGGCATGAAGACTTCCGCAATGACCTGGCCCGCATTGACGTTCCCACGCTGGTCATTCACGGTGACGCGGACCGTATCGTGCCCATCGCAGCCGCGGGACGGCGCACCGCGAAGCTCGTTAAGGGCGCTCGCCTGTCGGTCATTAAGGATGGGCCGCACGCCGTCAGTTGGACGCATGCGGACGAAGTGAACGCGGAACTGGTGAGCTTCCTCGGGAAAGCGGCGGCAAAGCGCGCAGCCTCCGCCTCCCAGAAGTAACCCGTTCCATTAGCAGACCATTCCTCTTAAGCCTGGGGGGCGGCGCGCATTGAACAGTCGTAGAGATACCATGTGTCAACGGTCATCACTGCGACAGTTGAAGCGGGACAAACGCGAGTTGCCCGGGAGGGAAGAGTCATTCAGCGTTTATTCGGAACCGGGTGGCGTAAACCATTTTGCCCAGACTGCCGACGACCCTGTGATCGTCCACATCTCTGGTTATGGCCCAACTGACACACGTTATTTCGACCCCATGAATGATCCTGTGCTAAAAGATAAGAAATGATTTTCAGCTGGGACCGCAGTGCGCTTGAAAGGTAGCTGCACGCGATGCGTCGATAGCAGCCATGCGACCACCTTGCGACGAGGCGGTAATCCGCTCGGGAAGTGTCCGAGTTCCGTGTGCAGAACAAGCGAGACGCTGGATACTCGCCGCCACGATTCTCGGCTCCAGCATGGCTTTCATCGACAGCACCGTCGTCAATGTGGCTTTACCCGCGCTGCAGGGAAGCTTTCATGCGACGGTAGTCGACGTGCAATGGGTGGTCGAGTCTTACGGGCTGTTCTTGGGAGCGTTGATTCTTGTCGGCGGCTCGCTCGGTGACCTCTTTGGTCGTCGTCTGATGTTCGTGGTCGGCGCGATCATTTTCGCTGCGGCTTCTGCTGGTTGCGGAGCCTCCTCGAGCCTTCCTCAATTGATCATCGCGAGGAGCGTTCAAGGCGTGGGAGCTGCACTTCTCGTGCCCGGCAGCCTTGCCATCATCAGTACATCTTTCGACGAGACAAGCCGTGGACAGGCGATCGGGACATGGTCTGGGTTCACGGCCATCACCGCCGCCATTGGGCCCGTTCTTGGCGGCTGGCTTGTTGAGCATGCATCCTGGCGCTGGGCTTTCTTCATCAATCTCCCGCTTGCGGCGGCAGTGATATCCATTTCGCTTTGGCGTATTCCCGAAAGCCGCAGCGCCACTGTAGCGCGTGTGGATTGGTTAGGAGCCATGGTCGTCACCCTCGGATTAGGCGGCTTGGTTAACGGGTTCATCGAATCGGTCAACCTGGGTTGGAAGCATCCGCTGGTTTTCGGAAGCCTGATTGTAGGTTTCGGCTGTCTTATCGTCTTCGTATTTGTCGAAGCTCGCGGAACTTCGCCGATGGTTCCGCTAACTCTGTTTGCCTCCCGCAGCTTCGCTGGCGCCAACCTGCTCACCCTCTTTCTCTACGCCGCGATTGGAATCTTCTTCTTCTTGTTCCCGTTGAACCTGATCCAAGTCCAGGCATACTCGGCAACCGCAGCAGGAGCCGCCGCCCTCCCTTTGATTCTGCTGATGTTCCTTCTTTCCCGCTGGTCCGGCGGACTCGTCGCGCGCTATGGCCCAAGAATTCCGCTCATCATCGGTCCGCTCATTGCGGCATTCGGCTTCGTTCTGTTTGCCGTGCCCTCGGTTGGAGGTAGCTGCTGGAAGACGTTTTTCGCCGCCATCGTTGTTCTTGGGTTCGGCATGGCCATCACCGTAGCTCCTCTCACTACGGTGGTGATG
>WNFB01001864.1_pt1 | contig 18209 bp, 12 predicted proteins | sample 5400501 | NCBI WGS metagenome assembly WNFB01 (sample SAMN13153341, study PRJNA577476) | soil metagenome | isolation source: 200 cm saprolite under Douglas fir tree site 2 hole 1 | place: USA:California | collected 2015-04-18 | reverse complement strand
ACTGAGGGCGATCACGCGTGGACTGGCGAACAAACAGATCGCTCGCGAGTTCCATGTATCTGAGGCCACCGTGCACACGCATGTGATCAACCTCTACGGAAAGATCAGCGTCAACACACGGGCGGGCGCCACGCTCTTCGCCTTCGAGCACGACCTGATCGACACTCCACATTCGCAATAAATCGACCAAACGGTTGATGCGCCTCTGTACTTCTGACCCTAGCCTGCGTCCCATGGAACAGCACTTACCGCAGCTTCAGCAATCACGGTTCTCCAAGGCGAGTCCAGAGGCCATCTACGACCTGCTCGCGAATCTGCAGACCCACATCGAGTGGGCAGGAGCCCGCCAGAGCCGAGAGTTTCGCCTCTTTTCGCTTGACGCGCCACCCGGACCGGCGACGGTCGGCACCATCTTCTCCAGCACGGGCTCGATCCCGATGTCTCGTAGACAGTGGTCAGATCGCTCCACTGTCACGGTCGCCGATCGGCCGCAGAACTTCGAGTTCACGACTCAGGCCGCGGCCGGCGAGGGCAACGCCATGACCGCGGTCTACAGGCACACCTACGAGATCTCGCCGGAGGCCGGCGGGTCGCGCGTGACCTACAGGATGACGCAGCTCTCCATCACGAACCCGATACTCCGACTGGGGCCATGGATGAGCCGGATGACCTGGCTCATGATGCCCATGTTTGCCGGCCGTGGACTGCGAAACCTGCTCGCTCTCGCCGAACAGAGCGAGTCGCGAACCGTCGTTGCCGGCAGCCCGATTCACACACAGGAGATGTGACCTTGCCTCTTTTCATAGACATCCACGAGGAGCTTCCCGATGGTGCCACCGCGGCGGACGTCGCCCATGCCCACCAAGCGGACCTGGCCAAGCAGGATGCGTACAGCGTCAAGTACATCAGGTACTGGGTCGACGAGAAGGACCACAAGGCGTTCTGCCTCGTCGAGGCGCCCACGGCGGACGCGGCGATGCGCGTTCACCGGGAGGCGCATGGGCTCGTCGCCAACCGCATCCACGAGGTCGTCGAGGGAAGCTAAACGAGCTGCTACATGGATTCCGGGCACGCGGTCGCCAACATGCCTCGTGCCCGGCTTTCGTGGCTCGTCTGCATTCGCGCCGGGTCACATTTGGATCACGCATTCCCGGAAATGGGCGGACCCGGCTTGAGCCGGCACCGGGCGGCCGGACGAGTTCAACACCTAAAATTCGATGGACCCATTCCGGAGTAGCTCAACGGTAGGCAGGCGGTTCTGAACATTTCGATGCTCAGTGCCGCGAAGTCGGATGGTTACAGTTGATCCGTGCGGAGCCTGATGGGCAGCCTTGTCGGGGCCGTGATCCTGTTCCTCTGCTTCCTCTTCGGCCGCCGGGTCGATAGGAGCACCGTTCCCTGGCTGGACGGTCCGACGGGTCCGCCACGGATCGGCGCGGGCTTCCATCGCTCCGTCGCCGCCCGGGCCGGACTCGAAGTGAACACCGGCTCTGACCTCGGGCTGCTGCCGGACTGCGCATTCCTGGATGGCGATGGTTTCGACTCAGGTCGCCTGCACCCATCGGTGCGCGACTTCTACGAACACACCGGCCGCTACCACCTCGACGTGTGGTCGCAGTGGTCGCCGCTGTTCTGGCCCTTCGGATGGATGCTGATCAATTTCGTCAGCCGCCGCATGGAGCAGCTGAACTTTCCGATGTACCCGCTCGAGACCGCGCGCGGCATGACGAGCGAGGTCGAACAGCTGATGGATCAGTCGGGACGCGTGGCGTTCACGAGCTGGCTGCGCCGCAACCTCGCAAGCGGCCTCGTGATCTATTCAGGCTTCTACTCGACTGCCACACCGCCCGGGTCCGGACCTTGCGTGAAGACCGTGTTTCCTGTTGTGCGCGGCAACGCGACGGTGCTGCTCAGACCAGAGGCGCAGACGGATGGATCATTGAAGCTCATCTCGTCTGGTCATCGATTCGGGGACCCGGGATTCTATCGGATCACCGAAGCAGGACCGGGGCGTATCCGAGTGTGGTACGTGCGCCCGCTCAAGGAAGTCTTTCACGTGTATCCCGACGTCGACGGCTCAGTTCGCACCGACCACTTCGTGCGTTGGTTGGGCCTGTCAGTGCTCCATCTGCACTACCACATCACCCCGGCGCAAGAGATACAGCGAGCTGCGCCGCAAGCCGGGCACGCGAATCGAACCTGAGCGAGGAGCTCATACCGTGAGCCATTCTCCCAGCCTCAGCGCGCTGGCCGGAATCGGGTTTGGAGTTGGCATATGGCCGTTGAAAGGCGGCAAAAGTCGATCAGGATCATCCACACCGCGCCGCAGCCTGCCCAGATATGCCTCCGGCGGGGCCGGTCCGAACACAGTTCTGACCACAGTTACTGACCACAGTTGACCACAGTTACGGTGTAACACCCCGGTACTGGGCGGCATTAGGCGGCCGGACAAGTTCAGCACCTAGGATTCGGGGGACCCGTTGCGGAGTAGCTCAACGGTAGAGCAGGCGGCTGTTAAGGATCTGAGCGCGGCCACGAAGCCTGACTCATTGAGCTCGAATCGGGCGTGACTTGCGGCCATCGGCGCCTTCCGTGACTGCAGTTGCAATGACGGGCAGGCGGTTCCGCGTGTTCTCGCTGTAGATCTCAGAACGTTTTGACGCGCGGGCCCCCATGACTCCCAGCACGGGACGCCCGGTCAGATGCCTGGCCCTACCCGGTCTCACAACGCCGCAATGGCGATCCTGTGCCTCTTTCGGGCCTTTTCAACACAAATCGCCGGTGATACGATCCCGCCAGTTCCGGCAGGCTCCCAGGCGCCAGTTTGGCGCGAGTGGGAACACGTGAGAGCGGGAAAGAATGGGAGACGGGCGTCGCAAACGGAAACGCATCACGCGCAGCACGCCTTCCGTATTTGACAACTGGAAGCTAACCCGCCGCCGCTTCCTCGGGTATGCCGCGACGACCGGCGCGCTCCTGATCCTGCCTCGCGGCGCGACCCGGGTCCTGGAAGCAATCCCGACCTTCACGCTGGTACCGGGTTTCAGTACGTGGGCTCGCCGCAGAGACGACCTGGTGTCAGTGAAGCTCGACTTCTACAACCTCATCCTCGATAACAGCGACCCACTCCACCCCCAGTTGGTCCGCAAGCCGAGCACCACCGAATCGTTTGTCGTCGCCACCTTCTGGCCGCAGAATGTGGCCGAAGAGACCTTCGACGAGTTCGCACTCTCACCGCCGCCAGGGCCTGCACCGATCAGGTCGATCCTGGCCAACCAGTCCCGGCTGGCCTTCACCGTCCCGGCGGGCGTCACCTCGATCCCGCTCGACTTCAATTCGGTGCTCGATTGGAGCGGCTGGGGGCAGAAGGTCACGCCTGTCGCCCTCACCAACGGTCCCCGCAAAATTGGATCGCTCACCGAACCCAGCTTCCTGGAAACTGCGATCGAGGTCCCGTTCCGCCTCATCCTATCGCCCAGCGAGCTGAGTCACTGGACCAATGCGACAGCTCCGGTGATGCACAACGGTTGGATCGAGCTGTGGCACACGCGCATGGACGAGACCGACCCCACGCGAAGACTCGTGAGGGCCGTCTGGGACAGGGACCTGAGCTTCCCGACTTTCCTGGGCGGTGGAGCGATCAACCCCGCCGACAGTCCATTCGGGAACAACATGGACCTGCAGCCAAACGATCGTGCCGACATCGTCGTCAATACGACGATCGATGTGCCTCAGGTCATAGGAGGGCCGCCGGGTTACACGTCCTCGCCGGTCAAGGTCGACCGCCTGATGCTCACTGCGCTAGGCGCCTGGATCGACTCGGACGGAATCTGGGAGGGCAACTTCAAGCCGCTCGGCAACGACCTGCTGGAATGGCGCCAGCGGGGGACGGTCGGCCGCGACCACTACGTGAAGATCGTGCGCTCGGGCTACCTGTTCCCGTTCGGTCACCCCGCCGTGCTTATCACGATCAGCGAGCGCAAGTTCAACTTCAACACCGGCGGACAGCTTGGCGCGTACCTGCGCAAGCGGCAGTTTCTCGTCATCCGCAAGCCCGAGAAGCACTATTCGTCACAGGCGGCGGGTGCGCTCGCACTGGGCCAGCAGCACGACGGTCGTGCCTTCCCGTTCCGAACCGTCCGCTTCACCACGCTGGTGACGCCAAACCTGGACCCGCCCGCTTCGACTGCGTACGTACCGCTGCAGGTGGAGGACAACGGCGAGTACACGTTCGTTCCGACGGTGGCGGGGCAGCCGTTCCTGTTCCACGGCGTGGCCATCGACTGGGGCGACCTCGTCTCCGAGTTCGCGGCGCCGGTCGTGTTCGTCCCCGGGGCGGTGGCGTTCCTCAACGACCAGCTGACGGTCGACCACGCCATCACGAAATGGAACGCGACGCCCGTGCCTGGTCTCCAGGATCGGCCTTTTGGGGGCCAGCGGGTCAACTTCGCTGAGGTCGCGAACAAGGCCGACACCTCGCTGCAGGCGGACAAGATCACGTTCGGCGCCGAGGGGCCGGCGGGCGGGACCAGCCTGACCAGCCTCAAGCTCCAGGACCAGCCGCCCTTCTACCCGACGGTGAGCCTGGCCGATGTCAGGCTGGCGGCGGCGGAGCAGGTGAAGGGCGGACAGCTGACCGCCCCCACGATCAAGATCGCCAAGACCTATATCGACAACGGGTTCGGCGGCCTCAACGCCGGCCACCTCTATGCGGAGCTGGTCGGACCCGGCGTCGACCTCTCTTATTCCGCCGACAAGTCGGGTGGCGCGATGACGCCGAACATGAGCATCACGGGCCTGTCCCGCGGGTTGGGGCCGGTTGGCGACAAGGATGCGGTCGCCGGCGGCAACTTCGACCCGAAGAACTTCTTCGCCGGCAGCGACCCCAAGGTCCTGGGCGGGCTCGACCTGTGGAAGATCCTGGAGGCGCTTTCGTTCGGGATCGACGCCGACGGCGTGGCCCCCGACGACACCCCCAAGCTGAGCAGCAAGACCCTCTTCAAGGACGGCCTGGTCAAGCCTGACGACAAGCCACCCGAGGGCATCCACACCACGTTCCACTGGAAGCCGAAGCTCAAGTCGGACCCGCTCGAGATCTTCGTCCCCGACACGGGCAAGAGCGACCCGGACGACAACGGCAAGGCCGAGCTGAAGATCGACCTCACGACCGACCTCAAGAATCCCGACAAGTCGATCCTCGAGGTCAAGGGTGAGATCAAGAACTTCACGGTCAACCTGTTCGGGACGGCCTTCAAGGTCCTGATCCTTCACTTCAAGGACTTCAAGTTCACCGTCAAGACCGGGAGCGCCACCGATGTCAACGTCGAGATCGACGCATGCGGCTTCGACGGCGTCCTGAAGTTCGTCGAGGACCTGAAGAAATACTTCCCCTCGACCAGCATCGAGCCGACGCTGGAGATTGGAAACGAGGGCCTGACCTACGGCCTGGCGCTGCCCATTCCCGCCATCAAGACCGGGCAGTTCAACCTCTGGGACATAAAGCTCGGCTCCAAGATGACGCTGCCCTTCGACGGCAAGCCCGTTCACTTCCGGTTCGAGTTCTGCACCCGGGACGAGCCCTTCAAGCTCACCATCTACATCTTCGGCGGTGGCGGTTTCTTCGGTCTCGGCGTCGGCACGGACGGCTTTGAGATCATGGAAGCGGCGCTCGAGTTCGGCATCGCGGCGTCGATCGACATCGGCATCGCCAGCGGCAGCGCCAAGATCGTCGTCGGCATCTACTTCAAGCTCGAAGAGAAGTCGGGGCCGCCCAAACACCAGGAGACCTCGCTCACCGGCTACTTCCGGGCGCACGGCGAGGTGTCTGTCATGGGCGTGGTCTCGATCACGCTCGACATCTACATCGGCCTGACCTACGAGTTCGAGACGAACAAGGTGACCGGCACGGCCACAATCTCGATCAGCGTCCACATCCTCTTCTTCAGCATTTCCGCGTCGGTCACCGTCGAGCGCAAGTTCGGCGGCACCGGCGACCCGACGTTCCTCGACGCGATCCCCAACCAGCAGACGTGGAACGAGTACGCGGACGCGTTCGCGCCGCTGGCGGCATGAGGACGGCATGAGGACGCAAGACGTCATCTGGAGCGCGCTCCCCAATGGCCGCAAGGACGCGAGCAGGCTCAGGCTCAGCGTCTACATCTCCCCCCGGCTGATGACCGACGAGGGGCTGCCGGCGCCGACCCTCAGCCAGTTCAAAGACTTTCTGAACTGGCCGACGGTGCCGATCAAGTACAACGTGTTCGTCGGCAGCCTCGGACCGTTCCCGGCCACGGACGTGACGAGCCCCAAGGCCGCGAACGACCTCTACGCATCGGTCTTCAAGACCACGACCTTCGTGCGGCCGCACGAGTTTCCGACCGCCATGGCGAGCTCCGTGCGCATCCGCTCGTACCCGGTGCGCCCGATCCGGGGCTTCATCAAAGACGTGTACACCCGCCTGGTGACGAGCTCGGGTCACGACCACCCGGAGTTCCGGCAGCTGAACGGACCCAACGCCTTCGGCGCCATCGGCTTCGTCTCGGTCGATTACGAGGGCGGCGGCGAGCAGCTCGAAAAGGACCTGAACACTCAGCTCGAGTCGATTCTCGAGAACGAGCGCGTTATCGACTTCAGCCAGTTCAAACCGAGCGACTCCGACTACTTCGCCAAGGCCTTCCTGCTGGCCAAGCGTTTCCACCAGCCGCGATCGGGTGTGACGGAGTCCCCCAAAGATCCTGTCGACCTCAAGAAGCCGACGCTTGGCGCGTCCGGCCCGGGCAAGGCGATCGACTTCCACCAGATGGTCACGCTCGCGACCGAGCACCCGAACCTGATGCGTCACCTGGGCCTACTCGTCGACCTCGAGTTCAATCCCATCGGGGTGACACCCGGGCCGAATGTCGTTCGGGTGGTGCCGACCTGGAGCCCGCAGCTCGGGCGGCCGGCCACCAGCGACTTCTCGCCCTCAACCCGATGCGTGATCAGCTCGACGGGGTTCGCGGCGGCACCGCGGGCGGTCAACCCGGAGCTGGCCGACGGCGCGCTTCCCCTCGACGACACGACGCGCTTCGAGGTCATCGAGATCGACCACGACGGTGCCGCTCTCAAAGCGATGCATTTCGCTAACAACATCCAGCGCGCCACGCTGCCCGAGCACGCGACCTTCGACACGCCGGATTCGTACGCGCCGCCCAGCCTGCGCTCGGGTGGCCTCTCAGTGGCCCGGGTGGGCATGGCGGGCATCCTGCTGCAGAACCTCAACCGCTCGGCGTCTCTAGACGGAAGCTTCAAGACGACAGGCGTCACGCTCGACGCCGAGGACCTGGTGCGCGGGTATGCGGTGCACGTCTGGGACTCGGCGTCAGGCCGGTGGCACTCGCTCCTCGACCGCACCGGCACGTACGACTTCGTCGACCTGCCGGAGGCGGTGCAGGTCCACGACGAAGGCGCGGTCAGCCTCGCGCCTACGAGCGACCCGCTCGGTGCGTCGCCCGACCTGTACCAGCAGGAGACGCTCTTCCTGTGGAGCGGCTGGAGCCTGGCCGCGCAGCGGCCGGGCAACACGCTGGTCACGGACCCGGCCCACGACCCAAACGGCCCGATGCAGAGGATCGACAGCACCGCCGACGCCGACTTCCGCGTCCAGATCCGCTACAAGGTGACGCCGGGGACGCTGCCGCGACTCCGTTATGGCACCGAGTACCGGATTCGGGCTCGCGCGGTCGACCTCGCGGGCCACCGGCTGCCCTTCGGCGATCCGACCGCTCCCGATCCCCACTCCACCGCGCCCATCACCTACGCGCGCTTCGAGCCGGTCGTCTCGCCGTTGGTCCTGTTAACCGAGCCGCGGACGCCAGGCGAGTCGGTCGAGAAGCTGGTCATCCGAAGCAACTACAACACGCCGCCGCCGGTGACGGCGACCACCGAGAGGCACATCGCTCCCAGCAAGGTGGCCGAGATGGTCGCCGAGGAGCACGGGATGTTCGACACGCCCAACGTGATCGACACTGATGCCTTCAACTTCATCAAGCAGCGGGATGCCAAGACCTACGCCAGCCTGGAGCAGGCGAAGATCGACCCGACCGAATACGACGGCGTGCAGTTCTTCGACGTCAAGAAGCTCAAGGTGCCGTTCATGCCCGACCCGATCGGCCGCGGCGCGTCGTTCCGCAACCTGCCCGGGCTGCCTCCCAACTCGATCACCAAGATGCCTTTCCTCCCGCGCGCCGACACCAAATGGCCGGCCTACGTGCCGTTCCGCCTCGTCCTGGGAGAGGGCAGTAGCGCGCCGGTTCGCGACGTGGGGGACGGCACGCTGACGGTGCAGCTCCCGAAGGCCGAGATCGTCACCGTCCGGTACAGCAGCTACATCTTTCCCCCCGACCTGAGGCTGCTCGGTGTGTGGCGCTGGCTGACGCCCGGGACGCAGTTGGCCCTGGAGTCGATGGCGCTAGACGGGCAGCTGTGGGCGCTAACGCCGTGGCGCAACCTCACCCTGATCCACGCCGTTCGCCAGCCCCTGCTGAACCCGAAGTTCCTGGCCATGCCGGGGCCCTTCCGGGACAAGATCGGGCAGACGTTCGCGTTCTTCACGCAGACCCCGATGGAGGTCAGCCGCAAGAGCACCGGCACGCTCAAGGTCTTCGCCGACTGGACCGAGGCCGTCGACGCCGGCCCGAAGGCCAGCGTGGATCCGAGCCACGACCCCAAGTCGGCGGTCGCGTTCCAGGTCGACCTCAGCGACCCCGACGCCGGGTCCCCGGACACCCTTGCGCTGCAGAACGAGCGCCAGGAGTTCCACGACACCAAGTTCCGCCGCGTCGCATACCGCGCGGTCGCGCACAGCAAGTTCGTGGAGTTCTTCCAGCAGCGGACGAAGGTGGAGCTGAACGGAACCACCCCGACCACCGTCGACGCCAGGGGTTTCGTGCCCGAGACGGTGAGGGTCAGGTCGCTCGACACCAAGACGACGTACGTCCGCGACAAGGACTACATCGCCGACGATGCCGCCGGCACCGTGCAGAGGACCGCCACGAGCACCATCCCCAACGGGGCCACGGTGGTGGTCGATTTCGTCGCGCCGCCGGTGGACCGCCCGGGACCCGCCGAGTCGCCGATCACGACAACGGTGGACATTCCGAACTCCGCGCGTCCGGCCGCACCGGACGTGCTGTACGCGGTGCCGACGTGGAAGTGGGGAATGGAGGTTGTTCCGGGCGGCAGTCGGTCGAAACGCACCGGTGGCGGCCTCCGCGTCTACCTGAACCGGCCCTGGTGGTCGTCGGGCGACGGGGAGCTGCTGGGCGTGCTGTTGTGGCCGGGCGTCGTGGGAGGTCCACCCGAGCCGCCCGATTCGCTGAAGCCGTTCGTTTCGCGCTGGGGCATCGACCCCATCCACACGAGCCAGTCCACGACGCTGCTCCCGACTCTTGATCGCTTCCCCCGCCGCAAGGCATCGTCGTCGACTCCGCTGAGCCTGGAGGAGACGGCCGACCAGCCCGCCGTGCTGGTGGCGGGCCACGAGGTCGGTTTCGATTCCGTGCGCAAGCTCTGGTACTGCGACATTGAAGTCGATCCCGGGCCGGCCTACGTCCCGTTCGTGCGCCTCGCCCTCGCGCGCTATCAGCCGATCTCGCTGACCAACGCTCACCTGTCGCGCGCGGTTCTCGCCGACTTCAACCAGACCGCGCAGGACCGCACGTTCACCATCGTGCGGACCACGTCCAACCCGCAGGTCCTAAACGTCAGCACCGTCGGGATCAGCTACGGCTCAACCCGCAACGCCGACGGAAGTCCGAGGTCGGGCCCGTCGACCATGCGGGTTCAGCTCGAGCAGCGCTCTCACCAGTTCGCCGGCGACCTGGGCTGGGAAGCGGTGGGCACGCCGGTGGAGCTGTCGCCCTCCGCGACGGGCGGTCCGGAGACCATCTGGACCGGTCGGATACTGCTGCCGCCTGGAGACTGGCCCAAGCGGCTCGTGGTCGAGGAGGTCGAGAAGCTGTCGGCCGACGGTACCTTCGGTCCTACTGGCACCCTCGAGCGCCTTGTCTACACCGACATTGTGCCCGTGTCGCCAGATCGCTTCGGGGTCCTGACCCCAACCCCCAGGTCTGTCGATTTCGGCAACGTCGACGCCAACGACGACTCCGCCGAGAAGACGGTCACGGTGAGGAACACGGGAACCGACACTCTGACGGTGGGCGCGGTGAGCATCAAAGGTCCCGACGCCGCGCAGTACGCCATCGTGGCGGATTCCGCCACAGGCAAGGTGCTCAACCCGGGCCAAGCCGCGTCCGTGACCGTGCGCTTCACGCCCACCGTGATCGGGCCGCTGAACGGGCAGCTCGAATTCCCCAACAACGCGCTCCCCAACCCGCTGGACGTCAATCTCAAGGGTGTCGGTATCGGGGCCAGGCTCGAGGTTCAACCGCCCGCGCTGGCGTTCGGCAACCAGCCCGTCCACGTGACCAGCAGCCGGCTGGCCCTCACCCTCACCAACACCGGGAATGCCGACCTGGACCTCGGCACCACATCGCTCGTCGGCACCGACAAGCACGAATTCGCCGTCGTCGTGGACTGCTCCCACCAGACTCTTCATCCTGGGGGCATCTGCGTGATGTCGCTCACGACGACGCCGTCCAGCGTGGGCCCGAAGACGGCGACTCTCCTGATCCCCAGCAATGCAGCGGGCAGTCCGCTGTCAGTGACTGTCACCTCGACGGGGGTGTAGCTTCGCGCCCGCAGCGCGAGCAAGTTAGGTTGCCATTGGCGGGCCGCCGATGCATATTGAGGGCCAGGTAAGACGGGGTAGCAAGGATGCCGTTCATCGGTCTTCACTGGATTTGGGCGGTGGTGCTGCTTGTGATCGTCCTGATCCTTTTCGGTGTGGGTAGGCTGCCCAGCATCGGGGGCGCGCTTGGCCGCAGCATCGCTGAACTCAAGCGGTCGATAAGGAACGAACCAGCCAGCCCCCCGCCTGATTCGACCAAAGACTGAGCGCTCCCGCGTCATCCTTGTCATACGGTTCTGACCGAACCAGGTCCAGGCCGGCGGCACTGTCAAGCCCCGACCTAAGGCAGCGGCTGAGACGGTCAGAGGCCGAGATAGGCCTTCCGCACGCGGGGGTCGTCTTTGACCTCCGCGGCGGCGCCGCTCAAAACCACCCGCCCGTTCTCGAGCACGTAGGCGCGATCGGCGGCGTCCAGGGCGACGAGCACGTCCTGCTCGACCAGCAGGAGTGCGGTGCCCTCGCCGTTGATCTGCTTGACGACGTCGATCAGCCGGTCGACCACGTTGGGCGCGAGCCCCAGCGACAGCTCGTCGACCATCAGTAGCCGCGGCCGGGCCATCATGCCCCTGCCGATGGCCACCATCTGCTGCTCGCCGCCGGACAGCGTCCCGGCGTCGCGCGACAGTTTGTTCTTCAGCGCAGGAAAGTAGTCGAGCACACTCGCCAGGTCGTTCTGGACCTCGCGATCCCGACGCAGATAGGCGCCGAGGAGCAGGTTCTTCTCGACCGATACGGTCGCGAATAGGCGACGACCCTGCGGGACGTGCGCGACGCCCTTGCGCACGACCGTCTCGGGCCTCGCGTTGGTGACGTCCTCGCCGCCAAAGATAACGCTGCCGGCGGTGGCTCGAACGAGGCCGCTCAGGACTCCGAGCAGCGTCGACTTCCCCGCACCGTTGGCCCCGACGAGCGCGATCAGCTGGCCGGGTGCGATGTCGAGGTCGATGCCGAACAGCACGTCCCCAGCATCGAAGCCGGCCCTTAGCCCCCGGACCTCGAGCAGCGGTTCAAATGCTGCGGTCCGCACCATCTTGCCCCTGCTCGTTACGCGCACGTTTGGCGTAGCGCTCGCCCAGGTACGCCTGGATCACCCGCTCGTCGCGGAGCACCAGCTCGGGCTCCCCTTGGGCCAGGACCTGGCCGAAATCGAGCACGATGACCCGGCGGCAGACGCCGACGATCACGCGCATCACATGCTCGATAAGAAGGACGGTCACGCCGGTCGCGTGGACGCTCTTCACCATCTCGAGCGCCTCGTCGATCTCGACGTTGTTGAGCCCGGCCATCACCTCGTCGAGCAGGAGCAGCCGCGGCCGGGTGGCGACCGCCCGCGCCACTTCGAGTCGCTTGCGGTCCGGGATGGTGAGCGCCGAAACCGACTGGCCGGCCTTGGCACTCAGGCCGACCACCTCCAGCACCTGGTCGGCGATCTCGAACGCCTCCTTTGGTCCGCGACGGGCCTCCATGCTGCCGAACAGCGCGCCAACGGCCGCGTTCTCTCGCACGGTCATAGAGCCGAATGGCCGGACGATCTGAAAGGTTCGCCCGATGCCCAGCTTCGCGATGCGGTGGGGGGCCATGCCGGCGACCGAAACGCCCTGCCACCGGATGTCGCCAGCGTCCAGCCGGTGCAGGCCGCTGATGCAGTTGAGCAGTGTCGTTTTGCCGGCGCCGTTGGGCCCGATGATGCCGACGATCTCGCCCTTCGCCACCTGGAAGGAGACGCCGTCGACCGCGGCCACGCCGCCGAAGCGCTTCGTCACCCCGCGCAGCTCCAGCTGAGGAGCTGCGGCCTCGCTCACAGCGACGTCTCGCGGAGCGAGCGGCGGAGATAGGCCCAGCCAAGGCGGGTGCGGCCGCCGAAGAGGTCGATCACCCCGCGCGGCACGAACATCACGACGACCACCAACAGCACGCCGAGCATGACCTGCGCCACGATCGGGCGTGCAGCGTCGGAGACGAGCGGGATCTCGAAGGAGATCGGCAGTGAGCCGCCAAGGAACTGGATCAGCAGTTCCAGCAGGACCGCTCCCGCCGCCGGACCGAGCACAGTGCCCGTTCCTCCGAGCAGCGCCATCAGGATCATCTGGACGTTGTATTCGATGGGGAAGGTGTTGTCCTGGTTGATGAAAACGTTCCACTGCGAGAAGATGCCGCCCGCGAGTCCGGTCAGCGCGGCCGCCAGCGTGAAGGCGGCCACCTTGTAGAGGGTGGTGTTGACGCCGATGACCGCCGCCGCCTCCTCGTTCTCGCGGATGGCGATCAGGCCGTAGCCGAAACGGCTGCGCAGCACCCACCAGGTGACCGCGATCGAGAGCGCTGCCGCGAGCACCATCAGATAGAAGAAGAAGAGGTCGCGATCGGGGACGGCGTAGATGGGCAGGAATAGGCCGGTCGCCCCGCCGAACATGGGCTGGCCGCGAAAGTCGAGGTTCTGCACCAGCTCGCCGACGGCCACCCCCACACCGAGGCTTGCGACCGCGAAGTAGTGTCCGCGCAGCCTCAACAGCGGGAGCCCCACCAGCGTGGCGAAGAGGGCCGCGGCCACCGGCGCAACGGGCAGCGCCAGCAAGAAAGGCCACTTCGCCTTGGCGATCAGCATCCCCGTCGTGTACGCGCCGATGCCAAAGAACGCCACGTTGCCGAAGGCGGCGTAGCCGGTGATGCCGCCGATCAGATTCCAAGCCGTCGCCATGACGACGAACATCGCGATGAACGTGGCGATCCGGAACCACAGGCGGTCGGCTAGCAGCGGGATGTTCGCCGCCTGCGCCGCGTCGAGCGATGTGAGGGGCGCCAGCAGCGCATAGGCTGCGACCACCCCGCCGACGATCAGGAACACCCGCCGCCAGCGCCGGTCGGCCTTTGTCCGGGTGATCATCGCAGCCGGCCCAGCAGGCCCTGCGGCCGGGTGACCAACACGATCACCATCAGCCCGAATGCGATCGCGTTGGCGAAGACCGAGCCGGAGCCCGGGATGGACTGTCCGAAAGCCTCGACCAGGCCGAAGGCGAGCCCGCCAACCACCGTCGCACTCACCCGGCCGAGGCCTCCGAGGATCACGACCACGAAGGCCTGCAGCGTGTACGGCTCCCCTGCGGTTGGCGTGATGGCCTGGATCATGGCTATTAGGCCGCCGGCGACCCCCGCGCACGCGGCACCCAGCCCGTAAGTCACGGCGTACGCGTGCCTCAGGTCGATGCCGACTAGCTGGGCCGCGTCACGATCGGCTGCGATCGCGCTGATCGCCAGGCCAATCCGCGTCCGGTTCAGCACCAACGCCAGCAGGGTCGCGAGCAGGATCGCGACCCCGAGCGAGATGACCGGGACGTACGGGATGACGATAGTTCCGAGCTCCAGGCCTTGGCCCGAGTAGGCCGGGGTGACTGACCGGTAGTCGGAGCCGAAGATGAGTAGGAGGATGTTGACGATCACCAGGTTCACGCCGAACGTGAGCAGGAACGTGAATAGCAGCGGCGCCCGGATGATCCGGTTGATCACTCCACGCTGGAGCGCATAGCCGAGCACGAACAACGCGACCGCGTCGACCGGAAGCGTCAGGAACGGATCGATGTGCAGCGCCGCGAAGAGCTGCCAGGTGATGTAGCCGCCGACGATCACCAGCGCCCCGTGCGCGAGGTTGACGATGTTGAGGACGCCCCAGACCAGGCTGAAGCCAACGCCCACCGCCACGTAGATCCCTCCGGCCAGCAGGCCCAGGATGACCAGCTGGACGAAGTCGGCCAAAGGCTAGCTACTCGCGACGATCAGCGCTGGTCCCACGAGGGTGTCGGGTACATGGCTTGGGCGTCGGCGACGTCCGCGGGGTAGACAGTGTGGTGCACGCCGTTCTGAATCTGCTCGACGACCATCGGCTTGTAGATGTTGATGCCGCGGCTGTCGAACTTGATCTGCCCGAAGAAAACGGTCACGTCGAGCGCGGCGAGGGCGTCGCGCACCTTGTTCGGGTCGAGCGAGTTGGCTTTCTCGATGGCGCGCTGGAGAGCCAGGCACGCGGCCGTCGACTCAGCGACGTGATAGTCGGGGTTGCCTAGGCCCGGGTACTTCGCCTTGTATGCGGCGACGTAGTCGGACACGCTGAGGTAGAAGTCCGGCTTGTACTTGACCTGCGGCGTCCACTGCGAGCCGTCGTAGACATAGTTGGCGTCCTTACCGAGCGCGGTGATGAAGTCCGGCGTGGACGGGCCGACCGAGTAAGCGAAGATCTTCGCGTTCAGCTTCTGCTCCTTGGCCGCCTTGTTGATGGCGATGGCCTCCGTGAGGTGGCCGGAGTTGAGCACGATGTCCGGGTTGACCGCCTTGGCCGCCTGCACTTCAGCTGTGAGGTTGGTAGAGCCGTTTTTGTACTTCTTGAACAGGATCACTTGCATGCCCTTGCTGGGCGCGTAGCCGTTGATAGCGTTGGCCACCTCGAGGCTGAAGTTGTCGTCTGCACTCAGCATGGCGATGGTGGTCGGCTTGGGGTTAAGCGTGGCCGCCATGTCGATGACGCCCTCGAGGTACTTGTTGGCCGGGCTGAGGACGCCGAACGTGTATTTGTAGCCTTGGTTGAAAATGGCCTGCGCGGCACCGTTGGCCTCGACCATCGGAATCTGGTTCTGCTCGGCGATGGCCGCGTCGGTCGCCGTAGCAGCGCTGCCGTACGGACCGAGCAGGAAGTTAGCCTTGTCCTCCGTGATCAGCTTCTGCATGAGCACGGCGGACTGGTTAGCGTTGCTGGTGTCGTCGTAGTACTTGATCGTGACCGGGTGCTTGATACCGTTGACGACGATGCCACCCTGCCTGTTGATCCAGTCGAGCCACAGGTTGTACCCCTGCTGCGTGAGCGTCGATTCCTTAGTTAGGGCTCCGGTCAGCCCAAGGGGGGCGCCGAGAACTATGGGCGAGCCTGACTGCCCGCTGGACGAGCTTCCGCAAGCAGCCACCGCCAACCCGGCCATCGCCAGCCAAGCCAGCATGCGGACTTTCATGTACGTCCTCCCAATCAGCCCGGTTATCGCTTGCCATCTTAAACCGTGGCTTAAGAGCCGGCCATCTCCTCGAGGTGCCCGACGGCACGTCAACCTTGGTCGTTTTCGAGGTCAAACCTCCCCGACGGTGCCGGCGACGCGCCGGAGATTACGGAGCGTGACGAAACTCTCGTTAAGTCTTTGCGAGTCGCTTCGTTAAGCGATAGACTCCGGCGCGCCCCGGCCACCGCTCCCGCTCCAAGGAAGGTTTCGTATGACCTGGCGCACCCTCTTCCGCCTAGGTGTAGCCGCATCCGCTCTGTTCGGTCTAACGCCCGCCCCCGCGTACGCGGCCGCGGATCCGCCGCCCAAAGTGGTCCAGGTGAGCTCCGATCCATTCACCAACTCCTCGAGCCAGCACCAGACCGAGGTCGAAGCCCACACGGTTACGGCCGGTAGCACCGTCGTCGCCGTCTTCCAGGCGGGTCGCTTCCTCGCTGACGGCGGCTCCTCGGGTATCGGCTTCGCGACCTCGCAGAATGCCGGCTCAACGTGGACCTCCGGCTTGCTGCCCGGCATCACGATCTACGACACCCCGGCGGGCGTTTTCAGCAGGGCAACAGACGTCACGGCGGCGTTCGATGCGAAACACGGCGTCTGGCTCACGTCCACACTCGCCTGTCTCCCGACGACTGGCTGCTTCACGTCGAACTCAGTCCTGGTCAGCCGCTCGACGAGCGGCGGAACTACCTGGTCGATGCCGACGGTCGTTTTCTCCGGCGGGTTCCTCGACCACCCCTGGATCGCCTGCGACCACACACCGACGAGCCCGCACTACGGCCGCTGCTACGTCTCGATCAACGACTACGCCACGAGTACCGACGAGACGGTCAGGACCGATGACGGCGGCCTGACCTGGAGCGCGGGCGTCGCATCGACCCTGCTGTTCGCGAACCAGAACGTCGTCCAGCCCAACGGCGATCTCGTGATCGTGGGCGGCACCGTCGCCGTCCGGTCGATCGACGGCGGCCTGACGTTTGGCGCGCCGGTCATCCTGGCAAACCTCCACGTGCACGCGGTGGTCGGGATGCGGGTAGATTTCGGAATAACCAACGTCCAGGTCGATGCGGCGGGAACACTGTATGTCTATTGGGCGGACTGCCGATTCCGCAGCGGTTGCTCCGCAAACGACATCGTCTACAGCACCTCTTCCGACGCGCTGACCTGGTCCAGCGTCAAGCGCATACCGCTCGACAAGGTGACGAGCGGCGTCGACCACTTCATACCGGGTCTCGGCATCGAGGCCGGGACCGGCGGCGCCTCGGCCCACCTGGCCCTTACCTACTACTTTTTCCCTAAGGCCGCCTGCACCTTCCCGACGCCCGACACGTGCCGGCTCGAGGTGGGCTTCTCCGAGTCGACCGACGGCGGCGCGACCTGGAGCAAGCCGCGCAAGCTGAACCATCGCGCGATGGACATCGCATGGCTGGCGAACACGACCCCCGCCGGCCATATGGTCGGCGACTACCTCTCGACGGCATTCACGAACGGCCACACTGTGACCGTCTTCGCGATGGCGTCCAAACCTGTCGGATCGCTGCTTCAGGAGGCGATGTTCGCGGCGGTGACCTAGCGCCTCTTAGCCCAAGGCCGCGACCACGTTTGAAAAGACGTTCTGGATCTGGTTCCCCATGGTTAGGAGAATCACGATGACCACAATCGAGACCAGAACCAGGATCAGGGCGTACTCGACCATTCCCTGACCGCGCTGACGGCTGCGGGACCATGCACGACTCACGGTTTAAATCACCTCCTTTACCCTGCTAAACGGGGCCAAGAGTAAAACTGGCGCGATCCGACCTTGACGGTAGGTTCGGTTGCGATGCTGCGCGGCGATGAAACGAATGGCCCGCGCGCTGGAATGGGCTTGGTGGCGAGTGAGGTGGTGGCGCGGTATCCCGGAGGAGAACCTGCGGCGCGCGATGCTGAACCACAACGAGTCATCTAACCCGGAGGACAAGAAGGCAGCCAGGGTGGTGGCCCGGATTGCATGATGACGCGCCCGCCAAGACGAGAAGCCCAGCTAGCCAGCGGCCAGCCCGACTAGAGACTGTTGACGTAGATCAAGCTTCGGGTTGGAATCCACCCCATCCCCCGAGGGAATGGTCCGCGCCGATGAACGGCAGGCGCCACTCAGCTTGACGACAGTTTTGACGACAAATGCTGGCGACAGTTGACGACAGTTACGGTGTAACACCCTGGCACGAGGTGGTAGAGGGCGGTCAAACGAGTTCACCACCTAGAATTCGGGGGACCCGTTCCGGAGTAGCTCAACGGTAGAGCAGGCGGCTGTTAAGGATCTGACGACGGTCGTGAAGGCGGTCTGCTTGAACTCGAATCAGCATGAGTCACGGCCGTTGCCGCGTTCGATGACTGCAGTTGCGACGGCT
>WNFB01001860.1_pt1 | contig 18215 bp, 10 predicted proteins | sample 5400501 | NCBI WGS metagenome assembly WNFB01 (sample SAMN13153341, study PRJNA577476) | soil metagenome | isolation source: 200 cm saprolite under Douglas fir tree site 2 hole 1 | place: USA:California | collected 2015-04-18 | reverse complement strand
CGCATCGGCGAGACTGATACGTTCTTTGGGAATCCAGCCGCCAGGGGGATCACCCTCTGTCGTCTGACGGGTGAGTGCATTCTGCACGCCCGGCCAAGGATTCAGAGTGACAACAGGCCAGTCGCTGCCGAACGCGAGCCGTCCGCCCGTGCTTTCGATGCTGTGCCAGACCCATGCCCGTTGCACGCGTTCCGGCCCAACGTGGGGAGCCCACACCTTAAGTGCATTGTCGTCAGGGTAGGAATGGTATGGCTGAAAGCTGGCGATTACACCCAGCCTTGCGAAGCGCGGGATGTCGTGAGCGCTGACGTTCTCGATGTGCTCAATGCGGTGCCGCGCGTCTTCAGTGTGGTTTGCCTTCGCTGCTTCTTCATACGCGTCCAAGGCCAGGCGCACGGCGCGATCGCCGATGGCGTGAGTGAAAACCTGGATGCCGCGACGGTCGAACTCCGCTACAGCCCGCTTGTACTGCACCGGCTCCCAGAGCAAATTCCCGCTTTGGGTGGGATCGTCACTGTAAGGCGTGAGCATAGCCGCGGTATGCGGCTCGACCGCACCATCGAGGAACATCTTGGCCGCTCCCGCGGAAATCCACTCGTCGTGATAGCGTCGGCGCGCGTCTTCGATCTGCTGCAGTTCCTCGGCGGTCACGGCGGGTGGCTCCAGCCGGTAAGCAAGATACATGCGCACTGTCAACTCACCGTTTCGCCGCAGTTCTTCCAGGATATCTACATCCTGCAAGTCACCCACTCCCACGCTCACACTACCCGGGACGTGAATTCGCACCAGACCGCTTCGACTCGCTTCCTTCAGCCCCGCGCGCAAGGCTTCGAGCTTCTCCTCACGTGTGGGCGGTGGGATCGCCCGCCTAACCACCGCGTCGGCGGCATCGTCCACGACTGCGCCAGTCGGCTCGCCCGTCTTGGGGTCGCGCACAAAAGAACCCCCGGGCGGATCAGGGGTCTGGCGCGTAATGCCCGCCAGTTGCAGCGCCTTGCTGTTGGCCCACCAGGTGTGCGCGTCATAACTTTCCAGATAAACCGGCCGGTCGGAAACGATTTCGTCGAGATACTTCTTATCCGGGAGCCCAGAGGCGCTGAACACCGCGTACGACCATCCTCGCCCGAGTACCCAGGGCTTCTCTGGATGGGCGGCGGCGAAAACTTTCACTCGTTCCTGGATTTCGGCGATGGTCTTGGCATCATCCAGGCTGATGCGCTGCAAATCGAGCGACCCATCGAGGAAGTGAATATGGCAATCAGTGAAGCCGGGCAGCACCAGCCTTCCGCCCGCGTCAATCACCTTAGTGGCAGGTCCGCGATACGCGGCCATGTCTTTGGCGCTGCCCACGGCGAGGATCTTGTCCGCACTGATAGCCAGCGCTTCCGCCCAGGGCTGCTGCGAATTCACTGTGTACATCCGCGCATTTGTCACCACTGTATCCGCTACCGTGGACGCCCGTCCCTGCGCCGGCGCGAGGTCGGCACATAGACACAAGATTGCGAGCGAGAGAAACAAGCGCCGCGACATGAAGTTGAAGTCTGTAGCCTTGGGCACGTTAGTCTCCCCTTTGGTGTCCGCTCCTCGCGCTTGGGCGCTAAAAGGTCGGCGGAGTGTTCACCCACAACACCCAGGTTTCTTTGCGGCCCGGGTTTTTCCAGCGATGTGGCGTGGCGCTCTCGAAGTAGAAGCTGTCACCCGGCCTGAGCCGGTATTGCTCTTCTTCCAGCGAGATGTGCAATTCACCTTGCAGGACGTATAGGAACTCTTCTCCTTCGTGAGTGTAAGCTTCGCCGCTGCCCGCCTGAGGAGCGATGCGGAACAGGTGCGGCTCCATCACGGTGTTGCCCCAAGCCAGTAGTTCCATGCGGACGCCCGGCCCTGCCTCCAGCACTTTGCGCTTCTCTGGCGGCACCACTCGGCTGTCCGATTCCGCCGGATCGAAGAACTCGAGGATGCTGGTCTTATAAAAGCGCGCCAGCTTGCGCAACGTCGCCACCGATGCGCTCATGTGCGAACGCTCCAGAGCACTGAGGAATCCTAGTGAGATGCCCACCGCCTTGGCCACTTGCGCGAGAGAAAGCCCGTGTTTGCTACGCAACTGACGCAGACGAATGCCGATGGCGCGGGCGGCGCCGTCTGGCGTGGGACGTACCAGACCGTCCCGCTTCAGCATCTGCACGATGGCGGGAGCATTCAACCCGCGCACTTTGCGCAGAAACCGCGCGCGCTTGAGCAGCTTTACATCTTCCTTGGTGTAGAGCCGGTACCTGCTGGCCGTGCGGCGCGGACGAGTAAGTCCCAGGCTTTCCCAGGAGCGGATCACGGAAGGGGAAACGCCGACCAGACGGGCTACGTCTCCGATCTTCAAGTAAGGTTTTGGACTGGCGGACTTCATTTCCGAAGCTGCACTCTCCGCGCGTTTTCCGGGTTTGGGGCTAAGGCTATTTTTTGCTTGACAGTTTACGGGAAGGTTCTCTAACCTTACGCGATTATAGCAAGGTTTGCGCCGGGCGCAAGCCGCTCGTTTCCAAAATTTAAAACTGCACCCGTAACCTGGAGGTCTCCATGCCGTCGTCGACAGCACGCTGCGCGACCCGTTGGCTGGTTGTCCTGTTTTGTCTCCTAAGTTCCACGCTTGTCCTTGCCCAAAGCACGGGTGGCCGAATCCTGGGCCGGGTCACCGATCCAAGCGGTGCGGTATTGGCGAATGTCACGGTGCGGATCATTAATCAAGCGACGGGTGTCGCGCGCGAGACGAAGACTAACTCTAGTGGCGACTACGCTCTGCTTGAAGTCGTGCCCGGAAACTATACAGCGGAGTTTGAGCAGAAGGGATTCAAGAAGAACGTACAGAAGGATGTGACCGTCGAAGTGAACCAAGTGGTCACATTGAATTCGTCGCTTCAGATAGGTGCCACGGCGGAGACGGTGGAAGTAACCTCGGAAGCTCCGCTGGTGGACACGACGAGCACCCAGCTCGGGACCGTGGTGAACGATCGCGCCATCAGCCAGCTTCCCCTCAACGCCCGCGATACATATCAGTTTTTGCAGTTGCAGCCTGGCGTTACGTCCACGGTGGGATCAGGAAACCAGATCGTTTACGGCAGCGACAAGGCAGGCTCGGTATCAGTCAATGGCGGACGAGGACGCGCAAACAATTTCAGCGTGAACGGTGGCGACGCGAACGATCAGTTCGTAAACCTGCCGACGGTGCAGCCCTCGCCGGACAGCATTCAGGAGTTCCGCGTCCTGACGAACACGTTTGACGCGGAATACGGTCGCAACTCCGGCTCGGTCGTCAATGTGGTCACCAAGTCTGGCACCAACCAGCTCCACGGCAATGTCTATGAGTTCTTCCGTAACACAAAGCTCAATGCAAATCCTTATTGCCTGGCGGCTGTAGATGGCGTTACTTGCGACAAGCCACAATCCAATCAGAACCAGTTCGGGGGAACGTTCGGTGGACCGATAGTCAAAGACCGGACATTCTTTTTTACTTCCTATGAAGGACGACGCGTTCGCCAGGGGATCACATCGCCGCTCGTATTTGTCCCCACGGCCTCCGAGCGGCCCAGCGCAACTCAGCTCTTCTCCGATTTTTCCTCAGAGTCACCTTTCCCCGGCGTTCTAGGAAGTGCATTTCCCTTGCAGCAGCGCCCGGGGTGTGCCCTGGCTATCCTTAACCAGTCAGGCGTTACTCTTGCCGATGGAGTCTCCTATAGCACGAGCAGCACTGGCCCTGGCATTTTCACTGATGTGGCGAACAATCGAGAGAACATCATTCCTCTTGCTTGCCTGGACCCCACCGCGGTTGACCTGCTCCAGTTTGTCCCAATCCCAGCCAACAACGGCGACAAACTTGTGACTACGCCTGTGCAGCCCGAGCGTGCAGACCAATTCACCGTACGGCTTGACCACCGCCTCAATAGCAAGCAAAACCTCAGCTTTTATTACTATTTTGATGATCACCATTTAGTCTCCCCATTCGCACAGTTCGAGGCGGCCGGCGCGAACGTTCCCGGTTTCGGATCCATTACCAACGAGCGATTTCAGCAGTGGAACATCAGCCACACCTGGACCATCAGTAACACGACGGTGAACGAGTTCCGCTTCAACTACAATCGTGAAGCGCAGAGGACCTTCCAGCATCCCGTCTTCACCACGACAGTACAGAATTCCTGTCCACCACCTCCTGCGTGGCTCGGCCCTGTCCCCTGTTTCTCAGATGGCACGCAGGCGAATATCCTGGGCATACATCCCAATCTCGGTCCTCAACACGAGGGCCTTCCTTTTATTCAGGTGAGCGGCGGATTCACAATCGGCAACAATGGAGAGGGTGAACTGCCTCAGGTAGGCAATTCGTTCCAGTGGTCCGACAATATCAGCAAGGTCATCGGAAACCACTCGCTTAAGTTCGGCGGCGATGTCCGCCGCCAGCGCTTCGACCAACTTCTCTATTTTGACGTCAACGGCGAATTCTTTGTCGACGAAACCTCGTCCAATAGCACGCTTGGCGATACGGCATTCTCCGACTACTTGCTCGGATTGCCCGGTTCGTACGGCCAAGGATCGGCCCAGGTGGAGAACGTCCGCAGTACCGGGCTGTATCTCTTCGCGCAGGATAGCTGGAAGGTCAGACCAAATCTGACGCTCAACTATGGTCTGCGCTGGGAACTGAACACTCCCATCGCCGACATTAGCAAGCACGTCCAAACCTTCCGGCCTGGGCAAGTGAGCACTGTCTATCCGTGCCTGGACACGGTCAACACGGATTGCTCCTCAATGACTCCGGTCGGCTTGCTTGTACCTGGAGATGCGGGTGTACCCAATGGCTTGACACAGACGTACTACAAAGCCTTCGCCCCGCGCATCGGAGTGGCGTGGAGTCCCGGAAGCTCAGGCAAGACCAGCATTCGCGCAGGTTGGGGACTGTTCTATAACCCGATTGAGCAGCTTGTGCTCGAACAGTTCAGCGCCGAGCCGCCATTCGGTGGGAGCACATTCCCCTTCAACACTTTGTTCAACGAACCGTTTCTCGACCAGAGCGGAGGCTTCTCTTACCCCAATCCATTCGGCCTGCCCTCGCTCGCCGGGGTTAACGGTATCCTAAATCCGCAACGGGGACAGCCGGTGGACTGGGGAATGTTCCGTCCAAACACGCTGTTCGGACAATTTCAGCCGCACATGCGAAGCCAGTATTCGGCCCAATACAACCTCACCATCCAGCGCCAGTTGACGAACGATATGAAACTCGAGGTCGGTTATGTCGGGTCGCAAGGGCACCGCCTTTTGGCGACACACGACATCAACTTCGGAAATCCCCAGACCTGTCTGGATATTAACGACATCCTCGGACCATTAACTTGCGGTCCGTACTTCTCTGACAGTGAGTTCATCATTCCGGCGGGATCGACTACGGGTCCGAATGGGTTGCACCTTCCATACGGACCAAACGGGCCAACTCTCATTCCGGCAAACACCACACTCACTAACGACATTACGCTTGTAGGCCTTCGGCGCTATTCCTCACCCCAGTGTGATCCTTTGACTGGACTTGGTTGTCCCACGGCAGACGGCATTCCCGTGTTCAGCAGCATCTTCACTCAGGACACGATTGCCAACTCGGCCTATAACTCGTTGCAGGCGTCGCTCGATAAGCGCTTTGGCCACGGCCTGCAGTTCACCGCCGCCTACACTTTCAGCAAGTCATTTGACGAAGCGTCGAGCTTTGAGGGAATTCTCAATCCAATTGATCCGCGTATCAGTCGCTCGTTGTCGGCCTTTGACGCTCGTCACCGACTGGTCCTTAGCTATTACTGGGAACTGCCTTTCCGGAAGTTTTCTGGCGCGAGTGGCAAATTGTTGAATGGATGGGCTGTCTCTGGCATCACTACGTTTCAAACGGGATTTCCCATCCAAATCACGTCGTTGGCCGATAACGAGCTGATGTATAGCTTCGATTTCGAATTGCCAGGCAAGCCTGCGCAGCTTGCACCTTTCCGTACCATGAAGCCGCAATCGAACGCTAACTATTACTTCGATCCCAATAGTTTCACGGAGAATGCCACTGATAACACCGCTCCCCCCTGCACGGCGGGCGCAGTTTTCGGGTGCTATGACCCGTCCCTGTTGGGGACGCTCGGAACCGCAAAGCGCACGATCTGCTGCGGGCCGCACCTCAGCCAGACAGACTTTGCCATTCTGAAAACGATCCAGTTGTCGGAGACGAAGCACCTTGATTTCCGCGCGGAGTTCTTCAACATTTTCAACCACACACAGTTCTTCAACCCGGATGGAAATACTTCGGATGGCGTTCAATTTGGGCAGGTCACGCAGGTCCGCGACCCGCGGCTTGTGCAGTTCGCATTGAAGTTCTTTTTCTGATTCAACCCGGGGCGGCCCTGCCGCCCGGGCCTACTCTAATGGCCGCGCCAAAGAAGCTGCGGCCTGAGCATCTCCGGAGACCTCGATGTACCCTGACCTGCAGAAAGAGATTTCAACCTTCGAGCGCCGCACGCCGAAATCGGCCGAATCGCACAAGCGCAACCTGAAGCGCATCCCTCTCGGCGTGGCCAGCAACTACCGCGCTTACGATCCCTACCCGATTTTTGTGAAGGAAGGTCAGGGTTCGCATTTCCGCGACCTCGATGGCAACGACTACCTCGATCACAACCTCTGCTTCGGTGCGCTCATGGCCGGGCATTGCCATCCCGCAGTGATGAAGGCTGTAGAGAAGCGTCTCAGCACCGGCACAATGTTCGGCATGCCTCACGACATGGAGTGGGAGCTCGCCGAAGTGATCTGCGAACGCTTCCCGGTTGAAATGGTGCGCTTCGGCAACAGCGGCACGGAAGCGACCATGCACGCCGTCCGCCTGGCCCGCGCCGCGACTGGCCGCGACAAAATTCTCAAGTTCGAGGGTGCTTACCACGGCCTGCACGATACGGCGCTCGTCAGCGTCAAGCCCAAGGGCGAGGACTACGGCGATATCAACGCCCCCTCGTCGGTTCCTGGCGGCCTCGGTGTGCCCAAGGCCAGCCTCGCTAACGTCCCCATCGCCACCTTTAACGATCTGGCGAGCGTTGAACTTCGCTTCAGGCAGAATCCCGGCGAGATCGCGGCGATTATCCTGGAACCCATCCTGATGAACGTCGGCCTCTGCATGCCGCAGTCCGGCTTTCTCCAGGGTCTCCGCGACATCGCCACCAAAAACGGCGCGCTGCTGATCTTCGACGAAGTAAAAACTGGCGCCAAGCTCGGCTGGGGCGGCGCCTCCGAATATTTCAGCGTCAAACCAGACATGATCTGCCTGGCCAAGTCGATTGGCGGGGGCTTGCCGCTGGCGGCATTCGGCACGCACAAGTCGGTCATGGACCTAATCTCGCAGCACAAGGTCTTCCACGGCGGCACTTATAACACCAACCCCGTCTCCATGGCTGCGGGCCTCGCTACCTTCCGTGAAGTCCTCACTCGCGAGAATTACGCGCACGTAGACAAACTCAGCAAGAAGCTGACCGCCGGCTATCGCAAGATCGTCGCAAAATCCGGCCTGCAGGCTTACGTCGCCAGCGCCGGCGCCAATGGCGCCCTGATGCTCTATCCTCAGGAGATTCGCAACTACCGTGATTGGACCACGATTGACATCGACCTCTGGCGCCACTACTGGTTCGGCATGGTGAATCGCGGCGTGATGGCACAGCCGTACTGGTGGGACGAGCAGTGGACCATCTCCGTCCAGCACGCCGAAGCCGACATCGACAAGCATCTCGCCGCGTTCGCAGACGTCGCACCGGCGCTGGCTAAGGCCCAGCAGGAGCGCATGGCGGTGGCAGTTCACTGAGGAGCAGCCAAGGAGTGCAATTTGTCCGACCATGATGTGCGGGATCGTGATCGTGAGGTCAACCAGCCTCATTTGAAACGCGTCCTCGGCCGCTGGGACCTAGTACTGCTGTTCGTAGTTGCTGTCCTCAACCTGAACGTGGTGCCGTCGATCGCAGCGAACGGTGGTGTCACCGTCTGGTTGTGGAGCGTGGCCCTGGTGCTGTTCTTCTGGCCGCAGGGGATTGCGGTAATCGAACTTGCCGGCCGCTATCCCGGTGAGGGCGGTGTGTATCTTTGGGCCAAGCGCATCTTTGGCGACTTCCACGGTTTCTTGTCAGGCTGGTGCTATTGGACCAACAACATTTTCTATGTGCCGACGGTGTTGCTCTATTTTGTCGGTATTTCGGTGTTCGTTGCCGGGCCCGGAGCCCAAGGCCTGGCTGATAAGCCCGGTTTTGCGTTTACCGCGTCAGTAGGGCTGCTGTTGTTGCTGGTTGTGCTCAACGTGCTTGGTCTGGGAGTGGGAAAGTGGGTGAACAACCTGGGCGGCATCGGCACGGGCATCACTGCTGCGACGCTGATCCTCCTGGGAACGATTGTGACACATCGCTTTGGGAGCACAGTCACGGCAGCGGATTTTCGCATCCCGGGCGACATCCGTCTGGTCGGTTCGTTCGGCGTCATTTGCTTCGGCTTGGTCGGACTCGAGCTCGCCTCGGTCATGGGTGATGAGATCCGGGAACCGAAGCGCACGTTGCCTGGGGCGGTGGCCCTGGGCGGAGTGATCTGCGGGCTGCTTTACATGGGCGCCACGCTTACTCTGCTCATGGCGCTTCCTAAGAACCAAATCGGCGTCCTTGCCGGCATCATGCAGGCGGTGAGCCATCTGGCGGATCAAGTCGGTGTAGGTTGGATCACGTCCCCGTTTGCGCTGGTGCTGAGCATTTCGATTGCTGGGATTGCTTCCGCATGGCTGTCGGGTTCCGCGCGTATTCCGTTCGTCGCCGGGCTCGATTCGTATTTACCGGAAGGGCTGGGGAAGCTACATCCGCGCTATGCGACGCCGTACGTTGCACTGATCGTACACGCTAGCCTCTCGGCAGCGTTCCTGGCGATGAGCTTTGTGGGAGCGCGAGTGAAGGAAGCCTTCGTTACCATGCTCGATCTAGCCGTGGTGCTGCAACTCGTGCCGTTTCTTTACATGCATGCGGGCTTGATCAAACTAGGGTTGAACTACGATGCGCGCGGTCATTACAGGAAGAGCACACTGCTGGTTGCCGGGTGGAGTGGCCTGCTCACGACAGCACTGGGCATGGCTGTGGCGTTTGTGCCTTCGCACCAGATCGAGTCGATTTGGTTGTTCGAGATCAAGATGGTCGTTGGAACCGCGTTATTCCTGGGTTTGGCTGCATTCTTCTTTTTTGTTTACGGCCGGCGCAAGATGCCGCAGGAAGTTCGCGCGGGGACGGCTTCCCTCGAATCGGGGTCCCCATCACCCCGGGTTTAGCGTGATGGGTGATTAGTCGTCCAGACCGGCGAAACTCGGTTAACAAGATTTTTCAGGAGGTATCCATGCCAGGCGGAGTGAAAACCGAAGTCCGAACCTATCAGATGTACATCAACGGCGAGTGGGTCGACAGCAAATCGACGAAGACATTTCCGGTTTACGATCCCGCCAGCGAGGAAGTGATCGCACAAGTTCCCGATGCAAATACTGACGATGTTAGCCGCGCTGTCGCCGCAGCGAAAGCTGCCTTTGAAGACGGTCCCTGGGCCACGACCACCGCACAGGAACGCGGCCGGGTCCTCTTCCGCCTCGCCGAGAAAATCCGGCAGAACCTGCCGATGTTGGCGGAACTCGAAGCCCGCAACACCGGCAAGCCCATCGTCGAGGCCGAATACGACATCAATGACGTCGCGACTTGCTTTGAGTATTACGGTGGCCTCGCCACGAAAATTCTGGGCTACGTGAACCCGGTTCCCGACAATGCGGTGAGCTTGTCGCTGAAAGAGCCGATAGGGGTTGCCGGGCAAATCATTCCTTGGAACTATCCCCTGCTAATGGCCGCCTGGAAGCTGGCGCCGGCACTCGCGGCGGGATGCACCTGCGTGCTCAAACCGGCCGAGCAGACTCCCCTCACTGCGCTCGAAATGGCCAACTGGCTCGCGGACGTCGGCCTCCCGCCGGGCGTGGTGAACGTCGTCACCGGCTTCGGCGAAACCTGCGGAGCGCCGCTGGTGCAGCATCCCGATGTCAGTAAGATTGCCTTCACCGGCAGCGCCGCCGTGGGCAAGCTCATCGTCAAGATGGCCGCTGATACGGTGAAGCGCGTTACGCTCGAACTCGGCGGCAAGTCGCCCAACATCTTCTTCGCCGATGCCGATTTCGACGCCGCTATCGATGGCGCGCTCTTCGGCGTCTTCATCAACCAGGGCGAAGTTTGCTCTGCCGGCAGCCGCATCCTGGTGCAGAAACCGATCTACAAGAAGTTCGTCGATGCCATGACCGAAAAGGCCAAGAAGATCAAGCTGGGTGCGCCTCTCGACCGCGATACGAAAATGGGCCCGTTGGTCAGCAAGGAGCAATACGAACGCGTGCGCTCCTATCAGGAAGTCGGCAAGAAGGAAGCCAAGCTGGCCATCGGTGGCGGACGCGCCGAAAAGTTCGCCAAGGGCTACTACGTTGAGCCGACCATCTTCTACGACGTGAACAACAACGCCCGCATCGCCCGCGAAGAGATTTTCGGCCCGGTTGCTTCCGTGATTCCCTTCGAAGATGAAAAAGATGCAGTCAAGATTGCGAATGATTCTCCTTACGGCCTGGCCGCCGCAGTTTGGACTCGCGATATCTTTAAAGCCTTCCGCGCCGTGAAATCGCTGCGCGCCGGCATTGTCTGGGTGAATCACATGCAGCCCACGTACGTGGAAGCGCCCTGGGGCGGCTACAAGCAATCCGGCTTTGGGCGCGAACTTGGGCCGTGGGGCATCGAAGAGTATCTGGAAACCAAGCAGGTACACATCAACCTGAACGAAGCTCCGATTGCCTGGTACTGAAGACCATCGGTGACTGAGAACCGAGACTAAGGACTGGAAACCGAGAACCGAGAACTAAGAGCCGGGAAATAAGATCCGAGACTAAGAACTGGTCGCTAATCATCAGTTCGTTAGTCTCCGCGATTATGGAATCGAACGACTGAAGACCAACGACCAAAATTGAGAACCGAGATGGCAACGATCCGACTGCAAACGCCAATTCCGGGCCCTAGGTCCAAAGCGCTGGCGGAGCGCCGCAACACTGCCGTACCGCGGGGACTTTCGCACGGGACACCGGTTTACGTGGCCAAGGCCGAAGGCGCTTGGCTCGAAGATGTAGACGGGAACCGCTTCATAGACTTCGCTGGCGGGATCGGTTGCATCAATGTGGGACATCGGCGTGAGCCGGTGGTTTCTGCCGTCCGGGATCAGCTCGACAGATTTCTGCACACTTGCGTGCAGGTCGCGCCGTACGAGAGCTACATCCGGCTGGCCGAGCGGATGAACGAAGTCACGCCCGGCAAGTTCCCGAAGAAAACTCTATTCGTCAACAGTGGCGCGGAAGCAGTAGAGAATGCAGTCAAAATCGCCCGCGCCCACACCGGCCGCCCCGCCATGATCGCCTTCGAAGATGCTTTCCACGGGCGCACTATGATGACGCTGGCGCTCACCAGCAAAACTCACCCGTACAAGGCTGGCTTCGCTCCATTTCCCAGCGACGTCTACCGCATCCCGTATGCCTATTGTTACCGTTGCTCGTATTCGTTGAAGTATCCCTCGTGCGATCTGTTCTGCGCGCGGCATCTCGAAGATACGTTCAAGCGCGTGGTCGCGTCCGAAGACGTCGCCGCAGTGATTGCCGAGCCGGTGCTGGGCGAAGGCGGCTTCGTCGTTCCTCCCAAAGACTTCTTCCGAGTGCTGATCGATATCTGCCACAAGCACGGCGTATTGTTCATTGCGGACGAAGTACAGAGCGGCTTCGGCCGTACCGGGGCTATGTTCGCCAGCGAGCACTACGGCATCGAGCCCGATATCCTGGTGACCGCGAAGTCGCTTGGCGGCGGACTGCCGATTGCCGCCATCACCGGGCGCGCCGAGATCATGGATGCTCCGGGACCAGGCGGTCTCGGCGGAACGTTTGGTGGCAATCCGCTTTCCTGTGCCGCCGCCCTGGCTGTGCTTGACCTCTTCGAGCGCGAAGACCTGCTGGCTCGCGCCAATCAACTGGGAAGTCATTTCCAGAAGCGGGCACGAGAATGGCAAAAACGCTGGCCCCTCATCGGCGACGTTCGTGGCCTGGGAGGCATGCAAGCCATCGAACTGGTGAAATCGTCCGAGCAGCGCGAGCCGGCCACGGACGAAACCAAACAAGTGACACAGTATTGCTATGAGCATGGCCTGATCACAATTACGGCGGGTTCGTATTCCAATGTGATTCGCGTGCTCGTGCCGTTGGTAGTCACTGGTGAGCAAATGGACGAGGGCCTCGATGTGCTGGAGTCCGCTCTGCAGGCCGTGTACGAAAAGAAGGAAGCCATCGCCCAGCCGGTGTAGCGAGGACAATGGCCGTGCGTGGACGGGCGCCGCGCCCGTCCGGGCAGCGAAGCTGGGCAGTTTTAGACTGAAGAGGAGGGCACGACTTAGTCGTGCCGCCAGGCGTATCCTTAGATCTTGTCATCCCGGATCTTGTCATCCCGGGCGCGCCTCCCGTTTCGCTTGCGCAACGGGAAGGCGAGTCGAGGGATCTGCATTTGCGTTATTCTTCAAGATTGTAGAGGTTTCAACGAATATGACTGTCGCTGCACCACCACTCACCAAGCTCCCAAATTACATCCACGGCCGCTGGATTGAATCCAACGCCACGGACTGGCTCGATGTCACCAACCCCGCGACCGGCGAGCCCATCGCGAAGGTCCCGTTGTCCGATGCCGCCGAAGTCGCCTCTGCGGTCGAGGCCGCGGCCGCTGCCTATCCCGAATGGCGGCACACGCCTCCGGAAGACCGTATCCAGCCGCTGTTCAAGCTGAAGCAGCTTCTGGAAGACCACATCGACGAGGTGGGCCGCATTATCACGCAGGAGAACGGTAAGACTTTTGCCGAGGCCAAGGCCGAGTTGCGCCGCACCATCGAGAATGTCGAAGTCGCCTGCGGCATTCCCATGATGATGCAGGGCTACAACCTCGAGGACGTCGCCCGCGGGATCGACGAGATCATGATCCGCCAGCCGCTCGGCGTGGTGGCAGCGATCACGCCGTTCAACTTCCCGGGGATGGTTCCGTTCTGGTTTCTGCCCTACGCCATCGCCTGTGGCAATACTCTCGTTCTGAAGCCTTCGGAGCGCGTGCCCCTTACCATGCGGTTTGTCTTCGAACTGCTCGAGCAGACGGGACTCCCCAAGGGTGTGGTAAGTCTGGTCAACGGCGGCAAGGCCGTAGTCGATGCGCTGCTTGACCATCCCAAAGTACGCGCGATCAGTTTTGTGGGATCGACCCCGGTTGCCAGGTACGTTTACGCGCGAGCTGGAGCCAACGGAAAGCGGGCGCAATGCCAGGGCGGCGCCAAGAATCATGTCATCGTTCTGCCCGACGCTGACATGCAGATGGCCACGCAGATCATCAGCGACAGCGCCTTCGGATGCGCGGGTCAGCGCTGCCTGGCGGTTTCGGTTGCCGTGACCGTAGGCGAGGCTCAGAAGACCTTTCGCGATTCGATCGCGGATGCCGCTTCGAAGCTGCGCGTAGGCAACGGTCTCGACGAAGGCGTGCAGATGGGGCCGGTTATCACGCCCCAGAGCAAGTCGCGTGTCGAATCGCTGATCGGCGTGGGTGAGAAACAGGGCGCAAAGGTCCTGCTCGACGGCCGCAACTCAAGAATCCCGAAGTGCGAAGCGGGAAACTTCGTGAAGCCTACAATTCTCGACGACCTTCCGGCCACTAGCGAACTGGCCGACACCGAAATCTTCGGCCCGGTGCTGAGCCTGATTCACGCCAGCGATATGGACGAGGCACTAACTTTCCTCGAGCGCAATCCTTACGGCAATCAGGCTTCGCTGTTCACTTCAAGCGGTTCGGCCGCGCGGCGTTTCCGTTACGAAGTGCCCGCGGGAAATATCGGCATCAACATCGGCGTCGCCGCGCCCATGGCCTATTTCCCGTTCAGCGGCTGGAAGGACAGCTTCTTCGGCGTGCTCCACGGCCAGGGTCGCGACGCCATCGAGTTCTACACCGAGAAGAAAGTCGTCATCGAACGCTGGGCCAGAGACCACTCACGCAAGTTCTGATTCGTTGTTTTCCTTCGTGATCCTTAGTGTCCTTTATGGTTTGAACAAACTTCAAACCACAAAGGACACAAAGGTACACGAAGGAATACCTGAGGCATTTATGTCCGACACCATCCAGAAATACAAAGACTACGTGATGACCGGCTTCATGAAGTCGGTCGTGCCCATTGTGGTGGACCACGCCAGCGGTGCGATCATCACCGACGTGAATGGCCACGAATACCTCGACTGTTTCGCCGGCATTTCCGTGGTCAACGCCGGCCACTGCAATCCGCAGATCATCGCGGCGGCCAAGGCGCAGATGGACAAGCTGGTCCACTGCTCGTCCTATATCTACCATGTGCAGCCTGTCGCCGACCTTGCCGAGAAAATCGCTCGCATCGCTCCCGGCGGCCTGACCAAAACTTTCTTTGGCAACGGCGGCGCTGAAGCTATTGAAGGCGCGATGAAGCTCGCCCGACTATATACCGGCAAACACGAGGTCATCGCGCTTCACGCCAGCTTCCACGGGCGCAGTTGGGGCACACTCAGCATCACCGGAAACATGGGACGCAAGAAGCGCGGTGGCCCCTACGCACCGGGTGTGGCCTTCGCTCCCGCTCCGTATGCCTACCGCTCGCAGTGGCGCAACGATCCTGAAGATTGCGGCCGCCAATGCGCCAAAGCAATCGAGGACGTTATTCGCTTTGCCACTTCCGGCGATGTTGCAGCATTCATCGCTGAGCCAGTCATGGGAGAAGGCGGAATCATCGTCCCGCCGCTGAACTACTTCAAAGAGGTTAAGAAGGTGCTCGACCAACACGGCATTCTCTTCATCGCCGACGAAGTCCAGTCCGGCTTCGGCCGCACGGGAAAGATGTTCGCCCTCGAACACTATGGGGTCGAGCCAGACATTTTGGTAACCGCGAAGGGCATTGCAGACGGATTCCCGCTGAGCGCCTTCACCACGCGGCCGGAAATCGCCGCCGCTTTCAAGCCCGGCGACCATCTTTCCACTTTCGGCGGCAATCCCATTTCGTGTGCCGCGGCGCTCGCCAACATCGAGTTCATGGAGAAGGAAAATCTTCCCGCCCGTGCCGCTGAAACCGGCAACTACGCGATGGCGAAGCTGCGCGAGTTGCAGAAGCAGAATCCGCTCATCGGGGACGTGCGCGGCCTCGGACTCATGATCGGCGTGGAACTGGTAAAAGATGAAAAACTGACGCCAGCGGCATCCGAAGCGGAAGCCATTCGCGATGCTTTACTCCGCCAGGGCGTGCTGGTCGGCGTGGGAGGGGTTTACGGCAACGTCATCCGCTTCCAGCCGCCGCTGATCATCACCCGGGAGCAGATTGATCGCGCCATCAAGGCTTTCGCCTCCGCGCTCGCGGAAGTGGCTCAACTCGCGGCGGTCTAAAGCAGAATCAGCCCCATGCGGATGCCCATAGTTACAGCTTCGGTGCGGGTGGAAGCGCCAAGCTTGTCCAGGATGGAACTGATGTGAAACTTGACGGTGTGATCGGAAATGCCCAGGCGCTGAGCCATTTGCCGGTTCCCGAGCCCCTCCGCCAGCATGCGGAGCACTTCGACTTCGCGCGGCGTCAGTTCCTCTGACGCAGTCATGCGCGGAGCAGCAGATGAGCGAACGCGTGCCGCAAAGTTCTGCGCCACTTCCGGGTCGAGCAATACCAGACCGGCATAGGCGGCTTGGATGGCCGGCAAAATCTCGTCCATGCCAGCATCCCGCGGCAAAATCGCTTTGACTCCGGACCGCAAAGCTTGCGCCGTCCAACCTGGTTCGGGTTCGTCGACCAGGGCAACCATCGGCAAACCGCCGCTGATTGCGGGCAAGGCGGGAAATCCGGAATCCTCGGGCTCAAGATCCAGCAGCAATACGTCTGGCTGCAACTCCACAATCCGTTGCGCGATCGTGCGTATGCCTTGCTGACTTCCCACCAGTTTCAGCGAAGGGCTGTTCTTGACGAGCGTCTCCAGCCCGGCACGACGAACGGCGGAGGCGGCGGCCAGCAACACGCGAACCGCCCTGCCTCCGTCTTTTTTCGTCATCCCACGCTACCTCGCCGGACGTTCGCCCAACTTGATGGAGAGCTCAACCGGAACTCCCGCTCGCATGACGGTCGCGCCAACGCTTTGGCCGATTCGAGCGGAGGCCAGCAATTCTTGAATGGTCTCCGTATCCAGCGCCGGCTTACTCTCTAATTCGACGATCACATCACCCAGAACGATTCCGGCTTTGTCCGCCGGTCCACCCGCTTCGACATGGATGACCATCAGACCGCCTGCGGGCGCAGACTTGAATTTGCTGCGCAGGCCTTCTGGAATCGCAACCGGCTGCATGGCAAGCCCGAGATAAGGACGAGCGATGTGGCCTTTCTCGAGAAGCTCTTCGACGGTCCTGTTTACGGTTGAAACCGGAATCGTGATCGCACGTCCCCTGCCTAGCCCATTCGTGTTCACGCCAAGAACCTTGCCTTCCACATTGACCAGCGGCCCTCCCGAAAATCCCGGGTAGAGCGCAAGATCAAGGCGAATATTCTGCTCGACCCGGCCGCCGCGCCAGGTGCGCCATTCTCCACCCAGGCCCCCTATGATTCCGGCGCTGGCGACCAGATTCCCCGACCGGCTGCGTCCCAGCGCGAGAACGAAATTGGCAAGCTTTACGCCGCTGGCCTCGGCAAATTGCGGAACTGCGAGGCCGGAGTCGCCATCGAGTTTCAATACCGCAAGATCGGTGCTGGGATCGCGTCCCGCGAGTTTCGCGGACGCAGACTTGCCCTCGTGCAAGAGGATGGTGCTGTCATCCTCCCGGCGAATCGTGTGATCCGCCGTTACCACGATCCCTTTACGCCAATGTATTCCGCTGGAAGGTACGCGGTGCCTTGCGCGCACCGTCACCACCGATGGTCCTACTCGCTCTGCCGCTGTGGCGAGCTCTTGTGAAAAGGTGGCAATTACTGAAGATGCCATTTCATTTCTCCCTGACTTGATCTGCACGGACGCCCTTGTTCCCGTGTGGATTTCATCATGCAGGGTGCGTGAAATCTGCGCATCAGCCAAACGGCGAGGTAGCATCCAGACAATCGGCTAGTGCTGTGTTGTGTTACTTCACTTCAGGCTTTGCTTCTGCGATGGAATGTGGGCGGGGGGGGGTGCTCTTTTTCTCCGCTTCCGAAATTACATACACAATCAGGATCCCCAGCTCCGGCTCAATAGGATGCCGATAGCGCGGATGCGGGAAGACGAAGTAATACACCAGCGGATAACAAAGAATCAGCCAGAAAAAGAACCACGCTCCTGGCCTGCGCCTGCGCAGAGCGCGTCCCAGTCCCCAAAAGGCAAGCACTGACGAGGCCAAAAAGATCGAGTTCTTGGTCGGAGCCAGCCACCAAATCCGCTCCAGCTTAGGAATGCCGCCCCAGTAATAGATGAAACGCTTTACGCTGAGGGTGGCAAAGCGTGCGTAATCCGCTCGAATAAACGCAATCGCCTCCCGCTTGCGCGCGCCCACATAAGCGATCTCGCCCATCTGCCGATAACGCCGCATCTCATAAACGTTCTGCGTGGGATGAAGGTATTCCATCCATGTGCCGTTGGCTCCAGGCCCGTTGCCTAGGCGGATTTCCGCTCCGAAGTTTGAACGGATAAAAACAAATTGGCCAAAAGTTCTGTAGTTGCGAGCCAGCCACGGCGTGATGCACAAAAGAAACACGGCCGATGCCACCACAACTCCGCCCAAGGACGGCTTGCCGCGTTTAAACCGCCGATACCAGGCCCACAGACCGGAGACGGGCAGAAATGAGAGCAGCGCGCTGTTGGTCAGCGCCGCGACGCCCCAGAGCAGGCCGAACTGCAGCCATGGCCGCAGCCCGTCCCTGTCTTCCATATCGAGGGCTAGCCAGAAAATCGCCGCGAGCAAAAGCGCGGCGAGGCTGGTCTCCCACACCCAGCGCGTGCACCAGAACATCACCGACGGCAGCAGCACCCAGGCCCAAGCGGTCCACACCGCGACCTTTTCGCTGAAACATCGTTTGGCGATCAGAAAAATCGGAATGCAGGTGAGCGCGGAAAAGAAGCTGTT
>WNFB01001859.1_pt1 | contig 18216 bp, 19 predicted proteins | sample 5400501 | NCBI WGS metagenome assembly WNFB01 (sample SAMN13153341, study PRJNA577476) | soil metagenome | isolation source: 200 cm saprolite under Douglas fir tree site 2 hole 1 | place: USA:California | collected 2015-04-18 | reverse complement strand
CAGTCCACTGCTTGAAGAGAACCACATGATCTGGGAGGTCGATACGCCAGGATGGGGAAGGCTGAAGGAAGTAGCGTGTCCGATCAAGATTTCAGACTCCTCTTACGCAAGAAGGCCGGCACCGCGCCTCGGAGAACACACCGAAGAGATTCTCCGAGACCTCCTCGGATACTCGAAGGAGGAGGTTGATTCGTTGAGGGAGAAGGGGGCGGTCTAGGGAACACCGGGTCAATTCACAGGAAATCATAAGTATGGGAATAGTATACCCTGGCCCGATGTTGGAAGATCTAGAGTTCACAAAGAGGGACGAAAAGATCCTATACATCGCGGACGCCATGGAGAAGTACAAAAAGGCGGGAATTAGCGGGAAGGCCAATTTCGGGGAACGTCCGGTCCTCCTAATCGTGGACGTCCAGACGGGGTTCACGTCAACAGAAAACCCGCTGGGCGGCAACATGGACAGCATGGTCGAGAACATAAAGAGATTGATTGGAGAAGCACGAAGGTACAAGGTTCCAATCTTCTACTCGAGAGTCGCTTACCGAGAAGATGGCAAGGACTGCGGGGTCTTCGGGGAGAAGGTCCCAACCTTACCAAAATGGTTCAGGGACGGGGGCGGCTGGGACGGAATTGATGCAAGGATCGCGCCTAAACAGGAAGACTTCATCATCACAAAGAAGATGCCCTCCGCTTTCTTCGGGACGGACCTCTTCCACTTACTGACATACCTGAAAGCAGACACGGTGATCATCAACGGCTGCACGACGAGCGGTTGTGTCCGCGCCACAGTTGTCGATTCGATGTCCCATGGTTTCAGGACAATCATACCAGAGGAGTGCGTCCAGGACAGGTCGCCTGGACCGCACAAGGCGAGCCTGTTCGACATGGCAACCAAGTATGCAGACGTCGTGAAGCTGGCGGCTGTCCTTGACTACCTAGGAAGGCTTCCCAAGAAGGAAGTAATTCCGGCCCCCACCGCGAGATAGGCATCGAGACTCGCTCTCTCGTCCCAGGATCCGAGCGGCCGCGCGCGTGCTGCCACGGAATGTTCTGCCTAGCTTGAAGACCAAGCAGCAACACTCCAACGCCCAGCTGCCGCCTCCCTATGTTTAAGCTAAGTTGTCCTCGAGAGCCCTCTTCGCGTACTCTATGAAGTCCGCGTGCGGATATAGAGGGATGATCTCGAGTTTGAGGCTGTGTCCAGCCTCCCTCTGAAGGGTCAGCTGTGAAAGTGCCTCATCCAGTGCCTGATGCGAATCGAAATCTAGTAGCGCAACCAGCTCCTGCCTTCCGGCCACCTTGTAAAGCCCCTTGACCCTCTCTCGTGGAATCACCTTTGGGGCTTCCTTCGCTTCACGCGTCCAAGCCTCGAAGGCCTTCTTTTGACTCATCGTTTCGGACAACCCCAGCTTGAACCAGACTAGAAACAGCACAAGAGCCACCGACCCATTGGGTCCAGGTCTGAAGATATATACTAATTTGAGGACTCTCGGAACAGGATTCGCAAGCTTGCCGGGTGAGCCTATTTGCGCTCTGGACCCTTGCCTCTTTTATAGACCATGACTGTTCTCTTGAATTCTATGACAGTGGAAGAGTCCTGTTTGTAACCTCGCGTCTTGACTGTAATTATGCCGACGTCTTGATTTGATCTTGACTCGCGCTTACTGAGGACCTCACTTTCTGCGTAAAGAGTGTCTCCAACAAACAGAGGGCTTGGGAGTCTTACCTCTTCCCACCCCAAGTTCGCGAAAGCGTTCTGGCTTACGTCCTTGACGCTCATCCCCGTTACAATTGAGAGAGTGAGCGCGCTGTTAACCAGACAACGCCCGAACTCGGTCTTGCTCGAATAGTCGTTGTTGAAGTGGAGCGGATGGGTGTTCATTGTGAGCAAGGTGAACCACACGTTGTCAGCCTCTATTATGGTCCTCCCGGGTGAATGCTTGTACAAATCTCCAACTTCGAAATCTTCGTAAAACCTTCCTTCCCAGCCACGTTTTTCGGTCATGTTTCGACCTGCTACCTCGTTCTTGGGCAGAACCGACTAAATATTCTTGCCGTCTGCAATCCTTCATACATAGGCATCACACTAGCAAGTTGAAATAGGATTCCAGACACAGACCCTAGTCAGGACTGCGGGATGAAGGAGAGGAGTAAAATGAAGTTCGGACTCTTCGCCTTATTCCAGGCCCTGCCGAAAGAGTCTGCCCGTGAAAAGTTAGACGAGCTCCTGGCCCAGGTCAGGGCAGCTAAGCGGTACGGTTTCGACTCAATTCTAGTCGGTCAACACTATCTCTCTACCCCATACCAGATGCTGCAGCCCATGCCGCTTCTCGGAAGGATAGCGACCGAGGCAGAAGGCATGAGAATCGGCACCGGGATCACCCTGCTCCCTCTTCTGAACCCTGTCGCCGTCGCAGAGGAAGCCGCGACGATGGATGTCATCTGTGGGGGAAGGTTCATTCTCGGAGTGGGCCTGGGCTACAGGGAGGTCGAGGACGGTGCGTTTGGGGTCAGGAAGGAGGAGAAGGCGCGGAAGCTGGGAGAGGCACTAGAAGTCATAAAGTTGCTCTGGGAAGGGAAGGAAATCGATTTCAGTGGGAAGTCCTTCCAATTAAGAAAAGCCAAGATAGGCGTCAGGCCGGTTCAAGATCCTAGACCTCCTATCTGGATAGCGGGCAACGGCGACAGGGCGGTAGTCCGCGCGGCCCGTCTTGGGGATGCATGGTTGGTCAATCCCCACGCAACCCTGACTACCTTGATCAGACAAGTTAGAAAGTATAGAGATTCTCTCGTGGAAGCAGGAAAGCCGTTTCCCGCCGAATTTCCTATCATCCGCGAAGCGTACGTCGCCCGAGATGACGACGAAGCGTTCGGCGAAGTACGTCCCTATCTAGAAGCCAAATACAAGACCTACACGGCCTGGGGGCAGGAGAGTGCCTTCTCCGAAGAAGACCCTCTTTCAAGGCCCCTCAGCGAGCTCGCAGTTGACAGATTCGTTATTGGAAGCCCCTCGAAATGCGTTGAAGACCTCTCCAGACTTGTCGAGAAGTTGGGTGTCAATCACATCATACTAAGAATGTCTTGGCCAGGGATGAAGCACACTTCGGTTGTGGAGAGCATGAGGATATTTTCTGAAAGAGTCCTGCCTTATTTTCGGGGCCGATGAAATGTCTGCGGTCTATACGGCACGGGTCTACTGAACGAGGGTGCGGGGCACCTTAAAATATGAGGGGGGCGAGAAATGACGGCATTGTCCTCGCAGGAGTTGGAGACTCTGTATCAGGAACTCGGGGAGATAATAAGGACTGAAAGAGGAGACAGCACTAGAGCGATTGCGAAGACTCGTCCTCTGCTGAAGGAAGTCATCGACAGGAGGCTAATTCAAGAGAAGTTCCTAAGACCGATTGGGTCGCGCCCCGCTGCCTACCTTGTCTACAGACCGACTGACCGTTCTTTCTCCGTCGTCTCGATGGTGTGGGGAGGTGGGCAGAAGTTTCCGATTCACGACCATCTGTCATGGGGTCTGATAGGAGTGTACCAGAACGCAATAACCGAGGAGCGATTCAAGAGGGTCGACGACGGGAAAAAAGCAGGATATGCGGAGGTTCAGAAGACGGGCGAAAGTGTATTTGAAGAAGGAAAGATACTCGAAGAAGGGCTACTCTTCGACGAGCTTCGACGGGAAGATATTCACAGGATACTGAATCCAACGGCACGCCCCTCAGTGAGCATCCACATCCTGGCCTCAGACTTGGGCATGAAAGAGAGGCACCAATATAACCCCGAGCAGAAGTCGGTGAAGCGGTTCGTTTCGGGATACGATGACCCTGAGGGGCGGCTTCACGGGAGGATCATAGCTGGCACAGCCGAGCATCTGATAAATACAGAACCTCACGCGATTCTTGATGCGAGGGGACTGGTTTGTCCTGACCCAGCCCACAAGACGGGACATGAATTGGAAGAGATGGGGAGCGGCCAGGTTCTCGAAGTCCTGACGGATTCCGAAGACTCTGCGTACGACGAGATACCGGCTATCTGCAGGTCTTCCGGGGCCGAATTCGTGGCGCTCGAGCTGCCGGAGGGCTACTGGAGGATAAGAACTCGCAAGTTATCCGCATGAAACTGAATCGATTTTGGAGAAGTAACTCAAGGTTTTCTCGCGTGATTGCCTGGATTGCTTGAATTGAACAAGACGATTCTTCCGTTGGAAGGGGTGAAGGTAGTCGCCGTCGAACAGAGCGTGAGCGGTCCCATGTGCACGGCACTACTGTCAGATTTTGGAGCTGAAGTGATAAAAATCGAGAAGCCACACGTCGGTGATGTAGCCAGAGAGTGGGATACCGCGGCGCGGGGTCTCAGCTCTGCCTTCGTGGGGCTGAACCGTAACAAGAAGAGCCTTACTCTCGACATGAAATCCGAGAAGGGCATCGAAATTCTCAAACAGTTGATGAAGTCGGCGGATGTATTTGTCCATAATCTTACGCCCGAAGCGGTCTCCAGACTCAGAATTGAATACGAATCCGTGAAAGAGATTAATCCCCGCATGGTGTATTGCGGAATCACGGGATACGGAAAGGATGGTCCGTACAGCCACGCAAAAGCCTATGACCTGCTCGTCCAGGGAGAGGCAGCCCTGATCACGCTTACGGGTTATCCCGATAAGCCCGCGAAGATAGCCATCTCCATCTGCGATATCGCCGCGGGAATGTATGCGAGTCAGGCCATACTCTTGGCACTGATGCACCGCGAAAAGACCGGCGAGGGTCAAGAGATAGACATCTCCATGTTCGAGTCTGTGATTTCGTGGTACATCTACTTCCAGTACTACGCGTGGTATAGAGGTGAAACGCCTCCGAGGGCGGGCATGAGGCACCACATCTTCTGCCCTTACGGCCCCTTCTTGGCCGCCGATGGGAGATACGTCAATATCGCGGTTCTTAGCAATGACGAGTGGAGAAGGGTCGCAGGCGAGGTCTTCAAGAGGGAAGACCTTCTTCACGACCCTAGGTTTGAGACAAACGAAAAGAGGGTTCAGAACAGACGTGACCTGGAATCAACGGTCGAGCGCATCATATCTGAGAAGGACCACGACTACTGGATTCAGGAGCTACAAAGGGCAGGGATAGCGTGCGGCAGGCTGAACAGCCTTACCGAGGTGTTCGAGCATCCTCAGAGCATTTACCGAAAGATTGTAACAGAGATTGACAGCCCCGTTGGAAAGCTAAAGTTCCTTTCTAGCCCGATGAGGTTTTCCAAGACACACGCGAAGGCCGAGTCCATCCCGGCGCTGGGCGCCCACACCGACGAAATTTTGACGAGAATGGGGTACTCGAAGGGGTCGATAGAAGAGTTGAGATCAAGAGGTGTAGTTTAACGGAAGCGTTATCGTCGCCTCCGCGGGATGGGCGGGACCGTCAGGTGCATAAGCCAGGCTGGAGAATCACGAGGCCGCCTTTATGGCATCGATACAGACTTCTTTGACTGTGTCTTTTCCTCTCTTCTTGCCGACGGTTGATGTTGGGAACATTATCGGCGTACCAACTCCCGCCTTCCGATATTCCTCGAGTCTCTTGGGACACTCTTCCGGTTCCCCGGCTATCCCCAACGTCCTTGTCATCTTCTCGGTGACCATGTCGTAAGACTCTTCCTTCCTACCATCAATCCAAGCGGCTCTGATCATCTCAGCCTCCTTAGCGAACCCGCTCTCGTTCATCAATCGATTGTACCTGGGAAAGAAACCGCAGTAGAATGCCACGAGTCGCTTCATCCCCTCTATGGCGGCTTCCGAGTCCTCCGAGACGCAGGTCGGGATCAACGCCGCGAGCTCTACTTCGGACGGTTTGCGCCCCGATTTTTTGGCCGAGGACCTCAAGATCTCTGCTGACTCACGGGACCTGCTCACCGTGTGCCACACTGTAATCGTTCCATCAGCAAACGTGCCAGCGAACTCTATCATCTTCGGGAAGACGGCCGCGATGTACACCGGAATTCTCTTCCGAAGTGGTTCAAACCAGTAGTCGAAGTCTATCTGAGGAAATATCTTCCCCCTGTGAGAAATCTTGGAGTTCTGAAGCAGACCGCGAACTACCTCCAGTGTTTCCCGCATGCGTCCAAGGGGCTTTTCAAAGACCAAACCATGCTCTGGCTCAACCTGTGCCTGATGACTAGTCCCCAATCCCAATATGAAACGCCCCTTGGAAATAGAATCGACGGTTGCAGCCCCAAGCGCTATGGTGGGTGCACTCCGTACGAAGATGCTTGTTATGCTAGTTCCCAGTCGTATCCTCTTCGTAGAGAGGGCGCATGCGGTCAAAATTGAAAACGCGTCCCCGCCGTGCCCTTCAGCCATCCATGCTGAATGGAGCCCTCTGCGTTCGGCCAACCTTGTGCATCCTACCACATCATCTGCCGTCATTCCTCCCCAGTAGCTGATACCAACTTTCATCCGCGTCCACCCTTCTGTTCTGACACGTTTAATATTCTATGCGCTCGAAGTTTCCTTGGAGGGACGGTGGAGAGTTTATTAGACTTCAGAGAAGTCCTTGATTGCCTGTGGCCAGGCGTGACTTTCCTCAGACGGTAGCTGCCGGAGACGAAACCCTCTCGTCAGCCATTAGGCGTTGATTGGGCAGGGCCACCATTGTCGACTGATCTTCTCATACCTGCCCTGCTTATTCTGGGCTTCCTTTGCATAATTCTGAACACAGTGGTGGGGGGCGGAGGGGGAGCCGTCCTCGTACCTAGTCTCATTCTGTTCTTTAACCACTCCACTAACGCCGCGATAGCGACAGGCTTCGTAACGATCGCGGTGGGAGCGATGGTATCAACCTTCGCTTACTCAAGGCAGGGACGAGTCGATTACCGCCTCGGGTTAATCCTCGGAGCCCTGACTTTGCCTGGAACCATACTTGGTGCCTTCATCGGGAATCTCATTCAGGGACCTGTCTTTCAACTAGTTCTCGGCATCGTGATAGTCCTTGTCGCGCTCTTATCGGTGAAGACGACGAATATTGAAGCGATTGGATCCGGGGGAGGATGGAGCAGAAAACTGACCGACGCCTTCGGCAAGGAATTTTCGTACACCGTAAGGATGCGAGTGGCAATCCTAAGTGCCGTGGCCACTGGTTTTGTGAGCGGGACTTTCGGTGCAGCGGGCGCCCTGGTACTGACTCCTGGCATGATGATTGCAGGCTTTCCGATTCACATTGCGTTGGGTACCGCGAGGCTTGTCGCTCTCGTACTGTCGCTCACCGGCTCGGCCACGCGCCTCTACCTGGGACAGGTGGACATTGCCCTGACGCCTTGGTTATCGGTAGGCGCCATAGTCGGAGGATTCGTGGGAGCAAGGGTGGCTCGAGTCCTGAAGAGCAGTCTCTTGACGAGGATAGTTTCTTTCGGAATCTCCTTGCTCGGCGTTGCCCTAATCCTGAGGTCCATCTTCTGAACGCCGTGTTCTTCGGCTCATGAGGAGGGGATACAACTCTTAAAGACCATAGGATGATAAGATGTCAAGTTGAATGAATCAAGGCTTATGCGTTCTGTCCTCTACATTCCCGGAAATAACAGGAGGTTCCACGAGAAGGCAGGTACTCTCGATATCGATACGGCAATCCTGGACCTGGAGGACTCAGTCCCCCCCGACGAGAAAGAGGCTGCGCGGTCACTCGTTCGAGAAGCAGCAAGTAGTTTGGCGACAAAGGGCGTCGGCGTGTACGTCAGAATGAACGCGCCAACAAGCGAGCTAGGCCTCGATGACATCCGCCTCGTCGCCAGCGCTGACGTGCGCGGATTCGTCGTTCCGAAGGTAAGGGGGGCAGGGGACGTGAACCTTGTAGAGAGAACCTTGAGCTCCGTAGAAGAGAATCTCAAACCACATAGATTTGAGATTCTCCCCCTCATAGAGACCGCGGCCGGGGTGGTTAGATCCTTCGAGATCGCACTCGCCGGGCCACGGGTGGTTGGCCTCGTTTTCGGGGCATTCGATTACACCTTTGACATGGGGACTAGTTGGAGCAAGGAGGGAATCGAAACAAACTTCGCGAGGCAAAAAATTCCAATCGATGCTCGCGCTGCGGGAATTTCGGCGATAGATACCGTCTATCCTGACCCTAACGATGAGGAGGGTTTCCTTGATGACGTCAAGGTCGGGAAAAGGCTTGGCTATACCGGAAAGACCATCATTCATCCCAAGCAGGTCGCGGCCGTCAATGCCGTCTTTTCACCGACAGCGGGTGAATTAGACTGGGCCAGGAAGGTGATCGATGCCTACGAGGCAGCACTTCAAAAGGGGAGAGGCGCGATCCTCTTGGACGGAAGTCTTATTGACATGGTCCATTTCCGGAGAGCAAAGGACATTCTGAGGGTCAACGACCTCATCCAGAAGCGACAATCCCGTTCGGGTCGGTAAGCTTCCGGGATAACAGGCAGGTGCGTGGAAGAGTCGAGACCCCACAGAGAGGGTCTAGAATCTGTTCGCTTACCTTATCGTTAGGTCGTCCACTGTTCCGCGTAGTGCTCCGGCCGAATCTTTAGGATTATTCTCGTGTCGTCACCGGTGTGCTTTCCTTTCCCAGTGTATTTTCTGTACAGTTTGTCGAGGTGCTCCGTGGCGCCCTTTGTCGTCTGCGCAACGACGGTGCCCCTGTAGGTCACCATGTTATACTGGTTGGATGCATCTGTTATCGCGATTGCAACTTTCGGATTCCTCTTCGCGTTCCTTACTTTTGTCCGCCCCACTACGGAATTCACTAGTATGAGGTCACCCTCCCGATCGACCCAGACCGGAGTAACATGCGGAGAGCCGTCTTTGTTTGTTGTTGCGAGATAACCAAAGTTCTTTCCGGCAAGTAGCCCGATTGCCTTATCATTGAGTTTCAGGGCGCACATGTCGGTTACAGCGAGGCCAGCAACAATGGGATTAATCTGTGTATCTAATGCTTTCCTTCGAAGACGGTTCGGTTGGTAGGAAGGTTCACCATTCACTTCTTTCGAGAAGCTTAAAGAGCCAGAAGTCCAGCGCCAATCGGCGTTCATCATCTGGCTTGGCGCGTGAAGATATTCTCTGGGAGCGACGAGTCTCTGGATAAGACAGCGGAATTCACCTCCAGATTTGAGGGGGCGGGTGGGAAGGTGCACGCCGCCAGTGATGCGGATGAGGCCGTCAGGATTATCAACAAGATAATCGGCGAAAATGCAAAGGGAAAGACTTGCTGTGCACCCATACTCCTTCCTGAGGGAGGTGCGGAAAGACGCGATGTCTCCCTACTAATCCAGACCAATCTCCCATTCCACGGATCGGATGAGAAGCTACTCGGAGAGATTGATGTCGGAGTAACCAGGGCTGACTACGCCATAGCGGAGACCGGATGCGTGGTAGAACTCGCGTATGATGATGCCCTCCGTCTAGTCTCCTCGCTTTCGCGCATTCACATCGTTGTGGTGGAGGAGGCCACAATCATGCCAACCTTGCAGGATTTGGGGCAGAGGATCAGGGAGCTTCTTACCGGCAAAGCGGCAAAGCCGACGATCACGCTGATCGGAGGGCCGTCGAGAACCTCAGACATAGAGCTGAAGAGCGTCTTGGGCGTTCATGGCCCAAAAGAAGTGCACGCAGTCCTCGTAGGAGAGGAGGGGGGGAGCGACTAACAGAATGCCGAAGAGCTACAAGACGTTGTTGAGTAGGATCACCTACTCCCTCGCTCATCCGGAGCTTAACAGGGTTCTCCTCGCCGCGACCAAGAGAGGGAGGGACGCGAGAGATGCACAGCTGGCCACGCTGGTAGACCCAGAGGGTTTCACGCAGAGCATCAAGAGCCTAAAGACGGAAGCCATCAGTAAGCTGGATTACCTAGTTCAAGAGTTCAAGCTGAACTGCGAGAGGAATGGCTGCACCGTCGTTCTGGCCACGGACGGTCGTGAAGCGATAGAATACATCGCGACTCTCGCCCAGCGTCATGGCCTGAAAGTAATCAAGAAGTCCAAGTCATTGACGACAGAGGAGATAGAGCTCAATCCTCGCCTTGAGGAAAGAGGCCTCGAGGTAATCGAGACGGACCTGGGCGAGAGGATAATCCAGCTCGCCGGAGAGAAGCCCTACCATATCGTCTTCCCTGCTATCCACAAATCACAGACCGAGGTCGCAAAACTCTTCTCAGACGCGTTGCATGAGGAGGTGAAGGACGATCTGCAGGCGATAATGGACGCGCAACGGCACGCACTGAGGCCCATCTTTCTGGGGCCCGGAATGGGGGTAACGGGGGCAAACGTCGCGGTCGCAGAGACCGGGTCTGTCATAGTTGAGACGAACGAAGGAAATGCCAGACTCATCACCTCGATTCCCGACGTGCACGTCGTTGTGGTGGGTATGGAGAAGATAGTTGAGAAGTGGGAGGATGCGTTAAGGTTGATGATTGCCCACCCGATGAGCGCCACTGGCACCAGGCTCACGAACTATGTCTCGATGATGAGCCAGAGGCTACCGCTAGCTGGTCATCCGAGGAGAGAGCTTCACGTTGTAATCCTTGACAACGGGCGGTCCAGGATGAGGGAGGATCCGTGGTTCAACGAGGCACTCAACTGCATCAGGTGCGGTGCGTGCATGAACGTCTGCCCCACCTACGGCGTGACCGGAGGGCACATATTCGGATACATCTACCCGGGCCCCATCGGAATCCCATGGACCGAAGAGGTTCACGGGCTCGACCACGCAGCTGAGTTCGCCCATCTTTGCATAGCCTGCGGCCTTTGCAGAGAGATTTGTCCCGCCGACATCGACATCCCCATGATGATAGCAAAGGTGAAGGAGAAGGACGTCAAACGAGAAGGCCAGCCCATAGCCAACCGAGTCCTCATTAGGTACGAGGAGTTCGCAAGGATCGCCAGTGCAACCGCGCCAGTCTCCAATTGGCTCGTGCAGAACGGCTTCTCCCGACTACTGATGCACAGATTTCTCGGCATCGAGAAGAGGAGGAAACTCCCCGTCTTCGTCCGCAATACGTTCGAGAAGAGGTTCCTCGAGATCAGGAGAGAGATTCCAAATCCGCGAGGAAGGGTGGTCTACTTTCCGGATTTGACGGTTAACTACACGGATCCGGGCATCGGAGTAAGGGCCGTGAACCTCCTTCAGGAGTCGGGGATAGAGGTTGTCCTGCCCAGAGGCCTCAAGTCGAGCGGATATCCGTACGTCTCGTACGGTGAACTCGAAAAGGCCACAGAGATTGCGAGACACAACGTCGAGAAGCTCAAGGATTACGTGAACCGAGGTTTCGAGGTACTGGCCACCGAGCCCACGGCAACGTACGCCATGAAGAATGTCTATCCAAAGCTCCTGGGTCATACCGCGGCGAGTGAGATGGTTGCGAGCCACGCATTCGAGTTCTTCGAGTATGCCCACGAGCACGCGAGCGGAGCCTTTCAGGAGGCCGTTACCGGCGAGAGGGACAGGCAGAGGATTGGATTCCACATCCCATGCCATCAGAGGGCTCTGAGTTCAGGGAGGCACACGATCGCCTTCCTAGAGAGGGCTGGATACTCGGTCAAAGTCATCGAGACGGGGACATGCTGTGGGATGGCTGGCACATTCGGTCTCAAGAAGGGACCTTTGGGTTACGAGCTCTCGATGGCAGTCGGCCGGCAGCTCTTCGACATGTTCAAGCGCGAGGGGACCGAGCTTCTCATCGCAACCGAGAGCAGCGTCTGCACCTGGCAACTCATGGAAGGCACCGGGTGCAGGGTGGTTCATCCTCTCGAGCTACTGGTTCCGGGCACCCCCGCGTAAAGGGCATGCACGACGCCCGTTCAAGTGACGATGGTCTGGCCGCTTGTGGCACCCGCGCAGAGAGGCCCTCCGTGTCACTCGCCGAGCTAAAGTGCGGGGTAGAGGAGGAGGAAGTGAAGGAGGCGTAGTTGTCTATCCCGAAATCGTTATATCTTGAGTGAACGATTCTCCGCCATACTGAAGCTCGTAGACCTTTCCCAGGAAATAGCTCACAAGGACAAATTCGGACAGCACCCTCTTCATCCCACTCCCTACATCTTTCCCTACATAACCCACGAGGAGTCCGCCAAGCAGCTGAAGGGGATATCGTACACGACCGAGTGGTTGAACATCAACAGTCACTCCGGCACCCATGTCGACTCCCCACGCCACTGCGACCCCAAGGAAGGTGCGATGACGATAGACAAGGTTCCTTTGGAGTGGCTCTATGGTGACGCGGTTTGTGTTGACGTCTCTTACTTTGCGCCAAAGAGTTGGATCAGTGCAGCCGACCTAAGAGAAGCAGTCAAGAAGAGCGGTGTTCAAATTAAGCGCGGCGACATCGTCCTCCTGTACACCGCTCACTGGAACAGGCACCGCGGAACGCCGTCGTATTCAACCGATAACCCCGGTTTGACCAAAGAAGCGTGTGAGTGGCTCGCCGATCAAGGTGTCAAGAGTTTCGGTGTTGATTCTGTCACGCCGGACAATCCGATCGACCAAGCTCAGAACAAAATTTTCCCGTGCCACGAGGTGCTGAGGGACAGGCAGTTCATACACATGGAGAACCTCGCTAACCTAGACAAAGTTGTCGGAAAGCGGTTCACCTTCGTAGGCTTTCCCGTCAAGCTTAGTGGCGCGTCAGCGGCACCCATCAGGGCGGTCGCGATCCTCGACGGCTAGAGTGGACGAGCCGGCTTGAATGAGCACTGGCTCGGGAAATTGACATGGGAGGAGTCGGCCAAGGCAGCCAAGTCGGCCGACGCTCTCCTGATACCCATAGGGTCCACTGAACAGCACGGGCTTCATCTGCCTCTGGATACGGACGCCTTTATCGCGAGCGGATGGTCCGAGCTTACCGCGATAGAGGCAAAGAAACACGGACTGACGGTTCTCGTCCTACCGACCCTCAATTTCGGTGTTTCGTGGTATCACCGCAATTTCTCGGGTAGCGTCTGGCTCTCCCCCGGACTCTTCGTAGACGTAGTGGTTGAGATTTGCAAATCCCTAACGAAGCATGGCTACGTAAGAAAGGTTATCGTTAACTGTCACGGAGGCAACGCAGCAACACTCACCGTGGCGATCAATCGATTCTATGATGAGACTGGTGAGCGAGTCCTACTGGCACAATGGTGGGAACTGGCATCGGATGTGTTGAAGGAGATGATGGTCAGCGGACTTATCCACGCCGAAGAAGCGGAGACCTCTCTTGCCCTGGCATTGGGGCAGCGAGTGCTCATGGAAAAGGCGAGCAGAGACGCCTTCGACAGGGGCAAGACGGTCATGGAGCGAGGTTATGCTTGGTCTAGACACGCAAAATATGATGCGACCTTCAAGGGCGGATTCGTCAACCCTCCAATGGACATGATCGACGAAATCTCTCGGTCAGGGGTGGTGGGAGACTCCACGCGCGCAACGGAAGAGAAGGGCAAGAAGATCCTCAGCACCCTAATCACGAGACTCGTCGAAGTATGCGAGGACCTGGGAAGGCAATCGAAGAAAGGCGCGACCAGATGACCGGGGTGTTTGCAGCGTTGGTTGAACCTGGCGAAGCCTCGAGGAAGACATTCCGACTAGTTCAGATTCGAGGCTAGCTCGATGGCCAAGAGAGCGGGCATCGTCGGACGCACAGCTGTTGTTACGGGCGGGAGTTCTGGGATTGGGCGGGCAGCGGCGATATTATTGGCACAGTATGGTGCACGAGTTGTAGTGGCTGATGTTGACACTCGTGCAGGCCAAGAAACCGTTGGGGAGATAAGGAAGAGCGGTAGAGAGGCGATCTTCGTAAGGTCAAACGTTTCACGAGCGCCCGACGCGAATCGTCTCATGGCTACGGCAGCTGGCAAATTCGGCTCGATCGACATTCTCTTTAACAACGCAGGCATACCGGGACCTCATTCCATAACAGATACCACCGAGGAAGAGTGGGATCGAGTCTTGGGCGTGAACTTGAAAGGAGTCTTCTTGTGCTCAAAATATGCCATACCGCACATGATGAAGAAAGGGCGCGGGGCGATCGTCAACACCGCCTCGGCGGTCGGATTGATCGGGTCTGCCGGACAGGCTTCCTACTGTGCATCGAAGGGCGGAGTGGTGATTCTGACAAAGGCGATGGCGTTGGACTGCGCCGGCCTAGGCATACGTGTGAATTGTGTCTGCCCGGGATTCGTTGAGACGCCAATGGTCGAAAGGTTTCTGGCGGGCATCGATGCATCCGAGAGAGGTGAGGTGACTGAGAGTTTGAAGAAACTACATCCTCTTGGGCGTTTCGCTAAGCCTGAAGAGATAGCATACGCGGTGCTCTACCTCGCCTCCGATGAAGCTTCCTTCGTTACAGGGTGTGCATTTCCGGTCGACGGCGGCTGGACCGCATACTAGAAAGAAGATAAGCCAACTCACTTCCAATCTTCACCCGGGTGCACGAGTGCGGAGGTCATCTGAAGAAGCTCCTGGGGGTGAGCATTCAGATGAGAACTGTAGTCAGCGAGTCCGCCTTCTACGCCGTAACGTGGCTGATAGCCCAAATCCCTACGAGCGAGTTCAAGATTGAGCGGACCCGTGAGAATGCGCTTCCAAAGGATTGGGCTACCAATCAGGCCGCCTCCCATCTCCGCCCGGAAACCGGGATATAGCTTCTTGACGACCCCAGCCACTTGGGCGTTGGTTGTGAGCCGACCGCTGCTTATGTTGTACGCAGCAGATTTGATTATCTCTGATTTGTAAGCAAGAGCCGCTCCCTCCGCACAATCCTTGACGTAAGTGTAGTCAATGGGATGGTCGGCCCCGTTCGGTCTCGCGAATGAAGTTCTTGCGGCGGCGTGAGCCAAGATCATATTGAGCGGATAGTAAAGCCTCTGCCCGGGCCCGAAGACCATGGAGGGACGGATGGATACGAAGCTAACTCCGTACTGCCTCTCGTACTGCTGTCCGAGTCTTTCCGCGAGGTACTTGGTCATCTGGTACATCCCAGCGGTGGGCACGAGCGTCGCGTCCTCGGAGACTGGGTCCAGCCCGTCTCGAGCCCCGTATACCCCCTGCGAGCTAAAGTGGACCACCCTCCGCAGGTCAAAGAGCCGGGCTCCTTCGCACGCGTTGGCGACCCCCTCCACATTCACCTTGAGGGCTTCGGTCGGCATCTCATCGGCCTCAAGGAGAACCGCTGCCACATAGATTAGTCCCTCTACCCTGTTGTCTTTGATGGTGCGAAAGAGTTTCGGAATATCATTGACGCTCCCTCCGACAACCTTCACTTTCGCCCTGACGTTGTCCGGGGCGTCGAGCAGTGCTCCTTGGGGCTTGGCAGAAACATCGTAGGAAACGACTTGCTCCCCGCGCTCTGCGAGAATCCTACACAGGTGACTCCCGATGAAGCCAGACCCACCTACAACCAGTACTCCCATTCGCGTCCCCTTCCCGTTCGAGGCGATAAGATAGACGACCTAACTTAAATAACGTTTGATGCTTGGGAGAGACATCGACTTTGCCCACGGTCCAGGTAGGCGACGTTCGGTTATACTACGAACTGAAGGGAGCCGGAGACCCTCTGGCCCTGATTGGAGGGAGTCTCTTCGGACGACAGAACTTCGGACTCGTTTACAACAAACTGGTGAAGCATTTCCGTGTCCTGAGCTACGATCAGCGCGGCTACGGAAAATCTGACCGCCCGATTGAAAAATATACGATAGACATGTGGGCCGATGACCTAGCGGGACTCCTAGACGCGCTGAAGATTAAGCGCTCTCACGTCTACGGTACTTCCATGGGTGGCATGATCGCGCTAAAATTTGCGGCGAAGTATCCGGAGAAGACGCTCGGGTGTGTGGCAGACGTTGCCTTCGGGAAACCGGACAGGATGCGCAAGATCATATTCTCGACGTGGCGGAAGCTCGCCCAAGCGATTGGACTCGGGGAACTTTACTCCGACTACGTGTTGACGCAGGCAGTCGGCGCAAAATTTCTGGACCAAGCCGGTGTCGATCGAAAAATCGAAATGGTCAGGGATGTGGTTCGACTGAATTCTGTCGAGACGGTCGTACAGGCGTGTCTTGCGATGGAGAATCTTGACCTGAGCAAGGACCTCAGAGGGATTCGAGCGCCGACACTCGTGATGAACGCACCCGGAGACTACATCACTCCCCTCGACATGGGGCCGTCGGGGATCGGAGGACGAATGATAGCAGAGATGGTCCCCAACTCCACCCTGAAGGTCTGGGAGGGGATCGGTCACGCCGACCTTCTCGAGAAGCCTGACGAATCCGCGGCTACGGTCATCAAATTCTTGAAATCGGCGACAAAGAAGAAAGCCACCTAAGCTACTCTGTCCGCACCCACGAAAGCAATAAAAACCGCTGCCCTTCTTGTCGGGCCATGAGTCTGACCTGGTCCCCCAAGGTGGCAATGAGCAAGGCGGAGATTGATAGCTTCCTAAGCAAACCGTTGGTAGCTCGGGTCGCGACGATCAGGGACGACGGGTATCCCCATGTTACCCCCCTCTGGTACCACTGGGACGGCGAGCATCTCTACTTGATACTGGGCCATGGCGAAAGGCCTCGCCATCACATAGCGAACCTACGCCGAAACGACAAGGTCACTCTAGTCATCGATAAGGACGTCAGACCCGACACCAAGACCCTCTTCGAAGCCCAGGCTGTATCAATACGAGGTCGAGCCGAGCTATTGACGGACGAAAAGACACAGGTCGATATCGTGTCGAAGCTCCTGAAGAGATACGGGTTCGGGGGTGCCGTCAAAGACGTGCTCGAAGACGGAAAGCCTGGAAAGAATCGGGTAATCGTAAAGATAAAACCTGAGAAAATAATCGCCTGGAATTTCGAAAAGCTAGACTCGGCCTACGGGAGCAAGAAGAAAGGCTGACCGGCATGCTTCGGTAAGACGTCTCCCGTGCAACTATGTCGACACCAAACGCGAAGGATCGGGGTGTAGATGCTTCATGGTGGAGATGACACCGGAAACACTGGAACGAATAATTCGAGAGGTGTATGGTTCGGAGATCCCCGAGGAGCGGCTGAGAGTGATCTCACGCACGGTCGCACAGACTCTCGAAGCCCTCGAGAAGGCATCCGAGGTAGACTTGGAAGGCCTCGAACCAAGTCCCGCACACGCCGATTGATTGAGCAAGCGTACTTTGGATCCTCGAGAAGTCCGTCAGGGCTCGATCAAGGAAGTCTCGACCTGGATCAGAAACGGGGAGGTCTCATCGACAGAGATAGTAGAGGACCTCATAGAACGGTCCGATCGTGTCAACGAGAAGATAAACTCATACATTTCGGTCCTGGAGAAAGATGCGGTCACAGCAGCCCGAAGGGCAGATGAGGAAATACGTTCTGGCAAGTCGCGCGGGCCACTCCAAGGTATCCCGATCTCGGTGAAGGACATCATAGCGGTTAGGGGGAGTATCACATCCGCTGCCTCCAAGATTCTGGCGGAGAACATCACCGATTACGACGCGACGTCCGTCGAGCATCTGAGAGAGGCGGGGGCAATCATCATCGGCAAGAACAACTGCCACGAATTCGCCTATGGGCCCACGGCCGAAGATTCACACTACGGTCCGTGTAGAAACCCGTGGAATCCCGAGCTCATCACGGGCGGTTCCAGCGGCGGTTCGGCCTCTGCCGTGGCCGCGTGTCTTTGCTATGGCTCACTGGGCACCGATACCGGCGGGTCGGGTAGGATTCCCTCGAGTTTTTGCGGAACGGTCGGGTTCAAGCCAACCTATGGCAGAGTGAGTCGATTTGGATTGATACCTCTGAGTTGGAGCCTGGACCATGTTTCTCCGATCGCCAGGACGGTCGAGGATGCCGCAATCCTGCTCGAAGCGATTGCTGGGAAGGACCCGAAAGACCCCACGAGCTCTGAGAAGCCTGTTCCACGCTATCAAAGTGCGCTCTCCAGTGATTTGAAGCGTATGAGAGTAGGTGTTCTCGGCAAATATCTTGAAGAGTGTCTTGATCAGGAAGTTCGCAGAACGGTTGAAACTGCTGTCGAAGCGATTAGGGAACTCGGGGCGTCGGTGAGTGAAATTTCGATCCCAAAGATTGAGCATTCCGCGCCTGTCGCAAACATGCTGATCGCGTGCGAAGCAACTTCGATTCACGAAAAATGGCTCAAGGAAAGGCGGGGGGACTACCAACCGTCCGTGCGGACGCGCCTTGAAGTAGGGTACTTCTATTCGGCTAACCACTACATCAAGGCGCTTCGCCTCCGGGAATGGTTCAGGA